>OUNO010004861.1_pt2 | contig 77917 bp, 74 predicted proteins | sample 1779811 | NCBI WGS metagenome assembly OUNO01 (sample SAMEA3914804, study PRJEB12502) | metagenome | biome: forest; material: soil | place: Canada | collected 2010-06-25 | depth 0.3 m
CAAAAGCCCTGCAAATCTGTGCCCGGGGACGCTCGAGCTTAGGAGTTGCTCGAACCGAGGTGGTCGCGCACGTCACGAGCGAGTTGCTCGCTTGCGACGTACCGTGTGGCGGGTCCTCTTCCAAGCTGGCTGATCAGCCTGGCGTCGTGGAGGCGTCGGAGGTCGCTGCTCGCTGTGGGTGCCGAGACGTCGGCCTCGGCCGCGTAGGCGGCTCGGTCGGCGCCCTGGAAGAGGCTCTGCTCCAAGGCGATGACGAGACGATCCGGCCACTCTCGCTGCTCGACGAGCTCCTCGAGGTACGCCCATCGCGCACCAGCCTCGGCGAGTTGCCTCAGGCGGCGATGGGCTTGCGCGACGTGGGCTTGGGCGCAGAGCCTCACGAAAGGCGTCGCATCGCGCTCGGGCTGGAATGACCCCCCCTGCACCGCCTGCAGTGCGGCGTAGTAGGCCGATGTGTTGCTGTGAAGGTATTCCTCGATCGAAACGAACTCGGGAGCCAGCAACCCGCCTCGTGCGAGGACGAGAGATTGGACGATTCGTGAGATTCGCCCGTTGCCGTCGCGGAATGGGTGGACGGAGATGACATGCAGGTGGGCCATCGCCGCACGCACGATCAGGTGGGCATCGGGATCACCGTGGTCAAGCCAGTCCATGATCTTCCCCATGAGCGGCGGTACCTGCTCGGCCGGGGGACCGACGTACGCGGGCGGTCCGCCTTTCGGACTGGTGACCTCGATACCGCGCCGGCGGTACTGGCCGGGCTCCGTGTCCTTCTGGAAGTAGCAGGCGTCAAAGTGGAGATCGAGCACGACTCGATCGACCCACCGGAACACGGGATCATCAGACATGACGCCGACGTGGTCCATCGCTCGCGCGTAGCAGGAGAGCGCCATCCGGTCCTCGTCGGTTGAGGCGGTCGGCTCGTCGCCGCTCGCCACGGCGAGCGTCTCGTCCTCGGGCACGTGGAACCCCTCGATCTCGATCGAGCTCTCGGCTGAGGCCGCGCGCCACTGACGGCGCAGAGCGCCAAGCCATCGCCCGGCAACGCTGGCCTGGTCACCAAGCTTTTCGCGCAGCGCATCGAACGCGGCGAGTTCCGCTTCCAGCGCGGCATCGGGTTGAGGAGTCCGGTAGATCATGGCGCAAGTGTAGACGATTAGTCGTATAATCGTCTGGAGCTTAGATATCTTTAGCGATCGCGCCCGACCGCATCGTCACGGCGAGTGTCAGCGCCGCCGTGGGTGATGCTGCGCGTCGGGCTGCGGACGGTAACGCGACCGGCTAGAGGCCCGGTGCTCGGCCTTCCGTGAAGGCGATGTGGCCCTCCAGATGGGCGATTGGCGGTCCGTCGGCGATGTGGCGAATCCGGCATGACGCGCCGGTGCAGGTGATCGCGTCGGTCTGGGCGCCGCCCTCGGTTGCGGCAATCAGGTCGCCCGGCCTGACTCCGGCCGCAAGCAGCGACGAGCCATCGATCCGCAGCACCGCATCGTCGCCCGGGTGAGGGTTGCCTGGGGTGCGCCGGTCGGCCACGAGCGCGCTGGAGGCGACTCCGAAGCCCGGCGGGACGAACCCGGTGCTCTCCACGCCGACGTCGCCGCCCCGTGCGAGGCCCGAAGCGGCGAGGAGGCGGCTGCGACCATTCGGTGAGATCGCGTAGATGCGGCCGCTGTTCTCATCGGGGGCGATCAGATCGCCGGCGAAGCGCCCAAAGGTCGCGGGCGCGACGCTGATCCCGCCCTCGAGCTTCGGCGCAGTCGTCGTCAGCGTCGAGACCGAGCCGCGGCAATCGATCGCATAGACGGTCGTCCTGGACCCGTTGGTCGCGGTCACGATCAGCCGGTGACCGAAGCGCCCGGTCGAGTCAAACGTGATCCCGTTCTCGAGTCCTTTGGCGGGGAGGCTTGCGAAGCCGCGGGCTTCGCCACGTGGGTCGACAGCCGTGACTCCGGTGCCCCTCTGCAGCCGCAGCACGTAGACCGTTTCTTGAGGGAATGTGCAGCCGGCACTCGCGACCCGCTCGCCGGTGGACAGCGCGAGGTAGGGCTCCTCGCCGCCGGGGTTCACGTAGCCGGCGCCACCTCCCGCGAACTGCTGGAGCGCGCCGGATTGCAGCAGCAGTGCCAGGCGCCCGGCGGTGGCGAGGACGATCGTCCCGTCACGGCGAGGACTGCTCAGGTCCAGCACACGTGTGATCGGCACAGCGGGCTTCCAACGCGCTGGCGAAACGACGCTCGCGGCTGTGATCCGCTGGCTCGCCGAGGAGCCGCAGGCGGCGAGCGTCGCGCTCAGGGCGGCGACGCCCAGAGCTGCGGGGAAGAGGTGTGCGCGACGCGTACGGAGTTCCACGACCGTCCCTTCGACATATTAACGACGCCTACGATGCAGTGTAGTAGACTCTCCCATGTGTTGCTCACAGGAAGCCGTCATCACAACCACCACCGGCCGGAGACCATGATGCCCAGAGTCGTTCTGTTGCCGATCGCCTTCATCCAACCGGTCGTGCGAGCGTTGAGTGCTCGCAAGGGCGCCGATGCCGCGCTCACGGCCGGATCACCCTCCGAGCCAGACGCCGCGGAGCTCCGCACAGGCAACGGAGCGGGGGCGACTCGATAATGGCCACTGGCAAGACATCGATTCCGTCCGGGCGCCTTCGCCGGGCGGCGAAGGTCGGAGGCCTCGTGGGTGGACAGACCGCCAGGGCGTACGCCACCAAGGCCGCCAACCTCGCCCGCTCCGAGCAGGGCCGCAACGCGGCGAACGCGCATCGGCGGCTCGAGGCCGCCGAGCAGATCGTCGATGTCCTCGGCGAGATGAAGGGCGCCGCGATGAAAGTTGGCCAGCTCGCCTCGTTCATGGATATCAGCGGGCTCCCGGCCGACGCACGGGACGGCTTCCAGGCCAAGCTCGCGACGCTGCGTGATTCAGCTCCGCGCGTTCCCTTCAAGGAGATGCAGAAGGTGATCGAGCAGGACCTCGAAGACTCTCTTTCACACGTATTTGTCGACTTCGATCAGGACGCGGTCGCCGCTGCCTCGATCGGACAGGTCTACCGGGCCCGTCTGCACGACGGACGGGAGGTCGCGGTCAAGGTGCAATACCCGCGCGTTGCCGCTGCCGTGCGCGCCGATTTGCAGAACCTCGGCCTGATCCTGCGTGCCGCGAGACGATTCGCGCCCGGCCTCGATGCCAAGGCGGTCACCTCGGAGTTGCGGGAGCGGACGATGGAGGAGCTCGACTACGAGCACGAGGCTCAGGCTCAGCGGGCTTTCGCCCGCCGCTGGCGCGGGCACCCGTTCGTCGTCGTTCCCGACGTCATGACGGAGCTCTCCACCGAGCGGGTGCTGGTGACGGAGTGGATCGACGGGATGGGTTTCGAGGAGGTCATGCAGCTGCCTCAGAGAGCTCGTGACCGCTTCGGCGAGATCATCTTCCGCTTCTTCTTCGGCTCCTTCTATCGCTTCGGGCAGTTCTCCGGCGACCCACATCCCGGCAACTATCTGCTGTTGCCCGACGGCAGGGTGGCGTTCATCGACTTCGGTATGACGAAGGGGACCAGGCACGCTGCCGTCGAGACCGAGCTCGGCGTATTGCGCGCCGGTCTCGACGGCGATGCAGCAGCGGTCCACGACGGACTCGCGGAGCTCGGATTCTTCGACCCCGACGACGCGCGCTTCGATCCCGACCGACTGCTCGCCCAGGTGCGCGCGCTGAACGGATGGTACGCGCGCGATAGGGACTTCACCATCACACCCGACTACGTCGCGGCGCTGATGATCGACGTGGGCGATCCTCGATCCGAGTACTGGGACATGATGAAGAACGAGACGATCCCGCCGGATTCGCTGTTCGCAAACCGCATGCAGGGAATGACGCTCAGCGTGCTCGGGGCGCTGTCAGCGACGGCGAACTGGCATCGCGTCATGTGCGAGTGGCTCTACGGATCGCAGCCCTCCACGCCACTGGGCGAGGCCGAGGCCGAGTTCTTCGGCGCGCTGCCGGTGCCGCTACGCCGCGCCGCCTAGCAGCCCCGGTCTGCTGGGCGCTAATCGGCGACTGCGCTCGTCAAGTCGTGCACCCTGCGTTGACTTCCGCGCGGCGCCCCCTGAGAATCCTGGCCGATGAGGAGAGCCAAGGAATGATCGGCCGCGCGCACACCGTGCGCCCGCTTGCACGTTGGGCGCCGGTAGCTGTCAGTTACCTGGTAGCGAGCCTGCTTCTCGTCTCGCAGGCCGCGGCGCTCACGGCCCAGCAGTCGAACTACCTGAAGCTCGCCGAACGGGGCGTCGCGCAGGCCAAACGGACCTTCAAGGACGCTCGGCATGGGATCTGGAACGGCAAGCGCAACGTGCCGGTCAGCTGGTTTGACGAGCGACTGGGCTCGCACATGGCCTACCCATTGGCGACGATCTGGGGCTCGGTGGCACTGTTTGAATCGCTTTCAGCAATCGCGAGCGCGAACCCGACTGCCGCCAATCGTGCCGCGCTCGACGCATTTGCCGAGGGAACCCGCCCTGCTGCGCGCCCGCCGGGGGCGCGGATCGCGAAGCGCCCGGGCCCCGCGAATGCCGCCGCTGGAGCCCGCGTGGCATGGGCCCACACCGCGACGGTCGTGTATGGCGGTGCGGAGTCATACTGGGATCCCGCCATGGGCGCCTTCGCGCCGTACCCGGGCGACCGCGGGCCGGCGAACACGTGGTTCGACGACAACGCTTGGTGGGGAATAGCGTTCATCGACGCCTACAAAGTGCTGCACAAGACACGCTTGCTGCAAGACGCTCAGGATGCCTTCCAGTTCATTGCGCGGCGTGGCTGGGACGGCTCGGGTGGCGGCGGGCTGTTCTGGAACACCTACCACTCGCCCGGTGGGCAGAAGTCGGGCGAGGCGCTCGCGGCGGGCTCCCTGCTCGGTGCTCTGCTCGCCGGGGCACTGAAGGAAGCAGCGGCCTCGGCGCCCGGGCGCGCCAAGGCCGCGTACATGGCCGCTGCCGGGGCCGACACGCAGACGGTGGAGAAGTTCCTCGGCTGGGGGGACAGTCACTTCACCGGCAACTTCGGCGGCTTGTACTCGCGCACGCAGTTCGACAACACGCCGATGCCCTATGTGGCCGGACCGGAGATCGAGGCTAAGCAGCTTCTGTGCACGGAGCTGCCGAACGGGAACCCTTACTGCGCGCAGGCTCGCCAGGTTGCCGATGCGGCGTTTAAGCGCTTCGCCTATCGCCTGGACATGGGACCGCAGTTCGACGTGATCTACCTGCACTGGATGCTCGTCTATGGGCAACAGGCCGGAGACGGGCGCTGGGCGCCGATGGCGCTCCACTTTGCCAGCGAAGGGAGCGCCAACGCTCGTGCCGCCAGCGGCTTGTACCTCAGGGCCTGGGACGGCACTGATATGTCGGGACACCAGGCCGAACCAAACATGCTGCGCACCGACGCGGCCACCGTCGAGCTGTTTGGCTGGCTCGCGGCCGACGTTCCGTAGGCGTCAGGCCAACGTCCTGCTCTCGGCCAGCCGGCGGGAGTCCAGTTCGTCCGGGGGCCGGTCGCCGATCACGTCCTGGCTTCCCCGCGCCGATCGCCATCGACGACATCAGCCTGCAACGACCCAGGGTCCGGTCTGCGTCGGAGCGACCGGCTGGGCGGAGGCGTGCGCTGCCGCGAACAAAGTGGATGCTAGGCCGACATGAGCAGGCCACGAAGGCGCTCATGGCTCATGCTCCCGCTCCGTTCTGACGAGCACAGCTTGGGAGAGGTCCGGGGGCCTCAGCTGATGGCAGTGAGACCAGAGGATGCGCGGCGAGCCGGCACCGCGCCGACGACACGAGCGTCGGGCCGTGTTGGGGCAGCGCCCTGCGCCATCCAGCCGCTTCCTGAGCGGTGGACCGAGGCTCGACTCCTGGCGGGCCACTGACAGAAGTCACCTGACCCTGCCAACCGCGCCGGCCGCGACGCCGCGCCCGCGGCTACACCCGCGACTCCGGCGCGCGCGTGGCGTTCGCGACCTGCTCCGCAGCTACTGCTTCATTCCGGGCGGCCTGGGTAAGCACCGGCTGTGTGGCCGCGCTGTGACCGGGCTCGCCGGTGAGCGCGTCCTTGAACCCGCGCATGCCTGTGCCGAGCGAGCGCCCCATCTCGGGCAGTCGCTTCGCCCCGAACACGACCAAGACCAGCACCAGTAGAAAGAGGATGTGAATTGGGTTGTCAAGTCCAAGCATGTCGATAGCTCCGATCTTGTAGCGGTTACCTTGCTTTGTGGTGGTTCTCTGACCGCCGCCGTCTGCGTCCCAGGGGTGCGGGCCGGTGCCTGCCGGCCCCGGCCCGCACGTGCTCGGGCGGACTTGCTACGGATGGCGAGTCGTACATGCGCGGAGTGCTCGCACGACAGCCGCCGTTTCGCCTACGAGCATCGTCAGCCGCGTCGCCTTGCTTCTTCGGCTTGCGTCGCGAGCTGGTTCAGCGTCGCGAAGAACGCCGGCGGCTGGCCCCTGAAAAGCCCTTCTTTGACAAAGAATTCGACGAAGTCAACCGCCGCCGCGCCCTGTGTGTTCGTGGGGCGCACGATCGAGACGGCCGGCAGCGTCCTCTTCAGGAAGACCGTCGGCTCGGGCATGATCAGGTTCGTTTGGAATTCCTCCCCTCCGAGCGGCGGTTCGTTGAGGTCGGGGAATTCGAGGCCATTGGTCGGGTCGGTGAGTGCGGGCGCGTTCCCGGCCTTGTCGTGCCAGGTCTGGAAGTGCATCGCCTCGGTCGGCCCGATGCTCAGGAGCACGCGCAGCACCTCCGGATCGGTCACGCGCTGCGCGAGGCCCGGATAGAGGGTCGTGCCACCCTGCTCGATCGTGCAGAAATGGAAGCCCGCCGTGTTCGCGATCGCCTGCAGGTGGTCTCCCGGCTCTTCGTCGGCTTCATTGCGTGGGATCGCGGTGAACCTCCCCTTCAGCAGCCCGGGCACCGCGGGTGCGAACGTGTCGCCGAGGTCGGGGTTCTTCGTAGAGCTGCGGTAACGCGTCCACCAGCTCGTGTCGATCGTGAGTTCCATCAGGTTCGTCAGGCGTCCGATCTGCTGTGCACCCGGCGCCTTGCTGCTAGGCAGGTTGCGGAACTTGTCGAGGTTGACCGGCCTGCCGCCCCGTGATTCGAGGTAGGCGTTGAGAAACGCGGCGTGGCTCAACTCGTCGTCGGTGTTGTCGTGGATGTACTGCGGCATGTCTCCGTCGAGCACCTGCAGGGCTTCTATGTATGTCTTGCTGCCGGATCCGGCGGGCTCCTCCCCGTCCTGGATGCCGGCGAGGTCGTTGTACTGCTGCCACAGGTCCGCCTCGAGCAGCTCCGCGGCGGCGAGGAGCCTAAGGATCGCTTCGTCGCCGTCGTTGAGCTTCCCGGACGACGGCTTGTCGGCAAGGGCGGTCGCGGCCCGGCCGAACGGCATGAGGCCGGCGCCTACGCCCGCCGCGAGGCCCGTCGCAAGAAACGCCTTGCGGCTGACGCCATTCCCCTTCGCATCCGGCGCTGTGACCGCGCCCGCGGTCCCAGGTGAGTTCGATGAATTGTGCATCTTGCACCTTCCTTTCTGGAGCGATCCTCATTGATGACCGCTCCGCTTGAACGCGGTTTGTGACGAGCTCCTGAAATCAGTGGGCCTACGAGTCCAGTGGCGCAGAGGGGGGTGTCCGTTCCACGTCCCGTCGCAAGCTGAGGCGGCCGCGCCGCGTGTACCACGGGTGCTCGTAGTGCGGCGGTACGTAGTAGATCCACATATCGCCTAGACGCCGCCCGCGGCGGATCCTTCCTCGACGGCCTCGTAGGCCGCCGCGCGAGACTCGAGCGGTGGCCATGTAGATGAGCGACAGCACGACGCCGGCGATGCCGGCGATGATGAGGACCAGGCCGATCGCCGGGCGCGACACGCCGGACACCTGTAATCTCACGGGGTAGCGGGTGACGTCGAGGCGGCGCGGCGCGGCGCGGCAAGGCGATGGCACTGCATCTCATCGGCCAGTACCGACAGCGGTTCACCGCTCGAGTGGAATGAGTCCCCGCAATGGATGATCAGCGCAAGCGCCGTATGGCGCAGAACGAGGCCCTGGCACGGCGCATAAACGACAGGATCGAGTACCAGCGTCCACGCAACGGAGAGTCGGCCGACACGTTCATATGCGAGTGCGTCCGCGCGGATTGTGGTGGGGTACTGGACCTCTCGATCGGGGAGTACGCAAACGTGCGATCGAATCCGCGCCGGTTTGTCGTGTTCCCAGGGCATGAGGAACCGGCCGTCGAGTCGACCGTCGAGGTCTACCCCGGCTATGTCGTGGTCGAAAAGCGCGGCGAGCCGGGACGGATCGCGGAAGCCGACGCGGGCGGCTAGCCACAGCGGGCGGCAAAGCCCGGCTCATATAGACGTCGCCTATCGCGAGCCGCGATTTCGCGTCTTTGCGTTATGTGCCTCTGTCACTCAGAGTGGGAGGCTCAACCTGGATCAACGTTCCCCGGGCGCTGCGACTGCCCGGGGCAGATCCCCGATCGGCGGGCATCGGCGGACCTAGCCACCGCCGCGAAAGGTCATCAAAAATGCAGAGCAGCCCGCCTCGTGCGCTGATCCTCGGATCGACAGGATTGACCGGTGCGGCCATCGCCGCGAAGCTCGATGATGTCTCGGATCGGGTCGAGGTGGTCCGAGCATCGCGTCAACCCGGGACGGTTGAGCAGTGGCGGGCCGAAGGACGGGCCGCGGTTCACGTCGACCTCGACGATGCGCGAACGTTCCCGGCCGCGTTTGACAGGATCGACCGACTGTTTGTCATGACCGGCTACACGGTGGCGATGACGCACCAGACGAAGACGGTCACCGACGCGGCGGTTGATGCCGGCGTCGAGCACATCGTGCATCTCGGGATCTTCGGCGACGGCCGCTCGACTGACCCGCACTTCGCATGGCACGAGCTGGTCGAGCGTTACATAGAGGGCAGCGGGGCGTCATGGACGCACCTGCACCCCCATATGTTCATGGAGAATCTGCTCTCCGTATTCAGTCTGCGTGACGGGCGCCTGCTGTGGCCCGCGGGTGACAAGCCGACCGGTTGGATCGCCGGTGAGGATCTCGCGTCCGTCGCGGCCAAGGTACTCGCCGACGGGCCTGACACTCACGCCGGCAAGGGCTATTGGATGTCGACCGACGTCCTCAACGGCGTCCAGGCGGCGGGCATCCTCAGCGAGGCCCTCGGCCGCGTCATCCCGGCCGACATCATCACGCCTGAGGACATGCTGAAAGCCGTCTCCGACGGACTGGTGAGCCCGCCCGCCTTCATGGAGGGGCACTATGCGCTCAGCACGTTCGAGTGGCTTCGGCAGACTTATGACGGTCGCATGGACTACTCAGCGGTCGCCACGTCTACCGTCGAAGACCTCCTCGGCAGGGCCCCCATGCACCTCGCCGAGTGGGCCGTCCTCCACAGCGACGCGCTGCTCGGCGTCGGGTAGCCCGGCACTCATGCCCGGCGCCCATCGCTCAGGTCGTCGAGCCCTGGCACTGCTCGGCTTGCCGCACGCGCCGGTGCGCGTCTTGGCAGCGTATATCGCAGAGATATCAAGGTGAGCACACCGATAGGTATCGCCTATACTCGATCGGAGGGCCCAACCCGCAGGCTAGAGAGAAACAGAAGCGACGGAGCCGACTTGACCCTCCGACAACTGCAGTACTTCCTCACGATCGCGGACGAGGGGTCTTTCAGCCGCGCGGCCGAGCAGCTGCTCGTGGCTCAACCGTCACTCTCTCAACAGGTCAAGCGTCTCGAGCAGGAGCTCGGCGGTCCGCTTCTGGAACGCTTGCCCACGGGCGTCCGGCTCACCGCCGCGGGCAAGGCGTTCATGAGCGAGGCGCGCGCCAGCGTCGCCCACGCCGAGCGCGCCAGGCGCGATGCTGTCAGCGCGCTCGGACTCGAGACCGGAGAGATCGAGGTGGCGACCGTGACGTCGGTCGCGTTCGGTGTCCTGCCGACGGCGTTTGAGCTGTGGCACGAGCGCTATCCCTCCATGACGATCGCGCTCCGCGAGTACTCCCATCGTCGAGCGCTTGACGACGCCGTCAGGGGCGGCGTCGGCGACATCGCGGTCGGCCCCTGCCCGTCGCAGTGGCAAGGGCCTGTTGTCGAGCTGGGCTGGGAGGAGTTCGTCGTCGTCCTCCCGAAATCGGATGTCCTCGCCGAGAGCCGGCGAGCCGTACCGCTCGAGCTGCTCGCTGATCGTGATTGGGTTCTATTTGGACCGGAGCACGGGCTGTCCGAGCTGATTCTCGAGGTGTGCGCACGCGCGGGTTTCACGCCGCGCCGCACGGTGCAGACCGGTCAGGTGGCCGCTGCCCCACACCTGGCGGCCGCAGGACTCGGTGTGACTCTGATTCCCAGCAATGTCGTGCCGGCTGGCCTGGAGGCGGCGGTTCGGCGACTGAAGTCCCCGCTGGTGCGTCAGCTCGTCGCGTTTACCCGCCAGGACTGGTCACCCCTCGCTGAGGCGTTCCTGGCTGTGCTCAAGGCACAGGCTTGGCGTCGCCGACCGCCCTCGGCGACGATCATCAGCTAGCCCCCGGCCGCGGCCTCGGCGCGAGTCTGCATATAGGGCTCGTCTATCGCTGACCACGGCGATGCGTCTTTGTATCTATGCCTCGCGGCGCGTAGCGTGAGGAATAGTGGTGGCGCATCAGGCACACACGGAGATAGGTGGCGAGTCTAAGCCACGCACTTCGTCGTCCACGAAGACGCTGGACACCGGCGACTACGGCGCAGCCGAGCGCCATTTCATCGACCTTCGTGACGCCACCCATGGCGGAGCCAGCTCCCGAGCAGACAAGGAGCGCCTTTACGCCGCGGCAGTCGAGCTGCTCGATCCGTATGCCCGGCAAGTCCTGGCGGAGATGAACTCGCGGCTGATGTTGGACACGGGCGACGTGCTCGCAAGCGGGGTTCGGCCGGCTGACGGCGGAGGCCTCGAGGCCGTGTGGACACTCTCGTGGCCGGAGCAGCTCGCGGCCCGTGTCGAGCCGGTGCTTATCCGCGCGTACTTCGGCTCCGGATTCCTCCACCCGCACCTCCAGAGCGGCACCGTCGGCGACTGGCCATTGAACGTCTTTGGCCGCGAGCAGGCGGCTTCCGAGCTGTCCACGCTGCGAGCGCTGGCGGCGGCCGATATTCACAACCTGGTGTTCCAGCTCGGCGGCGATTATCGGATCATTCCCGTCGTCATGCGCCGCGCCGAGACGTGACCAAACGACGACGAATGTCGTTCCTCATCAGGGATGAGGCCTACTCGTTCGAGACTCTCCGAGCGGGCCGGCAGCGCACCCTACGGCGGCGCCGACTTGGGCGAGGTAATCGCCACGAGCCGCGCGATCCGCAGGGGCGACGACGACTCATGGCTGCGCGCGTGGCGGGCCACCGCGCAGCGCGTCCACGCCCTGGCAGACGTCTGCCTGCAGGCCGGCCACCGAGTCAGTGCCCGCGCGGGGTACTTACGCGCGTCTAACTACTACCGCACTGCTGAGTTCTTCAGGCGCAAGCGCCCGAGCGGTGATGAGGAGGTTCTGGTGCTCTCCCGCCTGTCCCGGGAGACGTTCATACGTGCGACTGACCTGATGGAGCGCCCCGTCCGCGAGATCAGCATCTCCTACGAGGACACGGCGCTCCCAGGCTACCTGTTCCTCGTCGATGATTCCGGCGCTCCTCGCCCGACGGTCGTGTATACGAACGGCTATGACTCGACCGCCGAGGAGGCCTGGTTCGCGATCGCTGCGGCGGCGATCGAACGGGGCTACAACGTGCTCGCATACGACGGTCCCGGACAGGGGGCGCTCATCCGCGAGCAGGGCTTGGTGTTCCGCCCGGACTGGGAGGCGGTGATCGCCCCGGTCCTGGACCACGCAAGCGAACTGCCGGAGGTCGACAGCAACGCCATCGCCCATTTCGGCTACAGCCTCGGTGCCTATCTCGTCGCCCGAGCAGCGGCATTCGACAAGCGCGCCGCCGCCCTCATACTCGATGACGGCATCTACGACTTCCACGAGGCTTATCGCAACGCCGTCCCAGCCCTCGTGATGAAGCTCGTGGCAGCTCGTCGAGACCGGATACCCAACATGCTCATGAAAGGGCTGGCCCGAGTGGACACGCAGGCCCGCTGGGGCCTCGACAACGGCCTGTGGACGATCGGCGGCGACAGCTACGCGGACTTCCTGCGCCGGACCGCCGCCTACTCCTTGAACGGCATCGCCGACCAGATCACAGCGCCAACCTTGATCATGGATGCCGAGGACGACCAATTCCTCCACGGCCAGCCGTCGGCCCTGGCGGCTGCGATGACCGCACCGACCACGTTGGTCTCCCTCACGGCGGCGGAAGGTGCCGGTGAGCACTGTCACGTCGGCTCGCTGACGCGAGCCCACCAGGTGATTTTCGACTGGCTCGACAACACCCTCGTCTCAGCCGGGGGCGACGTCGCGCGCCGTCGCGTGCCGTAGAAGAAAGGTCCAGTTCCTGGGTGAGGCGGACTGCGGGTGCGGCGCCGCGGCGCCGCACCCGCACAGCCGCGTTCAGCCGCCGTTGGGCAGGAGTGTCCCGAACAGGCCGTCAGCCTCGTGGTTGAGGCCGGCGGTGAAGAACAGCGTGTTCGGGCCCGCACCGGGGGTCGTGGGGGAGAAGCGCAGTCCCCAGAGCCCGTCGATCACGACCGGTCCGCCGACAGGACGGCTGAGGGTGCCCTCGAGCGCACCGGTGGTCTTGTCGTATGCGTGGATCCGGCCGTTGCCGAAGTTGCCGACGAGGATGTCGCCGCCAAAGGCGCCGAAGGTGGGGGGCGCGAGCGACACCGCCCACGGCGAGTCGAGCTCGCCGCGGCTGACAAGGCGCTGGATGAGGTCGCCGTTGGGGGCGAACACGTCCACGAAGCCGTTGCCGGGGCCTGCGTCGTCGTCACCCTTGCCCGGTCCCTGCTTTGCGAATGTGACGTACAGATTGCCGCCGATGTTGTGGATACCGAAGGGGGCGAATCCCGCGGGAATGGTCGGGTCGGTGAAGCTGTTGACGAGGTTGAAGTGATTGTCAAACACGTCGACCTTCCCGAAGCGGAAGCTCGTCGCGTAGATGAACTTGCCTTGCGGCGTCGACACGAGGGCAAGGCCCTTGTAGTTAGCTCCCACGTCACCGGTGCTGTCCGTCGCGGTTGAGCGATCAACGGCGATGACCGCGTTCGCTTTGTCGACATTCGGGTTCCAGCCCGCGATCGTGCCGTCCTCGGTGGCGAAGAGGAAGAACGCGGGACCCGATTTTTCGTTCTTCGAGATGACGAAGTCGGTCGAGTTGGGGTCGAGGGTGTTAAACGCCTGCCCGTCCGGCGCGCCGACCGCGCCCGGGCCGGCGGAGGGCGGAGCGGGAATCGCCACCTGGAGCGGTTGCGGGTTCCCGGCGCTGTCATAGAGGGTGGTCATGCCGGCGTGGTTGTCCGAAACCCAGATCGGTGTTCCCGGGCCGACCGAGGTGCCCCAGGGGTTCTTCAGGTTCGGGTCGGTGTGTGCGGCAAGGCCAGGAATATCCGAGACCAGGTTTGTCTGCACATAGGAGCGGCTCGCGATGCCGCCGGCATTCGCAGGGGCCGTTCGAGCGACTCCGACGAGGGCGGCTGCGGCGGCGAATACCGCCAGCGCGGTGACTGCAAGGATGGAACGGGGTAGCTTCATGATTTCCTTTCGGTTGGGGCTGCGCCACCTCGAGCCGGTCGTGGTCCGGAGGTATCTACGATGACGCGTAGTAGTGTCAGTCGTGGTCTTAGACGCGCCAGCCGCGAGAAACTTCCCCGGCCCGGGAAGGTTCTACGACTCGGTGTCGTCCTATAAGGCGTAGTAGATATTCCAGCCCGTAGTAGATACCCCAGCCGATAGATCGGAGAATCTCGTGATCAAGCGATTTGCCCTATTCGGGGCGGCAGCGGCGATGGCGGTCAGCCTTGCGATGACCGCAATCGCCGGTGCACACCCATCCAAGCGCCGTCACGCCCCGGTGCGCGCGCACGCCGCGTCGAACCAGCCAGACCAGGTGATCCAATGGAATCAGGAGTTGCAGAAGGCGCTCGTCGCCGCCGGGGCCCAGCCGAGCTCGATCCACCCGACGCGGACGATGGCGATCACCCAGATCGCCGTGTATGACGCTGTCAACGGAATCGTGGGCGGCGGCTCGCCGTACCTCGTCGACCTCCACGGCCCCCGGAGCGCGTCGGCCGAGGCCGCCGCGGCAGCCGCGGCGCGCACAGCGCTCGATGCGCTGCTTCCGAGCCAGCAGCCGGCGATCGACGCGTTCTTCCAGAGCTCGCTCGCTCAGATCGGATCCGGCGAGCACGTGGACCGCGGCCTGCGCTTCGGCGAAGACGTGGCTAACGCGGTGCTCGCCGCGCGCGCCGACGATGGCGCGAGCGCCACACCGCCGGTCTTCACACCCGGTACCGGCCCCGGCGAATATCAGCTGACGCCGCCGGCGTTTGCGCCGGCCGGGTTCACGCAGACGCGGCTCGTGAGGCCGTTTGTGCTGCTGAGCTCCAGCCAGTTCCGCCCGCCGGCCCCGCCGGCGCTGACCAGCGCCCAGTACGCGTCGGATTTCAGCGAGGTCCACTCGCTGGGGCAGCTGAACAGCGCGACGCGAACAGCTGACCAGACGGCGATCGGCAGGTTCTGGGGTGCGGCGCCCGTCTGGGTCGTGTGGAACCAGATCGGCGATCAGGCGGGAGTCGGCTTCGGCAACAACCTCGAGCAGAACGCGCGCTTGTTCGCGCAGCTCGACACGACCCTCGCCGACGGCGCGATCGCGCTGTACGACGCCAAGTACGCGTACCACCGCTGGCGTCCGATCACCGCCATCACGGCGAGCGACCAGGGCAACGGAAACACGACCGCTGACCCCAGCTGGCTGCCACTGGCGAACACTGCCAACGACCCGAGTTACCCGGGCGCCCACGCTGAGTTCAGCCAGGCGGCGGCGACGGTGCTGCAGGACTTCTTCGGCACCGACGTGTTTCCGTTCTCGTTGACCAACACCACGGTCGGCATTACACGGACATTCGAAGGCTTCTCGCAGGCCTCAGACGAGGCATTCGCGAGCCGCATCTTCGCCGGCCAGCATTTCCGGTTCGACGAGAATGCAGGTCGGGCGCTCGGCGGCCAGGTCGCCGACTTCGTGCTCGACAACTCGTTCCGTCCGCAAGGAAATCGCGGTCGCTGACTAGCCCGGGAGGGCGGTCGGGCGGCTGGAGTATCGGTCGCCCGCCGCCCGACCGGCCTCAACGCCACGGAGCGCGATGTGAGGGTTAGCCGCGGCGGTGGACGATCAGCACGGAGCGCCGTGAGTGAGCCGCGACCGCCTCGGCGACGCTTCCGAGCAGTACCCCGGCAAGCCCGGTGCGACCGTGCGAGCCGAGCACGATCAGGCTCGCGTCGTGCTCCTCGGCGGTGTGGACGATGCCCTTCCAGGTGGGAGCGACCTCGGCCTCCAGGCCGCGAGCATTGAAGCCCGCGGTCTTCGCCAGTGACGCTCCCTCGGCGGCTGTCTGCTCGGCTGCGTTTCTAACGTCGGCGATCTCGGCGGCGTTCACCCGAAACGCGACAGCTGGCACGAAGCCGACATCGAACGGTTGCCAGACGGTGAGGACGAGCGCGTCGCGTCCCGGGCCGAGCTGCCGACCGGCCTCGTCGATCGCGAGCTTGGCGAGCTCGGAGCCGTCGTAGGCGAAGACGACGGGGCCGCGTGGGAGGGCCGCGCCGCTTTCAATGTCCTCTGTCATGGTCATGCCGCCTCCTCTGCGAGCGTTTGACGGTGGGGGTGGCTGCGGACGGCGGCGAGTAGTGGCGGCGAGTACCACGCTGGGCCCTCGCCGTCCATGAAGCGCTCGAGGTCTGGCGTTTGCGGCCGGGCGCGGCCGAGCAAATAGAGAGCGACGGCGGCAATGGCGCCGGCGATCGCGAGGCCAAAGCCGATCCACAGCGCGATGCCGGTGCCGGCTCTCGTGTTGCCGCCGACGGTGGCGGCGAAGTGCACGAATACCGGGGCGATCATGAATGCGGCGACCGCGCGGAAGAGCTCGACGATCGCGAATACGCGCTGGAGGCTCGCGGCCGCCAGCGAGAACCCCGCGACGAACAGCGCCGGGGCGACCGCCGCTCCGAGGCCGATCCCGGTGAGCCCGGAGCCGATCAGGGCGAGCGCTTCGGTGGGCGGGGCCTGGATCCGGAACACCGCGATCCCCGCAGCCAGAAACGCCATGCCGACCAGCGGGAGGTAGTGCAGTTGGCGTTTGTTGAAAACCAAGCCGAGCGCCACCGCCGTGAGCAGGGCACCACCCAACTCAGGCACGTAGAGCAGCCCAAGGTGCAGGGGCGTGTAGTGGGGAGCCAGCTCCTGCGCCGTCAGGACGGTCGCCGAGACCGATGCAGCCGCGGCTGACAGCGCGACGACGATGCCGGCGACCGGAATCGTGCTGGTCAGCATGGTGCGGATGGTCAGGAGGGGGCGGCGGCTTCGGTACTGGTTGACGACGAGGACGACGATCAGCGCCAGGCCGCCGAGGAGCGGCAGAAGAGTCTGGGGGCCGACGAAGCGGTGCGTCGCAAGCTCGGACGCGCCGTAGAAAGCGGCCACACATCCCGACGCGGCCAGGCCGATCGCGAGCGGGGCTCGTGGTGCGTCGCGGTCGGCGGGCGGGGCATCCTCGAACGTCAACAGCGACAGCACGAGCGCCGCGAGCGCGATCGCGGCGACGATCCAGAACAGCGGACGCCAGGCGTGGGCGCTTGCCTGGATCCCGCCGATCACGGGTCCAAGCGCGACTGCTCCGAAGATGCAGACGTTCATGATCATCGCGGTCCAGCGGAACTTCTCCAGGCCGAATCCGAGCGCCAACGGCGGCACGGCGGCGATCAACAGGAGGCTCGTGCAGAGGCCCTGCAGCACGTGCCCGGCGATGAACATCGCGGGATCCTGCGCCGCCGCTGCGAGGAGCGACCCGATCACCAGCAGCACCGCGTAGAGCACCATCATCCGCCGCTGCGGCAGAAGCTGCGCGAACTGCACCGCCAAGACCGTCCCCACCGCATAGCCGGCGTTGGCCAGCCCCAACCCGAGGCTCATCGTCTGAGTGCTCATGTGCAGCTGCCGGCCGATCATCGGCGTGAGTGGCTGCAGCGCCGCCGAGAGCCCGAGGTAGGGCACCAGGGCGAAGATCACCATCGCGGCGGCCGCGGGATAGCGGCCTGCCAACCAGCCCTGTCGCATCAGCGGCGCCCCCGTCCGGAAACGGTCAGGCCGAGGGATCGGGCGCCGGCTGGGTCCCTGCGCACCAGCTCGTCGATGTCCGCGATCACGGCTAAAATGGAGGACACCTCCGGTACTATACGGAGGGTACCTCCGGTTTTCAAGGCTGATTGCGATTTCAACACAAATCTCCACCGATCCAGCGCCTACCGGCCCGAAGCGGGCCGACGCGAGGCGCAACTACGAGCGAATCCTCACGACCGCGCGCAAGGCGTTTGCGGAGGGCGGCGAATCGACCTCGCTCGAGGAGATCGCCCGCCAGGCGGACGTCGGAATCGGCACGCTCTACCGTCACTTTCCGAGCAGGCAGGCTCTGCTCGAGACTCTTTACGTCAAAGAGGTCCACGAGGTCTGTCGCTCCGCTTCGCAGGCCGACCACGACCCGTGGCAAGCCCTCAGCGGCTGGTGCGAGGGGCTGATCGGCTATCTGACCACGAAGCGGGCGCTCGCCCAGGAACTCCTGAAGTACCTGGACGAGGACGCGGCCCTCTTCCAGGAATGTCGGCGTACCGTCTACGCCGCCGGCGAACCGCTGCTCGAGCGCGCCCAGAACGTCGGGGTCGTACGGCCGGACGTCGAGTTCTCGGACGTACTCCAGATGCTGGCCGGCATCTCGCGGATGCCCGCCGACGACCCCAATCAGGTGAAACACGTCGTGCGAATCGCGCTCGACGGCCTTCGCTACCGCCCGCAGGCGTAGCGCAGATCGGTTGGCACCCACCCAGGCCAACCCGACCCCCTCATGGCTCGCCCGCGTCTGAGCACAGGCTGTAGAGGGGAGAGATGCTCGGGTCTCCCCCAACGAGGTTGAACGGCCGCCCCTCGAAGGGGCGGCCGTTCGCACATCCCTGTCTCAGAGGTTGAACGCGGCGAGCATGCTGCCTGCTGACGCGGCTTCTCCGAGCGGCGGAACGCCGAGGAGCTGCTCGGTGCTGCCGAGCAGGGAGTAGTGGTTGAACAGGGTCGATGACTGCGTGCCCGGCGGGGTGCTGGGGCTCACGACGATCGTTGCCACGTGGCAGCCGACGTCGGTGGTGTTAGTGGCGCAGTCGTTCGACGTGCCTTCCTCGCCCTCATCCCAGGTGATGATCAGCGCGGTGGTGCCGCTCTGATACTCGCTGGAGCTCAGGATCGTGGGCACGTTCGACGCCAGCCACGCGTTGCCCTGGGCGACCGTTCCGTCGTGCATGTCGTCGATCACGTTCGGTGTGATGAACGAGAACGCCGGCAGTGTCCCGCTCGCGAGATCGGCGGCGAGCTGCGTGTACGGGACGTCCTTGGTGGCGCATTCTGCGAGCGACGTGTAGTAGGGCGGCGGGTTGTGACGGACGGCGTACTCACCCGCGCTCTTGCGATCGCAGTTCTTGGGCATCGACTCCTCGTAGGCCTTCCAGCTCGGCACCTGGCTGAAGATGCTGGATGCGGGCGTGCTGCATCTCCTCGACGGGTTGCAGTCCGAGTCGAACTTCGTCAGTTGGCCGAGCGCAAGCCCAGACGTTCCCGCGATGTAGTTGGGCAGGCTCGGGTGGCTGATGTTGTGGTAGTTGGTCGCCAGCCCGCACTGGTTGGCGAGGCTGTTGATGTATGGCGCTTCCGGCGATCCGATGATCTTGTCGTAGCTGTGGTTCTCCATCCACAGCCAGATCACGTGGGTGTAGCTGGTGGAGGAAAGTGGGAGCGCTCCGCACGGGGCTCCGGTGCTCGCACTCGCCCCCGCGGTGCCGCCGGCCGCGATTGCAAGGATCAGGGCCGACAGCAGCGCTGCAACTAGCGAAGCCTGGCGTCTCATCAGGACTCCTTCAGGTTGGGTTGGCATGGCACCTTCCGTGGTGCCCGCCGGCAGTCCGAAATCACACCCGGTCACCGGATCTTTACCGCCGTGTGCCATTCCTTCACCTGTTCGTGTCTATGTGAAACATTGACGACGTGCGGACTTGGCGTAGCGTGGTTGTCAGACGTGAGCATTCGTCGCCAAAGGTCACTGTCGGGCATGGCGCTGTGATCGCGATGTGTATGCGCGTGTCACCGAATCGTCACCTACGGGCCGGGCGGCCCTCCTCAGCGCTGGCTTGGATGCACGCTCCGCATGTCGGGTGGCGCGGGCGGACGTAGCCGCTGATAGGCGTAGGCGCCGCCGAGCAGCAACAGGCCGAGCGCGACGAAGGAGACGACGCGGAAGATCGACGTGAGGGTCGACAGGTCGTAGAGGAAGACCTTGCCTGCGGTGAATATCAGCCATCCAAGGGCGATGCTGCGCAGCGTCGCGTGCTCACGGCGAAGGCCGGCGATCAGTGCGGTCACGCCGAGGGCCGCCCAGAGCGTGCTCAGCAATACCTGGCCCTCCTGTCGCACTGTGAGTTCGAGGAGCGAGGCGCCGCCCGCCCCGGCGCCGGGCTGGAAGATGGTGACGACCGCGATCGACACGAGGTACACCAGTGCGGCGGCCGCGCCGGTGAGCAGGGCGATCCGCAGGCGAGGCTCGCCCCGGACCGTCCGCGCGGCGCCGAACGCTGCGAGCGCCAGACCCCCGAGGGCGGCAGCGGCCCCCGCGAGATCGCCGGCGCCCGTTATCAGCGCGGACGGCGACGCGTCGACGGTGACCACATGAAGCGCCGCGAAAGCGAGAAAGCCGAGCCCGCCCCACCGGGCGGCCGGATCGGGGGTCCGCGTCGCGAGTCGCATCAGCGCGACGGCCTCGACACACCACGCGCAGGCGAGCGCCGGACCGCTGAGCGCCGAGGCGGTCAGGTACGCGATGGCGGCCAGGCCCGCGAGGTTCAACGCAGTCCGCCAGCTGGGCCGCTCGCCGCCGACCGCCTGGGCCGAGCCGAGGCACGCGGCGGTGAGCGTCGCCACCGAGAGCAGCGCGAGTGGGTCCGGACCGGACGCGCCCAGCGTGCTCGGCGGCGCGTTGATGGCGACCCTGATCAGCGTCAGCCCGAGCTGGGCGCCGAGCCCGAGCTCCATGAGCGACTCCTCCGGGCTGCCGGGCGTCGTCGGGCGCGCCAGCCACGCGAAGACCGCGGCCGAGCCGCCCCAGCCGATCACGAGCGAGACGCCGCTCGCTCCGAGGCCGAAAGCGACGTCGGCCAAGGCCACTCCGAGAGCGATCAGGACTGCGCGCACCGGTTGCGCGATCGCCACGCGCGGAATCCGGCACGCGCCGAGCAGGAGGTGCGCGCAGGCGAGGCCGGCAAGCCATAGCTCGCTCGCCGTGATACCTGATTGCCGCTCGAGCGCGAAGTGTCCGACCGCAGCGACGAGGCACGCACTCAGCGCGGCGATCGCCGCCGGCCCGCGGAATCGCCGCAGCGGCTCGCCGCCCATCTGCCCGCCGACAGCGCCGGCCAGGCCGATCGCGCCGAAGCTCGTGAGCACGGCCACGTCCACGACCGCGCTCTGGCCGGCGAGCAGCCAGCTTGTCCACTGAGGCGCGCACACGATCAGGCTCGCCAGTCCGAGCCAGCTCCAGCCCCGGCGGACGACGACGGCCATCGCGCACGCGCAGGCGAGTGCGAGCAGCGCGGTCGTGGCAAGGCTCGGTGACGCCCCGACGAGCACGGGAGAGAGCAGGCCGCCGATGAAGCCCAGCGCGGCAAGGGCACGCCCGGCCCAGCGGATCGCGAGCGCTGTCGCGACGCCTCCGACGAGCAGCGAAAGGACCACGGCGAGCATGGCTGGAATCAGCCCATACACGTTGCTCGCGACGATCAGCGTTGCGTAGAGCCCGGCCGTCGCTGCGCCAACCATCGCCCCGGCCGCCTCGGTGCGCCCGCGGTGCGCGTGGAGCCAGGCGCCAGCGGCCATCAGCAAGCACGACAGCAGCGCCGCGATAACGACGCGCGCCTCGCGGCCGATCCATCCATGCGAGACGGCGAGTGCGAGCAGCAGCACCACACCGATCACGGTCGTGACGCCGCCGAGCCAGGCGAGCAGGCGGCCGCCGACGAGGTCGATCAGTGATTGGTTGCGGGCGGCCCGCTCGTGAAGCGCCGGTCGCGCTGCCTGTGTCGCGAATCGTGCGCTCGACTCCGCCGCGGGCCGGGCCGCCGGGCCGGCTCGGAAGGGGCGTCGTGTCGACGTCGCGGGCTCCCAGGTCATGGGCGGGTATCCGCCGGCCGGCGGCTGCAGCGGTCCGACGAGCTGCTCGAAGCGGCGCTCGAGCGTGGCGAGCCGTGCCTCCATGTCCATGTGCTCAGCCGTGTCCTGCATCTGTGACCTCCTGTTGACCGCCGGTTTATAAGAGGACGGTAGCGCCCGCTAGGGCGCTTGTCAACCGTAGGTCAGCAAGACGGCTACAATGACCAGATGGCTGAGCCTGCCTACACCCGCCTACAGGTCGACGAGCGCCGCCGCCAGCTGCTCGACGCCGGCGCGGACCTGTTCGCCAAGCACTCGTTCGAGGAGATCTCGATGCGCCAGATCGCATCGGCCGCGGGCGTCTCCAAGCCGCTGCTCTACCACTACTTCCCGTCGAAGATCGAGCTGTTCAAGGCGGCGGTCGCCGAGAAGGCCGACGAGCTCAAACAGCTGATCGAACCCAGTGGCGAGGGATCGCCGGTCGAGCAGCTCGCTCGCAGCCTCGACGCCTATCTGGGATGGATCGAAGACAACGCCCAGACGTGGGCCAAGCTCATGCAGAGTGCCGCCACCCTGCCCGAGGCCGGCGAGCTGGTGGAGGGGTTCCGCGAGCGCACGATGGAGCTCGTGCTAGCCGAGTTGAGCGCGGGGCGCAAGCCCCGCCCGGCGCTGCGCAACGCGATCAGGGGCTGGCTCGGCTACCTGGACGCCGCGATCCTCGATTGGGCTCAGGAGCGCGACATCGCGCGCGCGAAGCTGCGCGATCAGCTGATGGCGGTGTTCGCCGGCGCGCTCCTCGCCGCCCAGCAGGCCGACCCCCGGATCCAGCTGCGGTTGGCCTGAGCCGGATCAGTCGACCCCTCCGGGACGTTCGTGGCACATGCGTGGCATAATCGTGGCATGGCCAGGACGCGGGTGAGTACGACGGTCGACGAGAGTCTCTTGATGAGCGCGCGTCAGGCGCGTTCAACGTTGACCGACGCAGCGCTCCTGGACGAGGCGCTTGCAGCGCTCATGGACCGGCATCGTGCGTCCGAGATCGACGCGACCTACGGCGTCTACGACGAGCACCCGCTGCAAGAGCCTGATGCTTGGGGTGATCTGGCCTCGTTCCGAGAGGCGGCAGCAGCGTCGTGAGCGCGGGTCCTCTCCCGGCACGGGGGGAGGTGTGGTGGTGCGAACTGCCGGACATCGGCCGGCGCCCGGTCGTGGTGCTATCCCGTGATTCAGCCATTCCGCGCTTGAGGCGCACGCTCATCGCGCCTTGCACAACCACGATCCGCGGCCTCGCCAGCGAGGTTGTGTTGGAGCCTGCCGGCGACCCGGTTCCTCGGCGTTCTTCGATCAACCTCGACTCGGTCGAGAGCGTTTCTGTGGCCGTGCTCGTGGAGCGGCTCGGACGGCTCAGCGACGACCGGATGCGCGAAGTCTGCGCGGCACTCGATGTCGCCGTGGATTGCCACAGTTAGGACTAGGCCCTCGACCGCTCGGCCCAGCTACCGATAGTGCTCGATCAGCTCGCGCGCCATGGACTTGCTCCGGCCCGCCGCGTGGAGATCGCCCTCGGCCGCCGCGACGATCGCGCCCTTCATCAGGATGTGCCACGACCATGCAAACGAGTCCGTATCGCGCAGGCCCGCTTCGTCGGCGAAGCGTCTTACGAGCCAGCGGATCTGCTCGAGATGCGAGATGCTCGCGCCCCCGACGGCATGCTCAGGTCCCATCTCGAAGAGGACGTTGACGAACGTGCACGCCTCGAAGTCGTCGCGGTGAAACCACTCGTCGAAGACGTCGAACATCGCGAACAGTCTCTCCTCCGCAGTCGCGCCGCGGCGTTCAGCCTCCGCTTCGACGTAGTCGCGCGTCCAGCGCTGTTCGCGTAGGTCGAGGAACGCGAGCACGAGCTCATCCTTTGACCGGAAGTGCCGGTACAGCGTCGCCTTCGCAACGCCCGCGCGTTGAATGACCTCATCGACGCCGACATCGCGAATCCCGCGATGTGCGAACAGCTCGTAGGCGGCGTTGAGGATGCGCTCGCGTGCCGTTGCAGCCGCGATCGTGGTCTCTCGGCCCGTTGCGGCCATGGCTTGAGCCTAGCACTAGACAGCTCCGCGTGAACATGGTAGAAAGACCTGTCTTTCTCTGGTCTTTCTTGCGTTATCAACTCAACGAAAGGAGGCGCCATGTCCACGACAGCGATCGATTCGCTCAACCCCACGGCCCGGCTGCCAGAGCCCGTGCTTCATCGCCACCGCACCGACGGCGATCTCGCCGCACGGGAGGAGTTGGTCGTGCGCTTTCTGCCGCTTGCGCGGGATCTCGCGCGCCGCTATTTCCGCTCATCCGTGCCCGCCGAGGACCTCGTCCAGGTGGCGAGCCTCGCACTCATCAAGGCCGTCGACAGGTTCGACCCTGAGCGCGGAACGCCCTTTCGCGCCTTCGCGATACCAACCATCCTGGGAGAGCTGAAGCGCTACTTTCGTGACTCGGCATGGGATGTGCATGTTCCGCGCAGCGCGCAGGAGCGCGCGCTCGCCGTCGGCGAGGCGGGCGACCAGCTGACTGCTCGCTCGGGACACGCGCCGACGGTGCACGAGATCGCCGGATATCTCGAGCTCAGCCATGAGGAGGTGCTCGACGGACTCCAGGTTGCGCAGGCGTACGCCGCGACTTCGCTCGACGCGCCACCACCGCCGAACGGCGAGGTCGGCAGCGAGCGGAACTTCGAGAGCGAGCTGGGTGCCGAGGATGAGCGCTTCGACCTGATCGAGGCGAAGCTGGCCGTCGCCGAGGCCGCGCGATCACTCCCCGACATCGAGCGACACATCCTCTACCTCTCGTTCATCGAGGAACTCACGCAGAGCGAAATCGGTACCCGGCTGGGCGTGTCTCAGATGCAGGTGTCGCGCACGCTGCGACGCTCGCTTGCACACCTGCGTACGCTCGCTTGCAGGGGCGCTTAGCCGAGACGATGCCACTCACCGGGTACCCCGACGACGCGCCGCCGGCGTGCCGTCGGTTACGACGACGAGACCGTCCTGGAGCCTTCTTACGTCCTCCCAGTCGACCACCTCCCCGCTGATCAGCGGGTCTGGACCGGTCCCGATCAGGCGCGTGGAGAGCCCACGACGACCGAGGATGAGCCCGCTCAGGCGCCACTCGCCGTCCTCTCGCTCCGCGCGCAGGTCGTGAACGCGACCCAGGCGTTCGCCCGACTCGGTGCGCAGCTCGCATCCGATGAGGTCACTCGCGCGGATCATGACTTCGGAAGTTTGGCGATGAACCCGGCATCGCGGTTGTCACCCTGTGCGAGTCCGAGCTCGCTCGCTTTGGCCCGGAGGTGAATGGCGCTGGTTATGTCATGCACCTGCTCCCACGGCACCCTGATGACGTCCCTTCCCAGGACGCCGTTACCGAAAACCCGTGCGCCCAGGCCCCGAAGGGATCGAGGCATGCGACGGTGCCAAACCCCGGAGCCGCTGAGAATGGCGGTCACGCCCGGTCGCGCACCCGGTCCACCGTCGAATTCCAGATCATCGGCTCGCCCGCAGCGCCGCCCATCAACGTCGACGAGTTGATCATCAAGGACGCGGTAGACCAAGTCGATCGCTTCCGGCGCCATCAAATCGACCCGCCATCGGTAACAAGAAGGAGGGGAATCGCCGCGAGTGAAACGATGATGATGATGACGAAGTACAGCCAGCCCAGCGTGTTAGCGACGACACCGTTGACGTGCTCGCCCATGAAGGTCCGATCGCGGGCGATCAGCAGCGCGGGCAGGTAGGTCAACGGCAGCGCGACGACCGAGAGGATGACGGCGTACTCGGTCAGGAGGACCGGATCAACTCCCGTCTCGACGATCACGAACGCGAGTGCGAAGAAGATCAGCCACGCGAGCGTGAACCGAGGCGCATCGCGCGGTCGGCGGTACTTGCCCCACTCCCATCCGGCGAACTGCGCGAGCGTGTACGCACCCGAGAACGCGCACTCGACCGCCGCCCCGCCGACGGCGAACAGCATGCCGAGGAGCGCAAGCAGCAGCCCGGCCTCGCCGTATGCGCGCTCAGCTCCCAGGGCGGTCGTGCCCAGATAGCCAGGGTGGATCTTGGGAGCGAAGAAGACCTCGCCGGCGACGACGATCAGCGCGATCGACAGGACGCCGCCCAGCGAGAACCCGAGGATCGCATTGGCCCGGTTGAGGTTGAGGTCGCTGATCTTCCAGCGATCCTCAATCGCACCCGACGAATAGAAGTAGACCTCGTAGGGGACGAGCGCGGCGCCGATGACGCCCACGACGAAGTAGGCGTACAACGCCGAGGAGTGCCAGCTGGGCAACAGCCCGCTCGCCACCTGATGCCAGTCCGGTTTCAGATGGTCGGCAGCGGCGACGTAGACGAGCAGCCCGCAGCCGAGGTAGCCGAAGATGCGCTCGATGCCGCCGAACGGTACGAAGTAGACGATCAGGATCAGCCCGACCACGGCCAGCAGAATCAGGGTCGAGATGTTCACATCGAAGAGAAGCTGCAGAACGATCGCAGCTCCGCCGATCTCCGCCGCAAGCGTGATCAGGTTGATCAGGAGAGATGCCACGAGTGTGGCAAGCCCGACGTTGAGCCCCATGCGCGTTCGGACGACGTCGAAGATCGGACGCCCCGAGACAGTCGCGATCCGGCCGGTCATCTCGGCGAATACGACTATCCCGATCACGCCCACCGGCACCGCCCATAGCAACTGGTAGCGGAACTCGGCCCCGGCCTGTGTGTTGAACACCAGCTCGCCGATGTCCACGAACCCGCCGATCGCGGCGATCAGGCCCAGGGCGATTTCGAAGATCTTCTTCACAGTGTTTCCGCGAGCGTCCTTGCCGCCGCTGCCCAATGCTGCAGCTTGGTGCGAGCTTCCTTAGCCTGCTCGCGGTCCTGGGGCGAGACGCGTAGCCCGTCGACCGCCCCTCCGATGTCCGACGCGAGCGTGATCGCGGTTTCGATCGGGCGCTTGAACCTAGGCGCCACCGGAGCGTCGTTGAGCTTCTCTGCCTCGTGCTGCGCCTGTGCGCTCAGCTCCGCTCCGTGCACGCGGACGAACGTGATCTTGCTCCGAGCACGGGCTAGATCATCTGCGATGAGTGCGCCCTCCGCTGCGATAGATGCGAGTTCTTCGATCGCGGCGCGCACACCGTGCTTGCCAACCTGACCGCAGCCCACGCCGAGGAAGCATGTGGGCAGCAGCAAGAGGGCAATCAGCGAACGGTGCATAACGGGCCCTCTACCCAATTCGGCGATCGCAACCCGCCCGGCCCCTCCCCGCTCGCTCCAGGGCTTGGAGCCAGCACTTCAGTGGTTCACGATCCTCCCACTGGGTAACCAGATTAGGACGGGGCCACCCCGAATCCCCGCGGCTTTTATCGGTGACCCGGTTCCCGCGTGGGTGTAAAAGACCAACCGCACATGGGCGGCGCGGCGTTCGGGCTGGTGCGCCCCTGTGCCGCGCGACGCCCAAAGAAAGCGTTCGCGAGAGCGGATCGCTTCGATGCATGAAACCGCCCCTGCTCCGAGCGCCGCGTCGAACGGGACGCCGACTGCTTAGCGTCGGCGGAGTTGGGTAGAGCAAGGGCAAAGGTGGAGGGCGCCGTCGCAAAGCCGCGCCATCCGAGCGCAGCGTCCCCACGATGCGTCGACCGGGTATCAGGTCCGTTTGAGATGCCCGTCGACGTCTGGATGGACTGCGCGAACACCTACGGGAAATTGGAGGAAACATGAGCACAGGAGCGATCATCGCCGTCGTTGCCATCGGAGCGGTTGTACTGATCCTCACTGCCCTGGCGGTACGTGGGGCCGGTCAGAGGCGGCGGGACGCCCGCCGCAGCGAGGCCCGCGAGCTGCGCGAGCAGGCAAGAGCCCAATCCGTCGACGCCGAAGGCGCCAGGGCCTCGGCCGAGGAGCAGGCCGCCCAGGCACGCCGATCCGAAGCAGAAGCCGAGGAGCTCGCGGCGAAGGCACGTACGGATCGTGTCCTCGCAGAGCGTGAGCGGATCGAGGCCGAGCGCCATTCGGAGGTCGCGCGCAACCACCATGACGAGGCTCGGACGCTCGATCCCGACGTCAGCGACAACGGTCAAGAGGAAGCACTCGCGATCGACGGCGACTGACCGTTCCTACCTCTGGAGACTGCCCTACCTGTTTACCGAGTACCCGGTTGGGTAGCGAAAGGGTGAACGAAGGACAACGATTAGGAGGCGTCCCGTGGGACTGCTTGAGTTGCTGTTGATCATATTGGTAGTTGCCGCTATCGCAGGCGGAATTGGTGTTAGTCCGCTGCTGTGGCTACTGCTGATCGTTGCGCTGGTGCTCTTCCTCACCGGCGGCGGATTCGGCTACCGCAGAGGCGGGAGAATCTGACAATGTCGATCGGATCATCAATATTCTTGATCGCCGCCGGCGCGATAATTCGCTATGCCTTGACCTTTCACGTGTCAGGCGTGTCGCGGCCCGTGATCGGCTTGATCCTCATCATCGCCGGCATCGTCGGCTTGGTGTTCTCGCTGATCTATCTGGCCACTGCGCGAGGGCGTGTGGTTCGCGAGCCGTATGAAGAAAGGCGTCTCTAGGCACCAGATCGTCAGCGGGCTGGCGGCGAATCGCCAGCCCGCTGTCCCTCTGGCAGTGGCACCGAGCGTCGTGCTTCCCGTGATGTTGCAATTCGGCGGTTTGAGGAGGCGCATGCGCAACCCCGGAACCGAGACAGTGACGCCGTGGCCACGACCGCGACCACCTCGGCCGCGTCAGACCCAGACCCTCGCCGTGAATCCTTCTGGCGATCTGCGGAACTCGAGCCGCTTGGTCAGCTGGCGCACCAGCCACAGCCCGGTGTCTTTCGCGCGCCCTGGGTCCGGGGGGAGATACCCCGCCAGCGGATCGTCGAATCCGGCGCCACCGTCGGTCAGCTCCCAGACGATCTGCCCGCCGACGCGTCCCAAGCGCTGAGAGCGCGGCCCGCCTCCATGGACGTTGGCGTTGTCGAGCACCTCGGCGGCGGCCCGGAGCAGGCGCTCCGCGCGAGCCCGCGGGACTCGCAGAGCCCGCAACTCCCGTCGCAGTCGCTCCGTCGTGGCGTTTTGGTCGATGTCGATTGGCAGCGAGCGAAGGCCATCGATCGCATCAGGTGAGGGGGTGCTCGCGTCGACGATGTCTGCCGGGTCCTCGTAGCGGGGGTTGTCCTCCCACGCGTCGGCAAGCACCCGCGGGTGCGTCCGCCACGCGCAATCGACGATGCTCGGCGACTGCACGCGCGTGTCGTATGCGCAGATGAACGAGACCGGGTGGTGTGCGAAGGCAAGGTTGAGCACCGCCTCGTAGCGAAGCCATGCATCGCGCTGCTCCGGGCGCTTCCAGGCCGGCATGTCGGCGATCACGCGGACCACCGTCGCTCCTTCGCGCTCTAGGCGACGGATGTAGTCGTCGTAGTAGGCGATCGCCGCCTCGGGACGCTTGTAGATCTGCTTGCGCTGAACAAAGACGACGCCGGACTCGGCGTCCAGCGAGCGCTCGACCATCGCCCACCTGCGGTCCGTGAGGATCGCGAGGCCGGCCTCGCCGTCGACGCCGGCCGAGCCGAGGTACGACGCTGCCCTGTCGACGAACTCGTGGTCGTCGTCGTAGACCATCAACCCATGGCGATCGAGAGCCTCGCCGACGGCGCCAGGTGGGGTCGAAGGCATCTTCGAGCGCATCTACTGGACCAGTCCCAGACGCATCGCCTCGGCCACCGCCGCCACCCTGTTCGTCACGTCGAGCCTGTCGTAGATGTGCTCGAGATGCGTCTTGACCGTCGCTCGGCTCACGACAAGCCGATCGGCCATCTCGGCGACCGACAGGCCTTTCGTGGCGAGTTGGAGGATCTCGATCTGCCTGTCGGTGATCACCTGCCTGTGGAGTTCGCCCCGGCGGTGAGCGAGGAAGTATCCGAGCACGTATCCGATCGCGGTCAGCGATCCCCTCAGCCGCTCGGTCAGTGGTGGCTCGCGTTCGCCGTCGAGTTCGATGACAGCGATCACCTCCTCCTCGAATACCGCCGGCAGGGCGATCGCGCCGACCAGTCCCGCGGCCATCGCGGCGCGAAGGCGCGGCGGTTGCGGTCCCTCCGAGGCGCTTCCTCGAGTGCTCGGCTCCAGCTGCTGCCACGCTCGTCCCGGCAGTTCCATCCCGCGGCGAAGGCGGGTCGTCAGGGTCATCATCTTGAACTCGCGCACGTCGACCCCGTCTTCGCTCCAGAAGACGCGCGGCCTGAGCCGCTCACCGCTCGGAATCCACAGAACTCCCGCCCGGAAATCCAGAGCTCGCGCGAGATCTGTCAGCAGACGCTCCGAGCCCGGCTCGAGCCCGTCCCAGCTGACGAGCGCCTCCGCGACGGCGACATGAGCGTCGACTTCGCGCTGCGGAGCGACGGCGGGCGTCGCCGCCTGCGCTTGCTGTGTCGCGTCGAGACTCATAGGCCGCCTCTCAGCCCCCGGAGATCACTCACGGATCACGCCGCACGAAGCAGCGCAGGTCGAGCGTACCGCAGGCGGGACGTCGAAATTGGCGGAGATCGGCCATCTGGCCGACCGAACCTGCGGCCAGCGTTACGACACTCAACAGATGCAGAGAAATACCGACCTGATCGCGGCGTGAGCTCCGCTCCTGCGTCCGACGGCCGGTGCTCAGAGCTGATCATCCCGCCGGCGTGGGAGAGGTTCCTACGCTCCGGCGAGTTCTCTTCGGTCCGAGCGTCGGTTCGCGCCGACGGCTCGGAGCTCCCTGTCGATCTCCGAGCGCGCGTCGAGTTCCTGGATGATCGCCGCGTCAGGATCGAACTGGCGCTCGACGCTTCCGACGAGCCCTCGCCGGCGGCGCTGCAGGGCGCCTCGGGCGGGGCCTCACCTGTCCGGCTTCTCACGCCGCGAGAGCGGCGAGTGATCGCGCTCATCGCGATGGGCCTCGGGACAGCGGAGATCGCCGATGCGCTGCACGTCTCCCCGTCGACGATCCGAAGTCACGTACGCAACTCGCTGGTCAAGGTCGGCGCCCACACACGCGCTCAACTCGTCGCGATCACGATGGCTCCGCCCGAACTGAATCAATCAGAGGACGGCCCGATCGACAAATAGGCCGTCTGGCCGATTGGTCTGAACTCCAACGGCGCCGATCATCTAACCATGTTCGCGATCAGCCGCAATGGCCGACGGCTGCCGCGGCTGCCGACAAAGACTGACAGCCTGCTCAACGTTCTGCTCGACAGTCTCGATGTCGCCGTCGTCGCCTGTGGGCTCGATGGCAGTCCGACGCATCTCAACCGTCGCGCGATCGAGCTGATGGGGATGGACGGCTCTGCCGGGTCGGGTCCGGAGACGTGGATCGAGCTGGTGCGGCCGCGAACCCCGGACGGCAGAAACCTGGCGCTGAGCGAGCTGCCGATCGTTCGCGCGCTGCACGGAGAGGTCGTGCGCGATTTCGATCTGCTCGTGCGGACGACGCGCGGCGACATGTGGATGAGCACGACCGCAAACCCGGTGCGTGACGACGACGGGACTCAGATCGGCGCAGTCGCAGTATTCGCAGACGTGACCGAGCAGCGCGAGCGGGAGTCGCGCATGCTCGAGGAGCTGCGGTCGGTCGACCTCGCCTATAGCGTCGACAACGCCCTGGCGACCAACCGCCTCGTGATGTACGCCCAACCGATTGTCGAGCTTGCGAGCGGCGTGACAGCGCTGAGCGAGCTGTTGCTGCGGCTGCGATTGCCCGACAACACGATCGCGGGCCCGTCGGAGCTGCTCCTGGCTGCTGAGCACCACGGGACGGTCACGACGATCGACGAATGGGTGTTCGAGCACGCGGCACACATGGCCTCGTGCGGGCGACCAGTCGCCGTGAACGTCTCCGCGCAGACGATCGTTCACCCGTCGTTCGTCGCATTTGCCGAACGCACGTTGGAGCGCACCAGCGCGGTGCCCTCGCTCATCACATTCGAGATAACCGAGACGGCTGTCGTATCCGACATGATCGGCGCGACCCGCTTCGCCGAACGGCTCGAGGCGCTCGGGTGTCGCTTTGCGCTCGACGACTTCGGCACCGGCTTCGCCGCTCTCACCTATCTCAAGTACCTGCCCTGCAGCTATCTGAAGATCGACGTCGACTTCGTCCGGGATCTTCTGCAGAACAAGCGCTCGCGCGCCGTCGTCTCCGGCGTGGTCGCCCTCGCCGCCGGGTTCGGACTGCAGACGATCGCAGAGGGCGTCGAGGACAGCGCCACCCTCGACACATTGCTCGAGCTCGGAGTGGATCTCGCCCAGGGCTTCTTCATTGGGATGCCGGCCCCCATGGTCCAGCTCTCCGAAGCGACGCCGCCCCCCTTCGTTTGAAGGAGGACGGCGCCGGTCTACATCACTTCGCCGTCAGCCCGCCTGTGCGTCAGCGGCAGAGCGGGTTGCGCGGAACTCCTTTGCATGGGTTCGGCATCGTCGGCTGTGCCGCCGGAGCCGGTTGCGGCGAGCGTTCGCCTGCGCTGGGCGCTTCCGCGGGAAGCGTCAGCAGGTAGTCGATCGCCAGTTCGCCTCCGCCGGGGCTCGGCGTCTGGCTGTGCTGGCAGCCCCAGGTGCGTTCGATTTCCGCCGGGAACGTCGCGTCCGGCATCGTGTTGGCGATCGCGCAGTTGTCGACCGAGTGCGATTCCGGATACCTCGTACCGGGGAACAGTTCGCTGAAGCCGCCCATCATGGCGATGTCGCCGGTGAAGGGCCAGCCGCCGCGGTAGCCGTTGTTGCTGAATGTGTTGTCGCTGAGCTTGTTGCCGGCGAACTGGAAGAACAACGTGCCTTCGAAGTTGTTTTCCGGCGTGAACGGGTTGGCGAACTCGAATCCGAGGATGCCGTCGTTCGCGTTGTTCGTGATGGTGTTTTTCGTGACCAGGTCGGCGTAGTCGCCAGCCAACAGCACGCCCGTGCCCCACGGAGCCGGAGCGGTCGAGCCGTTGATCGGGACGGTGAGGTTGTTGTTTTCCGTGATCACGTTGTTGCGAATGATCGTGCACCGCTTGATCCTCGTCGTCGTGATCAGTGGTTCGGGGTTCGGGTTTTCGATGTTCGGCCGTCCACATTCACCGTCCTGTGGCGGCGGCCCGTCGCCCGGGTTTTCGGAGTTCGGCGCGATGCCCGAGCCGTTGTTGCGGATCAGCGATTTTTCGATGATCAGGTTGCCGCCCGAGTTCGACCCCGAGTATCCGAGGGCGTTGTTTTCCATCGTCGCTTTCGTGATCTTGGCGTCGCATTCCTGGCAGGCGCCGAGATACATGCCCGAGTCGTTGAAGCCGGACGCGTAGATGTTGCTCCATTCGCCTTCGGTCTCGTTGCCCGTGAAGATCCCGTAGCCGCCGTTCAGCCCGGTGTCATACGTGGTCAGGTATCTGCCCCACCAGCCATGCGCTCCGACTTTGCCCGAGTCGCCGCCGCCGTTCCACCAGATGTCGTTGCCGCACCCGGTCGTCGGGCATGGTTCTGCTTCGCTGCCTGTGTCGAAGTTGCGGACCGTCAGGTTTTCGACATAGACGTTGTTCGCCTTGAAGACTTCGACGCCGTTGCCGGCTTTCGACTGGCCGTCGATGATGACCATGTTGCGGTTCATTCCACGGATCCAGATCCCGGACTGGGCGCTGGTGACCTTGACGGCTTCCTTGTAGGTCCCGGGTTCCACGAGCACCCAGTCGCCGGCCGTGGAAGCGTTCACGGCCGCCTGGATCGTGGTGAAGTATTCGGTGTTCGGCGGCACGACCGCCGGCGGCGCACCCTGTCGCACGATATGCACCTGCGCCGCCGCCGCACTGCTAGCCGCAGCGACGAGCGCGACGGCCGTGAGCGCGAGCACGAGCGCTTGGCGCGAGAGCCTTCTTGGCCTCGTCCATGCACGAAGCGTTGACAACATGAGCCTTCTCCCTCTCTCGATGAGACAGGCGGTCCAAACGGGGAGGAGGCATTGCCCGCGATCGGCGATGGCCGCGCGCGAGGAAGTCCCTCCCCGCCGGCGGCCGCTCCGCCGGAGCGGGAAGACCCGCTCTCTGGCTACCCTAACCGCTGCCGGGCCGGCAATCAACAGAAATTGGTTCGCCTAGAAAGCGGCGGTGCCGTGCGGCGAGCCGAGTACCCGTCGGCGATGAGTTAGGACCGGCGCGCCGGTCCTAACTAGAGCGGCCACCAAACGATCCGCACGCCGCCTACGCTGAGCTGACCAACGACTGAGGAGGCCCCACGATGACCGACCGGAAGATTGGCACCCGCGAGCAGTGGCAGACAGCTCGCGACGAGCTTGCCAAGCTGGAGTCCGAGCACGCTGAGCTCGGCCAGCGGGTCACCGAGCAGCGCCGCCGCCTTCCCTGGGTTCCAGTCGAGAAGGAGTACGAGTTCGACACCGACGATGGCAAGAAGACGCTCGCCGAGCTCTTCGACGGACGCTCCCAGCTGCTCGCCTACAACATCATGTTCGGGCCCGACTACGAGCTCGGCGCCTGCCCCGGCTGCTCGAGCCTCGGAGACGAGCTGGACGGCACGCTCGTGCATCTGAACCACAGCGACGTGACGCTGATCTGCTTCTCGCGCGCGCCGATCGATCGCCTCATCGCCTACAAGCAGCGGATGGGCTGGCAGTTCCCCTACGTCTCGACCTACGGGACGGAGTTCCCCTTCGACTTCGGCCTCGCCCTGACACCCGAGCAGGCGCGGGAGATCCCCCAGGTCAAGGAGATGATCGAGGAGCCCCCCGAGTGGCTCCAAGAGTGGGGGCGCCAGATCGGCGCGAAGCTCGAGGACGGCCTCCGAGAGGGCCCGAGCTGGATCGCCTTCGCGCGCGAGAACGGAACCGTCTACCACACCTACACGGTGATGGCGCCCGATCCGTTCGTCGCGCCGTATCACTCGTCGCTGCTGCAGCGCACGCCCAAGCCCCAGCCCGAGGATCCCGGCTCCTTGCGCAAGGACGAATACCGGGACTGATCGCCGCGACGAATACGAGGCGAGTCAGCTCATGCGCCGGTAGCGCCACACGCACAGGGGGATGAAGACGGCCAGCACGCCGCCGACCCATGCGGCCGTCTCGCCGAGCGAGCCCGGGATGCCGGGGTGCAGCGCATAGGAGCGGGCGACGTCGGCCGTCAACGTGACCGGGCTGGCGTGCGCGAAGCTCTGAAGCCACGCCGGCATGCTTGCGACGGGCACGAAAATCGAGCTCGCGAACACGAGTGGGAAGATCACCACGAACCCGGCCGCCTGTGCCGCCTCGGCGCCGCGCACGGTCAGCGCCACGAACGCAAAGATCCAGCTCAACGCAAAGCCAAAGGCCGCGACGACCGCGATCGAGCCGAGCGCCTGCAGCGCTCCGGCGTGGAAGTTGAAGCCGACCGCGTAGCCGACGCCGATCATCAGCGCGATGATCAGGACGTTGCGCACGAGGTCCGCCAACGTTCGGCCGAGCAGCACGGCGGACCGCGCCATCGGCATCGAGCGAAAGCGGTCGACGACACCGCGCTCGAGATCCTCCGCCAGTCCGATCGCCGTCTGTGTCGCTCGAAAGGCGACCGACTGCACGAAGATTCCCGGCAGCAAGAAGTCGACGTAGGTGACCCCTTTGGGGAGCGAGCCCTTCACCGCGCCGCCGAACACGTACACGAACAGCAGCACGAACATGATCGGCTGGATGGTCGAGAAGATGAGTAGTTGTGGCTGGCGGATGAAGTGACGCAGGTTGCGCGCCGTCACAACACCGGCGTCGGTGATCGCCGAACGGAACTCCCGCGCGGACGGCGCATGGATCCGGAGGAGTGGCGCGGAACGCTTCGCCGACGTCCGCTGCCCGACATCGCCGGCCACCGAATCGGGGGCCGGCGAGCGCGAACCGGCACCGTCTTCGCTCGGCGGCGAGCCTGTGAGCTGGAGGAACACATCGTCGAGAGTGGGACGGCGGAGCCCGAGGTCGCTCACCTCGATCCCGGCGCGGCGCAACTCCGCGGCCGCCTCCTCTATCAACTCGAGGCCATCGCGGGGCGCGGGAAGCGTCAGCCTGTCGGGGCGTTCGCTCGGCTCTGGATCGCCGCAGCCGACACCTGCGAGCACCGCCTGGGCATGGTCGCGCTCGGACGCGCTGGCGAGCTCGACCTCGAGTATCTGTCCGCCAACCTGGTCCTTCAGCTCGTTGCCGGTCCCCTGCGCGATCACCCTCCCGTGGTCGATGACCGCAATCCGGTCCGCCAGCTGGTCGGCCTCCTCGAGGTATTGCGTGGTGAGCAGCAGCGTCGTTCCCTCGCGTACGAGCTCCCGCACGGTCGTCCAGATCTCGTTGCGGCTGCGGGGATCGAGGCCGGTTGTCGGCTCGTCGAGGAACAGAATCCGCGGGCGCGTAAGCAGGCTCGAGGCGAGATCAAGCCGGCGGCGCATCCCGCCGGAGTAGGTTCGCGCCGGGCGGTCGGCGGCATCGGCGAGCTCGAACTGCTCCAGCAGCTCGTCGGCCCGCTTGCGCGTCGCGGCCTTGGAGAGCCCGAACAGGCGGCCGAACATGAGGAGGTTCTCGCGCCCGCTGAGAATCTCGTCGACGGCCGCGAACTGCCCCGTCAGCCCCAGCATCTCGCGCACGGCGACCGCGTCGTGCATGACGTCGCGGCCGAACACCTCGGCCCGCCCCGCGTCCGGCTCGAGCAGCGTCGCCAGCACCCGCACGAGCGTCGTCTTGCCGGCCCCGTTCGGGCCGAGCAGCGCGAAGACGGTTCCCTCGGCGACCTCCAGGTCGACCCCCGCGAGGGCCGTCGTCGCGCCAAAGCGCTTGACGAGGCGTTCGACGCGGACCGCGGGAGCTGAGGTGGGTTCCACGACCATGCCCGGCCGACCATATCCGGCCGAGGCGGTTGGATCGGGCTTCCAAGCCGTCCTGCCGGGCTTATCCGCCGGCGGCCCGATACGCACCGCCGGGCGGGCGCGGGAGCGCCGCGAACCTGGTCTTCAGAGGACGAGTGGCGCGGAACGCTGCGACGGCCGGTGCGCCATGGCGCATCGGCGCGATCGCGCGAACCGAGAGGAGGCCTGCGCTGGTGAGCGCGACGCGGCGAAGGCTCGCGCCCGCGCCGCGCGTCCGGACGATCCGCTGGCCCGTGCTCGACGAGGTCGCGACGAGTTCATACCCGGTGGCGCCCGGCACCCGCGTCCAGCTCACGATCAGGGTGCTCGCGCGACGGCGCACGCGTAGGTGCGCGGGGCGGGAGAGGCGCGGCGAGGGGGGCCTGAAGCTCGCGACCGTGAGCGTCTCGGCGCGGATCCCGTCGAGCGTGAACTGGGCCTCGATGTGGCGCACGTCGCTCCCCGGTGCCGGGGAGAACGCCAGCCTGCCGCGGCCTCCGCTGACCGTGCCGATCGGCTTGCGCAGCGAGCCGCTGACCTCGACGAACTGCACCGTCTGCCGGGGGCGCCGCCGGACGTCGTAGACCAGCGTCCGTCGGGCTCCATGGCCGTGAACGCTGGCCTTGACCCGCGCGGGGAGCGGGTCGGTCGCCTCGGCCACCCTGGTGATCGCCGGTGACCCGGGCAGCGCTTCGATCGTGTAGGTGCCGGGCCGGGGGTTGACGAGGCCGACGACGGTCTGGTGCAGCTGCGCGGAGCGCATGATGCGCACGGTCCGCGTGACCGTGATCCCCGGGCCGGCCGGGCTTTCGACGGCTTCGCCTCCGGGTGCCAGGACGCGTACGCGCGCGGCGCTGGAGGCCGAGTCCAGCGCGACGGCCCGGCTGCGCTGTCCCGGGAGGATGTGCACGGTGATCGGTCGGCTGGGCCCGGCCACCCGAGCGGTGAACACGTTGTCGTCCTTGAAGCGCGACCAGCGGCACCCGTCGAAGGGCCAGAGCTTGATTTCGAACGGGTTGTAGACGACGCCGCCGCCGATGTTGTAGGTCCCCAGGAATCCCGCGTCGAGTGACACGCAGCCGCCGACACCGACGCTCGAGAGGTACGCGATCGCGCCCGCGCAGACGACGTCGGCGAGGCACACTTTGATCTGGCCGCTGAGGTTGAAGCGGCCGTTGGCGGCGTTGAACTCGCCGTCGGCGCGGCCGGTGAGCGAGAGCACGTCGAAGAAGTTCGCTTCCACGCCGCCGCCGAAGGCGACGTAGCCCGGCGCCTCGTAGAGGAAGTACGCCCGTGCGAGGGCGATCGGGTCCGAGAGCAGCGGCACCTTCAGCGACGCATCGGCGCCCAGGGCGAGCGTGAAGCGGTTGTAGGGACGACCGTAGAATTCCGGCGGAAAGTCGTTGCCGTTCTCTTCGCGCGTCAGGATGAACGGCGTCGCTTCGGTGGGAAGCGCGAGCACGAGCGCGCCGTCGATCTGGAAGATGCCGAGTGCCGTCAGCCGGGCACCGCCCAGAAAGCGTGGGGGACCCAACCCGATGCCCGCGCCGATGCGGTTGAGCTGGACGCCGGCGAAAAGGGTGATGCCCGGGTCGGGGAAGTCCAGGTTGGCGTAGGCGCGTACGAGTTCGCCGTTGCGGATCACGACCCCGCCCGGCGGCGCCTCGCCCGGGATTTCGCGGGCGTCGAGGCACACGACCACGACGCACAGTTCCCCCTGGCCCTTCCATTCCTGGGTGGCGCGGGTGTAGTCGATCTGAAGGCCCTGCACCCCGAGCGGGCCGATCGCCGCGTCGATGGGTCCGATGCGGAGGTTGTCGAGCACGATTTCGCCGCTACCGGTCACCTGCAGCCTCACGTCGCCCTGGACGTGGACACCGCCCACTTCGAGGAAGCTCGGAAGCGCGAGATCAGCGGCGATCTCGGCGCCCGCGGGCGTGGTCGGCGTGCCCGGGGTGAGGGTGACCTCGACGTCGCCCGCCAGTGCGAACCCGCCAAGCGCAGCCAGGCCGCCGGCGAGGCGCGGGAACGACCCGAGCGGTATCCGACCCGCCGCGCTAGGCGTCGTGTCGAGGCTGAAGTTGGGCTGGTCGTGGAGGGGGATGCCGCCAACGGTGGCACCGGCGTCCGAGCTGAACACCTTGTAGAACGACGGCGCCACGATGATGCTCGCGCCATTGCCCGGCGTGAGCGTGACGCCGTCGACCGTGACCGGGCCGTTGGAGCTGTACGACGTCGAGTCCGCGAGCACGCGCGGGATTTCGCCGACGAACTTCTTGCTCGGGACCTTGAGCGCACCGGAGAGGACCGTGAATAGGCCGCGCTCGGAGAGCGGGACCTCGGCGAGCGAGTGAACGCGGAAGAAGCAACCCGAGACTTCCAGGCCGCCGAGGAGCCCGGCGTGCACGGTCATCTTGTGGCAGATCTCGTCGTCGAGCCTGTTGGCGAGCCCGGTGTCGAAGGCGGCGGTGATCGTTGGCAGGTCGGAGGCGAGCCCGCACGCGGTCACTGCCGGCCGGCTCGCCACGAGCGCCTGCACCTGACGGTCGATCGCGGTGCCCGCCGGTGGGGTGGACGCGACCGTGAGGTTCTGTGCGAAGACGGATCCGGCGCCGGCGGCGCCGACCGCCTGGACCGAGATCTGCCGGGCGAAACTGGCCGCCGAGGCCCCGCTCGGAGCGCGGAAGCTCAGTGTCGTCTGCGAGCCGTCGCAGCCCACGTCGGGCTTGCCGTCGCCATTGAGGTCCCACAGCAGGCGTTGGGCCGACCCGGCGACCACCGCGCTGACCACGGCGGTGTGGCCGGCGAGGATCGGGCCGGCGACCTGGATCGCGGTGACCTGCGGCGGGGCGGCCAAAGGCGGAGTCGGCGGCGGAGGCGGAGGGGGCGGCGATGGAGGCGGAGGCGGGATTTCGCTCAGCGCCAAGCTGATGTTGTCGGCGTAGCCGTCGTTGTATTCAGGGTTTGTGCGGGTCGCACGGATTTCGATTTGAGCTGAGCGCGCGCCGGTCGGGACCGTCACGCTCGCTTCGCGTTTGAGCAGCGTGGTTTTGTTTTCGCGTTCGCCCGGCGTCACCGGTCCGACCGTCAGCGGCGAGCCGAGTTCTTTGCCATCGCCGAGCGCTTCGGACTTGAACGTGACGGTGACGCTCGCGGCGTCACCGTCGGTGGCGAACCCGCCGAGGTACGCGCTGAGGCTCGCGCGCACGTGGCCCGCGTCGATCTCTGCAGCCGCCCCCGAGAAGTCGACGAACTGCACCGCCACGCTGCTCGCGTTGGCGGGCCCGCCGGCGAAGAAGTTCGTCCCCCCGCCGATGCTGTTGCCGACCAACGTCGACGGGAAGTTGGTGCGTCCGTACGCCATGACGGTGAAGTTCGGCGACGTTTCCCACCCCGTGGGAGGGGCGACCCCGGTGTCGCTCACCGGTGCGGCGGACTGCTCGGCGCCCGGGTTCTGGACGAGGTTGCCCTGTGGGATCGCTGCGCCCGCGAGAGGTGCCCACGCGAGGGCCGCGGTTGCGAGTGGGGCAAGGACGATTAATGCCGAGCGGCGCATCAGCGCCATCGGCGAGAGGACCATCCGGTGATCGTCGCAGATGCAACCGCGGCTGTGCCTGATCGTCCGCGGCGCTCTGGACGCCACCCGTGGCCGTGGCTCACGCGGGCTTTCGCAGCAGCTCCACGACGGCGCCGATGTCGGCGTCCGCCCATCCCTGGGCCGCCGCTTCCTCGAAACGCCGCCTGACGGCGTCGGCGAGCGGGAGCTGCAGGCCGTGAGAGCCGGCGAGGCGCTCGGCGAGCCGGACGTCCTTTGCCCCCAACGTCGTCGAGAACCAGCCGTCGTGGTCTCCCGAGATGATGTCGTCGAGGCGGTTGCGCAACGCCGGGGAGACGAGCGGCAGCTGGCCGAGGAAGCTGCGGATCAGCTCGTCTGACAAACCGGCCGCCTGCGCGGTCGCGACCGTCTCGGCGAGCGCGGCGATACCCGACATGAGCAGGTAGTTGGCGAGCAGCTTGAGCGTCGTCGCCACGGTCGTGTCCTCGCCGACGTAGGCCCGCGAGCCCGCCCCGGCGAGCACGTCGTAGATCGGCTGCAGGCTGTCGAAGAGCTCGCGGGGACCGGCGATCAGGTAGCCGGCCTCTCCCGAGGCGACAGCCGCCGGAGAGCCGAGGATCGGCGAGGCGAGCAGACGTCCCCGCACGGCCTCGGCGATCTCCGCCGTGGTCTCCGGCGAGACGGTGCTCGCGTCGATGAGAATGCCGCCGTCGAGGCCCGCCGCCACGCCATCCGGCGCGGTGACCACCGCCAGCACGGCGGCGTCGTCGGCCAGCGAGACGAACGTCGCCTCGGTCCCCTCGGCGGCCGCGGCCGGGGTGGGCGCCTCGCGGGCGCCGTTGGCGATGAGATCGTCGGCCTTGTGCGGCGTTCTGTTCCAGATGGTGACCTCGTGACCGCCGCCGAGCAGGCGCTCGGCGAGGGCGTGACCCATCCTTCCCATCCCGACGACGGCAATGCGCATGGTCAGGCTCCTTGACTCGCGGTTGTACGGAGTGAGCTGCTCGGCGGGGTCGAAATGAGATCGCTCCTCGCTCGAACTATTTCACTACCCGTGTGCCGGTCCTGTTCACCGCACGCCGTCGGCGGCGCGGGCATCGCCGGCCTGCCTCAGCATGCTCGCCACCGGCCCGCGGCCGTCGGTCTGCCACCCTGTCGCGATGCGTATGAGTCGAGCCGACCACGGCGCAGCCCGCCGTCTGGTGGGTCCGTCGTTCGGCATCCGCGACATGGCCATCGACCTCGGGACGGCGAACACGCTCGTCTATGTCGACGGTCGTGGCATCGTCGTGTCCGAGCCGTCGGTCGTCGCGTCCGACGCGGCATCGGGGCGCGTCCATGCCGTCGGCGCCGAGGCGCAGCGAATGATCGGCCGCACGCCCGCGACGATCTCGGCGACCCGGCCGTTGCGCCATGGCGTGATCGCCGACTTCGCCGTGACCGAGGCGATGCTCCGCTACTTCATTCGCAAGGTCCTCGACCGACAGCGAGCGCACCCGCGCCTGATCGTGTGCGCGCCGTCCGGCATCACGCAGGTCGAGCAGCGGGCCGTCGAGGAGGCCTCGCTCGCGGCCGGTGCCCGGCGCGTGCACCTGATCGAGGAGCCCATCGCCGCGGCGATCGGAGCTGGCCTCGAGATCGAGGAGCCGATTGGGCGGATGGTCGTCGACGTCGGCGGGGGCACGAGCGAGATGGCCGTCATCTCGCTCGGCGGTCTCGTCCTGTCGCGGTCGCTGCGGGTGGGCGGATACGAGATGGACGAGGCGATCGCCCGCTACCTGCGCCTCGAGCACTCGCTCGCCATCGGCTCCCAGACCGCCGAGGCGATCAAGATCGCGATCGGCGGCGCGGTGCCGTTTCACCCCGAAGAGGTCTACGAGGTGCGCGGGCGTCACCTCCTGACGGGCCTGCCGACGGAGGTCCTGCTGCGCAGCGGCGAGGTGCTCGACTCCATCCGCGGGACGCTGGGCGAAATCGTCGACGCCGTCAAGGACACGCTCGAGCAGACGCCGCCCGAGCTGACCGGCGACATCGCGCGCGACGGCATCCTCCTGGCCGGCGGAGGCGTCCTGCTGCGCGGCTTCGACGAGCTCCTCGCCGGCGAGACCGGTCTCCCGGTGGCCATGGCCGACTCTCCGCTCACCTGCGTCGCTCTCGGCTCCGGCGGCGCGCTCGCGCACTTCGACGACCTCGCACGCCCGGCGAACCGGAGCCGCTTGAGGTTCTCGCGCGGCTCGCGCTAGCGGCGCGGCGGGAAGTCTTCGGCCGAGTGGGCACACTGGGGCGGTGACCACGGCCCTCCAGGAGACGGCGAGCGGCGGCCCGGCGATGACCCGACGCCGTCGCCGCATCGTCCTCGCGATCTGCTGCATGAGCATCTTGATCGTCGGGCTCGACAACACGATCGTCAACGTCGCCCTCCCGTCGATCGGCCACGAGCTCCACACGACCGTGTCCGGGCTGCAATGGACGGTCGACGCCTACACGCTCGTCCTCGCCAGCCTGCTGATGCTGTCGGGCTCGATGGGCGACCGGCTCGGGCGCCGGCGCGTCTTCCAGGTGGGCCTCGCCCTGTTCACGCTGGCGTCGCTGCTGTGCAGCGTCGCGCCGAGCCTCGGCTGGTTGATCGCCTTTCGGATGCTGCAGGGGGTCGGCGGCTCGATGCTCAACCCGGTCGCCATGTCGATCATCCGCAATGTCTTCACCGACGCCCGCGAGCGCGCCCAGGCGATCGGGATGTGGGGCGCCACGGTCGGACTCAGCCTCGCGCTCGGGCCGGTCGTCGGTGGTGGCCTGGTCGAGTCGGTCGGCTGGAGGTCGATCTTCTGGATCAACATCCCCGTCGGCCTCCTCGCGCTCGTCCTGACGATGCGCTTCGTGTCCGAGTCTCGGGCCCCGCGCCCGCGCCGCCTGGACCCCGTCGGCCAGCTGCTCGTCGTCGCGCTGCTGGCGTCGCTGACCTACGCGATCATCGAGGGCCCCTCGGCCGGCTGGTCCTCGGGCGAGATCGTGGCGCTGTTCGCCGTGTCTCTCGCGAGCCTCGGCTCCCTGCTGGCCTACGAGCGCTCGCGCGTCGAACCGCTGCTCGAGCTGCGCTTCTTCGGCAGCATCCCGTTCGCCAGCGCCAGCGCCATCGCCGTGCTGGCCTTCTCGGCCCTCGGTGCGTTCCTGTTCCTGAACACCCTCTACCTCCAGGAGGTCCGCGGCCTGTCGGCCCTCGAAGCGGGCCTCTACACCCTGCCGATCGCACTCATGACCGTCGTCTTCGCACCGGTGTCCGGGTACATCGTCGGGCGCCGGGGCCCGCGCCTCGCCCTCGTCGTCGGCGGGCTCGGCATCATGCTCGGCGGCGCCCTGATGACCGGCCTGGCGCGCCACACCGCCCTCTCCTCGCTGCTGCCCGCCTACTTCGTCTTCGGTCTCGGCTTCGCCGTGGTCAACCCGCCGATCACCAACACGGCCGTCGCGGGCATGCCGCCGGCCCAGGCCGGCGTGGCGGCGGCCGTCGCCTCGACCTCGCGCCAGGTCGGCCAGACGCTCGGCGTCGCCCTGGCCGGAGCGATCACCGCCGCCGGCGTCCGCACGGTCGGCCCGGGATTCGTGGCCGCCAGCCACGCCGGCTGGTGGCTCGTCACGGCGTGCGGCCTGGCCATGGCCGTGCTCGGGATCGCCAGCACGACCGCGCGCGCCAACGCCTCGGCGCGGCGAGCGGCCCGCGAGCTGACGCCGCAGCCCGCCGGCGGATCGCTATAGCCTTGCCGTCCCAGGCGCCCGCCACCCCACGGCGGCGCTCTCTCGAACCCCAAAGGGGCTACTCAATGATCCGAAGCCGATCCTCCTGGCTCGTCGGGGCGCTGGCGTGCGGAGCGCTCATCGCGGGCTGCGGCGGCAGCAGCTCGACGACGAGCACCCCGGGCAGCACAGCCGCGAGCACGGGCACGACGCCGACGAACACCTCCGCGACCACGACGCCCGGCAAATCGACCCCGTCGGGTCTGAGCGGAGCGGCGCTGGCCCAGGCCGTGACGATCTGCAAGAACCAGATCAAAGCGCAGACGACGCTTCCGGCCGGCGCCAAGACGAAGCTGGAAGGCGTGTGTGAAGACGCCGCCAAGGGCAACCGCAGCGCCGTCAAAAAGGCGGCCAGGGAAGTCTGCGAAGAAGTCGTCAACGGCGCGAAAGTGCCGCCCGGTGCCGCCAAGGAACAGGCGCTGGCGGCCTGCAAGAGCAAATAACCATCGGCTGCGGCTGGCGGGGCGCCCGGACCGGCGCTCGCCGGCTGTGGCGGGGCGCCTGGACCGGCGCCCGTCAGCCGCGGCGGCCCCGTCAGTCCTCGTCGTCGCCCGCGTAGAGCGACTCGCGCGCCAGCTCGCGGCCCTTGACGTCGAACAGCTTGATCTCGAGCAGATCCTCGCGGTAGTCGTCCGGCGCGATCAGCGTGAAGCGCTCCTCGACGAGCTCGCACTGGTCGACTGCGAGATCGGCGAGCTCGGCGGTCACGACACGCCCGCCCGAGAGCAGCGGGCGACCCCACACGAGCGTCATCGACGCGACCGCGCCGAGCGCCCCGCGCCAGCTGCCGATGATCTCCTCGCACAGGTCCAGCTGCCAGTTGGGGTTCTGCTCGGCCGTGTCGTCGGTGAAGTCGACGTGGGCCGTGAGCTCGCTCGGCTCGCCGCCCTCGGCGCCGGCCAGGAAGCGCACGTACCCGAACAGCTCGTAGCCGCCCGACGTCCGCGACGTTCCGGGCACGTACGTGCGTCCGTGCCACGTGCGGTCGGGATACCAGGCGATCGGGCCCGGCTCGCCGAGCTCCTCGTCGGTCTCGATCGCCGCGACGGCGGCGAGGAACTGCTCGCCCAGCCGCTCCTGCCAGCGGCCGTAGGGGAGCTCCTCCTGCGGGGGCTCGGCGGCGAAGCGGGGCACTACGCGTTCCTCGGGTGGCATCGCCGCGGACCCTAGCTGCCGGGCCGCGGGGGCGCTCCGATCAGGCTTCGCGCAGGACCTCGGCCGCGTGCTCGGGCGCGACGATGTTGAGGTTGAGATCCGTCGAGAGCTCCAGGCCGGCGAGATGGGTTAGGCGGGGCATGACGTCGATCCGCCAGCAGAAGTCCTCGGCGCCGAGCGGCGCCGTTCTGACCCACAGGTTCAGCGGCGGGCTCGAGCCGAGATGGCGGGCAAGCCTGCAGAGGCCGTCGTGGAGCAGGGCCGCGCCCGCCGCGCCGTCGTCCTCGAAGCGGGCGCGGGGTGTCCGCGGCGCGAGCATCAGCTGGAAGGGCAGCCGCGACGCATAGGGCGCGAGCAGGACGGCCTCATCGTCGATGGCCACGATCCGCTCGCGCCTGCGCACCTCCTCGGCGACGAGGTCGCCGAGGAGGCTCTGGCCCATCGTGCGTGTCGTGTAGGCGCTCGCGCGCTCGCGCTCGCGGGCTACGGCCGCCGGCACGAAGTCGAGCGCATAGAGCTGGGCGTGAGTGTGGGGCAGCGACGCGCCGGCCTCGCGGCGCTCGTTGACGATCAGCTGCAGACAGGCGCTGCCCGCGTGGGCACGCATCCGCTCGCGCCAGATCTCGACCGCCGCCACGACCTGCTCGACCGGCAGCTCGGCCAGCGACAGGACCGGCTGCGGGCCGTTGACGATGACCTCGTGGGCGCCGGTTGCCGGCACCGCGGTGAACATCTCCGCGAGCTCGTCGGCACCTGGCGTCTCGCCGGGTGTGCCGTCGCCGGGCGCCAGCGCGGGATAGAGGTTGGGGACGACCCTGACGCTCCAACCGGGCGAGTTCGCCGCCCCGCCGTCGGCGCGGACGGCTTGCAGCTCGGGCGGCGTGCGGTCCTCGTGCCCGTCGGCGAACGGGTCCGTGCTCGCGTCGATCGGCTCGGGCGGCGCGCAGGTCGGCTCCCCGCCGGGACGGCGCGAGCGCTCGCCGGCCACGATCGTCCGGTGCCCGCTGAGCGGGTCGATGCGGATCTCGGGCATCGTCTAGGCGTCCAGCGCGTAGCGCCTGATGTCGGCTTCGAGCTTGGCAACGCTCGGGTAGGGGCCCTGGTGGATGAACTGGCTGCCGCGGCGGTCGTAGAACACGGTCACCGGCGTGAACGTCGAGTCGGTCACCGCCGCGCCGGCCTGGCCGCTCTGGTCGTAGTAGCTGGGGTAGCTGACGGGGAAGGCGTGCAGGAACGCGACGGCGTCGGCATGGCTCGTGTCGCCGGAGTCGATGCCGAGGAACGCCACTTCGCGACCGCGCGCGACGGACACCCGTTGGAAGATCGGGAGCTCGGCCCGGCAGGGCACGCACCACGATGCAAACTTGTTGATCACGATCGGGCGCCCGCGCAGCGCCGCCAGGCGAGCGTGCAGCGCGGGCAGGCCGCCGCCGAGGAGCTCGGCGCTCTGCGCGTGGAGCGCGCCGAGCGCCGCGGGAGAGCCCGCCAGTCGCGCCCGCATCTGCGCGACCGTCAGCCGTGACGGTCCGGTCGTCGTCGAGGCGCCGCCCAGCTGGAGGAGGCCCACCAAGAGGATGATCGCGATCGCCAGCGCCGCGGTGGCGATCGAGAGGCGCTTGAGCGTCATCGCCGCTAAGGGTGCCAGATCGCCGCCACTTCAATCGCGCCTCCGCGTGCTATATCCTCAGGGGCACGTCAGAGTCCTAGCTCCCGGAGCGTTGGACTAACCGGCGCCGTCAGGGCGCCATGTCTTCCGAGCCGCGCCGAAGACCACCTTCGACAGCGGCTCTGTCTCTCGAAGCCCAGAGCCTCCATGGCCGAGTCCACCTCAGTGGCCCTCGCGGTCGCGCCCATTCCAAGTTCCGCCGACATCACACGAGCGGAGAAGCTCGTGCGCGAGCGCTTCCTGCACGAGGGCGAGGACGCCGCCGTCGCGCTCGCGCCCGGCACGCCCCGCCGTCGCGCCCTCGACATGGCGCTCGCCGAGCTCGAGGCCGACCCCAAGACCAAGCATCCCTCAACCGCCTGGCGGCGCCAGTTCTCGCTGCTGCTCGGCCTCGAGCGCCTGCTCTCCGAGGACGAGCCGACGCTCGTCGACGGCACCGTTCTCTCCGCCCACCAGGTCGACGCGCTGTCGGGCACGCTGACGGCGCTGCTCGCCGAGGCGCAGCGCACCGGCCCGGGTGCCGACGGCCACGGCTCCGCCTCGCCCGAGCTGCTCGCGTCGGCCGACATCCTCGGCCCGGACGACGCCCCCGAGGGTGAGGTCGCCGAGTCGCAGGCCGCGAGCGAGCCCGACGTCGAGGACGACGAGGAGGACATCGACGACGAGGATCTCGACGAGGACGACGAGGACGACGACGAGGATCTCGGGCCGGTCCAGCGGGCGGCGCCCGACGAGGAGGACGACGACGACGAGCTGGACGAGCTCGACGAGCTCGAGCCCGAGGAGTCAGACGAGGACGACGAGCCCGAGCAGGAGGCCGAGTCCGAGGAGGAGCCTCGCGACTGGGTCGACGACGAGGACGACGACGAGTCCCTCGGCGAGCAGCCCGAGGACCCCAACGCCGCCAAGCGCTTCTGGTTCGAGCACGCGACGGGCGCCGGCAAGACCGTCGCGGCGCTCGGCTTCGTCGAGGCCTCCCACACCGGCGGCGTGCTGATCCTGACCCACCGGCGCAACCTCGTCGACCAGTTCCACGGCGAGCTCCGCGACCGCGGCTACTCCAAGCGCATCAGCCGTCCTCTGTTGAAGGGCGAGGACTCCGTCAACGGCCCCGTGACGGTCGAGACCTACCAGTGGTTCGTCCGCAACGCCGGCAAGATCTCGAGCGCCTACACGATCGTGATCTGCGACGAGGCGCACACGGCGCTCGGCGAGAAGACGAGCGGCGCGATCCGCAACTGGACCGGCCCGATCTTCATCGGTATGACCGCCACCGGCGCTCTGATCGCGCGTCACGTCACTGACCTGTTCCCGACGCAGACCTCGCGCTTCGACCTCGCCCAGGCCGCTCGCCGCGGCGTCATCTCGCCGCTTCGCTGCGTGCGCATATCGCCGGGCGTCGGCGTCCGCACGATCGCCAAGGTCCCGCTTCGCCGCGGCGAGGTCGACACCGAGTTCGATCAGGACGAGCTCGCGAAACTGCTCGATCAGCAGCCGTTCAACATGGCTGTCGCCAACCTCTACAAGACGCGCTTCAACGGCGTGCCCGGCGTCGTCTACGCGGCCGGCGTCCGCCACGCCTACAACCTGGCCGAGGCGTTCCGGGCCGAGAACATCAAGGCCGAAGGCGTCTCGGGCGAGACCCCCAAGCGCGAGCTCGCCGAGATCCTCGCCCGCTACGAGGCCGGCGACATCGACGTCCTGATCAACGCGCAGCTGCTGGCCGAGGGATGGAACAGCCCGCGGGCGACAGTCTGCGTGCACCTCGCGCCGACTGCCTCCAAGCGCATCTACCAGCAGCGCGTCGGGCGCGTCACGCGCCGCCACCCGGGCAAGGAGGCGGGGCTCGTCGTCGACTTCGTCCACCCGGCGACCAAGCACGACGACCCGGTCGTCACGCTGCACTCGCTGCTCGACCGCGACGTCTACCGCGGCGGCGCCATCGTCGTCGGCCCGGTCCGACGCGGCCGCGGGCGCAGGATGCGCGTCGAGCGTCGCGTGCTCCCGGTCTGCGCCGAGGAGGAGCGGCGCTTCGCGGTATTCGAGCGCGAGCTGTGGCGGATCGCCGTCGAGCACCTCGACTACGGCGAGCAGCACCTGTGGGCCGCGCTGGCCGGCGCGCGCGTCGCGCCCAACGGCTGGCGCAGGGCACGCGCGATGCTCCACTTCGACCGCACCGGCGAGCTCAAGGGCCGCTTCCTGATCACGGCCGTCAAGCGCAACAAGAACGCCCAGCTGCGCCTGCGCGCGCTGACAGACATCGCCGCCCTGCGCGACCCGGACTCCTTCGACGAGGCAATCGACATCATCGGCGGCTGGCCGCGCGAGGAGCGCAAGGAGGCCACGAAGATCATGCTCCGGGCCCTCGTCGAGCGGCGCATCGGACGCCGCGACCAGGCCAACGCGTGGATCTGGCGGCTGGCCGAGTACACGCGCGACGTCCACGAGGAGTACGCCGTCCAGCGCTGGCCCGAGACCAAGCGACTGCTCGGCCTGCTCGTCAACTCGGCCGGCGGCGCCCACGCCCGCAACGCCAGGCGCCTGATCCACGCGGCGCGCAAGCAGGACCGCCGCCTCGCGGCCGCCCTCCTGGCCGCGGCCCTCGCCCACACGCCCGAGGCCGAGGAGGCCCTCCGCGGTGCCCGCACCCGCATGGCGCGCAAGCCGCCGGCGCTCGCCCGCGAGCTGCTGCGCAACTTCCCCAAACGCCGCGCCCGGAATGCCCGCCGCCGCCGCAAGGGCGCCACCAAGGTCGGCTCCTCCAACGGGGCCCGGCCGGTCGACGTGAGGCCCGAGCAGACCGAGAACGAGCTGCGCCAGGACGTCCGCGACGGCCTAGCGCGCGACGCGACGCTGGATCACGCGGGCGAGAAGGCCTGAGCCGTGCAGTAACCGGCCGCGCGCAGCGTCGCGAGCGTGGCCATCAGCGTCAGAGGCGTCGCGTTTAGAGGTCGGAACCCGAAGTGCTCGTAGAAAGCCCCGGCGTTCTGGTCGATGGCGTGCACGACGACTGCGCGAACTGCGACCTGCTCGGACGCACGAACGACTCGATGCAGCGCGTCGTTGAGTAGCGACGCGCCAATACCCTCGCCCTGATGACCGGCATCGACAGCGAGGCGGGCCAAGATCGCCACCGGGATCGGGAAGTGGCGGGAGAGTCCTGTCCTGGTCTCGGGCGTAGCCTCCGCGTGCTCGAGCTGGCCCGCAACGACCGTGTAGTAGCCGTAGACGAGCGTCTTGTGAGCCGCGACGAAGGTGCGAGCGGCGTCCCGCAGCTCGTTCTGGCGCGCGTACCGAACAAGCCAGCGGTCGAGCAACTCGTTGCCGGAACTGAAGCTCGAAACGTCGTGGCTTGCAGGATCAAATCGTTCGGTGCCGGTGAATCGAATACTCACGCCTGCTCGCGAAGGCTCCGCAAGCGCGTGACGGCGTCCTCATCGACCTCATCTAATGCGTTGAGGAATCGTGTCGCCTCGTCTTCAGTGAGCGCGATCTCCCGCTGGTCTGCCAACACCTCGTGCGCCCGGGAGCTTGCGGCCCGACGGAAGAAGTCGCTCAAGGTCTCGCCGACGGAGGTCGCTGCTGCAGCGTCGAGTTGACGCTCGTCGTCACTGAGACGTAGCTCCAGGCGCTGAGTACGCATACGTGCATTGTACGTACAACTTGCGGGATCGTCAACTGATCGAGCGGTCCTCAGTTGGCACCCAGGGCGGCGGCGCGGCCGGCCGCCACCTCACCCCACCCGCTCGAGGTGCACCTCGCCGGAGCCGATGGCCGTGTGGCCGCCGCCGCTGAGGGCGATGAGCAGGCGCCCGTCGCCGTCGATGCCTTCGGCGCGGCCGTGGCCGGTGCTCCAGGCGACCTCGCGTCCGCGCAGCGCGTCGCGCGCCCGCCAGTGCTCGAGGGTCCGCTCGGGAGCCTCGGCCAGGCGCTGCTCGAGGGCTCTCAGCAGTCGCTCGAGCGTCGGCTCGACCTCCTCGCGCGCGCGGCCGAGCGTGGCCGCCGGGCGTGACCCCGACCCCTCGGCCTGCCCCGGCTGGAGATCGACGGGAAGCTCGTCGAGCTCGACGGCGACGTTGACGCCGATGCCGAGCACCGCCCAGCCCTGCTGGGGGCGCCCCTCGATGAGGATGCCCGCCAGCTTGGCCATTCCCGGCGCGCCGCCCGCCCCGCCGGTGCCGCTCGCTTCGGCGCCGCGCTCGCCCACGACGACGACGTCGTTGGGCCATTTGATCATCGCGTCCTCGCCCGCGATGTCGCAGACGGCGACGGCTGCCATCAGCGGCAGCAGCCGCGGCGGTTCGCGCAGGACGAGCGACATCAGGATCGAGCTGCCCGGCGGCGCCGCCCAGTGCCGGCCCTGGCGTCCCCGGCCGGCGCTCTGCTCGGCGGCCGTCACCATCGTCCCGTCGGGTGCGCCCGCGATCGCCAGCTCCCGCGCCCGCTCGTTGGTCGAGTCGGTCCGGCGCAGGTGCACGCGCGGGCGTCCAAGCACGCGTCGCGCGCCGGGCCCCCTCGCCGAGCCGGGCTCCGGCCCGGGCGCGCTCACCGCGGCCTCAGCTCGAGCTCGTCGTCGGGCGCGGCGCCGAGCACATCGGCGGCCGAGCCGCGGTTGACGGCGACGGCGACCATGCCGCGGGCGTCCTCGTAGACGAGCAGCTCGCCGGCGGCCACGTCGGCATAGGCGCCGACCCAGCTGGCCGGTTGTTCGCGCGTGCCGCGGATGACGCGCAGCTCTGCGCCCGGCTCGCCCAGCGTTGCGAGCTGGGCCGGCGTGGCGTCGAGCACGAGGTTGCCGAATGTATCGGCGTGGACGACGTGGGCTCTCAGCAAACCGGCCGCGACAGAGGCGACGGGCAGGTCGAGGCGCACCAGCGAGTCGACCTCGAGTGGCTCGCCGAGCTCCTGCAGGGGCGCGCCGGCGGCGAGCGCTGCGGCGACGGGAGCGAAGATGTCACGGCCGTGAAAGGTCCGCGACAGCGGCTGCAGGCGGACGGGCGAGGCGCCGATGTCGACCGCCTCGGCCACGCCGCCGCGGTCCTCGCAGGCGAGCGCCAGCAGGCCGTTGTCGGGGCCGACGAACAGCCGCCCGTCGGTGACGCTCCGCAGCGCGAGCGCCCGGCGAGCCCCGCGCCCGGCGGCGCCACCATCACCGGCGCCGACGCCTGGGTCGACGACGGCGAGGTGGACGCCGACCGGCATGTACGCCAGTGCCGCCCGCAACATCAGCGCGCCGGCCCTGACGTCGTGGCGGGGGACGCCATGCGAGATGTCGATGAGCCGCGCCAGCGGGCATCGCATGGCGATGACGCCGTGGCAGACGCCGACGAACTCGTCCGCGTGGCCGTAGTCCGACAGGAAGCTGATCGGCAGCGGAGCCGCCTGCGAGGCGTGCGCCATCGCGCCCTCAGCGTTCGCCGGCGCTCTCGGCCGGCGGACGGACGGCTGCATCGGCGTCCTCGGCCGGCGGACGGGCGGCGGCATCGGCGAGGAGCGCGTCGAGGACGCCGTCGATGTCGTGGCGCTCGGCCTCGACGTCGGGCTCGATGCCGTGCTCGCGCATCGTCGCGCTCGTAACCGGGCCGATCGACACGGCCCGGGTGTGCGGCGACAGGCCGGCCTCGCCGCCGGCGGCCTCGACGAGGAAGCGGACGGTCGAGGACGACGTGAAGGTGATGTAGTCGGCCGCCCGCGCAGCCGACAGCGTCCCTTCCGGAAGCGGCTCGGCGATCGTCTCATACAGCGCCAGGACCTCGACGTCGGCGCCGCGGGCACGCAGGCCGTCGGGCAGGATGTCGCGTGCGTCGCGCGCCCGCGCGATCAGCGCTCGTTTGACGGGAGTGTCGGCAAGCGCCTCGAGGAGCGCCTCGGCGACGAAGCGCTCGGGTACGACGTCGGCGGCGATGCCACGCTCGGCGAGCGCCGTGGCGGTGCCGGGCCCGATCGCCGCGACCGTCGCGCCGGCGAGCGAGCGCGCGTCGCGGCCGCCCTGCTCGAGGCGCTCGAACAGGCCCTCGACGCCGTTGGGGCTCGTCAGGCAGATCAGGTCGTAGGGCGAGGGGTCGAGGGCCTGGCCCTCGAGCGGCCGTACGCGGATGACCGGCGCCTGGACGACGCGGGCGCCGAGCGCTTCCAGCCGGCGTGCCAGGCCGCTGGCCTGGGCGCGGGCGCGCGTGACGGCGACCGTCCGTCCCGCCAGCGGCCGCGGCGCAAGCCACGCGAGCTCGTCGGCCAGCGCCGCGACGGGGCCGATGACGGTGATCGATGGAGGGCGTATCCCCTCGGAGCGCACGATCTCGGCGATCGTCTCGAGCGTGCCCGTCACCGTCCGCTGCGTCGGGAGCGTGCCGCTTTCGATCACCGCCGCGGGCTCCGAGGCGGGCCGGCCGGCCGCGATCAGCGCGGCCGCGATGTCCGGCAGCCCGCGCACGCCCATGTAGAGGACGAGGGTTCCCGGGAACGCTGCCAGCGCGCTCCAGTCGACCGCGCCCGTCGCCGCGTCGCCGCCGTCCTCGCGAGAGTGGCCGGTGATCAGGGCGACGGCGCCGGCGAGACCCCGGTGGGTGACGGGAATGCCCGCGTAGGCGCTGGCGGCGACTCCGGCGGTCACGCCCGGCACGACCTCGAATGGCACTCCGGCCGCGCGCAGGGCGAGCGCCTCCTCGCCGCCGCGGCCGAACACGAACGGGTCGCCGCCCTTCAGGCGCACGACCATCCGCCCGGCAAGTGCCCGTGCGAGCATCACGTCCTCGGTCTGCTCCTGGGCAACCGACGGCCCGCCGCCCTCCTTGCCGACGTAGAGCAGCTCGGCGTCGGCGCGGGCGCCGTCTAGCGCTGTCGCCGGGATCAGGCGGTCGTAGAGGATCGTGTCGGCCTGGGCGATCAGCTCGAGCGCGCGTGCCGTCAGCAGGCCGGGGTCGCCCGGGCCGGCGCCGACCAGGTGGACGCGGCCGGGAAGCGCGTCAGGCGCTCGCGACACCGGCCATCTCCTCGGCTCGACGGAGCATCTCGCCGGCGCCGGCCGCGGTCAGGCGCGCGGCGAGCTCGGCGCCGAGCGCCTCTGGCGCGCCCGTCGGGCCCGTCAGCTCGTCGAGCGCCCAGGCCGATCCGTCGGGCAGCCCGACCCAGGCGCTCAGGCGCAGCTGCTCGGCGTCGATCGGCGTGGCCAGCGCGCCGAGGGGGGTGTTGCAGCTCGCGTCGAGAGTCGCCGCGAGGGCGCGCTCGGCGAGCAGGCACGCCAGGGCCGAGGGGTCGGTGATCGCCGCGACGGCCAGGCGGGTCGCGTCTGCATCAGCGCGCCCCTCGAGCGCCAGGGCGCCCTGCCCCGGTGCCGGCACGAAGGTCCTCGGGTCGAGCTCGCCGCCGATGTCCCCCTCGCGCCCGAGGCGTTCCAGGCCGGCGCGGGCGAGGACGATCGCCCGCAGCCCAGACGAGCCGTCCGTGAGCTTCTCGAGGCGCGTGTCGACGTTGCCGCGCATGGCCACGACATCGAGGTCCTCGCGCGCCGCGCGCAGCTGTGCCATGCGCCGGATGCTGCTCGTGCCGATCCGCGCGCCGGGCTCGAGCTCGCCGAGCGTGCTCGCCCCGCACAGCACGTCTCCGGGGGACGCCCTGGCGGGCGCGCCGAGCAGCGCGAGCCCGTCGGGGAGCTCACCCGGGAGGTCCTTGGCCGAGTGGACGGCGAGGTCGATCTCGCTCCTCAGCAGGGCGTCCTCGAGCTCGATCACCCAGCGTGCCTTGTCCCCCTCCCTGGCGCCGCGGTCTCCGCTGGTCGTCATCGGCACGATCTCCCAGTCGCCGTGCCCGGCGGCGCTCAACTGCTCGGCGACGAGGTGTGCCTGCACGAGCGCCAGCGCGCTGCGGCGGCTGCCGATGCGCATCAGCGTTCGCTGCGGCGGCGGACCCTGGAGGCCGTGTCCTCGGAGGCGTGGGCGGCCAGGTCGTGGACCTCCGCCAGCCCCTCGGCGGGCTGCTCCTCCGCGGGCGCGTCCTCGTGCAGGCCGAACAGCTCGCGGACGATCTCGAGGCTCGCGTGGCCGTGGTCGGCGCCGTAGCTGCGCAGCCGGATCGTCGGCTCGTGCAGCAGGCGGCTCATGACCGCCCGAGCGATCGCCTCGACGCGCGCGATGTCCCGTGCCGATGCGGCCTCCCAGCGCCCCGAGTTCTCGGCCAGGACCTGCGCGACGATCGCGTCGCCGTGCTCGCGCAGGGCGCTGACGGTCGGCAGCGCGTCGAGCTGGCCGAGCCAGCGCGCGAAGCGGTGGATCTCCTCCTCGACGATCTCCATCGCCCGCGGCGCCTCCTCTGCGCGCGTGTTGATGTTGCGCGCGACGACCGCCTGGAGGTCGTCGATGTCGTAGAGGCTGACGCCGTCGAGCTCGGCGCACGCCGGGTCGATGTCGCGGGGCACGGCGATGTCGATCAGCAGCAGCGGCCGGCCGTGGCGCTCGGCCATGACCAGCTCGAGCTCGTCGCGCTCAACGATCGGGTGGGGTGAGGAGGTCGAGGACAGGACGATGTCGGCCTGTACGAGCTGGTCGGGCAGTTTGTCCAGGCCGACGACCGATCCGCCGAAGCGCTTGGCCAGGCTGAGGGCGCGGTCGGCGTGGCGGTTGGCGACGAAGATCGTGCCGGCTCCCTGGTCGGCCAGCGCCCGCGCGGTCAGCTCGCTCGTCTCGCCGGCTCCGAGGATGACGACGTGGCGGCGCTCGAGGCCGCCGAGGACGCTGAAGGCGAGATCGACGGCCACCGACGGCACGCTGACGCGGCTCGAGCCGATGTCGGTCTCCGAGCGCACGCGCTTGCCCGTCGTCAGCGCCGCCGCGAACAGCCGGTTTGTCAACGGCCCCGTGCAGCCGGCGCGCATGGCCGCCTCGTGGGCGCGGCGCACCTGACCCTGGACCTCGGCCTCGCCGACGATCATCGAGTCGAGGCCGGCCGTCACGCGGTAGAGGTGGCGGGCAGCGTCGCAGTTGCGCGGCGAGTAGATGGCCTCGGCCAGCTCGGTCGGGCGGATGTGGGCACGACGCGCGAGCAGCGCGAGGACGTCGGACTCGGCCTGGACCGGGTCGCCGACGACGAGGTAGACCTCTGTGCGGTTGCACGTCGAGATGACGACGGCCTCGCGGATCTCGTCGGTGGCCGTCGCCTGGACGGCGAAGTCGGTCGCCTCGCTCTCGGTGAAGGCGAGGCGCTCGCGCAGCGCGACCGGCGCCGTCTTGTGGGAAATGCCGAGGGCGACGAGCTCGCTCATGTCTGCCCCTCTATGGGGTATGCCGGCGTCGACTCGGGCTCGGAGGGCTCATGGCGGGGGCTCGCTGGGGGCCCCGTGATCGCGTCGGGTTGCTCGGTGAGCTCGAGCAGCTCGCCGAGCGCGCGCTCGATCCGGCTCAGGCGGATGGCCATGATGGCGACGTAGATCAGCACGACGACGAACAGGACGACGTAGGCGCCGGCCACGTACTTGCCGGCCTCGTGCAGCGGCAGGGCGGGCAGTTCGGCGATGACGCTCGTGACCATCACGACCCCGGCCGGCCGATGCTCGGCGCCGTCACGGCTGCCCCGGGGTGGAGGGTCGGCGCGGCGCTGCGCGGGCGACGGCTCGTGTCGGCTTCGCCCGACAGCCGTCGGCGCAGCGCGCGGACCTGGGCGCGGGTGTGCTTGGCCGTCAGCTCGTACTTGCACAACGTCGCGAAGAGCAGCGCGATGGCCACGAGGCTGACGACGAACGCCAACGCCATCGAGCCGGGCAGGTTCGACGTGCTGCCGAGCACGCGCGGGTGCAGGTAGGCGGTCGACAGCCGCACGGCGATGAAGTTCAACGGCACGAACGCGCCGGCCGTGACGGCGAAGACCGACGCGTAGCGCGACTGGCGCTCGGGGTCTTCGATCGCGAAGCGCAGCGGCTGATAGGTGGCGTAGAGCAGGAAGACGATGAGGAACGACACGAGCGTCGGCTCGTTCCAGACCCACCAGTGCCCCCACGACCCCTTCGCCCAGATCGAGCCGGTGATGAGCGTCGCGACGGCGAAGATCAGGCCCATGTGGATGGCCACGTAGGAGCGCATGTCCCAGCGCGGGTCGCGCGTGCGCAGGTGCTGGATGGCCAGCAGGCCGCCGATGACGAAGCCGCACAGCGCGACGATGGCCAGGGGCACGTGGACGTAGAAGATCTTCTGCAAAAAGCCCTGTTCCTCTTCCAGCGGCGCGTAGAAGAAGACGAGCGCGAGCGCGAGCGCCATGGCCACGACCGTGGACACGCTGAGGGCGCGCAGGCCGCCGCCGTACATGCCGGCCGAGCCCGGGGTGTGACGCTTGCTGTCGGAGCCGCCGGCCGGACGCCGGCTTGGGGGTGTCATCTAGTCCTCCAGGAGGAAATCGAAGAGGGCGAAGGCGATCAGCCCGAAGACCAGATCATAGAGGCCGAGCGTCAGCAGCCAGCGCGCCGCGGGCGCCCCGCGGTGCCCCAGGGCCAGCAGCGGGGAGCTCGCGCGGGCGCCGCCTATGACGATCGGCACCAGCAGGGGCAGGGCGAGGAGCGGGCCGAGCAGATCACGCGCGCGCGTGCGAACGGCCAAGGCGGCGACGAGCGTGCCGACGGCCGCCACCCCGAGGTCGCCGAGCGCGAGCGTCGCCGCCAGGCCCGGCAGGGCGCCGCCGAGCGACGGTCCCAGCAGCAGCAGCCCGAACGCCGGCACGGCGACGAGCTCGAGCACGACGAGAAAGGCGAGCAGGGTCAGGAACTTGGCGACGAGCATCGCGCTGCGGTCGACCGGCGCGAGCAGAAAGGCGTCGAAGCCGCCCTGGTCGGCGTCGGCGACGAACAGGCGGTTGATGCCGAGGATGGCGGCGAACAGCAGCGTCACCCAGAGGATGCCGGCCGCCAGGTCGCCGTCGACGCTGTTGCGGTTCAGGGCAAAGTGGAAGACGACGAACGTCGTGACCGCGAACAGCGACATGCCCGGGACGGACTCGAGCGTGCGGAGCTCGACGAGCAGCTCCTTGCGCAGCAGCGCTCCGACGGTCCGCCTCACCGGTACAGCTCGGCGATCTCCGACGGCTCGACCGCGGCGGCGTCGCGCAGCAGCGCCGGGCGCCCGCCGCGCAGGCCGAGCACGACGTCGGCCTCGGCCAGGCCGCCCGACGGGTCATGGCTGCAGATGACCCGCGTGCGGCCGGAGGCGGCGCCGATCAGCGGCGCGACGAGCTCGACTGCCGCCGGGTCGAGGTTCGAGTGGGGCTCGTCGAGCAGCAGCAGCTCGGGGTCGTGCAGGACGGCGCGGGCGACGGCCACGCGCTGGACCATGCCACGCGAGAGCGTCCTCAGCGGCTCCTCGGCGCGGCCGGACATCGCCAGCAGCTCGAGCAGCTCGCCGACACGCGACTCGGGAACATCGTGCAGGCGGGCGTGGAAGCGCAGGTTCTCCCTGGCGGTCAGCTCGCGGTAGAGCAGCGGCTCGTGGCCGAGCAGGCCGAGGCGTCCACGCACCGCCCAGGCCTCCTCAGGCAGGCTGTGGCCGAGCACGCGGACCGCGCCCGCGTGGGGGCGCAGCAGCGTCGCGAGGACGCGCAGGAAGGTCGTCTTGCCGGCACCGTTCGGCCCGAAGACGACCAGCGTCGCGCCCTCCGGGAGCGTCACGGACACCTCGCTGAGGGCCTCGCGCTCGCCGTAGTGGCGGGCGAGCCCCTGCACCTCGAGTGCGGCCACCCGGGTGCCCGCTAGGCGTGCAGGCTCATCGTGTGCGCGCTCTGTGCCCGCGCGATCAGCTCGCGCACGGCCTGCTCGCCCGTCTCGCCCGCGCGCAGCAGGGCCACCGGGTCGGGGTCGCCGCCGACGATGCCCTCGAAGAACTCCTTGCGGTCCTGATAGGTCGGCAGCGTCGCCTTGGCCCAGCCGCGGACCTCGTTGAGCAGGACCGCCAGCCGCGCGTAGGGCTCGCCGAACTGCTCTTCGATCTCGCGCTTCATGCGCGTCGCCAGCGCCGGCGATGCGCCGGCCGTCGATACCGCGATCGCCAGCGGGCTCATGCGCACGATCGCCGGGAGGATGAAGTTGCACAGCGGCGGCACGTCGACGACGTTGACGAGCATCGCGCGGCGCTCGGCGTCGTCGAACACGGCGATGTTCACGTCGGTGTCGTTCGTCGCCGCGATCGCCATGAACGCGCCCTCCAGGTCATCCGGCCCGGCGTAGGGGCGCTGCTGCCAGTCGATCGAGTCCTCGCGCGCGTACTCGGCGAGCGCCGGCTCGACCTCGGGTGCGATCACGGTCACCTGCCCGTCGCAAGCGAGCAGCCCGTCGACCTTCTCGAGCCCGATCTGGCCGCCGCCGACGACGACGCAGCGCCGTCCCGTCAGCTTCAGGCAGGCGATGTAGAAGGGGGTGTCGAGCATCCCCTGGACGCAGCTCTGGTCGCAGATCCCCCTGCGCAGTTGGCAGACGCACTCCTTGCCTGCATAGGCCTGGGCGGGCATGCCCTAAGGGTAGCCGCCCTAACCCCGCGGCAGGCCGCGGCCGAGGACTCGCGCGCCGAGGCGGGCGAGCGAGACGGCGCCCTCGCGCCAGGCGCGCTCGCGGTCGACCTCGCGGGCCGAGCGCATCCTCGCGACGGCCTTGGCGGCCCGCGTGCTCGACGCGTCGTACGGTCCCCACCACTGCCCGCGGGCGAAGGGCGGGTCCCAGGTGATGAGCTTTTCCTGGGCGCAGGCCCGCAGGCCGGCCTGGCCGAGCGTCCGGCCGAGGCCGCCGCCGGCGGCCGCGCCCCACGGCCCCCGCGAGACGGTCGGGCCGGGCAGGTGGTCGTTGAGCCAGACCATGCCGGCCCGCAGCTCGCGCGCGACGCGCGTGGCCTGGTAGCGGTCGGCGCTCCAGACCGAAGCGGCGAGGCCGTAGTAGCTGTCGTTGGCCAGGGCGATGGCCTGCTCGACGGTGTCGACGGCCACGACTGCGACGACCGGTCCGTCGATCGGCTCGCGCATGATGCGCATGTCGGCCGTCGTGCCCGTCAGGACGCTCGGCGCGTAGAAGGCGCCGGCCTTACAGCCGGCAGGGCTCACCGGCCCGCCGCAGTGCAGGACGGCGCCATCGGCGACGGCCTCGGCGACGAGCGCCTGGACGTGCTCCGCCCGCCTCGGGGAGGCCAGCGGGCCGACCTGCGTGGCCGGGTCGGCCGGGTCGCCGACCGTCAGTCGGCCGGCGCCGTCGACGAGGGCCGAGAGGAAGGCGTCGTGGACCTCGCGCGCGACGTAGATGCGCTCGATCGACCCGCGGGCCTGGCCGGCGCCGGCCGTGCAGCCGGCCCACAGCGCGCCGGCGACCGCGCGCGGCAGGCGTGCGTCGGCGAGCACGAGCATGGCGTCCTTGCCGCCGATCTCGACCGTCACCTCCTTCTCGCGCGACACGCACGCGCGCGCGACGACGCGCCCGACGGCCGGCGAGCCGGTGAACAGGATCTTCTGCGCGGGCGACTGCGCCAGCGCGACGCCGACGTCGGCGCCGCCGTGGACGACCCGGACGAGACCCTCGGGAAGTCCCGCCTTGGCGAGCACGCGGGCGATGCGCTCGCCGGCCAGGGCGGCGCGGGCGGCGGGCTTGAAGGCGACGCCGTTGCCGGCGAGCAGGGCGCCGGCGATCTGGCCGAGCGGCTGGGCGAACGGTGCGCTGCCGGCGCCGATGACCGCGACGACGCCGTAGGGCTCGAAGGCGATCCGGCCGCGCTTGGCGATGGCCATCGAGCGGTGGACCGCCACGCCGCGCCCGCCGAGCACACGCGCGCCCTCGTCGGCGACCCAGATCAGCGCGTCGATCGCCGCCAGCAGCTCGAGCGCGACGATGTCGCCCGCAGGCCGGCCCTGCTCGGCCGCGAGCGCGTCGCGCAGCTCGTCGAAGTCGTCGATCACCGACTGGGCCATCCTGTGCATGTAGCGGGCCCTGTCCTGGACACGCAGCAGCGCCCACAGCGGCTGGACCTTGGCGACCTCGTTGACGACCTGCTCGATCCGCTCGGGCTGCGTCGCGCCGACACGTCCGAGGACCGCCCCGGTGGCCGGGCTGCGCGCGATCAGCTCGCCCTCGACGGAGGGCTCGGTCTCGGTCGTGCTCATCGACACGCGATTATCGCGGCTCCCGGACGCGTGCCCGGCGGATCTGCTGCAGGCGATCGGCCAGCTCGGCCTCGGCGTCGTCGGGGTCGTAGAAGCGCGACCCGGCGACCGACTCGGGCGCGAGCTCCTGCGGCGAGAGGTGGCCCGGACGGCGGTGCGGGTTCTCATAGCCGCCACCGTCGCCGTCGCTCGAGCGCTGGGAGGCGAGCGGGCCCGAGCGCAGCGCGCCCGGGACGGCTGCCGCGCCGTGCTCGCGGACGTGGGCGCTCGCCGCCGAGAGCGCGCGACCGGCGGCGTCGGACTTGGGCGCGAGCGATAGGTAGATGGCCGCCTGGGCGAGCGCGTAGCGGGCCTCGGGTAGGCCGATGAGCTCGACGGCGTGCGCGGCCGCAGTCGCCAGCGACAGGGCGCCCGGGTCGGCGTTGCCGATGTCCTCGGACGCCAGGATGACCATCCGCCGGGCGATGAAGCGCGGGTCCTCGCCTCCCTCGAGCATGACGGCGAGGTAGTACAGCGACGCGTCGGGATCGGAGCCTCGCGTGGCCTTGATCCACGCCGAGATGTAGTCGAAGTGGCGGTCGCCCTTTTTGTCGTAGAGGACGGCCCGCTGCTGCAGGGCGTCCTCGAGGCGCCCGAGCGTCACGGCCCCCTCGCCGAGCCCGGCTGCCGTCTCGGTGGCGAGCTCGAGCGCGTTGAGCGCCGTGCGGGCGTCGCCTTCGCTGCGCGCCGCCAGGAACTCGAGCGCTCCCTCCTGGATCTCCACCGCCGGCTCGACGGCTCGGCGCAGCACGATCACGACCTCCTCCGGCGTGAGCGAGTGCAACGCATAGACGCGCAGGCGCGAGAGCAGGGCGCCGTTGACCTCGAAGGCCGGGTTCTCCGTCGTCGCGCCGATCAGCGTAAGCAGCCCGTCCTCGACGGCCGGCAGCAGGGCGTCCTGCTGGGCCTTGTTGAAGCGGTGGATCTCGTCGAGGAAGAGGATCGTCTGCCCGCCGGCCGTCGCCCGGCGGTGCTCGGCCCGCTCGATCACGGCCCGCACCTCGGCGCGGCCCGCCTGCACCGCGCTGAGCTCCTCGAAGGCCGCGCCGGAGCGCGCCGCGACGATCCGCGCGAGCGTCGTCTTGCCCGACCCGGGCGGGCCGTAGAGCACCATCGAGTGGGGCCGGCCCTGCTCGATCGCCGTCCGCAGCGCCGACCCCGGGCCGAGGAGGTGCTCCTGGCCGACGAACTCCTCGATCGTGCCAGGTCTCACGCGGACGGCGAGCGGGCGCTCGTAGTCCGGCTGCTGCGGATCTGGATCGGACTCGAACAGCGTGTCCACCCTCCGCAGTATCGCGTCACGGGCCTAGACGCCGAATAAGAAGGCCGAAATTGGGGCAATCTCTCCTCAGGAGCCACAAAACGTTGGCCGCAGCGGATAGAGAGAGCTCGGCAGGTTGGCCAGTCATGGACGTCGAACTGGTACGCCGGGTGTATATGTGTGTCTGGAGAGCAGAGCCTGTGAGCAGGAGACCGAGTTGACATGAGTGTCGGCGCTGCCGACATACGCCCGGCGGGGGGAGCCGGGAGCTTCGACGTCCTCGAGGCCGCCGAAGGCATCGCCGCGCGCTCGCCGCTGCAGCTGTTCTGGCGGCGCCTGCGCAAAGACCGGGTCGCGATGGTCTCGATGGCCTTCGTCGTCTTCCTCGTCATCGTGGCGATCGCGGCGCCCCTGATCGTGAAAATCCTGGGACTGCCGGGCCCCTACGTCCAGAACATCAACCTGACCGACGAATTCGGTAGCCCCCTCGGCCCGAGCGGGGCGCACCCGTTCGGCGTCGACCAGCTCGGCCACGACGTCATGTCGCGCGTCATCTACGGCACGCGCGTGTCGCTCGAGGTCGGCCTCCTCGGCACCTCGATCGCGACCGTCATCGGCGTCACATTCGGCGTCATCGCGGGCTTCTACCGCGGCTGGGTCGACACGCTGCTGTCGCGCACCGTCGACGTCGTGCTGTCGATCCCGATCCTGTTGCTGGGCCTCGGCATCGGCGCCGCGTGCGCCGTGCGCGGCTGTCTCGGCGGCACCATCTCGCCGGGCACGAGCGTCATCATCTTCCTGATCGCGCTGGTCAACTGGACCTACATCTTCCGCATCGTGCGGGGGCTCGTGCTGTCGCTGCGCGAGCGCGAGTTCGTCGACGCGGCGCGCGCGCTCGGGGCCTCGAACGCCAGGATCATGTTCCGCGAGATCGTGCCCAACCTCGTGGCCCCGGTCATCGTCTACGCGACCCTGCTGATACCGCTGAACATCCTGCTCGAGGCCTCGCTGTCGTTCCTCGGCGTCGGCGTGCGCCCGCCGACGGCCAGCTGGGGGCAGATGATCGCGGCGGCGACCCCGATCTTCAACACCGCCTGGTGGTACATGGCCTTTCCCGGCATCGCGCTTCTGTTGACCGTCCTCGCATTCAACCTGCTGGGCGACGGTCTACGCGATGCACTCAACCCCCGAACGGCCCGGTGATCAGCCGGTGCCGCCAATGACAACCAAAGGAGGCGTCCCAATGCGGTCGCTCAGAACGATGGTGGCGGCTGCGGTCGCGGGGGCGCTTGTGCTCGCGTTGGCCGCGTGCGGCTCCAGTAACAACAAAGCGTCGAGCGTCAGCGCGAACGCTGCGGGCTCGGCTCCTGCTGGAGTGCTGACGCCGACGACGGAGCCGCTCACGGGCGGCAAAAAGGGTGGCGTCCTGAGCGTCGCCCAGGCCGAGGACTTCGAACACCTCGACCCCGGCCAGGCCTACTTCCAGCTGGACTACGAGATCACCTCGGCGTCGCAGCGACCGCTCTACAGCTACAAGCCGAACACCTTCTCCAACCCCGTTCCGGATACCGCAGAAGGGCCGGCGGCGATCTCCGATGCCAACAAGCTGATCACGATCAAAATCCGCAAAGGCATCCACTTCAGCCCGCCCGTGAACCGTGAAGTCACGGCCGCCGACGAGGTCTACGCGATCGATCGAGTGGCCAACCCGAATGTCGCGAACCCCTACTACCCGGGGTACCTCAACGCGATCGAAGGCATGAAGACGGCCAAAGGCGGTCCCATCCCGGGTGTTAAGGCGACCGACAAGTACACCCTGCAGATCAAACTGACCGAACCGCAGGCGGCGATCGTGGTGGCCTCGATGGTGCTGCCCTACTCGGCTCCGGTGCCGGAAGAATACGCCAAGAAGTACGACGCAAAGAAACCGAGCGAATACACCAACTACCTGGTCGCCACGGGGCCGTACATGCTCAAGGCGGACTCGTCGGGCAAGATCCTCGGCACCGGCTACCAGCCGGGCAAGTCGTTGACGCTCGTGCGCAACCCCAACTGGAGCGCGAGCACGGACTTCCGTCCCGCCTACCTCGATCAGATCAACGTCTCGATCGGCGGCGATTCGAACGTCATCGGACGCCAGGTTCTGGAAGGCAGCCACATGGTCCAGTCGGACGCGCCGGCAGCCCCGGTGCTGAAGCTCGCCTACCAGAACTTCCGCAGCCAGCTGGAGATCTCGGCGGGCTCGGGCGATCGCTACATCGCGATCAACAACAGCGACGGGCCGTTCAAGAACGTCAACCTGCGCAAGGCGTTCTGGGCTGCGACCAACCGCGAAGCACTGAACAAGCTCCGCGGCGGGAAGCTCACCTCCGACCTGATGACCCACTTCCTCTGGACCGGCGTGCCCGGTTTCGAAGAATCCGGTGGGTTCGCGGGTCCGAAGGTCGACTACAACGAACACCCGACCGGCGACCTCGCGGTGGCCGAAAAGTACATGAAGCTCGCCGGCTACCCGAGCGGGAAATACACGGGTTCTGAAACCCTCCAGGTGATCGGCGACAACTCGGCACCGGCGAACAACGTCGCCGAAGCCGTCAACCAGACGCTGAAGAACCTCGGGTTCAAAACCCACTTTAGCCTGGTCGAGCACACGGTCATGTACTCGAAGTACTGCGGCGTTGTCTCCGAAAAGATCGACGTCTGTCCGAACGTCGGCTGGATCGCCGACTTCGGCGACCCCCAGGCAGTGCTGGACGTGCCCTTCAACGGCAACCTGATCGCCAAGAACGGCACGAACTCGAACTGGGGCCTCGTCAACCACGCCACGATCAACGCGGCGATGGAAACGGCCGGCACGGTCGTGGGCGAAAAGGCCCGCGGCGAAGCGTGGGCGAAGATCGACAAGGAACTCGTGGCCGAAGCGGTCGCCGTCCCGTACCAGTGGACCAAGGAACCCTACGTCGAGGCGAAAGACGTCGCCGGCGTCGGGCAGCTGTGGAACTCGGGCACGTGGGACTTCTCGTACACGTCCCTGAAGTAATCGCAGCAACGGCCACTGTCGCAGCAGCGGCAGTGGCCGCCGAGGGGGGCGGGCCGGCGGCCCCCCCCGGTGCTTCACCTTCGAACCCCCGACATTCACCTTCGAACCCCCGACATTCACCCTCAAACCCCCGAGTGTCAAACCACAGAGCTAGAGCCCAGGCGATGCCGATCGGCAGACAATGACGCGTTACATCGTCCGCAGGCTGCTGTGGGGCGTCTTGCTGCTCGTCATCGTCCTGGCCCTGCTGTTCGTCATGTTCCGGGTGCTGCCGACGGCCGACCCGGCCAAGCTCAGGGCGGGCCGCCTGCAGAGCCCGAAGATAATCGCCGAGATCCGCGCCAACCTCGGGCTGGACAAATCGCTGCCGGCGCAGTTCTGGGTCTACCTGAAGGGCATCTTCCTCCACTTCGACCTCGGCTTCAGCTACTACAGCGACGCGCCGGTCAAGGAACTGATCTTCAACCGCCTGCCGGCCACCCTGTCGCTGGTCCTCGGCGGCGCGGTCGTCTGGGTCGTCACGGGCGTCGGCGTCGGGATCATCTCGGCGCGGCGTGTCGGCTCGCGCCTTGACCGCGCGAGCATGGGCACCGCCCTGGTGCTCGTCTCGGCGCCCGAATATTGGCTTGGCCTGATCGTCCTCTACGTCTTCGCGTCGGACATCGGCCAGGTTCGCGTCTTCCCCGGCGCCGGCAGCTACACCGGGCTGACGAGCGACCCGGGCAAATGGGCCGGCTCGCTGATCCTGCCCTGGCTCGTCGTCGCGGCCGGCACGGCCGCGATCTACGCCCGCCTTATCCGCGGCAGCCTGATCGAGACGATGGGCGAGGACTACATCCGCACCGCTCGCGCCAAGGGCCTGTCCGAGCGCCGCGTCGTCCTGCGCCACGGCCTGCGCTCGGCCATCAACCCGATCGTGACGATCCTCGGCCTCGACATCGGCGTTCTGCTCGGCAGCGCCGTCCTCGTCGAAACGGTCTTCGACATCCCCGGCATCGGGCGGCTCAACTACATCGCCATCACCCACGCCGACTTCCCGATCGTCCAGGGCACGGTCCTCGTCGCCGCCCTCTTCATCATCGTCGCCAACATCATCGTCGACATCGTCTACGCGTTTCTGGACCCCCGGGTGCGCTACTCATGAGCCGGCTTGGCCTCCCCGCCCCTGGCTGCGTCCTCGGTCGCTCGTGTGCGAAGCACACGACGCTCCCTGCGTCCTTGCCAGGGACGACGATGCCTGCGCCGGAGGGCTCGGCCCATGACTGAGGAGGCCCTGCTGCGCGTCGAGAACCTGCGCGTCGAGTTCCCGACCGAGGACGGGATCGTGCACGCGGTCGACGGCATCACCTACGAGGTCCACCGCGGGCGGACGCTGGGGATCGTCGGCGAGTCCGGCTCGGGCAAGACGGTGTCCTCGCTGACGACGCTCGGCCTGACGCGCGGCCAGGGCGCGAACGTGTCCGGGCGGATCCTGTTCGACGGCCGCGACCTCGTCGGCCTCTCCGAAGGCGAGCTGCGCTCGATCCGCGGCAACGACATCGCGATGATCTTCCAGGACCCGCTGTCGTCGATGCACCCCTTCTTCAAGGTCGGCGCCCAGCTGATCGAGGCCGTCCGCGCCCACCAGGACGTGTCGCGGGCCAAGGCGCGTGAGCGGGCCGTCGAACTGCTCGGACTCGTCGGCATCCCCGACCCGTCGCGGCGGGTCGACGAATACCCGCACGAGTTCTCCGGCGGCATGCGCCAGCGGGCGATGATCGCCATGGCGCTCGCCAACGAGCCGAGGCTGCTGATCGCCGACGAGCCGACGACGGCGCTCGACGTGACCGTCCAGGCGCAGATCCTGGCGCTGCTGGAAAGGCTCCAGCGGGAGCTCGGCATGGCGATCGTGATCATCACCCACGACCTCGGCGTCGTCGCCGAGATGGCCGACGACATCGCCGTCATGTACGCCGGGCGGATCGTCGAGACGACATCGGCCGACGCCCTCTTCTCGAAACCCGAGCACCCCTACACGTGGGGCCTGTTGAAGTCGATCCCGCGGCTCGACCGCTCCCGCGAGGAGGCGCTCGTGCCGATCCCGGGCTCGCCGCCAAGCCTGATCTCGCCGCCGTCGGGCTGCCACTTCCACCCGCGCTGCCCCTACGCCCAGCCGTCGCACTCGCGCATCGACCCCGCCCTCGAGCCCGTGCCCGGCCAGCCCAACCACCACGTCGCCTGCCTGCTCGAGGCCGACACGCGCGAGCGACTGTGGGAGGAGCTGCGCGCCGGGCGCATGCCCGAGCAGGCGCTCGCCGCGGTCGGCGTGCCGGAGGAGCAGCCGTGAGCGCGCTCGTCGAGGTCCGCGACCTCGTCAAGCACTTCCCGATCACGCGCGGAATCGTCATCCAGCGCAAGGTCGGAGCCGTCCAGGCCGTCGACGGCGTCAGCTTCGACATCGAGCAGGGCGAGACGCTGGGCATCGTCGGCGAGACCGGCTGCGGCAAGAGCACGACGGCGCGCCTGATCATGCGCCTGCTCGAGGCGACCTCCGGCGAGATCCACTTCGAGGGGAAAGACATCACGCGCCTGAAGGGCGCCGACCTGAAGGCCGTCAGGCGCGAGATGCAGATGATCTTCCAGGACCCCTACTCGTCGCTGAACCCGCGCAAGACGATCGGCACGATCATCGGCGACCCGTTCGCCATCCACAAACTGCAGACCGGCAAGGGCGAGCGCAAGCGCGCCGTCCAGGAGCTGATGGAGACGGTCGGCCTGAACCCCGAGCACTACAACCGCTACCCGCACGAGTTCTCCGGCGGCCAGCGCCAGCGCATCGGCGTCGCCCGGGCCCTCGCACTGAAGCCAAAGCTGTTGATCGCCGACGAGCCCGTGTCGGCGCTCGACGTCTCGATCCAGGCCCAGGTCCTGAACCTGCTGCGCGACCTCCAGCGCGAGTTCGGCCTGACGGTCGTGTTCATCGCCCACGACCTGTCGGTCGTGCGCCACATGTGCGACCGCGTGGCCGTCATGTATCTCGGCAAGATCGTCGAGATCGGACCCGGCGACGCGCTCTATGACTCCCCCCGTCACCCCTACACCGGCGCGCTGCTGTCGGCCGTGCCAGTCGCCGACCCCTCGCGCCACGGCAACCCGCGCCAGCCGCTCGGCGGCGACGTCCCGAGCCCGGCCAACCCGCCGAGCGCCTGCCGCTTCCACACCCGCTGCCCGAAGGCCCAGGAGCTGTGCTCGACCGAGGAGCCGCTGCTCGACGACAAGGGCACCGGCACGCGGGCGGCGTGCCACTTCCCCCTCACGAGCGAGGAGATCGCGGAGATCGGCGTACGATCCCCCGGATGAGCGCCAGCGCAACGGCGGCCGAGGCCGAGGGGCTGCTCAGCGGCCTGATCCGCTTCGACACGGTCAACCCGCCCGGCAACGAGCGTCCTGCGCAGGAGTTCCTCGCCGCCCACCTCTCGAGCGCCGGCTTCGACTGCGAGCTCCTCGGCGCCGAGCCGGGCCGCCCCAACCTGATCGCCCGCCTGCGGGGCGAGGCCGAGGGGCCGACGCTCTGCTACCTCGGCCATGTCGACACCGTCCTCGCCAACCCGGCCGACTGGACGCGCGACCCCTGGTCGGGCGACGTCGCCGACGGCTTCCTGTGGGGGCGCGGCGCGCTCGACATGAAGTCCCAGGTCGCCGCCGAGATCGCGGCGGGCGCGTCGCTGGCGCGCTCGGGCTGGCGCCCGGCGCGCGGCGAGCTGCTGATCGTGGCCGTCGTCGACGAGGAGACCGGCGGCGAGCTCGGCGCCCAGTGGCTGACCGAGCGCCACCCCGAGAAGGTCCGCTGCGACCTGCTCGTCAACGAGGGCGGCGGCGCGGTCTTCGAGTACGGCGGCACGCGCTGCTACGGCGTCTGCTGCGCCGAGAAGGGCGTCTTCCGCTTCACCCTCACGACGAACGGCGTCGCCGGACACGCCTCGATGCCCGGCATGGGCGAGAACGCGCTGCTGAAGATGGGCCCGGTGCTCGAGCGCCTCGCGGCGCGACAGCCTTCCTACCTGCCGACCGACGAGCCGCTCGCCTTCCTCGCCGGCATCGGCGAGGACGCGAGCGATCCCGAGGGCTCGATGGCCCGCATACGCGAGGCCGACGCGATGCTGGCGACGATGTTCGAGCCGATGTTCGGCGTCACGTTCACGCCGACCCGCATCAGGGCCTCGGAGAAGATCAACGTCATCCCGAGCCTGGCCGAGCTCAAAGTCGACTGCCGCGTGCCGCCCGGCCTCGGCGAGCCGGCCGTCCGTAGCGGCGTCGAGGAGGTCCTCGGCAGCGAGGACGGCGCCGCCTGGCGGCTCGACTTCACCGAGCAGGTCATGGGCAACCGCTCGCCCGTCGAGTCGCAGCTGATGGACGTCATCTCCACCTGGGTCGGCGAGCAGGACCCCGGCGCGCGGGCGGTGCCGGTCGTGCTCCCCGGCTTCACGGACTCGCGCCACTTCCGCCTCGCCTTTCCCGACTGCGTCGCCTACGGCTTCTTCCCCCATCGCCATCAGGGCCTGATGGAGACCGCGCCGCTGATCCACGGAGCCGACGAGCGCATAGACGTGCGCGACCTCGCCTTCGCCACGGACTTCTTCCGGGATCTCGCCGAGCGCGTCCTCGGCTGATCTCAGCGCGCTGCCGCGGCTGATTTCGGGCGCTCCTCGACAGAACGTCGTCCAACCCGCATAATCAGACGATGCCAAGGATGGTGGACTCTAGGGGGATGAGGGAGTGAGTCAGACAGCTACGACGGCTGGCACGACGGGCGGCACGCATGCCGGCCACGCGGCGGGGACACACGCGGCGGCGACGCACGCCGCGACGACGCACGCGGCGGCCCTGCACGCAGCGGCGGTGAAAGCCGCGGCGGTGAAAGGCGTCGTCGTCCGCTCGACCCCGCCCGCGCCCCATGTCTCATTGACGACCGAAATCCAGAACTGGGCCTTCCAGTGGGAGCCGGTGATCGCGATCGCCTTCTTCCTCGCGCTGATCTTCCTGATGTGGCGGACGCTGAAGGTCATGCCGCGGGTCAAGCCGCAGCAGATCAAGCCGGCGTCCAACCAGGCGGTGTCGTTCGACGACATCGCCGGCGTCGACGAGGCCAAGGCCGAGCTCCAGGAGATCGTCGAGTTCCTGCGCGACCCGAGGGAGTTCCAGAAGCTCGGCGCCAAGGTGCCCAAGGGGATCCTCCTCCACGGCCCGCCGGGCACGGGCAAGACGCTGCTGGCCAAGGCCGTTGCGAACGAGTCGGGCGCCCAGTTCTTCGCGCAGTCGGCGGCGTCGTTCGTCGAGATGTTCGCCGGCCTCGGCGCGGCTCGCATCAGGCGCCTGTTCGCCGTCGCGCGCAAGCACGAACCGGCGATCATCTTCATCGACGAGCTCGACGCCGTCGGCGGACGCCGCGGCTCGGACATCTCGGGCGAGAAGGATCAGACGCTCAACCAGCTGCTCGTCGAGATGGACGGCTTCGCGAGCAGCGGCCGGGTGGTCGTGATCGCGGCGTCGAACCTGCTCGAGAAGCTCGACCCGGCGCTGCTGCGACCGGGCCGCTTCGACCGTCAGGTGTTCGTCGTCCCGCCGGACGTCCGCGGCCGTCTCGGCGTGCTGCAGGTGCACACGCGCGACAAGCCGCTCGCGGACGTCGACCTCGGCCTCGTCGCCCAGCAGACGAGCGGCCTGACCGGCGCCGACCTGGCCAACATCTGCAACGAGGCGGCCATCTTCGCGACCCGCCGTGGCGCCAAGGCGATCGCGATCGGCGACTTCGACTCGGCCATCGAGCGGGTCATCGCAGGCGTGCAGTCCAAGCGGGTCCTGAACGCTCACGAGAAGCGCGTCGTGGCCTTCCACGAGGCCGGCCACGCGCTCTGCGGCGAGCTGCTGCCGTCGGTCGACCGCGTCCACCGGATCTCGATCGTGCCGCGCGGCCGGGCGCTCGGCTACACGTTGAACCTGCCGGCCGAAGACCGCTACCTGAAGACGCGCGAGGAGCTGCTCGACTACATGACCGTCCTGCTCGGCGGCCGCGTGGCCGAGCAGATCGTCTTCGGGGCGATCACGACGGGGGCCTCTGACGACCTCAAGCGCGTGGCCGACATCTCGCACTCGATGGTCCACGACTTCGCCATGGGCACGGCCGGCGTCGGGCGCTCTCCGGAAGGCGACGTGAGGCTGTCCGAGACGACGCTGCGCATCCGCGACGAGGAGCGCCAGGACCTGATCGAAGAGGCGCGCAGGGCGGCCCAGAAGCTGATCGTCGCCCATCGCGTGCAGCTCGACGCCCTCGCCGCCGAGCTGCTCGAGAACGAGGTCCTCGACCGCGAGGCCATCGACCGGATCATGGACGGCGTGCCGCGCATGGAGCGCGCGCCCGGCATCGGCCTGCGCGTCGTCGCCGCGACGCCGCACGCCTCGCCGGCCGGTCCGGCGCCGATCGCCCTGCCCGCGCCGCCGCCCGAGGGAGGCGCCGGTCGCCTATAGACTGGGCGCGTGTTCAGCCGCATCGACCACATCGGCGTCGCTGTCAACGAGATCGAGCCGGCGCTCGGGCTCTACCGCGACGCCTTCGCGATGACGGTCGCCCACCGCGAGGTCGTCGAGGAACAGGGCGTCGAGGCCGTCCTGCTCGACGTCGGCGAGAACCACGTCGAGCTGCTCGCGCCGCTCGGACCTGACACGCCGGTGGGGAAGTTCCTCGCCCGCAAGGGCCCCGGACTCCACCACGTGGCCTACCAGGTCCAGGACATCGACGCGACGCTGGCCTCGCTCAAGCAGGCCGGCCTCGAGCTCATCGACCAGCAGCCGCGCACCGGCATTCGCGGCTCGCGGGTCGCCTTCATGCACCCCCGGGCGACCGCCGGGGTGCTCACCGAGATCGTCGAGCCGGCGGCGGGCACGGGAGGACACTGATGACGGCGAACACACGACGCGTGACGATTGGGTTCCAGGGCGGCCAGGTGCTGGCGCTGCGACTGGCCGACGACCAGCTCAAGGCCCTCAACAAGGCGCTCGGCAACGACGGCTGGCACGAGATCGAGAGCGACGACGGGCCAGTGCGGGTCGATCTTGCGCAGGTGGTCTACCTGAGCGCGGAGGGGGATGACCTCCGCGTTGGTTTCGGCTAGACAACCGCTGGCCTGCGCGAGGCTGTGTCCTCGGTCGCCGGCTGTCCCCTTGGTGGTACCTCTTGAACTTCGATGAGCGACTTCTGCTTCTTGCGCGGACCCGCGGGCACAGCCCGGCGGCCGAGCGGGCCGTGGCGCGGTTCTCGCGGCTCGGCGAGCACGGCGGCGTGTGGCTCGGGATCGGCGTGGCGGGCGGGCTGCTGGACCCGGGGCGGCGGGCCGACTGGCGCCGGGCGCGCCGGGCGGTGCTGGCGGCCTACGTGCTGAACACGGCGATCAAGCCGCTGGTCGGACGCCGCCGGCCGCGGCTGGAGGGGTTGCCGGCGCTGACGGGCACGCCGACGGGGCTGGCGTTCCCGAGCGCCCATGCCTCGACGTCCTTCGCGGGCGCGCTGGCCTACTCGCGCATGGGGCTGCCGCCAGGAGCCCTCTACGCGCTGGCGTCGGGCCTGGCGCTGTCGCGGCTCTACCTCGGCGTGCACCACCCCTCGGATGTCGTCGCGGGCGCAGCGCTCGGGACGGTCGTGGCGGGCGTCCTGACGGAGCGGCCCCGATGAGCACGCGCATCGGCATCGTGGGCATGCCCAACGCGGGCAAGTCGTCGCTCTTCAACGCCCTCACCAAAGCGGGGGCCGAGGCGGCCAACTATCCCTTCACGACGATTGAGCCGAACGTGGCGGTGGTGCCGGTGCGCGACGAGCGCATGGAGGAGGTGGCGCGAACGGTCGGCGCGTCGGAGATCGTGTGGGACACCGTCGACTTCCACGACATCGCCGGTCTCGTGGCGGGGGCGAGCCAGGGCGAGGGCCTCGGCAACCGCTTCCTCGCGAACATCCGCGAGACCCACGCGATTGTCCACGTGGTGCGCTCTCACGGCGACGAGAACGTGATCCATCCCGAGGGCCGCGTCGACCCGTTGGCGGATATTGAGACGATCGAGACGGAGTTGGTGATGGCGGACCTCGAGACGGCTGAACGCCGGGTGGAGAGGGTCGGCAAACAGGCCCGTGGAGGCGATCGCGTGGCCATTGCCGAGGAGGCGTGGCTGTTGGAGGTGATCGCGGCCCTGCAGGCCGGCCGGCCGGCGCGCACGGTGCCGGTGCCCGATGCGGCACCCAACGCTGCGCGCGACCTCGGCTCGCTGACGAGCAAGCCGGTGCTGTTCGTGGCCAACGTCGACGAGGGCTCGGAGGAGGTTCCGGCGGCGGTCGCCGAGCACGCCGCCGCGCAGGGCGCGCGCGCGGTGGCCGTGTCCTCGCGCATCGAGGCCGAGCTGGCCGAGCTCGACGACGAGGACGCGGCGGCGATGCGCGAGGAGCTCGGGGTCAGCGAGTCGGGCCTGCAGCGCGTCGTGCGCGAGGCGTTTGCTCTGCTCGAGCTGATCTCGTTCTTCACGGCCGGCGAGGCGACGATCGCGCAGTCCTGGCACCTGCGCAGCGGGCTGACTGCATGGCACGCGGCCGGCGAGATTCACTCGGACATCCAGAAGGGCTTCGTGCGCGCCGAGGTGATCGGCTGGCGCGAGCTCGTCGACGCGGGCGGCTACGCCGGCGCGCGCGACCGCGGAACCCTGCGCCTCGAGGGCCGCGACTACGTGATGGCCGACGGCGACGTCATCACGGTGAAGTTCACGCCGTAGCGAGCTTCTCCAGGCGCCCGGCCAGCGCGCGCATGCCGAGCTCCCGCGCATGGGCGGCGCCGCCTGCGTGGTCGGTCACATGGTCGGCGGGCGTCTTGACGTCGGTCCGCTGGAGGGTCGCGATGTGCTTAAACGCCCGCAGGGGCTCCTCATTGTCGAGCAGCACGCCGACGATCCGCGGGCGCAGCGACGGCAGGGGCGCGTGGGCTGCCGCGAGCAGGTCCTCGAGGGTGCCGTGGTCGCGCAGCAGCTCGGCGGCGGTCTTGGCGCCGATGCCCGGCGCTCCGGGGAGTCCGTCGGACGGGTCGCCGCGCAGGGCGATGAAGTCGGGGACCTGATGGGGCTCGACGCCGTAGCGGGCGCGGACCTCTGCCGGGCCGAGCTCGGCGCTCACACCGCCCTTGCCCAGCTCGAGGACGGCCGCGTTCTCGTCGACGGCTCCGTAGAGGTCGCGGTCGGCGGTCAGCAGCAGCGTGCGGCCGCCGCGGGCGGCCTCCGCGATGGCGAACGAGTACATGACGTCGTCGGCCTCGAGATCCTCGCTCGTGGGGACGCTCCAGCCGAGGCTCGCGAGCAGCTCGGGAGCCCTCTGCCACTGCCACGCGAGCTCGGGGGGCATGGGAGGGCGATGGGCGTGGTAGGGCGGGTAGAGGGCGACGCGGTAGACGGCCTGCTCGGCGCCCATGCAGGCGACGACTGCGCGCGGGACACCGGACGGCGGAGGGGCTTCGCCGGTGAGAGCGAGGATCGCGTTCACCGTGCCGAGCAGCGCGTTGACCGGCTGGCCGTCGGCGCCGGTGATCGATTTGGGCAGGGCGAAGTAGGAGCGGTAGAGCAGCCAGGGGACGTCGGCGACGAGCAGCGGGGCGGGCATGGCCCAGCTAGCCTACGGGTGGGCGGTGGCCGACGAGCCTCGGGCCCACTCGGCCGCGGAGGCTCTCAGCCCTCGAGCATCCAGCAGTTTTCGGTCCACAGGAAGCGGTTGGGACCGGCCATCAGCGGGCTGGGTAGCGAGACGGTTGCGACGCGGCCGCGGACGACGACGGCCGCGGAGCGGATCTCCCTGCGCTGGGCACGCAGGTGCGCTCGCGCTCCGGGCAGGCGCAGCCCCGCGGCGATGCGCGCGTCCATCCGTTGGGCGCAGGTGCGGTGCCTGCGGGTGACGCGCAGAGGTGCGTTGAGGATCGCGCAGGCGGCTGCGCCGTCGCGGGCGAGCTCGGCGGTGACGAAGTTGGTGGCGGCGCGCCTGACCCAGGCGATCTGTTCGGGTGTGCCGCTCGAGTACTCCGCCGCGAGCGCGCCCGCGGGCACCGCCAGCGAGACAGCTGCGAGGACGATGGCGACCGCGCGAGGAACAAGCCTCATGAGGTTGATCTCGGCACGGGGATGGAATGGCTTGAGCTGATGAGCCGCAATCTACGCGTCCGGCCAGCGGGATCAGCCGGCGGACACCCCGCCGGTGCCCGATACGGGCTCCCCGGCCGCCGGGGCCTGGGCGCCGCCTTGGGGGCTGCTCGGCACATCCGCCGCAGCCGCCGGCGGCGTGGCAGTGGCGGGCGTGGCGGGGGCGCCCGGCGGCGCCGGGTTGGCGCTGTGGTCGGGCTCGCGCCTGATGCCCCTGCGGGTCTGGACGCTGAAGTAGGCCCAGGTCGAGTTGAGGCCGAGGGCGCCTGCGAGTTCGGGGCCGTCGATCAGCGTCGTGCCGCGCGAGCCGAGCAGCCGAGCCGAGACGATGCGCGGCGAGGCGCCGCGAGTGAGGACCTCGATACCGCGAAACGTGCCTTTCAGGCGGCCCTTGAAGCGAGCGGTGGCGGCGGCGAAGGACATCGTCACCCGCCACGCCGAGGACGCCCGGGCTTCGTAGGGGTCGGCGACCGAGCGCAGCCACGGCTCCGGTTCTGCGCCGAGGAAGGCGTCCTCGATGTTCTCGGTCTGGCCGCCGGAGCTGGCGAAGAAGTAGGTCGTGGCGGGCGCGCCGTTGTAGAGGACGATCTGGCCGGCCGTCGCGCGGACGGCGGCGTTGGTCTGCGGCGTTTCGGCGGCCGCACCGGCGTAGACCTGGGAGCGGGTGTCGGAGTAGACGTCGAAGCGGCTGCCGCCGGCGTGGGAGGTGAGGGCGTAGGTGCGGCTGGCGATCGCCTGGGCCTCGAGCGCGGCCGCCGGCCAGCTCGAGGGCATCTCGGCGGCGACGACGCCGCGGACGTAGCGCTCGAGCGGGAGCTTCAGGACGCGCTTGCCGACGAGTACGCGGATCGTCGCTTTCGGAGGCGCGGTGCCGATCGTCGTGTTCGTGAAGTAGTGGCTGAGGATGGCCGTGTAGGGAGCGCCGTGCTGGGCGAATCCGAGCGCCCCGACCTGGCTCATGCCGACGCCGTGGCCGTCGCCGGCGCCTTCCGCGATCAGCGTGTACGCGCCGGCCGGAGCGGCGCCGAGGGCGACCGCGACGAGCGTCGCCACGAGCGCCGGGAGGGCGCGCATGCGGCGTGCAGGATGAACATTGAGGCGGTGGTAGGTTGAGGCGATGAGCGGCACTCGTGCCAACTCCAACACGCGTGAGCGGCGACCGTCGCGCTCGTGCAGACGGGATGGACCCATGCTCTACCGGTCGGGCGCCGGGACTCCTCGCGTGAGACCTGCACGATGACTGGCGCCACCGATGTGACGTCGGCTGACGAGCGCTCGGTGCTCGAGCGGGTGCCGACGGATCTGCTGATCGACGGAGAGTGGCGCGCGGCCTCCGGCGGGGGGACGCTCGCGGTCGAGGATCCGGCAACGGGCGAGCCGATCGCCGAGGTGGCCGACGGCCAGCCGCAGGACGCGCTCGACGCGCTCGCGGCGGCGGCCGGCGCCCAGCCCGAGTGGGGGGCGCACGCGCCGCGTGAGCGCGGCGAGATCCTGCGGCGAGCGTTCGAGGCGATCGTCGAGCAGACCGACGAGTTGGCGCTGCTGATGACGCTGGAGATGGGCAAGTCGGTGGCGGAGTCCAAGGCCGAGATCGGCTACGCGGCCGAGTTCTTCCGCTGGTTCTCCGAGGAGGCCGTCCGCATACACGGCCGCTACATGGTCAACACGACGGGCAAGGGCCGGATCCTTACGATGCGCCAGCCGGTCGGGCCGTGCGTGTTCGTGACGCCGTGGAACTTCCCGACGGCGATGGGCACCCGCAAGATCGCTCCGGCGATCGCGGCCGGCTGCACGATGGTCGTCAAGCCGGCGCAGCAGACGCCGCTGTCGATGCTCGCGCTGGCCAAGATCCTCCAAGATGCAGGCCTCCCGCCGGGGGTTCTGAACGTCATCACGGCCAAGCGCTCGGGCGCGGTCATCGAACCGCTGCTCAAAGACCCGCGTACCCGCAAGCTGTCCTTCACGGGCTCGACCGAGGTCGGCCGCAAACTGATCGAACAGTCGGCCGAACAGGTCCTGCGGGTGTCGATGGAGCTCGGCGGCAATGCGCCCTTCCTCGTCTTCGGAGACGCCGACCTCGACGCGGCCGTCGAGGGCGCGATGCTGGCCAAGATGCGCAACGTCGGCGAGGCCTGCACGGCCGCCAACCGCTTCCACGTCCACGAGTCGGTGGCAACCGAGTTCGCCGAGCGGATGGCCGCGCGGATGGGCGCGCTGAAGGTCGGCCGCGGCACGGAGCCCGGCGTCGACGTCGGCCCGCTGATCGACGAAAGCCAGCGCGAGAAGGTGACCGAGCTCGTCGGCGACGCCGTCGGGCGAGGCGCCCGGGCGCTGGTCGGCGGCGCGCGGCTTGACGGCCCCGGCTACTTCTTCGAGCCGACCGTCCTGACCGACGTGCCCGACGAGGCCCGACTCCTGCGCGAGGAGATCTTCGGTCCCGTCGCCCCGGTCGCGAGCTTCTCGACCGACGAGCAGGCCATCGCGGCCGCCAACCGGACCGAGTACGGCCTCGTCGCCTACCTCTACACCCGCGACCTCGACCGTGCCTTCCGCGTGTCGGAGGCCCTCGAGAGCGGCATGGTCGGCATCAACCAGGGCGTCGTCTCCAACCCGGCCGCCCCCTTCGGCGGCGTCAAGCAGTCGGGCTTCGGCCGCGAGGGCGGCTTCGAGGGCATCGGCGAGTACCTCGAGACGAAGTACGTGGCGCTGGGGGTTTAGGGGGTTGAGCTGGTAGGCGAGTCGCAGTCCGATGACGGCGTCGACCTCTACTGGCTGCCGTTGGGAGCGGGTGGC
>OUNO010004835.1_pt2 | contig 77835 bp, 70 predicted proteins | sample 1779811 | NCBI WGS metagenome assembly OUNO01 (sample SAMEA3914804, study PRJEB12502) | metagenome | biome: forest; material: soil | place: Canada | collected 2010-06-25 | depth 0.3 m
GCCACCCGAAGCGGTCCCCGCGCTCGCCTGAGTGACGCCTCCCGCGCGGGCGACTCGGCCCTGTTCTCCCCGCTGCGCCGTGCCGCCTCGCCCTCGCGCCTGCGGGCCGTGCGCAATCATCAGCCCGTGACCCTGCTGGCCGTCAAGCTGCTGCTCGCGCCGAGCTTCGTCGTCGGCGCGTCGCTGGCCGCGCGACGCTTCGGCGCGCGCGTCGGCGGCCTCATCGCCGGCCTGCCGGTCGTCGCAGGCCCGATCGTTCTCGTCTACGCGCTCGCCCATGGCCGCTCCTTCGCCGCCGGCGCCGCCACCGGCACCCTCCTCGGCCTCGTCTCGCTGATCGCCTTCGTCGTCGTCTACGCGCGTCTGGCGGCCCGTCACGCCTGGCCCATCAGCCTGCTCGCCGGCTGGCTGGCGTTCGGCATCGGCACCGCCGCCTTCAGCGCCGTCTCGCTGCCCGCCGGAGTCTCCCTCGCTGTGGCCGGCGCGGGCGTGTTCGCCGGCCTGCTGGCGCTGCCGCACGCAGGCGATGGCCACATCGCGCACCCCAGCCCGCCCGCCTGGGACCTGCCGATGCGCGCCGGCTGCGCGCTCGTCCTCGTCCTCAGCCTGACCGCCGTCGCCGGCTGGCTCGGGCCCCAGCTGAGCGGCCTGCTGGCGCCCTTTCCGATCATCGCGACCGTCCTCGCGACGTTCACGCATGCCCAGCGCGGCACGGACGAGCTGCTGCGCCTCCTGCGTGGCCTGATCAGCGGCTTCGGCGCCTTTGCGCTGTTCTTCTTCGCCCTCGCCGTCTCGCTTCGGCGCCTCGGCACCGCCGAGTCCTTCGCGCTGGCCTCGGCGGTCGCCCTGCTCGCGCAACTGACCACGTTCATGCTCGCACGCGGAGAGCCCGCGTCGGCGACCGTCCCCGAGATCTAATCCGCCGCTCGCCCCCCGTCGGGCGGCTATCCGGACCGAGCGCCCTCGCGCGCCAGCTGATGACGGATGCGGTCGCGCGTCTCCGCGAAGCGGGTCGCCTCGTAGCCGATCAGCGTGCTCAGCGTCGCCGCGAGCGTCGCTAGCACGAGCAGCGACACGGCTTCCAGTTCCACCTCGACGACCAGCAAAGCGACCAGCAGGAACGCGCACAACAGCCGCTGGCGGTTGAGGGTGTGGATATTGCGCCATCTGAACGCCACGTGCGCGAGCAGGTAGAGGGCGCCACCGCCGAGCATCGCCGCCGCCGGCACCGCCCCGAGCGGAGTGTCGACGTGGGCGAGCGTCTTCTTCAACCCGAGTGCCACGAGTGCGATGCCCGCGACCATCGGCAAGTGCAGGTAGGAGTAGGAGTCCCGCGCGATCTCGTTGCGTTCGCGACCGACGGCCGCTTTCGTGAGCCGACGCTCGGCGACGATGGCGACGACGTCGAAGTACAGCCACCACAGGCCAGCCGCCACGACGATGCCGAGGACCGCGGCGGCGACGACACCGGCGTCGACGCCCGCCCGCGAGCCGGCGCCGATGGCGGCGACCGACTCGCCCAACGCGATGATGATGATCGCCCCGTGGCGCTCGGCGAAGTGCCCCGGCACGAGCGTCCAGCCGTCGGCGCCGAACAGGAACGGCCCACCCATGTCGAGCACCAGGGCCAGACCCCACAGCCCGACACGCACCCCGTCGCCGGCGAACGCCGCCGCCACGAGCAGGCCGACGCCGATCGCCGTGCTCCCCGCCAGGCCGACGACCGAGCGGCGCAGCGCCTCATCCTCACGGCTGGCCAGCACGAACAGCGCGATATGCGCCCCGCGAACGGCGCCGTAGGCGCCGGCGAACAGGAGCGCCTCCGAGCCGAACGCCCCGGGCACGCACAGGGCCGCCACCAGCAGCGCTGCCATGGCCGCGAACATGACGAGGCGGACCGATCCCTCCTCGGGGTCCACGACGCTCGTCAACCAGGCGTATCCGACCCACGACCACCACAGCACCCCGAGAACGAGCAGCCCCTTGAGCACCCCTTCCCACGTCGGCGTGGCAGCCATCAGCGCCGTGCACTGCGTCAGCGCAAGGACGAACACGAGGTCGAAGAACAGCTCCAGCGACGTCACCCGCTCGCCGTCGCGCAGCACCGCCGTCAGGCGCGGCTGCCGGCTCGTTACGGGCGTGCTCACCCTTCAATCTTCGCAACTCGGCGCAGCGGGCTTGGCGCCGGCTCGGCTGACCGGCGCGACCCTAGTCGCTGCGGCCGTCGCCGGTCAACCGCCGCTGGACGATGACGCAGCGGGTCGCTCGCTCGACCCGGCCTCCGCCCGCCCGCCTTCGCCGGCCGCGCGCGCGGGCGCCTCGCCCCACAACCGCTCGAGCCTGTAGAACTCCCGCGTCTCGGGCGTGAAGATGTGGACGACCACGTCGAGGTAGTCCATCAGGATCCACCCCGTCTGCGCCGAGCCCTCGACGCGACGGGGACTCACGCCGTGCTCGCGCTTGAGCCCCTCCGCAATGCCGTCGTGGATCGCCTTCGCCTGGCGGCCCGTATTGCCCGAGCAGACGAGGAAATAGTCGGTGTAGCCGAGCACGCCTCGCAGGTCGAGCTCGACGACGTCGATGGCCTTCTTGTCGGCCGCGTAGCGTGCGATCTCGGCGATCAGCCTCTCGCCCTCCATCAGCTCTCCCGCACCGCCGGCGGCCCGTACAGCCGGTGCTCGGCTATGTACTCGGCGACCTCCGGGCCGACGAGATCAGCGCACGGCCGCCCCTCGGCCACACGGCTGCGGACGGCCGAGGAGGACACCTCGATGGGCGGCATCGCCAGGAAGCGCACGCGTGCGTCGCCGCCCAGGCCGGAGAGCGTCTCGAGCACCTGCTCGGAGGCCGAGCCGGTCCGCGTAGCGACGGCGAGCTCGGCGAGCTCGAGCAGTCGCTCGGGCGTGTGCCAGTGGGGCAGCGTCAGCGCCGTGTCCGCGCCGACGATGAACGTCATGCGGGTATCGGGGTGACTGGCATGGATTGCGGTCAAGGTGTCCACGGTATAGGACGGGCCTCCCCGTTCGACCTCCATCGCGCACGCCGACAGACCCTCCGAGCCCGCGACGGCGAGGCGGCACATGTTCAGCCGGTGCCGGGATCCCGGGTCGGCGCCCGCGTCCTTGTGCGGCGCGGCGGCGGCCGGCATCAGCACGACGCGGTCGAGGCCGAGCTGCGCCAGCGCGTGGCGCGCCACGGCGACATGTCCGACATGCGGCGGGTTGAACGTGCCGCCGAGGAGTCCCACGCTCGGCGTGGGGCGGTCAGCTGCGGACGTGACCGTCACCTTCGACGAGGTACTTGAAGGTGCACAGCTCGCGCAGGCCGATCGGCCCGCGGGCGTGGAGCTTCTGCGTCGAGTTTCCGATCTCGGCGCCCATCCCGAACTCGCCCCCGTCGGTGAACCGGGTCGACGCGTTGACGTACACGCACGCCGCGTCCACCCCGAGCTGGAAGGCGCGGGCGGCGGCCGTGTCACGCGTCAGGATCGCCTCGGAGTGCCCGCTGCCGTGGCGCGCGACGTGCTCGATCGCCTCCTCGACCGACTCGACGACCCCCACGGCCATGATCGGCGCGAGGTACTCGCGGTCCCAGTCGTCATCGGTCGCGGCCTCGAGCTCGCCGTCCGCGTGCGCGGTCTCGGCGATCGCCAGCGTCCGCTCGTCGGCCCGCACCGACACGCCCGCTTCGGAGAGCTCGCCGAGCATGGCCGGGAGGAACTCGGACGCGATCCGCGCGTGGACGAGCAGCGTCTCAGCCGCGTTGCACACGCCCGGCCGCTGCGTCTTGGCGTTCATGACGATCGCCCGCGCCTGCTCGAGGTCGGCCGACGCGTCGACGTAGACGTGGCAGTTGCCCGACGCCGCGTAGATGACCGGCACGGTCGCAACCGCCTGCAGCGCCTCCTTCAAGCTCACGCCACCGCGGGGGATGATCAGATCGACCGAGTCGCGCTGGGTCGAGAGCTCGGCCAGCTCCTCGCGGCCCCCGCCGGCCACCAGGCTGACCGATCCCTCGGGCAGTCCGGCCGCGACGGCCGCCTCGGCTGCGATCTGGGCGAGCGCCGCGTTGGAGTGCATGGCCGTCGAGGAGCCGCGCAGGACGATCGCGTTGCCGGCCTTCAGGCACAGGGCGGCCGCGTCGATCGTCACGTTCGGCCGCGCCTCGTACACGACCGCCACGACGCCCAGCGGCACCCGCACCTTGCGGACGTCGAGCCCGTTGGGCAGCCGGTGCCCGTCGATGAGCTCGCCGACCGGATCGGGCAGTGCGGCAATCTGCCTGACCGCGTCGACGATCGCCGCGAGGCGCGAGTCGTCGAGGCGCAGGCGGTCGAGCAGGGCCTCGCCGATCTCACCTTCCCGCGCGTTCGTCATGTCCTGCGCATTGGCCGCCAGGATCTCCTCCGCGCGGGCCTCGAGCGCCAGCGCGATCGCGTGCAGGGCGCCATCCTTGACGGTCGTGTCGACGCGCGCCAGCGGGCGCGAGGCCACCTTGGCCGCGCGGCAGATGTCCGCCACCGATGAGACCGCCGTTGCCATGGCCTAGAGAGTAGAGCCCTCAGTCGACCACGAGGTAGTCACGGTGGACCGCCTCGTCGGTCGCGCGCGGGAGGATCTCGCGGACGGCGTCGGACTTCAGCCCGATCACCTGCCTCAGCTCCGCCGAGGAGTAGCTGCAGATGCCCTTGGCCAAGGGCCTGCCGTGTCGCTCGCCGTCGGGCGCAGACGCGATCTCGACGGCGTCGCCGGCATCGAAGTCGCCGAGCACATCGAGCACGCCGACCGGCAGCAGGCTGGCGCTGCCCTCTCTCACCGCGCGAACGGCGCCGGCGTCGATGACGAGCGTTCCGCGGGAGGGCTTGGCGTACTTGAGCCACAGCTTGAAGCTGCTGTAGCGAGCCTCGCCGGCGGCAAACCGCGTCCCCTCGCGCTCACCCGCCAGCACCGCCGCGAGGGCACCCGGGCGAGCCCCGTTGCAGATGACCGTCGGGATGCCGGCCGCGGTCGCCATCTCGGCGGCGACCACCTTGGAGCGCATGCCGCCCGAGCCCAGCGGCGAGGTCGTGTGGCCGATCTCGAGCTCGGCGAGCGACGCGAAGTCGGCGACATCGCTGACGATCCTCGCGTCCGGGTACAGGCGCGGGTCGGCCGTGTAGAGGCCGTCGATGTCGGTCAGCAGGATGAGCTCGTCGGCGGCGATCAGAACCGCCACCTGTGCGGCCAGGAAGTCGTTGTCGCCGAAGGAGATCTCATCGGTCGCCGTCGTGTCGTTCTCGTTGATCACCGGCATCACGCGCCAGTCCAGCAGCGTCGTCAGCGTCTGGCGAGCGTTGAGGTAGTGCGTCCTCGCGCTCATGTCGAAGAACGTCAGCAGGACCTGCGCGCTCGTCACCTCGCGTTCGCGCAGGAGCTCGTCGTAGACGCGGTAGAGCTTTCCCTGGCCGACCGCGCTCGCCGCCTGCAGGGCGCCGATCGTCGTCGGCCGCTGGGGCAGGTTCATGACCCGCATGCCCCGCGCGATCGCGCCGCTGGTCACCACCACGACATCGCTGCCGCGGCCGTGGACGCCGGCGAGCTCGTCGCAGACGCCGGCCAGCACGTCCATCCGCACCGCGCCGTCGCCGTCCGCGACGACGCTCGATCCCAGCTTGACGACCACGCGTGTCATGCCGTGAGCTTATTTCCCGCGGCGATCAGGCCTCGGCGCTCGGATCCAGCTCGAAACGCTGGCCGCCGATCTCGATCTCATCGCCCGCCTCGAAGCCCTCGGCCTCGAGCGCCCGCAGGACCCCGATGCGACGCAACCGCCCCTCCAGATAGGCCATCGCGTCGTCGTTGTTCACGTCATAGCGTTTCAGCAGCCGCTCAATGCCGGCGCCGCGAACGGCGAACTCCCGCTCGCCGAGCCGCTCGACGCGAAAGCCGGAGCCGACAGCTGGGCGGAAGACCATGTACTCGGCGAGATCCTCCTCGCCCGCCGCCACACGCTCCTGCTCGCCGTCAGCCGACTCGCCGATCTCCTGGCGCACAGGGGCGGGCACGCCTCTGAGCAGCTCGGCCGCGAGCTCGGCCAGGCCGGCGCGCGTCGCACTCGACGTCGCGAAGACCGGCACGTCGGGGCCGAGCCGCCGGCGCCACTCGTCGACTGCCGCCCCCGCTCGCTCCTCGGTCACGAGATCGGCCTTCGACAGCGCGAGGATCCTCGGCAGTCGCGCGAGACGCGCGTCGTGGGCCGCCAGCTCGCGCTCGATCGTCGCATGGTTGGCCACCACGTCGGCCTCCTCGCCCTGGGAGATCTCGGGCGCGAGGTCGAGGACGTGGACGAGGAGCCTGGTGCGCTCGACGTGCGCGAGGAAGTCGTGCCCCAGCCCCGCTCCGGTGCTCGCGCCGTCGATCAGACCGGGGATGTCGGCCACGATCAGCTGCCGGTCCTCGCCTTCGAGCACGCCGAGAACGGGTGAGAGTGTCGTGAACGGATAGCTCGCGACCTTCGGCGCCGCCCGTGTCAGACGCGCCAGCAACGACGACTTTCCGGCGTTCGGCAGTCCGACGAGACCGACGTCGGCCAGGAGCTTCAGCCTCAGCTCCAGCCATCCCTCCTCGCCGGGAAGCCCCCGCTCGGAGAAGCGGGGCGCCTGGCGCGTCGATGTCGCGAAGCGCTTGTTGCCCTTGCCGCCAGCTCCGCCACTGGCCACCGTCGCCCGCTGCCCCGCCGCGAGCAGCTCCCAGCGACGCCCGATCAGCTCTCCCCCCTCACCGTCGGGCCCGACGATCTCGGTCCCGGGCGGAACCCGCAGGTGCAGCGTCTCGCCGTCGGCGCCATGGCGCAGCGCACCCTCGCCGTGCCCGCCCCGGCCGGCGCGGTGATGCGCTCGGCGCCGGAAGCCCTGCAGGTCGCGCAGGGACTCGTCGCACACGAGCACGACGTCGCCGCCGCGACCGCCGTCGCCGCCGTCGGGGCCCCCGCGCGGCACATGCGCTTCGCGCCGGAAGCTCGTGCACCCGTCACCGCCGACGCCGGCCTGCACGTGGATCCTCGCGCGATCGTGGAGCATGCCGCCCATCGTGACAGCCGCGAGCGGCCCGCCGTCGCCGGTGTCGCGTCGCGACGCCGTCGGCGCCCGCGGGCGGCGTCCCCGAATCGGATCGGCTATTGCTAGAGGCCCAGGACATGCCCACGCACGAGCGAGAGGAGCAGAGCAAGCCATGAGCCAGGAGAGCAGGCCCGCTACCGACCGAGTCTTCCTGATCACCGGTGCGTCCTCGGGGATCGGCGCCGCCACCGCCCGACGGGCCCGCGCGGATGGCTGGCGGGTCGTGCTTGCCGCCCGCTCCGAGGAGCGACTGCAGGAGCTGGCCGAGGAGCTCGGCGGACCCGATTACGCGCTCGCGGTTCGCTGCGACGTGACCGAGTGGGAGGACCAGCAGCGGATGGTCGCCGACGCGCTGGGCGCGTTCGGCCGGATCGACGTGGCCTTCGCCAACGCCGGGTTCGGGGGCCCCCGCGGCTTCCTCGCCGACACGCCGGAGCACTGGCGGGAGATGGTCCTGACGAACGTCTACGGCGCCGCCCTCACGCTCCGTGCCACGATCCCCGAGCTGAAGGAGCGGCGCGGACACGTGATGCTCACCTCGAGCGTCGCTGGACGGCGCGTCCTGCCGGGATCGATGTACTCGTGCACCAAGCACGCCGTCACCGCCATGGGCGAGGCGGCGCGCCAGGATCTCCACGGCAGCGGTGTTCGCGTCACGCTGATCGAGCCGGGCATGACCGACACGCCGTTCTTCGACAATCGCCCGGCCGACGCCCTCGCCGACGACGACATCGCTCGGGCGGTCCTGTTCGCCGCGTCTCAGCCGCCGCACGTCGACGTCAACGAGATCCTCGTCCGTCCGACGGCCCAGGCCGGTTAGGAGCTGCGCACCCGTCCGGCAACCAACGTCGCGCCTCGGGCGCGGCCGCCTACTCGGTGGTGTCGGGCAGCACGCTGACGACGCGCCCGCGGCGGCCGTTGCTGAACTGCACGGTGCCCTGCGCCCTCGCGTAGAGGGTGTCGTCTTTGCCGATGCCGACGCCGGCGCCCGGCTTGAAGACGGTGCCGCGCTGGCGCACGATGATCTCGCCGCCGGTCACAGCCTCTCCTGCGAACGTCTTGACGCCGAGTCGCTGGGCGTTGGAGTCCCGCCCGTTACGGCTCGATCCGAGCCCCTTCTTATGAGCCATCTGAACCCGTCTCCTTCACCGCGGTTTGCGACCCGGCGCTCGGTTTCGCCGCTTTCGCGGCCGCCGGTTTCGCCGCGCTCGCTTTGGCAGGTTTCGCCGGCGCCGGTTTCGCCGCGCTCGCTTTGGCAGGTTTCGCTGGCGCCGGTTTCGCCGCGCTCGCTTCGGCCGGTTTGGCCGGCGTCGCCGCGCTCGCTTTCGCGGGTTTGGCGGCCGCTTTGGCTTTGCCGGTCGTGATCTCGGTCACCTCGATGCGCGTCAGGTCCTGGCGGTGGCCGGTCCGGCGCTTGTAGCCGCGCTTGGGCTTGAACTTGAAGACGCGGAGCTTCTCGCCGCGAACGTGCGCGAGAACCTTGGCCGTGACCTGGACGTTCGCCAGACCCGCCTTGTCGAAGACCGCCTCGTCGGAGCGATACAGGATCGGCTCGAGCGCCACGTCCCCGCCCTCCGGCACGGGCAGGCGCTCGACGAGGAGCGTCTGACCGCGCTCGACGCGGTACTGCTTGCCGCCGGTCTTCACGATCGCGTACATGTCTGTCTCGGTCTCGATTCTCTAACTTGGGAGCGCTGCCGGAGGACTCTCCGGATCTCTACTCCGGCGTCGCCTTGGCCTTGGCAGCCGAACGGCGCCGTCCGCCCCTGCGGCCACGACGCCGAGACTTCGATTGTAGGCCATCCTCGGCACCCTCGCCCTCAGGCGAGGATGGCTCGTCCTCGGGCTCGGTGTCGACGCTTGTTGGGGACTCGCTCAGACCGGCTTCGCGCCGCGCCTCCGCGTCCTCGCTGTCGGCCGGCGCGCGGCGCCGGCTACGCGGCTGCGGAGCGTCCTCGGCTGCCGAGGACGAGCGGCGGCGACCGCGAGCGGCGGCGCTCGGTGCGCTCCGTGCCGGCGCCGCGACGACCTCGCCGGCCTCGTCGAGCAGCAGCGCCGTGGCGGCCGTGCGACCGACCTCGTCGATGCGCACCATGCGCTTTTCGCCCACGCATGGTGCAGCGCCGGCGATCGAGATGATGTAGCCGTCGATTTTGGCCACCGCGTCGTCGACGTCGTACATGTGCGGCTCGACGATCTCGACGAGCACCTCGTCGCCCTGGCGGAAGGGCAGGGCGCGCTCCTCGACCTCCGCGCGCGTGCCCATGAAGGTGATCGCGAAGTGGTCGAGCGCGAGCCCTTCCGAGCCCTCGAACAGGAAGGACTTGCCCGTCTCGGCCTCGAGCGCGTGCAGCACCCGCGAGTTGTGGCCGGTGAACTGAGTGCTGACGCGGGGGTTGATCTGCACGAGGAACGCCTCGGCGTCGGGCTGCTCTGCGACCACGTCGCGCAGGCGGCGCTCGAATTCGATCGCGATCGTCTCCTCGGAGCGGATGACGCCCTCACCCGCGCAGGTCGTGCAGGGGCGGCTCATGATCTCCCGCACGCCCTCGGTCACGTTCTGGCGTGTCATCTCGACCAGGCCGAGCTTGGAGATCTCGGCCGTGAACGTCTTGGTCCGATCCTCGTCGAGCGTCTTGCGCAGGGTCTTCATGACGGCGTCGCGGTTGCGCGCGCGTGCCATGTCGATGAAGTCGATCACGATGATGCCGCCGATGTCCCTCAGGCGCAGCTGGTTGACGACCTCCTCGGCCGCCTCCAGGTTCGTCCTCGTGATCGTGTCCTCCAGGCCGGCGCCCTTGCCGCGTCCGATGAAGCTGCCCGAGTTGACGTCGATGACCGTCAGGGCCTCGGCGTAGTCGATGATGAGATAGCCGCCGCTGGGCAGGTCGACACGACGCGAGAGGACGCCGTCGATCGCCTTGTCGACGCCGTAGGCCTCGAACAGCGGATCCTCCTCCTTCCACAGCTCGACGCGCTCGACAAGCTCCGGGGCCGTCCTGGCGAAGAACGACACCAGCCGGTGGTACTGCTGCTCGTCGTCGACGATGGCGCGCTCGAAGTGGGCGGAGAAGATGTCGCGGACGACCCGCACGGACAGGTCGGCCTCCTGGAAGACGAGATCCGGCGCCACCGTCTCGGCGACCCGTTTGACGAGCACGTCGTGGAGCTTGTGGAGGTACTTGAGCTCGCGCTCGAAGTCCTCGCGCTTGGCGCCGTGGGCGGCGGTTCTGACGATCACGCCGCCGCCGTCCATCTCGAGGTTGGCCGTCTGCCGGCGCAGCCGCTCGCGCTCGCGGTCCTCGAGCCGGCGCGAGACGCCAACGCCCTCGCCCGTCGGGGCGTAGACCATGTAACGCCCGGCGATCGTCAGCTCCATCGAGAGGCGCGCGCCCTTGGTCTTGAGCGGGTCCTTGACGACCTGGACGACGATCTCCTGTCCTGGGCTCAGCAGGTCGGCGATCTTGCGTCCGCCACCCCCGCCACGCCCGCGCTTGGGCGTCTCGATCCCGGGCAGCACGATCTCGTCGACGTGCAGGAAGCCGTTCTTCTCGAGGCCGATGTCCACGAAGGCCGCCTCAAGGCCCGGCAGGACGTTGTCGACCTTGCCCTTGTAGATGTTGCCGACTATCGAGCGTCCGCCGCGTCGCTCTATGTAGAGCTCAGCGACGCGATAGCCGGCCTCCGGGGCGCGGCTGGCCCGCTTGCGGCTGGCCGCTTTCTGGGCGGCCGATGTGGAGCGCGAGGCGGCGGGCGTTCCGCTCGCCTCCAGAAGCGCCACGCGCGTCTCCGCGCGATCGACGCTGACAAGCACTTGCTTTTTCAATTTGATCCAGTCTTTCGATGTGGAAAGGGGCCGAGCGTGTCGGCCGGCGCCGTGCTGATCGGCACCGCGCCATCGGGCGCCGCTGCTGGGCGCGTTGCCCCGTGGGGCTGATGGTCTGGTGGTCGTGCTCGGCGAACATTGGTGTCTAGTAGCGCAGGACGCGGTTCTTCAGCGCTGCTGAAGCTCGCGCCTGTACGTAGATCGATTGCAGCAGGCCCACCGCCAACAGGGTGGTGATGACCGACGAGCCGCCATAGCTCATGAGCGGAAGCGTGACGCCGGTAATTGGCATGATCCCAATTGTCATCCCCACGTTGACGAAAACCTGGAACATGAGCATAGCCGCTACACCGGCAGCGATGAGCGATCCGAACAGGTCCTTGGCCATCACGAGGACGCGCAGGGCGCGCGATATGAGCAGCGCATAGAGCAGGAGCAGCAGGCCGGCGCCGGCGAAGCCGTACTGCTCCCCGACGGCCGCGAAGACGAAGTCGGTGTGGCTCTCGGGCACGAAGCCGTTGGGGATCTGACTCGAGTTGCCGCCACGACCCGTCTTGCCTCCCGCTCCGATCGCGATCTTGGACTCCTGCTGTTGGTAGCCTTCTTTCTGCGGGTTCGACGAGGGGTGCAGGAAGGCCGTCAGGCGCGCCACCTGGTAGGGCTTGAGCACGTTCACGCCGGCTGCCGGCGCGGCCACGAGGACGAATGCGACGGCCACCGCGACGAGCGCCGCGAGACCGGCCAGGTGCCGCCACGAGGATCCCGCGACGAACAGAAGCATGTAGGCGATGACCATGTAGACCATGCCCGAGCCGAGGTCGGGCTGGGCGATGACGAGCATCGCCGGCACGAGGGCCGCGATCATCACGCGGATCGTGGTGTCGCGGTGGCGCAGCTGCCGGGAGCGCTCGACGACGAACGCCGCCAGGGCGACGATAAGCAGGACCTTGCCGAGCTCGGAGGCCTGGAAGGAGAACAGCGGGAAGTTGATAGCCCGGGTCGATCCCCGTGCCGCGTGACCGAGGCCGAGGACGGCGAGGATGCTGAGCAGCAACGCGGCGTAGATCACCACTTTGAGCTTGCGCAGCTGGGCGTAGTCGACGCGCGAGAGAACCGCCATCAGCAGGAAGCCGACGCCGAGGTAGACCGCCTGGCGGTTGACGTAGTAGCGCGGATGCCCGGGCACCAGGTTCTTGGTGGCCGCCGCCAGCGTCACGAGCGAGCAGACCGCCAGGCCGACGACGGCGAGTGTCGTGAGCGGATCGAAGGGTAGGCGCAGCGCCGCGGGTGGCGCCACCGGCGTGTCGTCGGGGGGCTTGATCGGGCTGAGCGGCATCAGCGGCCGTCCTCGTCCGCCGACAGCGGCGCCCGCCTCGCCCGCGTGCCGACGAGCTCCGTGTGGGTGTACGTAGAGCTCAAAACGTCTTCGAGCTCCCGGCGACGAACTTCAGCTTCTTGCCGAACCACTGCGAGGCCATCAGGCGAGCGATCGGCGCGGCCGTTTCGGCGCCGAAGCCGCCCTGCTCGACGGTCACGGCGATCACGATCGGCCGCTTCGGGTCGGCGATGTAGGCCATGTACCAGGACTGGTCTTCCTTGCCGTAGCGTTCCGCCGTGCCCGTCTTGCCGTAGACCGGGTTCTGAGCCTGATCCCATCCGGCCCACACGTCGGCCGAGGTCCCGCCGGGCTGGCTGGCCGCCTGGTGGAGTCCTTCCATGACGAGACCGAGGTCTTCGTAGTTGAGGTGGACGCGCCGGCGCGGAGGAAAGCTGAGGCTCTGGACGAGACCGCCCTTGGCTTCGTCGATCTCGCGGCCGAGGTGGGGCGTGACGACCGTTCCCACGCCACCGTCGCTGAAAGCGTTGGCGAGCGTCGAGTAGGCCACTGCCATCTGCAGCGGGTCGGTCAGCAGGTCTCCCTGCCCGACGGCCAGGTGCATGTTGTCGCCGACCGTCCACGGGCGGACTTCGCTGACGATGCCGCACGAGGACACGTGGCGACGCGCGCGGCAGCGCAGCTCTTCGGCGTTCTCTTCCTGGCGCCAGCTCGAGTCCGGCACGACGCCTTTGAGCTCGCTCGGCAGGTCGACGCCGGTTCTCTCGCCGATGCCGAGGCGCCGAGCCATTTCCTGGATCAGCCGGCCGTGGGCGTTGGCGCGCTCTCCGACTTCGAAGAAGTAGGTGTCCGAGGAGACCTTGAGCGCCTGAACCAACCCGACGGCGCCGAAGTCGGCATGGCCGGCGTTGCAGAACTGCTCGATGTTCACGGAGATGCACGGCCCGCCGCCGAGGCCTTCCGAGGGCGAGACGATGCCCGCTTCGAGCGCTGCCATGGCCGTGATCGGCTTGAACGTCGAGCCGGTCGGGTAGGCGCCGTTGACGGCGCGGTCGGTAAGGGGCCCACTGGCCGATCCGCTGCCGACGAGTTCCTTGTATTCGGCCGGCGTCAGCGGTTTGGCGAAGCGGTTGGGGTTGAACGTCGGATAGGAGCCGATGGCGAGGATTTCGCCGGTGCGCGGATCGATCGCCGCGAACGAGCCCGCGTCCGCCGGTTTTCCGCTCGCGCGGGCGTTTTCGATCCCCTGCGTGAGCGCCTTTTCGCTCTCCTTCTGCAGCGGGAGGTCGAGGGTCAGCTTGAGGCTGTGCCCCGCCGAGGGGGCGGTCGGCGGCAGCGCAGCCGGAACCGGGTAGCCGTTCGCGTTGACCTCCACGCGCTGCACGCCGGGGCGGCCGCGCAGGTAGCGGTCGTAGTAGTACTCGAGCCCTTCCTTGCCGACGACCGTCCCCTGCTGCACGCCGCGGAAGGCCGGCATCGCCAGCTCCGGCTTGGACACCTGGCCCACGTGCCCGAGCACCTGTGCCGCCATCTCGCCGTAGGTGTAGGCGCGGATCGATACGGGTTGCTGCACGACGCCGGGAAATTCGTTCTGGCGCTCGGCGAGCACGGTCAACGCGCCGGCGCCGGCGTCGGTCTTGATGGTCACGTTCGCGTACGGCGTCGCCGTCATGCCCTGGACGACGCGTTCGTCGATCGTCCGCGCGTCGACACCGATGACGCCAGCCAGGCGCGCGAACAGCCTGCGCACGCCGACCGCTGAGGCCGGCAGCGCCGGCACAGCCACCTTCGGGATCCGTGCGGCCGCCTGGAGACTCGCCAGCTCTCGCCGCTGGGCAGCGCTCGCCCTGCGACGCGCGCCGTTCAACGAGGTCTCATAGCGCTGCAGCCGATCGCCGGCGAGATGGTAGGCGGCTTCGGCGTGACCGAGACGGATGACATAGGCGGCCGCCTGGCGCGACACGGCTGTGGGCAGCAGGCGGGGCACGATCTGGACGGCGTTGGTCGTCCTGCTGCTCACTATCGGGCGTCCTTCGCGGTCGAGCACCTCACCTCGCGGCGCCGGGATCGGCAGGTCGCGGACGCGGTTGGCGTCCGCCCGCTGGACGTACTTTTCGGTCGACAGCACCTGCAGGAACCACAGGCGGAAGAAGATGACCCCGAACATGATCATCGCGATCCCGCCGATGATCGCCACGCGCAGCGCGAGCTGCGGCGACACGGGCATCCTCGGCTCGGGGCTTTTCGCCCGCTCGATCGCGCTCATGCTCGTGACAGCGGGCTCAAACCACCGGTCGTGTAGGCGCGCCGGCGTCGACGCCGGCGCGGATCATCGGGCAGCGCGCGCTCGAGGGCGCGGCGCACGACGGCCCACACCGGTACGGCGACGATCGTGTTGACGACGATCCCCAACAGGATCTGGCGCAGGAGCTCGAAGCTGACCGGTGCATCGACGCCGAGCATGAACTCCATCAGCGAGTAGCCGATGAGCGACACCGCCGAGGCGAGCGCTCCGACGAGCAGCGGCACGAGGGCGCCCTGAGGGTCGCGTAGCTCGCGCAGGCGCCCGCACCAATAGCCGACGAGGGTGAAGACGAGCGAGGTCAGGCCGAGCGTCTGCAGGAGCGCGAGGTCGACGAGGAGCCCAACCGCGAAGCCGGTCGCGGCTCCTAGCGTCGAGCCGCACATCAGGCCGACAAATGCCACGAGCAGCGGTGAGAGGTCGGCGTTGACACCGAAGACGGGCACCTCGGACACGACGCCGATCTGGAAGAACACGATCGCCACCGCCAGCCCGGCGATGCGCAACGGCAGCATGAGCGATGGCGAAGAGCTCATCCGCCGACCCCCGTCGAGGCGAGCTGTTCGCTCGCCGTCGTGCCGCTCGGGTTCTGGCCCGCCGGAAGCCGGGTCGTGAGCCGGCTGAGGTTCGACGGTAGCGAGCCGGCGCCGGCCGTCAGGACCTGGACGACGTCGAGGTTGTGCAGGTTGGCGATCGGGTGCACGTTGACCGACTTGTAGGCGCTTTCTTCGTTCACGGACGTCACCTGCCCGATGACGATGCCCGGCGGGTAGAGCGAGTCGTCGGGGCTCGCCACCGTGCCCGAGGTGACGACGTATTCGCCGGGGTTGGCGTGGGCGTTGGCCGGCAGGTACTGGAGCAGTAGATCGTTGGGGTCGCCGACCTTGGGCTGGACGATGCCCGTCGCGTTGCTCGTGCCGATCCTCGCCGACACGCCGATCGAGCTGTCGGTTATGAGGTCAACCTGGGCGCCGTCCGAGGCCACCTGGACGACCTTGCCGACAAGCCCTTCACCGTTGATGACCGGGTCGTTCAACCGCACGCCGGCCGCCGAGCCCTTGTCGATCGTCACCGTCGAGTACCAGATGTTCGGCGTTTTTCCGACGACCGTAGCGCTGACGGGCCGATAGTCGTTGACGCCGAGCTGATCGAGGTGGTAGAGCGAGAGCAGCTCCTTGTAGGAGCGTTTTTCGGACTGGTCGGCAACGAGTTCGCGACGCAGTTTGTCCGCCTGCTTGCGTAGCTGGTCGCGCTGGCTTTTGGCGTGCAGCGTGTTCCCGAACCAGCCGAACATGTCGCGCACGGGCTTCAGGGCCTTGTTGGCACCGTCCTGGATCGGCGAGACGACGGTCAGGAAGGCCCTCTGGACGCCGTGCAGGCGGCCGCTCGGCGCCTCGCCGAAGTAGGCCGTCAGAAGCAGTAGGGACAGCACGACGAGCAGCACGAGAACGGCTCGTCGACGCCGGACAGTCTTGTCGTACACCGTTGACTACCTTCCGAAGCGTTCACGGGACAGAGTACCCGCGCGACGGACGGGAGGGGGCGGTGGATGTGCCCTGAGCGGGCCCTCACCGGCGGCGGCGGTTGCGCGAGGTGCGATTGGAGCGGTGGATGGCCTCGAACTCCTCGAGCGAGCGACCCGAGCCGACGGCCACGCACGTCAGCGGCGACTCCGCCAGGTGGGCCGGCATCTGGGTCTCCTCGCGCAGCCGCTCGTCGAGGCCCTGCAGCAGCGAACCCCCGCCGGCCAGCATGATTCCGCGGTCCATGATGTCCGACGCGAGCTCGGGCGGCGTACGGTCGAGCGTCTCCTTGACGGCGTCGACGATCTGGTTGAGCGGCTCCTCCAGGGCCTGGCGGATCTCCTCGCTCGTCAGCACGACAGTCTTCGGCAGCCCGGCCACCATGTCGCGACCACGGATCTCGGCCTGCAGCTCCTCGGCCATCGGACAGGCCGATCCGATCTCGAGCTTCAGCTCCTCGGCCGTCTGCTGGCCGATCAGCAGCTTGTACTCTTTCTTGGCGTAGTTGATGATCGCCTCGTCCATCTCATCGCCGCCTACGCGAATCGACTGCGAGACGACGATGCCCCCGAGCGAGATGACGGCAACCTCGGATGTGCCACCGCCGATGTCGACGACCATCGAGCCGGTCGGCTCCCCGACCGGCAGGCCAGCGCCGATCGCCGCCGCCATCGGCTCCTCGATCAGGTAGGCCGTCCGGGCTCCGGCGGACAGACACGCCTCCTCGACGGCCCGCTTCTCGACGCCGGTGACGCCGGAGGGCACGCAGACGACGACGCGGGGATGGGCCCAGCGGTTCTGATGGACCTTCTGGATGAAGTGGCGGAGCATCTGCTCGGTGACGTCGAAGTCCGCGATGACGCCGTCCTTCAGCGGCCGGATCGCCTGGATCGTGCCAGGCGTGCGCCCGAGCATGCGCTTGGCCTCGATGCCGACGGCGTGGACTTCGCCGGTGCGAGAGTCGATCGCCACGACGCTCGGCTCGGACAGGACGATGCCGCGACCGCGGACGTAGACGAGGGTGTTCGCCGTCCCCAGGTCGACCGCCATGTCGCGGCCGCCGAATCCTGTCAGATAGCTGAAGATGCCCATATAAAAGAGAGTGAGCGCGCTTGAGTCTCGTCTGGCCCCGCTGCGTCGAGGCGCCGTCGGGGGCCAGCGCTCATCGGGGGCGCACCCGAGGGGCAGTGTAGCGAACCGCTGCCGCGCGGCTACAGGCCTGCCAGCGGTTTTGCAGGCAAAACGGGCGCCCCGCGGGTCGCTCGCGACGGTCCGGGCCGGCGGTGCCGGGGCCCTCGGCTCATCTGCCCAGGAGCTCCGGGTAGAGGTCGCGGAGCACCGCGAGAGGAAGCCCGACGACGTTCTCCTCTTCGCCGTCGATCCTCAGGGCGAGCTTCGAGCCGTCGCCCTGGATGGCATAGCCGCCGGAACGCCCATGCCACTCGCCCGTGCCCACGTACCACTCCAGGAGGTCGTCGTCGATCGCCCGAAACGTGACCTTCGTGCGCGCCACGGCCGTTCGCTCATGGGCCCCCGCCTTGGAGTCGCCGAGCAGCAGCGCCAGCCCGCTGATCACTTCGTGCGTGCGGCCGCCCAACGCCCGCAGCGTCGCGCTCGCCGCCGCCGCGTCCGGCGGCTTGCCGTAGATCACCCCGTCGAGCACCACGATCGTGTCGCAGCCGAGCACCGCCTCCAGCGCATCCGGCAGAACGACCGCGCGGGCCTTGCGCAGCGCGTTCTCGACCGCAACCGCGACCGGATCGGCCCCCTGCTCGAGCTCGCTGACCTCGGACACGCGGACGGTGAACGGGACGCCGAGGCGCTCGAGCAGCGACCGCCGCTGCGGCGACGCCGACGCGAGGACGAGAGGCAGCGATGCGCTGACGACGTCCCCTACAGATCCGGGAAGAACAGCGCCGCCTCGCGGGCGGCGGACTCGTCGGAGTCCGAGCCGTGAACCATGTTCGCTCCCATCTCGACCGCGAAGTCGCCGCGGATCGTGCCCGGCGCAGCCTCGAGCGGATTGGTCGCCCCGATGAGCTGCCGCGCGGCCCGGACGGCGTCGGCGCCCTCGAGCACCATCGCCGCGATCGGGCCCGACGTGATGAAGCCGACGAGCTCGCCGAAGAAAGGCCGCTCGGCGTGCTCGGCGTAGTGGCGCTCGGCGAGATCCCGCGTGACCGTCATCCCGCGCAGGGCGACGATCCTCAGTCCCTTGCGCTCGAAGCGGGCGATTATCTCGCCGGTCAGGTTTCGCGCGAAGGCATCGGGCTTTACGAGGATCAGCGTTCGGTCCATGTGTTCCTTTGCTCGGGTGAGAGGGCTCGGCTCAGGGCGTAGGGCGGGGCCGGCGGGGGCGTCCGGCGCCGCGCGGCGCGAGCGGCGAGTCGGAGGCCGCCACGGGCGCCGCGGTCTGCTCCTCCTCGTGGCCCGTCTCCTCCAGCCCCGTTTCGGCAGGGACGGACGCGGGCGGGCGGCGACGGCGGGTGCGCGTCGGCGGGATCCCGGGCACGTCCGCCTCGCAGTACGGGCAGATCGTCCACGTCTGGTCGAGCGGACGCGAGCAGTTGGTGCACCGCTCCTTCAGCTTGCGCAGGCAGCTCGGGCAGCGGATGAAGTCGCGCTCGATGCGGTAGTCGCAGTGGGGACACAGAGACTGGTCGAGGTGGTGCAGGCGCGCCTCGGCCGCCTGCGTCTCCAGTTCGCGCTCGCGGACGTCCTCGAGGTACTCGGGTGGCCGCAGGACCATGTAGACGATCGTGCCGACGAACGGGAACAGCGACGCCGCCGTGGCGCACGCGATCAGCATCGGGTCGTGGATCCGCCGGGACGCATCGGCGTAGGTCCAGTAGATCAACGACAGGTAGAAGACGACGACGAAGAGAATCAGCAGGTCGACGGCGAGGCTCAAGCCGCTGCTTTCGATTCCAAAGTAGGCGAGGGGGGGCATCGGGCGGCCGAGTTTAGAGAAACAGGCGGCCGAATCCGTAGCCAGCGGCGAAGAACACGAGGATCACCAACGCCACGATCAGCGCGACGGCGCCGATCATCGTCAGCACGGACGGCCCGTCGTCGTTCATCTCGCCGAGCTCCACTCGCGCTCGTCGGCCGACCCGGGCTCCAGGCCGCGAAGCAGATCGCCGACGAGGTACACCGACCCTGTGGCAAGGACGCCGCCGTCGTTGCCTAACGCCCATGCCCGTGCCTGTTCCAGCGCGATCTCGGGGCGAGGCTCGCTCACGACGTCCTCGAAGCCGAGCTGGCGCGCGAGCGACTGAAGCGCCGACGGCGACAGCGCGCGACTGCTCGGCGGCGCCGTGAACCAGGCGCGCCGACAGAGGGGCATGAGCGTCGCGAGCATGCTCACCGCATCCTTGTCCTCCAGGACGCCGAGGACGAGCGCGAGCGGAGCACCGCCGAAGACCTCCGGCAGCGACTGCGCGAGCGCCCGGACGGCATCGGGGTTGTGAGCGCCGTCGATGACGGTCACGGGGTCGCCGGCCAGGACCTGCAGCCGACCGGGCACCTCGGTCGATGCCGCGGCCTCGAGGACCGCGTCCTCGCGCAGCGCCACGGACGCCGCCGTGAGGTGCTCCCCGGCGGCGGCGGCGGCGAGCGCGAAGTTCTGCCGCTGGAAGGCGCCGCGCGCGAGCACCCGCGCGGCCGCCGGGAGGGGTCGGGGATGCACCAGCCGCGCACCTCGTTCGGCGGCGATCCGCTCGGCCACCTCCAGCGCCGCCGCCGCCAGCGCGTCGCCGAGCACGAGCGTGCCGCCGTCCTGGAGCACCGTGAGCTTCTCCTCGGCGATGTCGGTGATCGTCGGCCCGAGCCAGCGGGTGTGCTCCAGGCCGACGTTCGTCAGGACGGTGACGGGCGAGTCGATCACGCTCGTGGCGTCGTAGCGGCCGCCCAGCCCCGCCTCGACGACCGCCACGTCGACGCCCTGCTCGGCCAGGTGCCAGAAGGCCGCAGCCGTCAGGAGTTCGAACTGGGTCACGTGGTCGTCCTCGGCCAGCGTCCGGTTGACGCGCTCGGCCGCCCACGTCGCGCGGGCGACGGCCGCGGCGAACGCGTCGGCATCGATCTCGCGCCCGTCGACGAGCACCCGCTCGCGGTAGGACACGAGATGGGGTGAGAGGTAGGCGCCGGTGCGCAGCCCGTGGCGCTGGAGGATCGCCGCGGCCATTCGGGTCGTCGAGGACTTGCCGTTCGTGCCGAGCACGTGCACCGTCTGGAAGCGGCGCTCCGGAGAGCCGAGCGCCGTCATCATCCGCCTCATCCGATCGAGGCCGAAGCGCATGCCGAAGAGCTCCAGCGAGCGGAGCTGACTCTCCGCCCTGGCCTCGGTCCACGACGAGGCCTCCTCGCTCGCGCGGGTTGGTTTGCTCATGTCCCCTGCCGGGCCCACGCCCCGCCGGCGCCTAGGCGTCGGGGTGCTTGCGCAGGTAGTCGATGAACAGGGGGCGCAGCGCCTCGCCGAGCGCTCCGTCGCCGCTGTGCAGCGCGTCCAAGATGAGGCCCCTCGAGAACTGGATGTCGAACTCGGCCTCGCCCTCGTCGCCGCTGGCCGCCTGGGCGGCCGGTATCCGCTGGAGCAACGACCAGAGGAAGCGCACGTCGAGATGGCGCTCGGCGCGACGAACCGCGCGGTCGTGGAGCTCCTGTGTCGGGAGCTCGTCGAGGGCGTCGGCCATCACCGCTCCCGCCGACCTTCCGCGGCGGCGCTCACGGGCTCCGGAAGCGCCTGCGCCCGCGCTTGCCGCGACGCCCGCGGGCGAGCGGCAGGAGCTCGCGCGTCAGGCCCTTGAGATCAAGCTTGTGCGTCAGACGGCGCAGCTCCTTGCGCTCCTTGGCGCTGAGGTTGCCCGGGCGCCCGGCGGAATCACGCAGCAGCGCCTTCATGCGTGCGCGCTCCTTCGTCGACAGCGTGCGCCAGCGCTTGCGGACAGCGAGCGCTGCCTGCGCGAGCGCGGCCCACGGGAGGGCCTTGACGCGCTTGCGGGCGGAACTGGCGGAGGGAGCAGGCCGGGGCATAGGCCGATGGTAGCGGGGCACGACCTCACGCGCCTGCGGCGCGCACGGCCTCGCTCAGGCGGACTCCTCGCGCAGCGAGGAGTCCTCGGCTTCGTCGGGTGCGGCTTCCGTGACGAGCGTCGGCGTGAGGCCCTTCTCGACAGTCTCCTTGGTGACGACGCACTTCTTCACGTCGCGCCGCGACGGCAGCTCGAACTGGACGTCGAGGAGGATTTCCTCGATGATCGAGCGCAGGCCGCGCGCACCGGTTTCGCGCTCCAGGCCCTTCTCGGCGACGGCCACGAGGGCGTCCTCGGAGAAGACGAGCTCGATGCCGTCGAAGGCGAAGAAACGCTGGAACTGCTTGGCCAGGGCGTTGCGCGGCTCGACGAGGATCGAAACGAGATCGTCGCGGGTCAGCTGGTGCACGGCTGACATCACCGGCAGGCGGCCGATGAACTCGGGGATCAGGCCATACTCGATGAGGTCCTCGGGCAGGCAGTGCTCGAAGACTTCGCCCGTGTCCCGGTCGGCCTTCGCCTCGATTGCGGCTGCGAAGCCGACGCCTTTGTGGCCGATGCGTCGCTCGATGACCTTGTCGAGGTTGGCGAAGGCTCCACCGCAGATGAACAGCACGTTGGTCGTGTCGATCGTGAGGAACTCCTGGTGGGGGTGCTTGCGTCCGCCCTGGGGGGGAACGGAGGCCTGCGTGCCCTCGAGGATCTTGAGCAGGGCCTGCTGGACGCCCTCGCCCGACACGTCGCGCGTGATCGACGGGTTGTCGGCCTTGCGCGCGATCTTGTCGACCTCGTCGATGTAGATGATCCCGGTTTCGGCCTTCTTGACGTCGTAGTCGGCCGCCTGGATGAGCTTGAGCAGGATGTTCTCGACGTCCTCGCCAACGTAGCCCGCCTCCGTCAGCGCGGTGGCGTCGGCGATCGCGAACGGCACGTTCAGGGTGCGTGCGAGCGTCTGGGCGAGCAGCGTCTTGCCACAGCCCGTCGGTCCGAGCAGCAGGATGTTCGACTTCTGCAGCTCGATGTCCGAATCGCCGGACATCATCATCTGGACCCGCTTGTAGTGGTTGTAGACCGCCACCGACAGCGTCCGCTTGGAGGGGTCCTGACCGACGACGTACTCGTCCAGGACGTCGTAGATCTCGCGCGGCTTGGGCAGGTTCTCGATGTCGAACGCCGGCGGGGCTGCGAGCTCCTCGTCGATGATCTCGTTGCAGAGATCGATGCACTCGTCGCAGATGTAGACGCCGGGGCCGGCGATCAGCTTCTTGACCTGGCGCTGGGACTTGCCGCAGAAGCTGCACAGGAGCTGCTCGTTGGAATCAGTCGGTCTGGCCATATCGTCAGGAAAGTTGGGTCATGTCTAGTGGAAAGGCGGTCGCTGGGCAAGCGAGGCAAGGACGCAAGAAGCGAAGTGTGCTCTGCACACGAGCGACCGAGGACGCCGCCTCGCGCCGGCCAGCGGGCGCCTTTTAGTGCTCCGAGATCACTCGGTCGATGATGCCGTACTCCTTTGCCTCGTCGGAGCTCATGAAGTAATCGCGCTCGGTGTCTTTGCGCACCGCCTCGAGCTCTTTGCCCGTGTGCTTGGCGATGATCTCATCGAGGCGGCGCCGCACGTCGATGATCTCCTTGGCGTGGATCTCGATGTCGGTCGCCTGACCCTGAAAGCTCGAGGACACCTGGTGGATGAGGATCTTGGCGTTCGGCAGCGCCATGCGCTTGCCGTGCGCGCCGCCGGCGAGCAGGAGCGCGCCCATCGACATTGCGATGCCGACGCAGATCGTCTGGACGTCGGGCTTGATGAACTGCATCGTGTCGTAGATCGCGAGCCCCGCGTAGACGGAGCCGCCGGGCGAGTTGACGTAGATGGAGACGTCCTTCTCGGGATCCTCGGACTCGAGGTGCAGCAGCTGCGCGACGATCAGGTTCGCGATCTGGTCGTCGACGGGCGTCCCGAGGAAGATGATCCGCTCGTTAAGCAGCCGACTGTAGATGTCGAATGCTCGCTCACCGCGCGAGGTCTGCTCGACGACCATTGGGACAAGTGGGCTCATAGTCCTCGCCTTTGTTTCACAACGCCTGACGGAATCCTCTAAGGCTAGCTGGCCTATGCCTCATCGCCGGGGGTCCATAGACGACCTGGTGCCGCTGCGGGCTCCTGCGCCCCTCCCGGCGCAGTCGACTCCTTGCCCGGCGTCCACAGCTGCTCGCGAGCCTGTGCCTGGGCGAGGGGTATCGGCTTGGCCTCGGCGGCGAGCAGGTCGATGGCCTGGCGCGCCGCGAGGTCCTCGCGAACCTCCTCGAGGCGACCGGAGGAGCGCAGGTCGGCGAGGAGCTGCTCGGGCTCGACTCCCTCACGCTCGGCGGTCGGGGCCAGAGCCTCCGTCAGCTCCTGCTCGGACGGGCTGATGCCCTCGGCCTCGACGACCGCCGTGATGACCGCCTCGCGACGGAGGGCGACCTCCGCTTCGGGCGCCATGTCCGCAACCACGTCGGCCTCGTCCCGGCCGACGATCTGCAGGTATGCCTCGCGCGAGATGCCCCGGTGGGCGAGGGAGTGCAGCATCCGCTCCCACATCTCACGCGCCCTGGCCTCGATCAGCTCGGGCGTCAGCTGCATCCGCGCCGCGGCGACGGCGGCGTCGAGCGCCGCCTGGCGGAACTCGGCCTCGACGCGTCCCTCCTCGGCCTCCATCAGCCGCGCGCGGATGTCCTCGCGCAGCTCGTCGACGTCGTCGAAACCGGCCTCGCTGGCGAAGTCATCGCCCAGCTCGGGCAGCTCCTTGCGCTTGACCTCCTTGACCGTCACCTCGAAGGACGCGGCCTCGCCCGCCAGCTCCGGGCTTCCGTAGTCCGCGGGGAACTCCAGCGCTACGGTGCGCGTCTCGCCGGCGTCGGCGCCCACGAGCGCCTCCTCGAAGCCGGGGATCAGGTTGCCTGCGCCGAGCTCCACGAGCTGGTCGCGCCCCTCGCCTCCTGCGAACGGCTCCCATGGGCCGTCCCCGTCGGCGCCAGCCTTCGAGCCGACGTAGTCGATCACGACGAAGTCGCCGGCGGCGGCCGGGCGCTCGACCGTCTCCAGGCGGGCCAGGCGCTCTCGCATCGCGTCGACCTCCTGGCCGATCTGCTCGTCTGCGACCGCCGGGTCGCGGCGCGGCACCTCCAGGCCCTTGTAGTCGCCGAGCTCGGCCTTCGGCAGCACGCCGATCTCGATCGAGAACTCCAGGGCCGTGCCCTTGGGCGGCAGCTCGCCGAGGTCGAGGAGGGGGTCGCCGACGGGCACGATGCCCGACGTCTCGATCGCGTCGGAGTACCAGCTCGACAACGTGTCCCGGACCGCTTCCTCGAGCACGACGTCGCGACCGATGCGCTGGATGACCAGCGGAGCGGGAACCTTGCCGCGCCGGAACCCCGGCAGCTTCAGCTCGCGGCCGAGTTGCATAGCCTTGCGCTCCAGGCGTCCCTCGACCTCCTCCGCAGGCACCTCGACCGACAGACGGACCCGCGAGTCGCCGAGCTCGGTCACTGTGGTCTTCAGGGCGGGCGGCACGTGCGCCACGATACCGTGCCGACACATGCGGCTCTGCGCTCAACGCACGCGCTTACGGCGCGCCGAGACGTGGCTCTGGACGGGCCCTGTCGGCCATCTGCTCGGCGGGGCGCTGGACTTCCTCGCCGCGCTCGTCAGACACGGGCTCGCAAGGGCGCGAGGCCGAGCCGCCCGCTGACGGCTCGGCCGCGCGTGTGTTCGTGTCCGTCCTCAGGCTGCGGTGCCGGCCGGCACGCGGCCGAACTGCAGGCGGGCTCCGCGCGGGAGCACGAGGACCGGCGAGGTCGCGATCTCGATCAGGTGCGATGCCGAGGCGGTGATGCCCACCCGCCCGTTGTCGGCCTCGGGGCGAGAGTCGATCACGAGCAGGCCGGTGCTCTCGTTGGCCACTGGCGAGACGCTCGCGCCGAGCGCCGCTGCCAGCGAGTCGGCCGTCTGGCGTGCGCCGCCATCGGTGTCGCCGACAGCCACGATCTGGCCGACCGCGGCGATGTCGTCGCGCTCGGCGAGGTCCACCGGTGCGATCGCGACGGCCGTGCGACCGCCCTCGAGCAGGCGGGCGGCCGAGTTGCCGATGGCGACGTGGCCCGCGGCCGTGTGCGAGTCCGAGCAGAACACGATCACGTCGGCTCCCTCGGCGCTCGCCAGCGACGCGAGGCCCTCGGGCGTCGAGCGGTCGATCACGACGTGGCGCCCGGCGCCCGGGACGCCGAGCTGGGCGACGCCGCGGTCGAGGATCTCCTGCGCCTCGGCCTGGGCGAGCGCCTCGCGCTCGCTGTCGTGCTCGGGCGTGTGCCGGACGTAGGCGACGGAGACGTGGGCGCCGGCGGCCGCGAAGACGCGACCGAGCGCGAGAGCGTCGTCCTCATTGGCGGTGCCGTCGTAGGAAACGATGATCTTGGCTGGCATTGCGGGTCTCCTGTTCGTTGTCGGCGGCCCCTTGGCGGCCGATCTCAAGTTATGTCGATACGTGGTTCTGTTTGATGTTGGCACTCTCCTGCCATCAGTGCCAGTGCCATTCGCGATCTTTTGTATAAGCTGTGCTTATGCTCAATGTCGGTCGTCTGAAGGTCCTCAAAGAGGTCGCCTACCGCGGCTCGATCTCGGCGGCCGCCGACGCCCTCTCCTACACCCAGTCCGCCATCTCGCAGCAGATCGCGACGCTCGAGTCCGAGACGGGGATGAAGCTGCTCGAGCGCCACCCCCGCGGCGTGACGCTGACGGCTGCAGGTCAGACCCTGGTCGGCCACGCCGACGGCATCCTCGCCCGCCTGGACGCCGCCGAGGCGTCGCTCTCGGCCATCTCCGGGCTGCGCGGCGGGCGCCTGCGCATGGCCTCGTTCCCGACGGCCGGCGCCACGCTGATGCCGCTCGCGATCGCAAGCTTCAGCGCCGCGCACCCGGGAGTCGAGCTCACCCTCGCTGAGGGCGAGCCCGAGGAGATCGTCCCGCGACTGCGCGGCGGCGAGCTCGACCTCGCGTTGCTGTTCGAATTCACCGGCGAGAGCGTCCTGCCGGGCGACATCGCCGTGGTCGAGCTGCTCGAGGACCCGATGCGACTGGCCCTCCCCCACGACCACGAGCTCGCGGCACGGCCGCGCATCCGCCTCGAGGACCTGGCCGGCGAATCATGGGTGCAGACCTCGAGGGAAAGCCCCTGCGCCCGCCACGTCGTCCGCAGCTGCCATGCGGCCGGATTCGAGCCCAGCGTGACCTTCGAGAGCGACGACTACCAGACCGTTCAGGGCCTCGTCGCGGCAGGCGTCGGCGTCGCCCTCATCCCCGCACTCGCCCTGTCGGTCGTGCGCGAGGACATCATCATCCGCTCGCTGGCCCCGAGCTCGCCCGTGCGACGGGTGATCGCCGCCACCCCGGCCGGCGCCCGTCTCGTGCCCGCCGCGCCGGCCATGCTCGCGATTCTCGGACGGGCCGCCACGGGCTTAAATGCCTCGGGGCTCCCGGCCGAATAGCCGGGAGCCCCGAGGGGAGCAGCCCACCCGCGAGCGGGTGGTCACGCAATACGGACTAGCCGCAGGTGGCCGCGATCACGCCATTCATGATGCCGTAACCAGTCGGGGTCGGGTGAATGTCCGGCCCGTTTTTGAGGAATTTGCCCGATGTCGGCGGGAATTCCGTCTGGCTCACGTTGGCCATGTTGGTGTATTTCTGCAACCTGGCCGGTTCGAACAGGTTCTGCGGGTTGAATTTCGCTTTGGTGTCCGCGAAGCAGCCGCCGAACGTTTCGACGACGCCCTTGAACCCAGTGTTGAAGCTGCTCACGAGGAAGTTGGACCCCGGGAGCGTTTCGCCGCTGATTTTTTCGATCAGCTGTTGTTTGGTCGGGAAGAAGAACAGGTTCCCGAACGGGTTGTAGGCACCGACGAAGATGACCTTGCCCGTGTAGTCCACGCTGCCGAATGTGGCACCGTGACGCAGCACGAACAGGATCGTTCCGATTCTTTCGCCGATGTACTGGCCGAGAGCCGGGGCAGCCTGCGCGATGCAGAGCTGGACGATTTTTTCGCCGGCAACTTTGTTGGCCGGGTTAGCGGCTTCTTCTTCGGACCGTTTGGTGACGAAGGCCGGAATTTCTCCAGGCGTGATTTCGCCTTTGCCCAGTTTTTCGCCGATTTCCTGTTCGATCAGTAGTTTGATTTTCGCGCCGACTTCTTCTTTCGCCTGTTTTTCGCATTTGGCGACAGCGGCCAGCTGGTCGTTGGCGCCGATGTTCAGCGACAGCGTCGTGACCGGCTTGCCCGAGAGCGCGTCGATCGCGAGCAGTTCAAGCGCGGCTTCGAGCTGTGATTTCGATCCGCCGTATTCGTTGTGCAGCGGGAACTTGAAGCCGGCCGGGAAGCCGAGCGAGGCTGCCAGGACGTTGTGGTACCCACATGAGGCCTGACCCGTTGCCGGGTCGACGGCAGAGGCCAGAGGGCCGTTGCCGATCAGCGAGTCCGTGGTCTCACCGGGGCAGGCCAGGTTCTGCAGCTGCGTGCCGGTTCCGAGCGGTTTGAGATGCGTCCAGTATTTCTTCACGAAACCGGTGAACGCCGTCGTGGGCTCACCGACTGCCAGGTGTTCGTTGAAGAGCTGCGTCGAATAGCCGAACGACAGCGAGTCGCCGAGGGCCAGGTAGGTCTGCTGCACGGGCGGGTTGACGGCGCCTGCGACTGAGGCGAACACCGCCGACAGTGCGAATACGACCGCGATCGTACACCCGATAAGTCGACTGCGTTTAACTGCCGAGCCATTCTTGGCTGACATCTCACATCCTCCTCATGCTTTGCGGGACATGCCCGCAGGCACAGCCCCCTCAATGGAATTATCCCTCTACGGAGTCCCCCCAGGCGAACCTGGAGAGGTTGAGGAGCATAGCCGCCCGTGAAGTTCGTGTCAAGCCGCGTTTTTTGGCTGTGAGAGCGGGTTTGCGGGCCAGATCGAGGGCTGAGGTGCGGCTCGGGCCGGCGCAGCGAGGATGGGCCCGGCGTCACCGGGCGGCGCCGTCCGGAGCGGATGGCAGGCTTGTCGGTCCAAGCCATCCGGGAAGGGTCCTGCCAATGAACGCCTTGAGCCTGCTGCTGCTGATCGTCGGAGTCGCGTTCGGCGCCGCCTGCGCCGCCTTCGTCGCTCGCTCGAGCCGGGCGAGTATGCGCGAGGACCTGAAGGCGATCTCGGTCGACGTGCTCGCCCAGACGGGGGACTCGCTGGCGCAGCGGGTGGCCGAGTCCCGGCGCGCCGAGGAGGAGCGTGCCAGCGGCGAGATGGCCCGTCGCGCCGAGGAGATCAAGGGCATCGTCCGCCCCGTCGAGGAGAAGCTCGGCAGGATGGAGAGCGAGATCGGACGGCTCGAGCGCGAGCGCCGGCAGGCCCAGGGAGAGCTCTCGCAGATGGTCCGTACGCTCGGCGAGGGCGTCGGCACCCTGCGCCAGGAGGCCGGCAACCTCGTGTCGGCCCTGAAGCGACCGACGACCCGCGGCGCGTGGGGTGAGATCCAGCTGCGAAACGTCGTCGAGATGGCCGGCATGGTCTCCCACTGCGACTTCGTCGAGCAGAGCACGATCCAGACCGGTGAGGGGGCGCTGCGCCCTGACATGCTCGTTCGTCTGCCCGGCGGCAAGCTCGTCGTTGTCGACTCGAAGGTTCCCCTCGACGCCTATCTGTCCTCGCTCGAGGCTTCCGTCGAGGAGGAGCGCGAGCTGCACGCGATCCGCCACGCCAGGCAGACCCGCGAGCACATCACGAGGCTCGCGTCCAAGGGCTACCAGCGGCAGTTCGACTCCACGCCGGAGTTCGTCGTCATGTTCGTCCCCTCGGACGGCATCTACCAGGCTGCCCTCGCACAGGATCCCGCGCTGATCGAATACGGCGTCCAGCAGCAGGTCCTGATGGCAACGCCGACGACGCTGATCGGGCTGCTGTGGGCAGTCCACTACGGCTGGCGCCAGGAGCTGATCGCCGAGTCGGCGCGCGAGATCGCCGAGTCGGCGCGCGAGTTGCACAGGCGCCTCGGTCGCTTCGTCGAGCCGTTCGCGAAGATGGGCCGTCAACTCGACTCGGCCGTGTCCGCCTACAACGAGGCGGTCGGCTCCTTCGACCACAGGGTCATCCCCCAGGTGCGCAGAATCGAGCAGGCCGGCGCGGCGTCCGACCGCGAGGTGCTCGCGCCGAGCGCCGTCGAGATCACGGCCCGAGCGATCACCGCACGGCCGGAGCTCGCCGCGCAGGAGCTCCCGCCGCGCCCGGCGCCGGCTGCCCAACAGGCGCCGGCGAGCGAGCGGATCGCCGCTGCATGAGCACGGCGATGAGCGCCAGCGCTACGGGCACGGTGGCGGGCAGCTCATCGACGAGGAAGAAGAGCAGGTCGAACACCAGCGCGAACAGCGCCGCCAGCACGGCGGCGCGTCGCTGAGTCGCCGCTCGCGCGCCAGCCGCCAGCAGCCCCCCGAGCGCACCGGCGATGAAGAGGTCGCCGTAGCCCATGACGGCGCCGCCGAACACCGCGCTCTGGAGTCGCGGGAGGCCCGCGGCCGGGTGGGCGGCGTTGAGGACCGAGTTGGGATGCTGGAGCAGGTCGGCGATGACCAGGACGGTGTCCGCGAGAGCCATCGCGAGGATTCCCGCGGCGAGCCAGCGGGCGGGCGTGACGGCGGCGAGCAGGACACCGAGCGCGACGCAGCTGAGACCCGACAGCGCCAGCGCGGCGCCCTGGCCGGCGAGCCCGCCCCGGTCCGCCCAGGCAACCGCGAACAGGCCCGCGGCCACCAGGACGTGACGAGGCCTCGCGCCGCGCGCCAGCCAGCCCAGGGCGAGCGCCGCGAGCGGCGGCACGGCGACGAGCGCGAGATATGTCAGGCCCTCGGCGCTCGCGCGTTCGGCAGCTCCGGCGATGAGCACGAACGCGAGGATCGACAGCGGCGGGAGAGCGGCCCAGCGGCGTCCCCGCAGTCCCGCCAGGCCGCCGCCGCGCAGCGCGCCCGGCAGCGCGACGATGGCACCCTGGGCGAGGGATAGCGTGGCGATGGAGATCCAGAAGGGCAGCATCGGCTCTCAACATAGATTCTGCCGCGCCCGCCGCGGCCGCGGCGCCGGCTGATCGGCGGCGTACGATGGTCGTCGTGGACGCATCAGCAACCCAGGCGCCGCCGATCCTCCACCTGTCCTCGGTCGTCGGCAGCCCCCTGCGCGACGCAGACGGCGAGCGCCTCGGCAAGGTCGAGGACCTGATCGTCCGGTTGGGCGGAGCCGGATATCCGCCGATCACCGGATTCCTCGTGACGGTCGCCGGGCGGACGTCCTATCTCGGCGACGATCGCGTGTCGGAGATCGGCGCGCGCGGAGTGGTGCTGCGCAAGGCCAAGCTCGACCTGCGCCGATTCGAGCGCAGGCCCGAGGAGGTCCTGCTCAAGCGCGACCTGCTCGACCGCCAGCTGATCAACGTCGAGGGCGCCCGCCTCGTCCGCGCCAACGAGATCGAGCTTGCCCTTGTGGCCGGCTCCTGGCGCGTCGTCGGCGTCGACACCGGTCCGCGCGGCGGCTTTCGTCGCCTGCTCCCCAAGGGCCTGGGCGCGCACATCGCGCCCGGCCAGTTCCTCGACTGGGCGGGCGTCGAGCCGTTCGTCGGCCACGTGCCGACGGTCCGCCTGCGCATCCCGCACCCCAAGCTCGCCAAGCTGCACCCGGCGCAGATCGCCGACCTGGTGGAGGCCGCCTCGCGGCGCGAGGGTGAGGAGATCATCCAGGCCGTCGGAGACGACGATCGCGAGCTCGAGGCCGACGTGTTCGAGGAGCTCGACGACCAGCACCAGCGCGAGTTCCTCGGGGACCGCCCTGACGCCGAGATCGCCGAGATCCTGGCGCGCATGGCGCCCGACGACGCCGCAGACGTCGTCGGCGAGCTGGACGACGACCGTCGCGAGCCCGTGCTGACCCTGCTCCCGGTCAGTCACAGGATCAAGGTCCGTGCGCTGCTGGGCTACGACCCCGCCGAGGCGGGCGGCCTCATGAGCCCGGACTTCCTGCTTCTCCGTGCCACGACGACGGCGGGCGACGCGCTCGACGCGGTCCGTCGCAGCGCCGTCGCGCCCGAGCTCCTGACCACCGTGTTCGTCAGCTCGCGCGACGGCTCGCTCGAAGGCAGCGTTCCCGTCACGGCGCTGTTGCGCGCCGAGCCGGGGCGCCATCTGGAGAAGCTGGTCAAGCACGAGACACCCTGTCTCGCGCCCCACGCGCCCTTCGAGGAGGTGGCCCGCCTGATGGCCGACTACAACCTCACCTCGATCCCGGTGATCCATGAGCACGGCCAGATGGTCGGCGTCGTCACAGTCGACGACGTGCTCGAGGCCATGTTGCCGCGAGGCTGGCGCCGACGCTTCGGACTCCTTGGCGAGGACTGACTACACTCCCTCGCCGTGAGCGCTCCAGCGGGACAGTTCGATGGCGGTTCGAGTACCGCCCGTCATGCGTCGCATCAGGTCGGCCACCCGTGGCCGACCGCGTCTGCCTGCCCGGCTTAGCCCTCGTCGCGCTCGCGTCTTCGCCCTGCTCGGCCTGCTCGGCCCCGGGCTGATCGCCGCCAACGCCGGCAACGACGCCGGCGGCATCGCGACGTACTCGTCGGTCGGCGCCAAGTACGGCTACGGCCTGCTGTGGACGATCGTCCTCATCACCGTCTCGCTGGCGATCGTCCAGATGCTCGCCGCGCGCATGGGCGTCGTCACAGGCAAGGGCCTCGCCGAGCTGGTGCGCGAGGAGTACGGCATCCGCTGGTCGGTCTTCGCCACGACGGCCGTCCTGATCGCCAACCTCGGCATCTGCATCTCCGACTTCGTCGGCATCGGCGCCGCGCTCGGCCTGGCCGGCATCCCCGTGCAGCTATCGGTGCCGCCCGCGGCGCTTGCGATCTGGCTGATCATCGTCCGCGGCTCCTACCGCTCGGCCGAGCGCATCTTCATCTGGTTCACGATCCCGTTCTTCGCCTATCCGGTCGCAGCCGTCCTGGCGCACCCCCACTGGGGCGCCGTCGGCAAGGCGGTCGTGCTGCCGCAGATCCACGCCAGCTCGGCCTACCTCATCCTCCTGATCGCGACCGCCGGGACGACGATCACCCCCTACATGCAGCTCTACCTCCAGTCGGCCGTCGTCGAGCGCGGCGTCCGCGAGGACGAGCTGCACAAGGAGGAACGCGAGGCCGTCGCCGGGGCCGTGTTCGCGAACCTCGTGGCCGCGTTCATCATCATCGCGACCGGCGCGACCCTGTTCACGCACGGAGTCCACAACATCTCCTCGGCAGCCGACGCCGCACGCGCGCTGAACCCGTTCGCCGGACGCTACGCGGAGATCCTGTTCGGCATCGGGCTGCTCGGCGCCAGCCTGCTGGCAGCCGCGATCGTCCCGATCGCGACCTCCTATGTCATCTCGGAGTCGCTCGGCTACGAGAAGGGCGTCGGGCGCCGTCGGACCGAGGCGCCCGTGTTCGTGAACATCATCACGGCCATGATCATGATCAGCACGTTCGTGGCGATCATCCCGGGCATCCCGGTGATATCCCTGCTCGTCGGCGTGCAGGTGGTCAACGGCATCCTGCTGCCCGTCAACCTCTTCTTCATCTGGCGCCTCTCCCACTCCACGCAGGTCATGGGCGAGCACCGAAGCCGCGGCGTCCTCAACGGGATGGCCGGGGTGACGGTCGTGGTGACCTCGACGCTGTCGATCGCGCTGGTGCTGATCACCGTGCTCGGGCTCTAGCCCGCGAGCGGCGCCGCCCGAGCGCCGTCAGGCCGGATCGACGAGCAGCGACGCGCCGACGGCGCCGCCGAGGTCGCCGAGGGCCGCGACGTGAACATCGGGCGGTCGGGTGTCGGCGAACAGGTGGGGCTGCATCGCCTCGGCGATGCGCAGGACGAACGGCTCACCCAGCCTGACACCGAGACCACCGCCGACGATGACGCTCTCGACATCGAGCACATTCACCACCGACGCGACACCCGCCCCCAATGCCGCTACAGCACGGTCGAGCAGCTGGATGGCCATCTCGTCGCGGTGCTCGAGCGCCCTGGCCCAGATGCCGCTCGTCACGCGCGTCCGGTCGTGCTCGGCCATCAGCTTGAAGAGGTCGGTGTGCTGGCCCTTCTGCTCATGCAGCGTTCGTGCTCGCAGCTCCATCGCCGCGCGCCCTGCATAGGCCTCCATGCAGCCCCGTCGACCGCAGGTGCAGAGGGCCCCGTCCATCTTGACGACGACGTGGCCGATCTCCCCCGCGCCTCCGCGGCCCGTCCACGGCTTGCCGCCGAGGATCAGCCCCCCGCCGACGCCGGTGCCCCAGAAGACGCCGAGCAGCGAGTCATACGGTCGCCCGGCGCCGAGCGAGAACTCGGCATCGGTCGCGACCTGGACGTCGTTGCCGACCGCGACCCGGCAGCCGAACGCCTTTTCGAGCGTGGCGGCCAGCGGGAACATCCCCTCCCACCCGGGCAGGTTGCGCGCGCTGGTGACCTCGCCGTCTTCAATCGTCCCGGGCGAGCCGACGCCCACGCCGGCGAGGCTCGCGGGCTCGACGCCGGCGTCCTGCGCCGCGTCGCGTAGCGCCCGCTCCATCTCGCTCGCGACGTCGGGCGGGCCGCCGCTGGTAGGCGTCGGGCGTCGAGCCGAGCCGAGCGCCTTGTGGTCCCCGTCGACGACGACGGCCTGGATCTTGGTGCCGCCGAGGTCTATTCCGCCGTAGCTGGGCACGCGGCAGATGATCGCACGCGGCGGGGCGGCGGCTAGCGGTGCTGTTGCGTCGGGTCGGCGATGGCCGATGAGCTCGGCTTGGTCGCGATCCGCGGCGAGGGCAGGCCCGCGATACGGGTCATCAGCTGGTTCCACTGGCTCACGCTCATCGCCGTCGTCGTCACCACCGGCGCGGGTGCCGAGTGCCCGGTCTTGGCAGCGCGCGCCGCGGTGCTCTTCGGCGCGGCGGGGCCAAAGTCCAGGGCGAGCCTGTTCCAGTAAGCCGAGCGGGCGTGGGTGTTGTTCGCGCCGGGGTAGCGCATGAGGCTGACGATCTCCCGCGGCACGAACTCGCGCGGCAGCGTCAACAGCGTCCGGACGGTCAGGTCTGTGATCGTGCCCGGTCCCTGGTGGCCGGCGATCGGGATGCCGTTGATCGCCGAGATGGCCACGGCGTCGCCCTTGGCCTGGGCGAGGACGAGCGCGGCGGAGTCCGAGCGGATACGGCCGCAGCGCAGCGAGGCGAGCTTCGGCTTCAGGCCGCTGCGTGACAGGAAGGCCAGCACGGCCAGGACACGATGGTCGACGGCGCCCGAGGCGACGTCGTGGCGGGCGCAGGCCGGCATGACGATCCCGGGATCGGCCAGCACGGTTCGCTCGAGCGCCTTCCTCGACAGCAGGAAGACGTCGCTGGCCGTCGCCCCGAGCAGCGGGTCGAGCGCCTTTGCGCCCTGCGGGTGCAGCGCGCTCTGGATCTGCGCCCAGTTGGAGATGACGGGGCCGGGTTCGATCGTGCTGGGGTCGCCGGCGGGACGGATGGCGAAACGGAGATGGCCCATGTGAGCGCCGGCCGGTACCCGGACCCGACCCAGCACCGTGCCCTTCGCGACGACGGCACCGCGACGCAGTGCCAGGGGGCGCCCCGCCGAGCTGCTTCGGGCGCGGCGGGCTGCGCTGACGACGGCCGCCGCCTTGGCGTCCGGGTTGTCGGGATGGGCGAACAGGCGGACCTTGCCGGTGCCGAGCGAAGCGGGGTCTTCGGCGTTGACCGCGACCGACGCCGCCGCCCGCGCTTTCGCCGCCGCGCGCCCGACGGGCGCCTTGACCTGGAGTGTCACGGGAGGCTGGCTCCCCGCGCTGGCCGGCAGCGCTGGGACAGGATCGTGCCTGCCCGCCGCTTCGATCCCGGCGGTCTTGACGCTCCCGGCGGCCGCCTTCGGCTGCGAGTAGGTGCGCGCCACGCTGCCGAGGCCGGCGTATGTGAACACGTCGCCGTAGACGTCCTTGAGGATCACGTACCTGCCGAGCTGACGCGACTCGCCGACCTGGACGATGCGTCCGTCCTGGACGGCCACGACCGATGCGGTGGGGATGGTCCGCAGGTCGATCTGCTGGAAGATGTCGGCGGCTGCGGCCGCGCGCTTCGAGCTCGCTTGCGCCGCCGCGAGAGCCGGTGAAGGGGCAGCCGTCGCGCCGGGCGTCGCGATCTTCGCCGCCGACGCCACGCCTGCGGCCTTGGCCGGCACCCGGACGGCTTTGCCGGTGGCACTGGCGGGCCGCAGGGTCAGGGGCGCGATCGCCGTCCACGCGACATGTCTGCCGGTCACGGGCAGGCGAGAGTCGACGAGGCCGGTCAGAGTCGCGATGACCGCCTTCGGATAGGTCGAGATCAACTTGGCCCGCAGCAGCACAGAGTCGGCGTATTCACTCGAGTGGTTGTACGCGAGGATCGCCGTCCGCAGGTCGGTCGCCGCGCCGGCTGCGCGGAGATAGCGGGCAGCCGCGAAGATCGCGTCGACCGGGTTGTAGGGGTCGGCATAGTTGGCGTCCAGAGCATCGACGCCGTACTGCAGCCAGGTGCTCGGCATGAACTGCATCCACCCCACGGCTCCCGCCGTCGAGACGGACTGGTCGGTTCCGTAGTTGGTCTCGATTTCGTTGACGGCCGCGAGGATCTGCCACGGCACCCCGTACTGGACGGCGGCGGCCTTGTAGATGGGCAGCAGGAACAGCGGTATCCGATAGAAGGCGAGCGCCTGGGCCGAGGCGTCGGAGGAGGCGATCATCGCCGCCAGCGCGCCCGCCTGGGCGATGACCTGGGGCGAGGCGGCCACGTTGTTGCCCCCCGAGGGGGTCTTCGGGCTCGGGGTGGCGCCGGCGCTCGACGTGGGCTTCGTCGCCGTTTCGCTCGCACTTGGCTTGACACCCGAGGTCGCCTTCTGGCGATGGTGGAGCACCACGCTCGGGGCCGGTTCGGCAGGCGGCGGCGTCGGCGTGGTGGCCGTCGGCGTCGTCGACGGCGTCGAGGTGCTCGTCGTCGGCTGTTCCCCGGCCGCTTCCTGCGTGCTCGGCGGGGTCGGGACGGGCGCGGCTTCGGTTCGCGTCGTCGTGCTTGCTTCGGCGCCCAGCACGGCTTCCGACAGCGGGCCGCCCAGGCCGGCGGCCGTGAGGCCGCCACCTGCGAGAGCGGCCAGAGCCGCGCGGAGCGCCCGCCTACGGGCGCTGGTCATCGGCGGCATACGTGGAAAGTGGTCATCTCGGGGTCGTCCCATGGGTCGGCTTTGGCAAGGCCCGCCCGCAGCCGCGGGGACGCCCACCGGCATTCATATCGGCACACAACCACGAATCCGTAAAGGATTCGTAATCGAACGGGCAAATCTTCTTCGTCGCGTGGACCAAGGAGTCCTTCCGGCTCGAGACCGCTGTGCCGGCCCAAAACGTACGGCGAGGCGGTACTCTTGCAGGCGTGGAAACGATCTTCTCAGTCGTGCAGGTCGCCATCGCGGTGATCGTCATCTTCCTCGTGCTCATGCACTCGGGCAAGGATTCGGGGCTGTCGGGCGCCTTCGGCGTCGGCAGCGGCGCCGGCCCGCTCGGAGGCGGCTCGATGGTCGAGCGAAACCTGAACCGCTGGACGATCTTCTTCGCCGTCCTGTTCTTCCTCAACGGCATCCTGTTGCTGAAGCGCCCCTGGGCCTAGGCGCCGCCCTGGGCCTGGCGGCCGCCTTCGCCGGCGCCCTCGAGCCGGTCCAGGATGGCGATCGCCTCGGCTCGCAGCTGGGCATCGGTCGCCTCGTAATCCTCACGAGAGAGTTTGCCGGTGCGGTAGTCGAGCTCGCAATCGCGGATCTCTCGGTACTTCGTCTCGCGCTCGGCCTCGAGCTCGTCGAGCCGCTCGGCGCCACCAGGGGCGTCGTCGCTCTCCAACGCAGCGTCCTCGTCGAGCCCGCGCGCGCCCGTGCGTAGCGGCGCGCCAACGACGAACACGACCAGGACGAGCAGCCCGAGGATGATGATCGCGACGAGGAACGGGGTCACGACAGCGCTGCTCAGGCGCGGGCGAGGCCGCGCAGGGCACGGGCTCGCGAGCGCGCCGTGGCGCGGCGGCGGACCGCGCTCGGCGCGGGCCAGATGGCGATCAGGCCACCTCCGAAGACGATCAGGCCCCCGAGCCAGATCCACATGATGAGCGGCGAGACGATGAAGTGGAACTGGGCCCGCGGCGGGCTCTTGAGGTAGTTGCGGGCCAGAAAGCCGATCGCCACGAGCGCCTCTTCGGGTGACAGGGTCCTGTTGCCGATGGTCACGATCCGCTTCAGCGCGGGTGCTTCGAGATTCGGGGAGATCGCGCTCCAGACGTCGCGCGTCACCCCCGCGTCCACCGAGATGTGACTCACGGCCTGACCGCCGATGAGGCTGCCGACCGAGCCCTGGCTGGCTTCCTGGGAGGCGTAGTAGCCCTGGCTGGGGTTGAGCGTGGCGACGTGGTGGCCGCCCTTCGTGACGTCCAGGAGAGCTCCGAGGCTCAGTGTCGAGCCCGTGTGGGCGGCGTCGTAGCGGGGTGTGATGGTGGCGGTCGGCCTCACGTACCGGACCGTGTAGGCGCCCACTCGCGTCGACTGGCCTGGAGAGAGGCCGAGCTCGGAGGCGTGCTGGAAGGACGAGGAGGCGGCGACGCCGACGAACAGGACGGCGATGCCGATGTGCACGACGTAGCCGCCGTAGCGGCGCCGGTTGCGCTGGACGAGCGCGAGCAGCGCCCGCACCACCCCCTCGCCGGCCATCGCGCGACGGGCACGCACGCCGCGGAAGAACTCCTGGCCGATGCTGCCGAACACGAAGGCCGCGAAACAGAACATCGCGATCGCGAAGGGCTTCTCGGCGACGCCCCCGGTCAGCAGGACGATGAGGGTAAGCAACGCGGCGGCGCTCGGCACGACGAAGTTGCGCCGCGCGTTGGCCAGCGTGGCGCGCCGCCAGGCGATCACTGGGCCGATGCCACTGAGCAGGACGAGTATCAGCGCGAGCGGCACGGTGTAGCGATCGAACCAGGGCGGCCCGACCGAAGCTTCGCGCCCGGTCAGCGCCTCGGAGATGAGCGGGAAGTACGTGCCCCAGAAGATCACGAAGCAGAGACCGACGAGGACGACGTTGTTGGCCAGGAAGATCGACTCGCGGGAGAGCAGCGAGTCGAGGCGGTGCTCGGATCGGAGCATGTCGCGCCGCGAGACGACGAGGTAGATGGAGCCCGCTATCAGCACGCCGATCAGCGCCACGAACGGCACTCCCAGCGTCGCGCCCCCGAAAGCGTGGATCGAGTTGAGGACGCCGCTGCGAACGAGGAACGTGCCCATGATGGCGAGCGTCCCGGTGCCGAGCACCAGCGACACGTTCCACACCTTGAGCATGCCCCGTTTCTCTTGGATCATGAGGGAGTGCAGGAACGCCGTGCCCGTCAACCACGGCATCAGCGAGGCGTTCTCGACGGCGTCCCAGCCCCAATAGCCGCCCCAGCCGAGCTCCGAGTAGGACCAGCGTGCGCCGAGCAGGATGCCGATCCCCAGGAACAGCCATGCGGCGAAGGCGAAGCGCCTGATCGCTTTGATCCAGTCGGCGTCGACCCGGCGCGCCAGGAGCGCCCCCATCCCGAAGGCCAGCGGGATCGTGCACAGCGTGTAGCCCGAGTAGAGCATCGGCGGATGGATGCCCATCGTCGGAAAGCGCAGCAGCGGGTCGAGGCCGGCGCCTTCAACGGGAGTCGGGTGCGTCGTGACGAACGGGTTGGCATAGAAGACCATCAGCGCGATGAAGAAGCCTCCGAACCCGAGCAGGATGGCGGTGGCATAGGCGGCGATGTCGCGCATCCGCCTGCGTGTCAGGAACAGCGCCAGGCTCGACCACAGCGACAGCAGCCACGCCCACAGCAGCAGCGAGCCTTCCTGGGAGGACCACACGGCCGTCCCCTTGTAGAAGGTCGGCGTCGTCCGGCTCGACGTTTCGGCGACGGTCCTGAAGGCGAAGTCGCTGCGCAGGAACGCGAGCTCGAGCACCGCAAAGGCGATCGTGAGGATCCCGGCCAGCGCGTAGACGGCCCGGCGTCCGGACTCGGCGAACTCGGGCCGGCCCCGGCGCACGCCGTAGAGCGACGCGCCGATGCCGTACAGGCACACACCGAGCGCAAGCAGCAGGCAGGCGAAGCCGAGCGCGGCCATCAGGCGACGCCGTCCGACTCGATGCGTGCCTCAGCGGACACTCAGTAGTTCTGCTTCTCGCCGGCGGGCGCCGTCTTGAACTTCGACGGGCACTTCGTGATCAGGGAGTTGCGTTCGCCGACGTAACGCGTGCCGTGTCGCTCGACGGTCACGACCACCTCGCGCCCTTCGCGGAAGGGGTCTGGCACCGTGCCCGTGTAGGCGACCGGGATGCTCGTGCCACCGGCGCGGTCCTGGACGCCGAAGTAGAGGACTTCGCCGGCTCGGTGGACAGAGCCATGGGCGACCGTCCCGGTCACCTGGTAGCTGCGGCCCGGCTGGGCCTGACTGCTCAGCTGGCTCGGCGACAGGGCCGGGCTGGCGGCGCTGAAGCTCGTGTACATCAGGGCGCTCGCCAGGACCACGGCTGCGCTCAGCGCCACGATCAGGCGCACAGTTCGCTTGCGCGCAGGGCTCATCGCCACTCAGTATCTCAAAGCCGGCGATCGCGCGCCGCACACAGCGCGCGACCCGGCTCGGGGCGCGGCGACGCGGCTGCTCCACGCGGATGCGAGCCCCGGAGCGATCCGCATCGCGAGGAAATCGCGCAACTAGCACGAAACCTTTGGACGTGGACGACGTTCTAGAGAGTGAGCCCCTATGAGAACGAGACTCCTGCACCCCCTTGCCGACCGCCGACACGCTCGGCGCGGACGACCGTCACGCCGCGCCGCCGGCCCGTCGGAGATCGTCACCCGTCCCCGCGATCCCGCCGTCCAGCGCGTGCGCGAGGCGGGTGGGCCGCGCGACACGGCCTCCTATGCGTGCCGGTGCGGCTACCAGTTCCGGGCCGACGTGTCGACGACCGTCGCCTGCCCGCACTGCGGCACCGGCCAGGCCTGGTAGCGAGGGCGGCGCGAGCCGCTACTTGATGTACATGCCCGAGATCGCCCGGGCGATGACGAGCTGCTGGATCTCAGCCGTGCCCTCGAAGATGTCGTAGATCTTGGCGTCGCGGTGCCAGCGCTCGACGGGGTACTCGCGCGTGTAGCCGTTGCCACCGAGGATCTGCATCGCCCGCTCGGTGACCCACACGGCGACCTCGCCGGACTTGAGCTTGCTCATCGAGCCCTCGGCGTTCTGGAACGGCACGCCGGTTCGGCCCATCCACGAGGCCCTCCAGACGAGCAGGCGGGCGGCGTCGATCTCCATCTTCATCCTCGCCAGGGTGAAGGCGACAGCCTGGTTCTCGATGATCTTGCGGCCGAACTGTTCGCGCTCCTTGGCGTACTCGAGGGCGTATTCATACGCCGCCCGAGCGATTCCCAGTGCCTGCGAGCCGACGGTCGGGCGCGAGGACTCGAACGTCTGCATCGCGGCCTGCGAGTTGCTCCTCTTGCCCTCGCGGACCCGGGCGATGCGTTCGTCCAGCTTCTCCTTGCCGCCGAGCACGTAGCCGCCCGGGATGCGGCAGTCGTCGAGGAACACATCGGCCGTGTGGGATGCCCGCAGTCCGTGCTTCGAGACCTTCGTCCCCTGGGAGATGCCCTTGGCCTCGCTCATCGGGACGACGAAGGCAGCGTGTCCGCGCGAGCCGAGCTCGGGGTCGACGGTGGCGATGACGACGTGAACGTCGGAGATGCCGCCGTTGGTCGCCCACGCCTTCTGCCCGTTGATGACCCACTCGCCGGTCGCCTCGTCGAACTTGGCACGCGTGCGCACGTTGGACACGTCCGAGCCGGCGTTCGGCTCGGAGGCACAGAACGCCGCGACCTTGACGTCGTCGGGCGTACCGAAGCAGCGGGGGATCCATTCGCCGATCTGCTCGCCCGAGCCCTGGCCGAAGATCGCGGCCACGGCCAAAGCCGTGCCCATGATCGACATGCCGATGCCGGCGTCACCCCAGAACAGCTCCTCGTTGACGATCGGCAGCGTCAGGCCCGTCGGGTCGGCGAAGAACTGCGCCAGGCCCTCGAATCCGTAGAGGCCGATCTTCGCCGCCTCTTCGATGATCGGCCAGGGCGTCTTCTCCTTCTCGTCCCACTCGTGCGCTGCCGGGCGAATCACGTCGGCGGCGAAGCCGTGAACCCAGTCGCGGATGTCCTTCTGGTCCTGCGTCAGCTCGAGCGAGAAGGTCACGTCGGCCGCTGCGGCGCCGGCGATCGCATCGACGGCCGCCTCGGCGGCCTCGGTGGACGTGGTGACGGGCGGTGATGCTGACATCGGCGGGATCTCCTTTGGACGGACGGCGGCGCCGGATCGCAGTCCACGACGGCCATCGGCGGGGCCTTGACAGGGCCGACCGTGAACCGTTGACAGCGTACCTTGCGCGCGACGCGGCGGCGTTGAAGTCGGGTCGGCTCGACATGCTAGCGCATCGGCGTCTGATTTTTGGACAAATGAGGGCTGTGTGTCCAACGGCACAGCGCGACCAATACCCCTAAAACCGATCGGGTTTTTTCCGCTACTATCCCCACCTTCTGACTTATTCCCATGTTCGCCACACAGAAAGTGACCATGCCAAAACGTGTTGCCGCCTCGATCCTCGTCCTCCTCGCCGCCGTCGTCGTCGTCGGCGTCAGCGCCTGCGGCTCGTCAAGCTCGGGCGGCAAGCACCTCACACTGGTCGCCTACTCGACGCCTCAGAGCGTCTTCGAAGCGCTGATCCCGGCCTTCGGCCAGACGCCCGAAGGCAAGGGCGTCGGCTTCAGCCAGTCCTACGGCCCCTCCGGTGAACAGAGCCGCTCGGTCGCCAACGGCCTCCACGCCGACGTCGTCAACTTCTCCCTCTCGCCCGACGTCGAACGACTCGTCAAGGCCGGCCTGGTGTCCTCGAGCTGGAACCAGAACGCAACCCACGGCTTCGTATCGAACTCGGTCGCCGTGATCATCGTGCGCAAGGGCAACCCGAAGCACATCGTCGGCTGGTCGGATCTCGCCAAGCCCGGCGTGCAGGTCGTGACGCCGAACCCGTTCACCTCGGGAGGCGCCCGCTGGAACGTCATGGCCGCCTACGGCGCACAGCTCAAGGAAGGCAAGACGCCCGCCCAGGCCGAGGCGTACCTCAGCTCGCTGTTCCACAACGTCGTCAGCCAGGACAGCTCCGCCCGCAACGCCCTCCAGACCTTCCTGGCGGGCCGCGGCGATGCACTGATCGACTACGAGAACGAGGCGATCTACGACCAGAAGAAGGGCGCGGCGATCGACTACGTGATCCCCAGGGACACAATCCTGATCCAGAACCCCGTGGCCGTCGTCGGCAAGGGCACCGCCGCGGCGACAGCTCAGAAGTTCGTCGACTACCTGCTCTCCCCGGCCGGCCAGGCGATCTGGGTGGCCAAGGGCTACCGCCCGGTCATCGCGGGCGTGCCGGGAGCCTCGAAGTTCCCGAACCCGCCTGGCCTCTTCACGATCGACTCGCTCGGCGGATGGAAGACGGTGACGAAGCAGTTCTTCGAACCGGAAACCGGCATCGTCACCAAGATCGAGCAGTCCCTTGGCGTCTCGACCGCCAAGTAGCGCCGGCCCCACAGCGCTCGGCCGCCTCGCGCCCGGGCTCGGCGCGCGCGGCGCCGGGCTGCTCGGCAAGGGCATGCTCGGGATCTATCTGACGGTCCTCGTGCTGCTGCCCGTCGCCGCGCTGCTCGCGAAGTCCGGGAACGGCGGCACCCACGCCTTCTGGCGCGAGATCTCAAACCCGGAGGCCGTCGCCGCGATCAAGCTGACGCTGGTCGCGTCGGTCATCGTCGTGGTCGTCAACGCCGTCTTCGGGACGATCGTCGCGTGGGTGCTCGTGCGCGACGAGTTCCCGAGCAAGGGCATCGTCAACGCGCTCATCGACCTACCGTTCGCGCTGCCGACGATCGTCGCCGGCGTGGTGCTGCTGGCGCTCTACGGCAAGGGCAGCCCAGTCGGCATCGACGTGGCCTTCACGCGCGCGTCGGTCGTGCTCGCGCTCCTGTTCGTGACCCTGCCGTTCGTCGTGCGCTCCGTTCAGCCGGTCCTGCTCGAGCTCGACCTGGCGATGGAGGAAGCCGCCGCGTCGCTCGGGGCGGGTCCCGTGACGATCCTGCGCCGGATCGTCCTCCCCACCCTCGCGCCCGCGATCATCTCCGGCGTCGCGCTCAGCTTCGCCCGCGCCGTGGGCGAGTTCGGCTCGCTCGTGCTCATCACCGGCAACCTGCCGTTTAAAACCGAGGCCGGCTCCGTCTACATCTTCGGCCAGATCCAGAACGAAAACCTCGCCGCCGCGGCAGCCGTGTCGGTCGTGCTGCTCCTCGCGGCGCTGCTCGTCCTCGGCCTGCTCTCCTACATCTCGCGCAGGCGTTCCCGCCATGTCCTCTAGCGCGCACGGCGCCGGCACGGTCCCGCGTCCGCTCCCCGCCAGCCGTGCGGCGCGGGCGCCGGGCGCCGACCCGGCAGAGGCCCGAGCCAAGGCGGCCCGGCGGCGAGCGCTGGGGGTGCGGACGATCGCCCTCGGATATCTCGCGCTGCTGCTGCTCGCCCCGGTCCTGATGATCTTCTACAGGACGTTCGAACACGGTCTGAGCCCTGTCTGGAACGCCGCGACCACGCCGTCGGCCGAGCACGCCTTCTGGCTCTCGCTGGAGATCGTCGCCATCGCCGTGCCGCTCAACACGGCCTTCGGCATCGGCATGGCGCTGCTGCTCGAGCGCGGCCGCTTCCGCGGCAAGTCGGTTCTCGGCCTGCTCATCGACATGCCCTTCGCCATCTCGCCCGTCGTCGTCGGCCTCTCGCTCGTGCTCGTCTACGGGAAAACCGGCTGGCTCGGGGACTGGCTGGCCGAACGGGGCATCCAGGTCATCTTCTCCGTCCCCGGCATGGTCATAGCGACCGCGGTCGTCTCGTTGCCGTTCGTTGTCCGCGAGACGATGCCCGTCCTGCGCGAGATGGGAACCGACGCCGAGCAGGCGGCCGAGACGCTCGGCGCCGGCGCGTGGCAGGCGTTCTGGCGGATCACGCTGCCGGGAATCCGCTGGGGCGTCGTATACGGCGTCGTCCTGACGACCGCGCGGGCGCTCGGCGAGTTCGGCGCCGTCAGCATCGTCTCGGGACGGATCGAGGAACAGACCCAGACGCTGCCGCTGTTCGTGCAGGACCGCTTCGAGAACTTCGACTCGACCGGCGCCTACACCGCGGCCGTGGTCCTGGCCCTGCTCGCGCTCACTACGCTGCTCGTGATGAACCTCCTGACGCGGCACACCGGCCGGAGGGCTCGCTGATGGCGATCGAGGTTCGCGACGTCAGCAAGAGCTTCGGCGACTTCAAGGCGCTCGAGGACGTCGGCATAGCGGTCGCCGACGGTGCGCTGACGGCGCTGCTCGGGCCGAGCGGCAGCGGCAAGTCGACGCTGCTGCGAATCATCGCCGGCCTCGAGGCCCCCGACAGCGGCGAGGTGATCATCGGCGGCCACGACGTCACCGGTTCGCCCGCGCGCAACCGCGGCGTCGGCTTCGTCTTCCAACACTACGCGCCCTTCAAGCACATGACCGTCCACGACAACGTCGCCTTCGGTCTCAGCGTCCGCAAGCGCCCGAAGGACGAGATCCGCGGGCGCGTCGAGGAGCTGCTGGCGCTCGTTCGGCTCGAGGGGCTCGCCGGGCGCTACCCGTCCCAGCTCTCCGGCGGACAGCTCCAGCGCATGGCCCTCGCCCGCGCCCTCGCGGTTCAGCCGGAGGTGCTGCTGCTCGACGAGCCGTTCGGCGCCCTCGACGCGCAGGTGCGCGCCGAGCTGCGCGAATGGCTGCGCAACCTCCACGACGAGATCCACGTGACGACCATCTTCGTCACCCACGACCAGGAGGAGGCGATGGAAGTCGCCGAGCAGATCGTCGTCATGAACCACGGGCGCATCGAGCAGGCAGGGGCACCGCGCGAGCTCTACGAGAGCCCGGCCAACGAGTTCGTCATGTCGTTCATCGGGCCGGTCAATCGCCTCGGTGACGCCTTCGTCCGACCCCACGACATCCAGATCCTGCCCGAGGCCGACGGCACCGGCACGGAGGCGCTCGTCGAGCGCGTCGTCCATCTCGGATTCGAGGTTCGCGTGGAGCTGAAGCTGCACGACGGCCGCGACATCTGGGCCCAGGTCACGCGCGAGGAGGCCCAGCAGCTGGAGCTCCACGACGGCCAGATCCTCTCGGTCCGCCTGCCCGAGCCCCGCGTCTTCGCCCCCTGAGCTCAGCGGGTGTGCCAGGCCTCCTCGTGGCGCGTCAGCGCCACGACGTCCTTGGGCAGCTTGCCCGCCGCGACGTCGGCGACGGTCACGTTCTCGAGGACCTTGCGCAGGTTTGCGCGCAGCGCGATCCACACCTGTTGGAGGGCGGCGGCCGAGCCGATGTACTCGATCTCCTCCGGTCGCTGGCCGCGGACGCCGACGAGCGGACCCTCCACCGCCCGGATGATCTGCGCGAGGCTCACCTCCTCGGCGGGGTGGGCGAGCCAGTAGCCGCCCTCGGGACCGCGCTGGCTGCGCACGATTCCCGAGGAGCGCAGCTGCGTGAGGATGTTCTCGAGGAACGACACCGGGATCCCCTGGGCCTGGGCGACCTCGTCGACCTTGCGCGGCTTTTCCTGGCTGCTGTCGGCGAGCTCGATGACGGCGCGCACTGCGTAGTCGGCCTTGGCGGTGACGTGCATGCCCGGGATTCTCACCTATTCCCCGGCGAATCGGCGAACCGGCCCATTAGTTAGGCAACCCTAATCGCTGTGCTACCGTCCCGTTGTCATCCCGACCGCTGCGATCGGGTTTCCTCGATGAGCCGTGTCAAGACCCTCATCCTCAGCCCGCTCCTGGTGTCCACCGGGTTGCTGCTGAGCGCGTGCGGCGGCTCCGGCCGGGGGCCCGCGCTGACCGTCTACAGCGGACAGCACGAACAGACGACGGCCCTCCTCGTCGCTCGCTTCGAGAAGCAGACCGGCATCGCTGTCAGCGTTCGCTCCGGCGACGAGGCGACGCTCGGCGACCAGGTCCTCCAAGAGGGCGCCAACTCACCCGCCGACGTCTTCTACGCCGAGAACACGCCCGTGCTCGAAACGCTGCGCGAGCACGGGATGCTCGCCGCGGTGCCACCGTCGACGCTGGCGGCCGTGCCGAGCCGCTACGACTCGGCGCAGGGCCTCTGGGTCGCGGTGTCGGCGAGAGCGTCGGCGCTCGTCTACGACACGCGCGCCGTGAGGGCGTCCGAGCTGCCGCGCTCGATCCTCGAACTGGCGGAGCCGAGGTGGAAGGGCAAGATCGGCTTCGCGCCGTCGGAGACCGACTTCCAGCCGCTGCTCAGCGCTGTGGTCAAGCTCGCCGGGACCGGCGCCGCCGAACGGTGGCTCGCGGGCCTGCAGGCAAACGCCCGGATCTATCCCGACAACGAGACCGTCGTCAACCAGGTCAACAACGGCGAGAGCACGGCCGGGCCGATCAACAGCTACTACTGGTACCGCCTGCGCGTTGAGCTCGGCGCCGGCTCGATGCACTCGGCGCTGCACTACTACGCAGCGGGAGATCCGGGAGACCTCGTCGACGTTTCGGGCGCCGCCATTCTCAGGACGAGCTCCCACACGAGCGCCGCACGGGCCTTCCTCGCCTTCCTCGTCAGCCCGACCGGCCAGGAGACGATCGCCCACAGCCACAGCTACGAGTACCCGCTGCGCCCGGGCGTGAGCGCCGCCGCTGGATTGCCGGCGCTGTCCGGTCTGCGGCCCGCCGCGCTGACGCCGGCCGAGCTCGGCGACGGCCACGCGGCGCTGGCGCTCGAGCAGAAGCTCGGACTCCTCTAGCCCCGTGAGCACCACGGCCCCAAGCCAACCCCTCGCCGGCAGAGCGTCCCGGGCGTGGTCGGGGCGGGGGCGCTGGCCGCTCGCATCCGGCGCCGGCGCCGCGATCGCGGCCGGCCTCGTGTTGGTGCCCCTGATCTTCCTCGTCGTCCAGGCCCAGCAGTCGGGCTGGAGCGAAGTCAAACATCTGCTGCTGCGCCATTCGGTCGCGGTCCTGCTGTGGAACACGCTGCGCCTGACCGTCGCGTGCACAGCTCTGTGCGCCGTCATCGGCGTGGCTGCGGCCTGGTGCGTCGAGCGCACCGTCCTGCCCGCCCGCCGGCTGTGGGCCGTCGCGCTCGTGCTGCCGTTCGGAATCCCCGACTTCGTCGTCGGGTTCGGCTGGGTGTCCATCGACCCGGCCCTCCACGGCTATCTGGCGGCCGTCATGATCATGACCCTGTCGCTCTACCCGCTGGTCTACCTCCCGGCGAGGATGGCGCTGGCCAACGTCGACGGCGGCTTGGAGGAGGCCGCGCGCAGCCTCGGCCTGGGACCGTGGCAGACGTTCCTCCGCGTCACGCTGCGCCAGATATGGCCGGCCGTCCTCGGTGGCTGTCTGCTCGTTACGCTCGGCCTGCTGGCCGAGTTCGGCGCATTCGAGATCGTCCAGTACCAGACGTTCACCGTCGCCATCTTCACCGAGTTCAAGCTCGGCTTCGACACGGTGGCCGCATCCAGTTTGTCGCTCGTCCTCGTCCTCCTGAGCGTCGCCGTCCTCGGCGGCGAGCTCATCCTCGGCGGACGGAGCCGCACCCCGCGCCCCGGTCCCGGCGTGCGCAGGGCGCCGGCGCGGGTCGCGCTGGGGCGGTGGACGGCCCCGGCGATCGGCGGCCTTGGGGCGCTGTCGGCACTCGCACTCGGCGTTCCCCTCGGATCGCTCGTCTACTGGATGCTGCGCGGCAACTCCAGCACGCTGCCGGGCACCTCGATCCTCTCCGCAGTCGGGCACACCGCCGCGTTCGGCGCCGCGGCGGCCGCCATCTCGACGGCGCTGGCCGTGCCGGTGACGGCACTGGCGATGCGCCATCGCAACCGCCTGACGATCCTGATCGAGCGCCTGGCCTACCTGCCGATGGCGCTGCCCGGACTCGTCGTGGCCCTCGGCCTGGTGTCCTTCTCGGTCCGCCACGCGTTCGCGCTCTACCAGAGCTCGCTCGAGCTGATCATCGCCTACGCCATCCTGTTCCTGCCCCTCGCGGTCGTCGGCGTCCGCTCGGTCATGGGGCAGGCCTCGATCCGCCTCGAGGAGGTGGGGCGCTCGCTCGGATCCCGGCCCGCGGCAGTCTGGCTGCGAGTGACGCTCCCCCTCATCGCCCCCGGCCTCGGCGCCGCCTTCGCGCTCGTGTTCATATCTTCGGCGACCGAGCTCACGGCCACCCTGCTGCTCAGGCCGACGGGCGTGAACACCCTGGCAACGCAGTTCTGGACCTACACGACCGACTTCTCCTACGGCGCGGCCGCGCCATACGCCGTGCTGATGGTCGCCATCTCCGCCGTGCCGGCGTATCTGCTCAGCCGCCGCGCCTCGACGCTCGCCCGCCGCAGGCCTCCGCTATGAGCCGTCTGATCGTCAGCGACCTGTGGAAGGGCTACGGCGGGCCACCGGTCCTCCGGGGCGTCGAGTTGACCGTCGAGCCGGGATCGCTCACGGCGGTTCTGGGCCTTTCCGGCTGCGGCAAGACGACCCTCCTGCGGGTCATCGCCGGCTTCGAGCGGGCCGAGCGGGGCAGCGTCACGCTCGCGGCCCGCACGGTCGACGACGGGCACACCTACCTGCCGCCCGAGCGCCGCAGCGTCGGCTACGTTCCCCAGGAGGGGGCATTGTTCCCCCACCTGAGCGTGGAGGCCAACGTCGGCTTCGGGCTCAGCCGCCGCGAGCGCCGCGGCCGAGAGGTCGACGAGCTGCTCGAGATGGTCGGCATCGCAGCCCTCGCCAAGCGGCTCCCCAACGAGCTCTCCGGCGGCGAGCAGCAGCGCGTCGCTCTCGCCCGCGCCCTCGCCCGGCGTCCCGACGCGCTCCTGCTCGACGAGCCCTTCTCCTCCCTCGACGCATCGCTGCGCAGCCACGTCCGCGAGGAGGTGCACACCCTCCTCCGCAAGCAGGGCGTGACGACGGTGCTCGTTACCCACGACCAGGACGAGGCCCTCTCACTCGCCGACGACGTCGCCGTGCTGCGCGACGGGCGGATCGTTCAGCAGGGCCCCCCCGCCGACCTCTACGAGAGCCCCGCCGACGAGCGCCTCGCCCGCTTCCTCGGTGCTGTCAACCTCATCGACGCCCAGTTCCGCGACGGCGCCGCAGAGACGCGACTCGGCTCGCTGGCGCTGCGGCCCGAGCACGCCGTCGCGCCCGGGCCGGGGGTCGTCATGGTGCGCCCCGAGCAGCTCGAGGTGCATCGCGCGACCGTCCCGCCCGACGGCGCGCAGGCCGGGCACGGCCTCGACGGGACCGTCGAGCAGTGCCGCTACTACGGCCACGACGCGATCCTTCAGATTCGCCCGCTCGAGCCCGACGGTGGCGAGTTGCTGCTCGCCCGTGTCGGCGGGGCGCAGGCGCTGCCCACCGGCACCGCCGTCACGGTGGCCGCGCGCGGGCCGGTCACGCCGCTGGTGTGAGGCGAGGAGCGCTCCTCGCGCCCGTGTCCGGCCGCCAGGTCGGCGTCTAGCATCTGGCAATGCCCCGCCGCTGGAACTGGGATTTCGAGGACGAGCGCAAACCGCCCAGCGTCCCCGCACCGCCCGAGCCGCCGCCGTCGGCGCCCACGCCCGCTCCCGTTGGCGGCGCGGCGACCGCGGCGACGGCCGGCCACGCCCGCCGCCTGCAGGTCCGCCGCCGGCGCGGCGCGGCCGTCGTCCTGGTCGTGGTCCTCGCCATCGTCCTCGCCGTCGCGATGTCGGGCTCCCATCACACGCCGGCCGCCCGCTCCGCCGGGCACGGCTCCTCGCGCGTGGCCAGGAGGCTCCCGCCGTCCGAGCCCGAAAACGACCAGCGCGCCGCCGTCTCCTCCGTGCTCGGCTACACGCCGTTCGCCCGTGAGGGGGGCGGCCACAGTCGCGACATAGCGTTGACGTTCGACGACGGCCCCGGGCCGTACACGCCCAAGCTGCTCGACGTCCTCGAGCGGGAACACGTGCACGCGACGTTCTTCGTCGTCGGCAAGATGCTCGAGTACTTCGCCGCGTCGGCCGTCCGCGAGATCGAAGACGGCGACGTCATCGGCGACCACACCCAGAGCCACCCTGAGCTGGCCAGGCTGTCGGCCCACGATCAGCGAGAAGAGCTATTCGAACAGATCGCCCGCGTCGAAATCCTCGGCGGACGCCGGCCCGACCTGTTCCGTCCGCCGTATGGCTCGTTCAACGCGACGACCTTGCGCCAGCTCCACTCGCTGCACCTGCTCATGGTCCTGTGGTCGGTCGACACCGGCGACTACGCCCAGCCGGGCGTGGCCACCATCGTCGAACGCGCCCTCGCCGGCGCCCATGGCGGGGCGATCATCCTCATGCACGACGCCGGCGGGGTCCGAACCCAGACGATCGAAGCGCTGCCCAGGATCATCGCTCAGCTTCGCGCCCGCGGATTTCACCTCGTGACCGTGCCCGCGCTGTTGCTCGCCGACCCGCCGCCGGCCGGTCAGCAGATCCCTCCCAACCTCAGCGGCGGCTGAGGAGCCCATGCACGACCCGCAGACTCGGCGTCCCAGTCGTGAGGATCGCCGCCGGGCGCTTCGCAGACGACGCCGCCTGGCTGCGGCGGGCGCGCTCGCCGCGGTCGCCGCGGCTGTCCTGATCGCGGTCGTGACGAGCAGCGGCGGCGGGCGAGCCGGCGTCTCGGCGCCAACGCGAGGCCACGGCGCGGGCGGCGAATCCGGGGGCGCCGCTGCAGCTGGACCCGGCGCGCACTCCACGGCGCCGGCGGGGCGAGCAGGCTCTGAGCCGGTGCCCATCCTCATGTACCACGTGATCGCCGCCCCTCCCGCCGGAGCGCCGTTCCCCGGGCTGTACGTGACGCCGGCGGAGTTCGCCGAACAGATGCAGTCTCTGAAGAGCGCCGGCTGGCATGCGGTGACCCTCGACCAAGTCCGGGCCTACTGGCTGCGTGGAGCTTCGCTCGGAGCCGGCCGGCCGATCGTCCTGACGTTCGACAACGGCTACCAGTCGCAGTACACGCAGGCGCTTCCCGTCCTACGACGGCTCGGGTGGGTGGGCGACGAGAACATGCAGCTCTCGGGCCTGCCGCCGTCGCAGGGGGGCCTCGGCCAGGACGAGATCCGCGGCCTGCTCTCGGCCGGTTGGGAGCTCGACACCCAGGGATTGACCCATGCCGACCTGATCAGACTCGACAGCGAACAGCTGCGCCACGAGGTCAGCGCCTCCCGGCAGGAGATGCAGAGCCGCTACCACGTCGCCGTCAACTGGTTCTGCTACCCCTCCGGCCACTACGACGCGACCGTCCTCGCAGCCGTTCGCGCCGCGGGCTATACGGGCTCGACGACCGTCGTGCCGGGTTGGGCGCACCGTAGCGACGACCCCTACCGGCTGCACCGGCTACGCGTGCTCGGCGGGACCTCGGGCAGCCAGCTTCTCAGCGAGATCGCCGCCGTTCGCGGCGACCCGCCCGCGCCGCCGAACTACGGTGGCGCCTGAGCTGATCTTGGACCGTCGAGCGTGGCGAAACTCATCGTCGCAGCGCACCGACCCGCCCGCGCGCGGGTTAACTGGAGACAGACCTTGACGCAGTTGTCACAGATTGCGGGCCGAGCCGGGTGCGGTTAGGCTCGGTTTAGGGGTTTCGCCCGCGGGCGGCCGAGGAGCGACCGGGAGAGCAAATGCGCAGAGCTTCGATGTGCCTGGCAGCGATAAGCGTGATGACCGTCGCGCTCGTGGCGTCGGCGACCGCGGCACCGACCGTCCAGATCAGGGGACGGGCCGTCCCGATACCGGGGTTCCCGCACACCGGCAACATCCTCGGCGCTGGCGCGGCCGTCCACGCCGAAGTCCGGATCTCGGGGACCGAATACGGCGGCTTCCCCCCCCCGCTGATCGGGGTCACGACATACCTCCCACGCGGCGTCAAACTGCATCCCGAGGGCTTTCCGACCTGTCCGCGGAAAGTGATCCTCGAAGAAGCGGAACCGCGCAAGTGTCCCAAGGGATCCCGTGCCGGCCCGGTGGGCCGGGTCAACGGCATCGTGGCGTTCGGCGAAACCCGCGTGAAGGAGTCCGCCGAACTGAGCTCCTTCTTCGCGCCCGGCGGCGGCTTCGAGTTCTTCACCGACGGCCATTCGCCGGTCTCTCTGGAAATCCCGACGAGCGCACGGCTCACCAACCGCAACGGCGGCGAAGGCTTCGGCCCGAAGCTGATCGCCCAGATCCCGCTCGTCTCGACGGTCCCGGGCGCGCCCTACGCCTCGGTCGAATCGATCGACATCACGGTCGGGGCAGCCCGCCGGGTAGGCCACAAGACCTACTACTACGGCCGCGTGCCGAAGACCTGCCCCAGGGGCGGCTTCCGCGTGCGCGCCGAACTCACCTTCGCCGAAAACGGCGACCTCACCAAACCCGAGATCGTGAGGGTCAACTTCAAGGCGCCCTGCCCGGCGCGCTAGGCCGATCGGCCGGCGAACCAGCGCTCACGACGACTCGCGCCGAAGTGCTCCTTCTCGGCCACCAGCGCTGCCGAGGGCGCCTGGAAGGTGCCCGTCGGGCTGGGGCCCGAGAAGAAGTCGACGTCGACCCGTCCAACGCGACCGGCGCCGAACTCGATGTAGCACGAGCCGCGCCCGTCATAGCCCTCCGGCCTCTCGCCACGCCCGGCCTCGGCGATCAGCGCGCGCGCCACGACCCGGGCGGCGCCCTCGGCGAAGACACCCGCTTTGGGCACGCCGATCTGGGCGCAATCGCCGATCGCGTACACGCCGGGGAATCGCGTCTCGAGCGTCCGCGGGTCGACGGGCACGTACGTCCCGTCGGTCAGGCCGCTCTCGATGACGACGTCGGGCGCGCGGTGCTTGGGCACGCCGAGGAAGAGGTCGTAGGGCAGCTCATCGCCGTCGTCGAGGACGACCATCCCGCGGGCCGCATCCAGCGAGCTGATCCGCTTGCTCGGCGAAAAGGCGATGTCGCGCTCGGCGAAGGCGTCGATGAGCGCGCGGGAGGTCTCCGGCGATGGTGGCACCGGGCTGGGAAGCGGCATCAGGAACGAGATCTCGCACTGATCGCGCACACCGCGTGAGCTAAACAGATCGTGGAGCAGCAGAGCCGCCTCGCTCGGAGCCGGTGGGCACTTGAAGGGCGCACCGCAGACGCCGATGACGGCGCGGCCGCTGGAGAACGTCGGCAGGATCTCTGCCAGCCGTTCTGCGCCGGCGACGGAGTAGAACTCGTTCCCGCCCTCGGCCAGGCCCGGAGTCGCGTCGAGGTCGTAGTCGGCGCCGAGCGCGACGACGAGCACGTCGGCATCGTGGATCGCGGCGTCGGTGCTCACGCGACGCGCCTCTGCGTCGATCGCGGTGATCGTCTCCTGCACGAAGCGGACGCCGGGCTTGGCGATGTCGCGGTAGGGGAGCCGGACGGCCTTCGGCTCGGCACGGCCGAACATGACGTCGAGCTTGGAGTACCCGAAGACGAATGAGTCGCTCTTGTCGATCAGCGTCACCTCGACGCCATCGCCCAGCGCCTCGGAGAGCATGCTCGCCAGCTCCAGACCGCCGAAGCCGGCACCGAGGATGGTGATCCGCCTGGCCACGCCGCGATCATAGCCCCGCTCGCCGCCGCGTAGTCTCCCGTCGATGGACGCATCGGCGCACGAGCTGACGGTCGCGCCAAACCCTCCCGGACCGACGCTACGCGCACTGGCCGTGTACTTCCTGCGGCTCGGCGCCTACGGCTTCGGGGGCCCGATCGCGCTGGTTGGCTACATGCACCGCGACCTCGTCGAGCAGCGCGGCTGGTTCAGCGACGACGAGTACCGCCAGGGCCTCGCTCTCGCCCAGACGATGCCCGGGCCGCTCGCCGCCCAGCTGGCGATGTGGCTCGGTTTCCTCACTCGCGGGATCCTCGGATCGGCCGCCGTGGCCGTCGCCTTCGTCTCCCCGCCCTTCCTACTCGTGACGACCGTCGCGGTGATCTACGTTGAGCACCAGGGCTCCTCGCTCGTACACGCCCTCTTCCGTGGCATCGGCCCGGCCATCGTCGCGATCGTCGCTATCGCTTCGGTCAAGCTCGCCCGGACGACCAACCGCCGCGATCCGGTGCTCTGGGCTGTCGCGGCCGGCGTGTGCGCCGTCACCGTCATAGCCGGGGCCGAGATCGTGTGGCTGTTCCTCGCCGCGGGCGTCTTCGGCGCGATCTTCTACGGAGGCGGACTTCCCAATCGGCGCGCGGTTGCAAACGTCGCGCCGATCAACCTCCTCGCGACCGTCAAAGCGCTCACACTGACCGGCTCGGGGGCCGGGCTCGGCACGCTCGGCCTGTTCTTCCTGCAGGCCGGAGCGTTCACGTTCGGGTCGGGGCTCGCCGTCGTGCCCTTCCTCCATCAGGGTCTGGTCAGCTCGCATCATTGGCTGAGCGAGCAGCAGTTCGTCGACTGCGTCGCGCTCGGCATCATCTCGCCGGGTCCCGTCGTCATCATCGGCACCGTCGCCGGATACCTCGTCTTCGGCCTGACAGGCGCGCTGATAGCGACGGTCGCCATCTTCCTGCCCGCCTTCCTGCTCGTCGTGGCGCTCGGGAGCGCCTACCGCCGACACGCCGACCACGCTCGCGTCAAGGGCTTCGTCTCGGGAGCTACCGCGGCGGCCTCCGGGGCGATCGCGGGCGCGGCCATCGTGATCGCGAAAGGGATCGTCGACGACGCGGCCTCAGGAGCGATCGTGACTGTCGGTCTCGCTGTGCTGCTGCAGAGGCGCGTGCGCGTGCCCGAGCCCGCCCTGATCGCCGCCGCCGCGGCGGTCGGGCTCGTCGCCTTCGGTTAGGGCAAAAGCGGCGACGGACCGCCCCGAGTCGCCGGTGGCTCCAGCCGCAGTGTCGGCCTCACCAGGCGCGTCGATAGATCGCTTCGATCTCGGCCGCCTCGGGCACGATCGGGTTGCGGGCAGGGCTGCCCGAGGCGAGCGCATCCGAGGCCATCTTGGCCAGGTTCGCCTCGAACGTCTCTTCGTCGACTCCGGGCAGCTCGCGCAGGCGCGGCACCTGGAGATCCTGGTTGAGCCGCGCCAACTCGTCGAGCAGCCGCTCGCCGGCATCGGCGACGGTGTCGTCGGCGCCCGCGACGCCCAGAGCGCGCGCGACCGTGGCGTATCGCTCAGGGGCGCCCGCCAACGAGTACGCGGTGACGGCGGGCAGCAGGACGGCGTTGGAGAGGCCGTGAGGCACACCGAAGACGGCTCCGAGAGGCCGGCTCATCCCGTGGACCAGACATACGCTTGCGTTGGCGAACGCGATCCCGCCCTGGCACGCGGCGATCGCCATCGCCGCGCGGGCCTCGCGGTCCTCAGGCGCGGCCCAGGCTCGCCTGAGGTTGCCCCCGACCAGACCGATGCAGGACAGCGCGTAGGGCTCGGTCATCGGGTTCGAGAGGGCCGATACGTAAGCCTCGATCCCGTGCGTCAGGGTGTCCACGCCGACGTGGGCCGTCAGCGACTGCGGCATCGTCAGGGTCAGCTCGTAGTCGACCAACGCGACCGTCGGAACCAACTTGCCGTCGAGGATCATCATCTTCGTGTGCGCGGCCGAGTCGGTGATCACGGCCACCCTTGTCGCCTCGCTTCCGGTCCCGGCCGTCGTGGGGATCGCGATCAGCGGTATGCCGGCATGGGGAATCCGGTGGTAGCCCATGAAGTCGCTCAGGGGCCCGGGGTTGTTCTTGGCGACGGCGATCATCTTGCCTGCGTCGAGAGCGCTGCCACCGCCGACCGCGACGACGATCCGCGCCTCCTGCTCCTCGAGCGCGAGCAGGCCGGCGGCGATGTTGGCGTCGGTGGGGTCGGACTGCACCTCGCTGAAGATCTCGGTCTCGACTCCCTCCTGGCGCAGGTCGTCCCGGATCCGCTCTGCGATGCCGGTGGAGAGGATGTAGGGGTCGGTCACGACAAGCGCGCGGTCCGCGCCCAGGCGCGTGGCATGCTCGCTCGCGGCCGCGCTCGCTCCGCCGCCGGTGACGATCGTTCCCGGGAGGTCGAACTTCTGCGGTTCGGTCATCGCATCGCCTCAGAAGCCGCGTGACTGGATGTACCGGGCGCGACCGGGCACGTTGGCGGGCACGGTGATGTCCCACTCGCCGACCCCCTGAATTCCGCTCCAGGGAAGTTCTGGCTCGGTGATCGCCTCGACTACCGCGGGCCCGCCGGAGGCGAGCGCCCGCTCGAGTGCGGGCGCGAGGTCAGCGGGTGCCTCGACGCGCTCTGCGTGACAACCGAGCGCGGCTGCGACGCCGGCGATGTCGGCGTAGTAGCGCTCGCCGGAAGGGCCCCTGAACTTCGTGTTCAGCTCGCGACCCTCGCCGAAGAGGTCGTCCTGGAGGTTGGCGATGGCTCCCCAGCCGCCGTTGTTGAAGACGAGGACGACGGTCTTCAGGCCCATCATCACCGCGGAGGCCAGCTCGGTCCCGGTCATCAGGAAGCTGCCGTCGCCGACGACGGCCACGACCTGCTGGTCCGGGGCGCCCAGCTGCGCTCCAAGCGCAGCTGGGATCGCGAACCCGATCCCCTGCATGCAGCCGTCGGTGATGTGCTCCTTGGGGGCGTAGACCGGGAATTCGTTGTAGACGTGACCCTGGGGGCTGCTGGAATCGGTCACGACAATGCTGTTCCGGGGGAGCACCTTGCGCGCCTCGGCCAGTGCTCGCGGGAGGGTCATCGGGACGTGATCAGTCTCCTGCATGGGTGCGAGCATCTCGGCCCACTGCGCCTTCAGCTGTTGGAGCTCCGCGAAGTAGTCGGAGCTCCTGTAGTCAGCCGGTGTGCATGCCTGTTGGATCTCGGCCAGAAGGTCTTCGAGCGTCGTCTTCGCATCGCCGACGATGCCGACCTCAACGGGGTAGTTCTTGCCGACCTCGAAGCCGTCGATGTCGATCTGCAGGAGCTGCGTCGTCGTGCCGATGTCGAACGTGACCCCCGGCCGATAGGAGGAGGTGACCCGGTCGCTGAAGCGGCAGCCGACGGCGAGGATCACGTCGGCCTTCTTGGTCATCTCGTTGCCGGATATCGCGCCCGCGTCGCCGCAGGGCCAGGCGTAGAGCTCGTGGTCCTCGGCGATCGCGCTCTTCCCGTTGTAGGAGACCGTGACCGGTGCGCCGAGGTGCTCGGCGATAGCGACGAGCACCTCGCTGGCGCCGGACTGCACGACCCCGCCGCCGGCAAGCAGCACGGGACGCTTTGCGGCCGCGAGCACCTTCGCTGCGCGGGCGACCTCAGAGCGGTCGCCGCTCGGCCGCCGCTGCGCACGGTGCGTGTGAGGCTCGGGCGGATCCCACTCGCCGAGTTCGGCCTGCAGGTCCTGCGCGAGCTCGATCAGAACCGGGCCACGCCGGCCCTCGAGCATCGCGTTGAAGGCCTGGTGCAGCACCACAGGCAGCTGCTCGAGGCGGCTCGGCTGCCACCAGCGCTTGACGACCGGGGCGGCCATCGCCGGAAAATTGTTGCCGTGAGGACGGTCGAGCTCCTGCAGGATCCCTCGGTTCTCCATGTAGGTGTGGGCGCCGCCGGTGATCAGCAGGAACGGAATTGAGTCGGCGAACGCGGTCGTCAGGCCGGTCAGCGCGTTAGTCGCAGCCGGGCCGAGGGAGGTGATCGCGACGGCAAGTTTGCCGGAGGAGCGGTAGTAGCCGTCGGCCATGTGGGCGGCGCCCTGCTCGTGCATCGCGGGGTGGACCGTGATCTCGTCCCGATGGTCGACGAATGCGTCGAGCAAAGCGGTGTTGCCGTGGCCGGGGATCGCGAAGACGTGCTCGACCCCCTCCGAGATGAGGTACTGCACAACCATCTGACCGCCCGTCAGCTGCATCGCTTCCCTCCTGGTATCGGACTGCACGTTCTGCTCGGCCCGGCGGTCATCGAGATGTCGGGAAATGCAGCGTCCGGCTCGCCGCCGCGGGGTCTTCAGGCCAGCGCGTCGTGACGGCCTTGGCCCGGGTGTAGAAGCGGAATCCCTCGGCGCCGTGGATGTGGTGATCGCCGAACAGCGAGTCCTTCCAGCCGCCGAACGAGTAGTAGGCCATCGGCACCGGGATCGGGACGTTGACGCCGATCATCCCGACCTGCACCTCGCGCTCGAAACGCCGGGCGGCCTGGCCGCTCGACGTGAATATCGCGGTGCCGTTCGCGAACGAGCCTCGGTTGATCAACGCGATTGCGTCGTCGAGCGAATCCACCCGGATCGTGCACAGCACCGGGCCGAAGATCTCGTCGGTGTAGATGGACATGTCGGTGCTCACGCGGTCGAACAGGGTCGGCCCGACGAAGAATCCGCCGGTGGGGACGTCGAACTCGCGGCCGTCGACACGCGCGTCGGCTCCGGCGTTTACGCCTTGCCTGATGTAGTCCACGATCCGATCGCGCGCCTGAGCGGTGACGACGGGGCCCATTTCTGAGCTCGGGTCGAGGCCAGGGCCGACTTTGACCTCCCGGGCCTTGGCCGCGACTCGCTCCATCAGCGGGTCGGCGACTTCGCCAACGGTGACGACGACCGAGATCGCCATGCAGCGCTGCCCCGCGGAGCCGAAGCCCGCGGCGATCAGCTGGTTGGCGGTGTACTCGAGGTCGGCGTCGGGCATGACGACGGCGTGGTTCTTTGCGCCGCCGAGCGCCTGGACGCGCTTTCCGCTCGCGGTGGCCCGCTCGTGCACGTAGCGTGCGATCGGAGTGGAGCCCACGAAGGACACCGCGGCCACGTCGGGATGGTCGAGCAGTGCGTCGACGGCGACCTTGTCGCCGTGCACGACGTTGAATACGCCGTCAGGCAGGCCGGCTTCGCGGTAGAGCTCGGCTACGAAGTTCGACGCCGAGGGATCGCGCTCGGAGGGCTTCAGGACGAAGGTGTTGCCGGCCGCGATGGCCACGGGATGCATCCACAGCGGGACCATCGCCGGGAAGTTGAAGGGCGTGATCCCGACGCATACGCCGAGCGGCTGGCGAAAGGAATGCGCGTCGACGCCGCCTGACACTTGCTCGGAGTACTCGCCCTTGAGCATTTGGGGAAGGCCGCAGGCGAACTCGACCACTTCGAGGCCGCGGCTGATCTCGCCCTTGGCGTCCTCGACGACCTTGCCGTGCTCGGAGGCGATCAGCCGGGCGAGCTCGTCGATGTGGCTGTCGAGTAGCTCGCGGAACGCGAACATCACCTTCGAGCGTCGTGCGAGCGAGGCCTCGGACCATTGCGGCAACGCCCGTTGGGCAGCTTTGACGGCGCGGTCGACGTCGCGCGCATCGGCCAGCACGACCTGTGCCTGCTCCTCTCCCGCGGCGGGGTCCCACACCACCGAGGTCCGGGTGGACTCACCGGCGGTCGCCTCGCCGCCTATCAGGTGTTCGATGGTCCGCAGGCTCGTATCGATGCGCATCGTCTCTCCAACTCGGTTCGCCGCGGATGTCAGCGCATCCGCCGGGCTCTGTCTTGTCTCGGCACTGTCTCCTGCCAGTGTCTCTGATCGCGCAGCGGGCGCCAATGACCGGGGTGTGCGGCGTGCCGGTCGAGACTTGCACAGACTCGCCGCTTCGGCGCAGTCTCTGTGCGATCGCTGTCAGGCTCGGTTATCGGCTCGCCCGGCACCCGGGCCCCGACGTACCGAGTCGTGAAGCGACGTCGTGCCACGTTTCTCACTGTGCCTCTTTGCCGCGATGGCCACGAGCGGCGAGACTCGCTGCATGGGACTTGAGAATCCACTTCACATCGCCGTATTGCTCGTGCTGCTCCTGCTCGTGTTCGGCGCCAAGCGGCTACCGGAGTTCGGTCGCTCGCTCGGATCGGGGATGCGTGAGTTCAAGAACGGGATCACGGGCGCGTCAACGACGGCGGCCGAGAGCGCCGGCCAAGACCGAACCAGTCATCCGCGTCTGCCGACGGACGCCGGCAGACGCTGACCCTGAGGGCGGGCCGTGAGCAACCCGTCGCTTGCACGGTTGGGAGCTGTCTATGGCGCGTTCGACCCGCCTGAGGGCTTGAACGGCTACGCGCGTGCCGTCGAGAAGCTCGGTTTCGGACACCTGTGGGTGGTCGAGGACTGCTTCCTCGCAGGCGGTCTCACGCTGGCCTCATCGGCACTGGCCGTCACCGAGCGGCTCCGGGTGGGCGTCGGGCTGATGCCGGCGCCACTGCGGAACCCCGCGCTGGCGGCGATGGAGATTGCGACCCTCGCTCGCTTGTATCCAGGCCGCTTCACCGCGACGTTCGGGCACGGTGTGCGGTCTTGGATGGATCAGGTCGGCGCACTTCCGGCCAAGCGCCTGAGCGCTCTCAGAGAGACGGTCTCGGTCGTCCGGGCGCTCCTCGCCGGGGACTCGGTGACGCTCGAGGGCTCCTATCTGAGGATGCGCGACGTCGAGCTCGAAATGGGGCCCTCGGTGGCGCCCGAGGTCCTGATCGGCACGACCGGGCCTCGCGGCATCGAGATGGCCCGCGATATCGCCGATGGCCTGCTGCTGCCGGAGGGGTGCGGGCCCGATTTCGTGCGCTGGGCAGGGGGAGCCGACTCCGTCCCGCCAAAACGGGTCACCTACGCGTGGCTCGCGATCGACGAGAATCGGTCCGAGGCGCTCGCGCGCGTTGCCCCCTCCCTGAAACGCTGGGCTCTCTCGGAGCACTATCCGTGGCCGCGCGAGCTCGCCGGGCTCGGAAATGCACCTCTGCAGATCTCGGATTCGGAGGTCGCGGCCTTGGCGGCCCGCGTATCCGTGGCCGGGACGGGCAGCGACTGCGCGGAGTCGATTCAACGGCTCTTCGATGCCGGCTCGGACCGGGTGATCCTGGTCCCCCAGGGCCCAGACCCGTTGAGCGAATTGGGGCAGGTGGCCTCCACGGTCGCCCCCGCTATCAGCCTCTGACCGACTGATCGGCCAAGGGCTGCGGCCTCTGCTCTGAGGGTTCCATTCTCGGGAGATCCTCGAGCAGCTGGCGCGTGTAGGGGTGCTGCGGATCGTCGAGCACCCTCTCGGTCGGGCCGGCCTCGACGATAGTTCCTGTTTGGAGGACGATCGCGTTCTGAGCGATGCTTCGCACGACGGCGAGGTTGTGCGTGATGAAGACCATGGTGAGGCCGCGCTCAAGTTGAAGGTCCCGTAGCTGCTCGATCAGCAGCGCCTGCACCGAAACGTCGAGCGCGGAGGTGATCTCGTCGCAGACGAGCACCTCGGGCTCGACGACCAGGGCACGGGCGACGGCGACCCGTTGGCGCTCACCGCCGGAGATCGAGCTTGGGAGGATGTCGGCGAAGTCCTTGCCAAGGTGGACGGTGTCAAGGATGTCGAGTGCCTTTCGGCGGCGGTCTCGAGGCGAGAGGCGCTCGAAATGACGGAGCGGCTCTTCGACGTTTTCGATCACGGTCATCGTCGGATTCAGCGAGCCGAACGGGTTCTGGAAGATGTACTGCATCCGCCGAAGTTGCTCGTGCTCTCGTTCGCGAGCGCCGTTACGGAGCGGTTGGCCGTTGAGCGTGATCTGGCCCTCCCAGTTCGAGTGAAGCCCGACCAGGCAGCGCGCGAGGGTCGTCTTGCCCGAGCCGGACTCGCCGACGATCGCCGTGCACTCTCCGCGCGGGACACCGAAGCTCACGTCGTGGAGGATCTCCTTCGGTCCGTATCCAGCGATCAGCTGCGATACCTGGACGGCTGTGCCCTCCAGGGGCTCCGGTCGTGGCGCGGCGGTGCGGGCCAACGCGGCTCCACCGTCGAGTGGGATGGGATGCAGGCAGCGGACGAGCGAATCGCCTTCAACCTGAGCCAGGCGCGGCTCCTCGCCCCGGCAGTCCTCCTGGGCGCGCGGACATCGGGGCGCATAGCTGCAACCGGAGGGCCAATGGCCGGGACGTGGCGGTCGTCCCTCGATTCCGACCAGCCGGTTCGTCTCGTCGGCTGACGGCGCCGCTTTCAACAGGCCGGCGCTGTACGGGTGCCTTGGTTCTCGGAAGAGCTTGGCCGTGCTGGCAACCTCTACGATCCGGCCCGCGTACATGACGGCGGTCTTGCTCGCCACCTGAGCCACGGCAGGTAGATCGTGGCTGACGTAGACCGCGCTGGCGCCGTAGCCTGCGGCCATCTCGTTGATCTTCTCGAGGATGTAGCGCTGAGTCGTCACGTCGAGTCCTGTGGTCGGCTCGTCGAGGACGATCAGGCGGGGCCGGCAGGCGAAGGCGATCGCGATCACGACTCGTTGCTGCTGACCACCGGATAGCTGGTGTGGATAGCTCCGCAGGAACTGCTTGGTGCTCGGCAGATTCACGGCCGTCATGAGCTCGGCCAGCTGATCCTCGAGCTCCTGCTTGTCGAGTTTCTCGTGGACGGTGAACGCCTCCCGCAGCTGGCCGCCGATTCGGTGAGCGGGATTGAGGCCGGCGGCCGGATCCTGCGGAACGTAGGAGACGAGACGTCCGCGCGCATCGCGCAGCTCCTCACCGCTCAGCTGCAGCATGTCCACGTCGCCGACGCGGACACTCCCGCCGCAGATCTCGAGGCCGCGACGAGCGAACCCGAGCAGCGCGACGGCGACTGTGCTCTTGCCCGATCCAGACTCCCCCACCAAGCCCATCGTCTGCCTTTCGGCGACGTCGAATGACACTCCACTGACGATCGGAGTCTTGGTGGCGATCATGCGGATCGACAGGTCGCGCACCTCGACGACGGGTTTCTCAGCGAGGCCGACGGCGGCGGGGCCGTTCATTCCGGAACCTCCTGGAGGGGCACGGCTTCGGCTGCGCCCGTTGCACCCACGGCGAACAGCTCCAGTGACGGGTCGCCGGTACGCGCGGAGGAGAGTCCCGCGCGGGCGATGGCATCGGAGAACATGTTCGTGCCGACCGCGAGCGCCGCGAGGAGAATGGAGGGAGCGAGGACACCCCACGAGTTGGCGGCGATACCGACTCGGTCTTCGTTGATCATGACGCCCCAATCGGCTCCGGGAGGGTGAACGCCGAGGCCGAGGAAGGCGAGCCCCGCCACGAGGATGATCGAGAAGCTGAGACGCAGGGCGCTCTCGACCATCAGTGGGCTGAGGAGACTGGGGACGACGTGGCGCCGGATCACGGTTCTGGGCGGCACCCCCCAGGCGGCGACCGCCTTTACATAGTCGCGCTCGGAGACATCCTGGGCTGAGGCGCGTAGGACGCGGGCCACCTGCGGAGCCTGGGTGAGCCCCACCGAGACGATCACCAGCCAGGTCTTCGCACCGATCACGCTGAGCATCATCAGGACGAATACGAGCTGGGGCACCCCCAACAGGACGTCGACCGAGCGCATGATCACCGAGTCGACGCGGCCCCCGCGGTAGGCGGCGACGACCCCGGCGGCCGTCCCGACGACGACCGCGAGGGCCGTCGCCGCGAGGGCGATGAGCATCAGATGCCAACCACCGTGCAGGACACGCGCGAGGACGCTGCGTCCGAGTGCGTCACCGCCCAATGCGCCGGTCGCATGACCCGGCGTTTCGAATGGCGCGCCCTTCAGGTCGAGTGGGCCCGTGCCACCCAAGAGCGGGCCGAGAAACGCAACGGCGACGACAAACAGCGTCAAGCTGAGCCCGACCTTGCCGCGCCATGTTCCCAGAGCCTGAGCCACGATGCGGCCGGACCGGCCCCCTAGCGCGGGTCCCGTCAGCTGGGCATCGGACCCGGAGATCGATGCGGCCTCCATCAGCGCGGATACCTTCGCCGCGGGGTCACGATCAGCACGCAGACGTCAGTGACGATGTTGAGCAGAACGTAGAAGACCGCCAGCAAGATGACGATGTATTGGATCTCGGTCACGTTGCGACCGTTGATCGCGTTCACGAGCATGAGCCCCAGCCCTGGATAGGCGAAGATCGTCTCGACCAGGACGATGCCGCCGGCGAGGAAGAGCAGATTCAGGCCAACGACCTGAATGATCGGAGCGAGAGCGTTGGGAAGGGCGTGACGCAGAGCAACCCTTGCCGTCGACGCACCCTTCAGGCGGGCGAACTCGACATAGTCGCTGTCGAGCGCCTCGATCATCGCCCCTCGCGTCATCCGGAACATGTAGGGCGTGACGACGATCACCAGTGCGAGGACGGGAAGCACGAGCTTTTCCGGTTCGCTGAGGATCGAAACCCCGGGTTCGAGAACAGAGATGGCCGGGAACAAGTGCAAGACGCTGGTCGAGAAGAGCAGTACGCAGAAGATCGCGACGACGAATTCAGGCAGGGCACTCGCGACGAGTGAGAACACGGAGCCGACGGTGTCGAAGAAGCCGTCACGACGATAGGCGGCGTATACGCCCATCAGTAGGCCTAGCACGGTCGAGATCACTGCGCTGAGGAGCACCAACACCGCACTGTTTTCGATGCGTTCGCTCGCGAGGCTCGTCACCTTGTTGCTAGCGACGGTCCCAACCGAGGTGGCGGGTGCGCCTTCCCCAAGTGAGTTGCCGAAATCGACGCGGAGCGCGTTGGTGGCCCAGTGCCAGAACCGGGTCAGCAAGGGTTTGTCGAGCCCGAGTTCGACTCGCAGGTTTGCGACCCGTTCCGGCGTTGCGCTGTGGCCGAGGATCGCGGTCGCGGCGTCGCCCGGGAGAACCGTCGTCGCGGCGTAGACGATGATTGCAATCAGGATGATCGTGACGGCCCCGAGGGCAAGCCGGGTCAGGACCATCGCGAGGATCGGCCGCGTAGCGAGCGCCTGCGAGAAACGCCGCCGCAGGCTCGGCGTGGTTGTCGCGGGAACGGCGTCGACCGGGGCCATGTGTAGCGGATCAGCTGCCATGGGTCCTGTGCGCCGTTTGGGAGTTTTGACGTGGTGCGACATCGTGAGCCCGACCTCTACTGGTGCTGCTCTTCTTCGCGATTTGCCCAATATTCGGCCTGACGCTCGTCTTCGATGTAGGCGGGGACGGGGAAGTCCCACCAGCCGGGCACCCAGGGGCCGGCTGCGTCGCGGGCGGTCGGAACCTCCACCAGCGCCGGGCCTTCGCTCGCGAACGCGCGCTCGAGGGCGGGCTGCAGGTCATCGCTCTCCTCGACCTTGAACGTCTCCACGCCGAATCCCCTGGCGACCGTGGTGATGTCGACCTCGTAGGGCTCGCCGTTGTGGGAGAACTCGCTGAGCAGATGGCGGTCCAAGATCTTGCGTTGGCCTCCGCGGATCGACATGTAGCCGCCGTTGTTCTGGACGACGAAGACGACGGGGATCTCATGTTGGGCGCAGACACCGAGCTCTTGGCCTGTCTGCAGGAAGTCGCCGTCGCCGACGACGCAGGCGACCTGGCGGTCCGGCCGGGCCAGCTTGGCGCCGATCGCCGCGGGGACCGCCCAGCCCATCGACGAGTAGCCGCCCGAGGTCATGTGGGTGCGTGGCTGGTAGACGGGGAAGGACTGCTTGACCGCTCCCTGAGTGTTGCCTGAGCCGGCGACGACGATGCCGTCGCGCCCCATCACCCGGCGCAGATCGCGGAGCGGCCGCTGCGAGGTGAACGGCACCTGCTCGGAGTCGAGCCGCTCGCTCTCGTTGCCGCGCCACTCCTCTCGCAGCGAGTCGAGCTCGGCAAGATAGTCCTCGCGGTTCGACGGCTGCGGTCCGATGGCCTCGATCAGGGCGGCCAGTGCCGGCTTCGCGTCCGAGAGGATCCCGACCTCAACGGGGTAGTTCTTGCCGATCTCGTGAGGCTCGATGTCGATCTGGATCAGCTTGCCGGGCGGCAGCGAGAAGGTGACGCCCTTGCGGTAGCTCGATGCCGACCAGTCCGTGAAGCGGCAGCCGACGGCGAGCACCACGTCGGCGGCGGCTGCGACCGCGTTCCCCGTGGCGGTGCCGGTCTGCCCGACCGGACCGGCGAAGAGGCGGTCGTCCTCAGGGAAGGCTCCCTTGCCGCTCCAGGTGGTGACGACCGGCGCCTGCACCATCGCCGCGAGCTTGCGGAGCTCGACGCTGGCCTCCGCGCTGATCACGCCGCCCCCGACGGCGATCACCGGGCGCTTCGCGTCGGAGAGCACCGCGGCGGCAGCCTCGATCGCGTGGGGATCGGGGTGTGCGCGACCGGTCGGCAGGCGCTGCTCGAGGTCATGCAGCGAGACATCGACAGCCGCCGCCTGGATGTCCATCGGTACCTCGATGTGCACCGGGCCTGGCCGGCCCGTGAGCATCGCGCTGAACGCGCGATGGAGGACGAACGGAAGCTCGGCCACGGTGTTGACGGTCCACTGGCGCTTGGTCACCGGCTCGACGACCCGCGAGAAGTCGTTGTTTCGATGGCGCTCGAGCTCCTGCATCGTGCCGTGGCCCTGCATGTGCAGTGGCGGTGCGCCCGTGATCGCGATCAGCGACGCCGAGTCGGCGTAGGCGGTCGCCAACCCCATGACCGTGTTGGCGGCGCCCGGGCCGACGGATGTCAGGGCGGCGATCGGTTTGCCGCTCGCACGGAAGTAGCCGTCGGCGAGATGGACTGCGCTTTGCTCGTGGAAGACCTGAAGGACCTCGACGTCCGACTCATCGCGGAGGAAGCCGTCGAGCAGCGCCCAGACGCCGTGGCCGGGGATACCCGCTGCGTACTTGACTCCATAGTTGGTGAGCGTGCGCGCGACGATCTCGCCACCGGTCAGCCTGTGCACCCGATCTCCCGTCCTTCGAGTTCGCGACCATTGGATCGTCGGCGTTCGCTGGTTCGATAGCAATGCGCACGCGGTGAAATCCGATCGCGGGATTTGCGCAGGATGACAATCGCGGCCAGGCGGCGCCCTGCATACGCTGGCCGCGTGAAGCGTGTGCTCTTTCTGTACGGCGGTTTCCCGGGGCACCGTCCATACGAGGTCGCGAAATGGGCCCGCGGGCTTATGGACGACCTCGGGTTCGAGGTGGAGGAGATCCAGGACCCTCACCGCTTCGAGGACGACCTGACGGTCTACGACCTGATCGTCCTCGGCTGGACACAGTCGCAGACTACGGAGGACCTCACCGACAGGGCAGAGCAGCGTTTGATCGAGGCGGCGCGCGCCGGGACCGGCTTCGCCGGCTGGCATGGGATGACCGCCTCGTTCCGGGCCAGCCTGCCGTACTCGTGGATCGTCGGTGCCGATTTCGTCGAACACCCGGGGGGCGAGGCGGTCCGGATCCCGTTCGACGTGAAGATCGTGGACCGCGAGCATCCCGTGACGAGGGGTGTCGAGGACTTCAAGGTCGAATCCGAGCAGTACTACATGCACGTCGATCCGGCGATCCATGTCCTGGCGAGCACTACGTTCGATGGCGAGCCGGGCGTCCGCTGGATGGCCGGCGTCGAGATGCCCGCGGTCTACGTCAAGGAGTTCGAGCGCGGCCGGGTGGTCTACGCGATGGGTGGCCACGAGGTCGAGGAAATGCAGCGTCCCGAGATGACCCTGCTGGTAAGGCAGGGCATGGAGTGGGCTGCTCGCTAGCGCCGGGTGGGGCACCAAGCGAGCTAAACGAGCCCGCCATGCTCGGCGGCGCGCAGAGCCAGAGCCGCGATCGTGAGCGCCGGGTTGACCGCCGCCGAGGATGGGAAGACCGAGCTGTCGGCAATCCAGAGGTTCTCGACGCCGTGGCAGCGGCCGGTGGGGTCGACGACGCTGCTCGTCGCGTCCTCGCCCATTCGCGCCGTCCCGCATTGGTGAGAGGTTGCCACGATGCCGAGGCTCTGGCTGAAGACGAACGGGAACCCTGCTCGGCGCAGCGCGCTGCGAAACCTCGCGACGAGCTCGGCGTGGGACTTGAGGCCCGTCGGGTGCCAGCGCAGCCGGATCTGGCCGTTCGCCTCAACTTCGACTCGGTTGCTCTCCAGCGGCAGCTCCTCGCTCTGGGCCAGGAAGTCGACCGAGCGCCGGCAGATCGCCGAGAGCACGCCGGTGGGGGCCCACGTCCGGGCGGCCTTGATCGTCTCGCCGTAGAGCTTGCCCAGCGACTGGATGTTGCCGAGCGGATAGGCGTGATCAGGACCTCGCTCGTACCAATCGTTGACACCTACCGTCTTCTCGAAGCCGATCTCGAGGTCGCGTCCCGGCCGTGAGGCGATGATGAAGGTGGTTGGGTGGCCCATGTAGTTGCGGCCAACCTGCCCGGATTGGTTGGCGAGGCCATCGGGTCTTGAGCGAAGCAGCAGCGCGGCGCTGTTGACGGCCCCGGCGGCGACCACGTAGCGGCCCGCGCGCACGTTGATGAGGGAGCCGCCGCGGGCCACCTCAAGGCACTCGACCGCGTTGCCGGACCCATTCGCGATGATCCGCCGCACGTCGGCGTTGGTCATGAGCTTGACCGTCGCGTGCTCGAGCGCCGGACGCATCGCACAGACGTCTGCGTCACCCTTTGCGTCGACGAGGCAGGAATATGAGTCGCACGTGGCGCACAGCACGCATTTGCCGCCCGGTCGCCAGTCGACGGCCTGCGGGAGCGAGTAGGGGCGCAGTCCCTGGCGGGTGAGGCTGTCGACGATCTTGGCAATCGTCGCGTCGTGTGGGACGGGGGGGTGCGGGAAGGGCGTTGAACGCCAGGGCTCAGTCGGGTCGCCCTCGCCCCCATGGACCCAGTAGAGGGCCTCTGCGCGACCGTAGTAGGGCTCGAGCTCGTCGTAGCTGAAGGGCCATGCAGGTGAGGTGCCGTCTTCGAGCTCGATCGCGCCGAAGTCAAACTCGCGAAAGCGCGGCATCGTCGCCCCGTAGAGCTTGCTGCAGCCTCCGACGTAGTGGTAGCAACCGGGCTGGAATTCGCTGCCGTCGGCGTCAAGCCACGGGTCCGAGTTCTTGTAGCGGCCTTCGCGGTGGACTGCCCGCGGGGACCAGTTTTGACGCTCGCGTGGGAGGAAGTCGCCCTTCTCGATGACGAGGATCCGGGCGCCCGACTCGCGCAGCGCCCACGCGAGGGTCGCGCCCCCGACACCGGCACCGATGATCGCGATGTCGCACTCGATGTCGCCTGCGTGCTGAGGATTCACGACGGGCGGAGCGCCCTCGGCGAAGATGGGGTCGGCGCTCATCCGAGCTATTTAAGGTCGTTCGGCGGTCGCAGGCAACGGACCGACTATGAAACGGCGCGGAGCCCGGTGCACCCTGTGCATCGCGGTCCTCCGTCGAGCTCAGGTCGGGGCGCCGCCGTCGGCGAGCAGGATCTCTCGAGCCCGGAGGGCAACGTAGAGCCGCACCCGCAGCTCCGGATCGTCGAGTGAGCCGCCGATCAACTGTTCGATGCGGTCGAGTCGGTAGTAGACCGATCGTCGCTGGAGCTGCAGCGCGCGGGCGGTGAGGTTCTTGTTGCCGTTCGAGCGCAGGTAGGCATCGAGTGTCGGCACGAGCTCACCGTTGTGCCGGTCGTCGTGTTCGATCAGCTGCTTCAACTCGCTCTCGACGAAGTTGGCGAGCGTGGGGCCGACGCCAAGCGGTGAGAGCAGACGATAGAGGACAAGGTCGTCGTAGAAATGCACTCGCCCAGCGTCGGTCGAGGGCCCGAGCCTGTAGGCGGCCAGCGCCTCGAGGTAGGCCTGGGGCAGCTGGCCGACGGTGCAAGACCGGCTGACCCCGGCGTGGCTGGCGTCCTCGTAGGGCGCGGCTTTGATCTCGTCGAGCGTGCTCTCGATCAGACGGGGCAGGTCGGTGCTCGGGCGATAGGTGACGACCGCTGTCAGCAGGCCGTCGACGGAGCCGACGACGGCGGGCCAGCGTGCCGCGCGCAAGCCGCGGCGTAGTTCATCGGCGCCCTGCTCGGGATCGGCGCCGTTCGGGGCATCGGGCCGACCGGCGACGATCATCAGCAGCTCTCCCTCCAGGTCGACGCCGAGGCCGCCGGCCCTGGCCAGGAAGTCCTGCCCGCTGAAGCCCTCAGACCGCGTCAGGGCGCCTACCAACGAGTGTTCGGTCGCGTCGCTGAGGGCCGCGTCTCGCTCGGCCATCAGATACAGGGCGACGCTCGCCGAGGCACGCCCGAGGGCGAGGCGAACGGCGTCATCGAGCGGGGTGTCGAGTTCGATGACGTGAAGGCGACCCCATTCCTCACCCTTGACGATGATCGCGGTCCACAAACAGCGGGGTGGACCGTCCACCTCGAGCACGGCCGCCGATGCGTTGCGCTGGTGACCCTGCCGGGAGTGCGTCTGCCAGTTGCGCAGCAACGATGTGACGCTTTCGGCCGAGCGCCCGTAGTCGACGACCCGTCGGGCGCCGTCCTCGAGGATCACCGGGTTCTTCAGCCTCTCGGCCAACAGCTCCAGCACCGCCGACAGCGAGGCACCTTCGAGAATCAGCTTGTTGAGGGCGTCATCGATGGCGATCGCTCGCTGAAGCGCGGTATGGGCGGAGCTGATGAGCTCGGTGTGGGCTATGCGCGTGACCGCCACGAAGGGCACCTCGTTGTCGAGGGAGATCAGCACGAGGTCGGCGCGAGCGGCCTCTTCGATCATCACCTCGGGGACCGAGCGGAAGCCGCGACCAAGCTCGATGATCACGCACGCGGTGCCGGCGGACGCGAGTTCGCGCACGTAGCGGCGCAGTTGCTCGGGCTGCTGGCCGAGGCCTGTCGCTGCAGTCAGCAGGGCCTCACCGCCCGAGAGATACTGGGCGATGTCGGCGATCTCCCCGGTGTGGACCCAGCTGACCTGCCGGTTCAGGCGATCGGCACCGGCGAGGATCTCGAGCCCGGCGTCTGCCAGGAGCTCCATCTCGAGGAGATCTTTGATCTGCATAGATCCAGGTTACGTTCTCGTAACCAGCGGCGAGCGACCACGTGACGGGCAGCTCCTGCAGCGCGGGTCCGCTGGCGCTGCCGGTCCGATGATTGCGGTGGCCGGCGGCTGTTCCTCGAGCCCGAGCCCGTTCAGAGCGCACCGCCTGGGGGCGCGTGTCGGGAGGCGACCGATGCGAGGATCCGGCCGAGCAGTTCGACCGCGTCGAGATCTCGGTGTAGGAGCTGCCCGGCCATGATCCGGCTCACCCCGGCGGCCTCGAGCTCCCCCACCCTCTGCAGCGCCTCATCGGTGGTCGCGACGATCCAGGTCTCCGTCAAGCTCTCGCGGTAGCGAGCGGCGCTCCCCGCCCCTTCCCAGTCAGCCAGCCGCTCCAGCCGATCCTCCAGTTCAGCCCGAGTATCGGCGACGATCCAGCCGGTGTTCAAGGAGAGCGGCAATGTGGCGGGATCGCGTCCGATCGCTTCGCAGGCGGCGTCGAGTCTGTTCCTGACCTCGGCTATCTCGGGCGCGGTCATCTCATCGACGTTGTACTCGTCTGCGAGGCGAGCGGCGAGCGCGATGCTTCGGGGTTTGCCCCTGCCACCGAGGATCAACGGCGGCCCGCCAGCCTGCACCGGCGCGGGCAGAGGCTCGACGTTCTCGGCGGTGTAGTGCCGGCCGTGGAAGGAGAAGGGACCGCCACGCCAGTGCCGGACGATGAGCTCGCATTGCTCTTCGAGGGCGTCGATGCGGGCGCCGATCGGCGGCAGCTCAAAGCCGTAGGCGTCGTGCTCTCCCCCCCACCATCCCGCCCCGATTCCGAGCTCGATTCGGCCGTTGGTGACGTGGTCGGCGGTCGTGACCATCTTCGCCAGCACGGCTGGATGGCGGAAGGTCGCCGGCGAGACAAGGGTCCCGAGCCGCAGGCGGTCCGTGATCGCGCCGAGGGCACAGATGGTGGCCCAGGCATCGAGCGACCCGCGGCGGCTGCCTTCGACCACGCTGAGGTAGTGATCGGAGCGAAACAGGGTGCTGACCCCGGCGCGTTCGCAGGCGCCGGCCAGCGCCTTCCAGTCCTCCCAGGTGACGTCCTCCTGACCCTCGATCATCAGGCAGAGATCCAACGTGCTCCCCCAGTGCGCTTCATTGGTGTCCGTCCGCTCGCGGTGAACTACCTCGTTCGGTGACAGGGGCGCCCCGCTCGGCGCCGCGTGCGAGTCGTGAGCTCTCCTCGTATCCGAGGACATAGACAGCTTCGGTCAGCTCCCCCAACCCAGCCGTTGCATACCGATTCAGCCGCTCTTCGTCGATCGTGATGCCGCGAACACAACGGTTCGTCAATGCTTCGCAGGCGACGCGCAGGCAGTCTTGGGCCTCGAACAGCGAGGCGGCTGCCGCCGGAAGCATCGCGCCCAGCTGCAGCTGTGCGGCGTCAAGCGCAAGCGTGGTCGTCAAATCGAGGCCGTGGATGCGGAAGCAGAGTTGGTTGGCGTACTCGGGGATGACCGGATTGACCTTGCCCGGCATCATCGATGAGCCGACCTGAACGGCCGGAAGCCGCAGCTCTGCCAGACCGGTGTGTGGCCCCGAGGAGAGCAGGCGGAGGTCGTTGGCCAGCTTCGCCAGGCGCACTGCGCTCGAGCGAATTGCCGCCGAGTAGGCGAGCAGGCCCGATGGGTCGGTGGTCGCCGAGATGGGTCGCTCCGCCAGCTGCAGCGGAACCCCCGATTCCTCGCTCAAGCAGCAGACCGCCAGCTCCGCGTAGCCGGGCGGCGCTCCGAGGCTCGTACCGATGGCAGTTCCGCCGAGGTTCACCTCGAGCAGCCCCCGCTCAACGGCGCCTCGGAGTGCAACGCTGCTCTGTCGGCAGCCGTCGGCCCACGCATCGAACTCCTCGCCGACACGCATCGGCACCGCGTCGCGCAGCTGAGTCCGGCCCAGCTTGCTGGCGCCTCGCTGCTCATCGGCGGCCGTGGCCAGTGCGCGGCCGAGACCTTCCTCGGCGAGTACGACCGAGCGGTTGCGGAGCACGAGCGCGACGCGGAGGGCCGTCGGATAGACGTCGTTGGTCGACTGAGACCGATTGACGTGATCGTTCGGGTGCAGGTGCTCATACGCACCGGCCTGGTGGCCGAGCCGCTGCAGGGCGCAGTTGGCGATCACCTCGTTTACGTTCATGTTTGTCGAGGTGCCGGCCCCGCCCTGTAGTACCGGGAGGGGCAGGTTCGCAAACAGGCGCTGCGGGTCCTCGAGCAGTTCGTCACAGGCGGCCACGATCGCCTGCCCGATGCCCGGATCAAGCACGCCACATTCGATGTTCGCTCGGGCCGCCGCGCGCTTGACCATCACGAAAGCCCGACCGAACTCGGGCACCTCTCGCAGGACAGGCGGCCCGTGCGGGAAGTTTTCGGCTGCGCGCGAAGTATGCACTCCGTAGAGAGCGTGCGCGGGGACCTCCCGAGTTCCGAGCATGTCGTGCTCGATGCGCTGTTCGACGCTCAAGTCATTGGCTCCGTCCACCGACCGGATGGACGATTCGCCAATCGTGGCCGAAGCGGACCTGCCGGCAAAGGCACGAGGTGCGAAGGATCGCGAGTGCCACTGCACAGCCTGAGCGAGAGATCCGCCGTCGTGCACGCCAGATTCGGCTAGGACCACAGGTGCCGTCGAGGGCGATATCGGCCTATCCCGGGTGGCTCAGTGCTCCCACTGAGACCAGATGCTTCAGGCTGCGTTCGGCGTCCTCGGTGGACCCGCACTCCACCGACAGGACCAGGTCCCTCGGGGCTCGCCGACAGATCTCGACGACACGTGTCCAGTCGATCACGCCGTCGCCGCATGCGCAGCCGAGCATCCCGCGGCGCTTGCCGCGGTATCTCTCGGCGTCCTGCGCGGAGATGTCCTTGGCGTGGACGTGGACGACATCCTCGATCGAGTCTTCCAACCAGACGTGGGGATCGTTGCCGCTGAGGAAGCTGTTCCCCGTATCGAGGTTGATTCCGATTGCGGGGCTGTCGATGAGCGCTTTGGTTCTGTCGAGCGCGGCGGGCGTCGCCGTGTACTCGGCGTGGGTCTCGAGTCCGATCGTGATCCCCCGTGGCTCGGCGGCGGCAACCGCCTCCTCCAGGACGTATCGCATCAGCACGTGATGCTCGTCCGGCCCTCCCCATGAGGGCCGGGCCGGGCCGTCGTCGGTGACCACGATCGGGCAGCCGGCCTCGGCGCTGAAGCGAACTGCCTGCCGCAGATAGTCGGTGCTCACGTCGGGCAGGCAGAGCGGGCTGTGGGCGGAGATTGCCGACATCCGCAGATCGTGGCTCTCGATTTCCTCGCGCATCCTCAGCGGGTCGTCGAGCATCGAGACGCTGTGGAAGTAGCCTGCGGCGCTCAGCAGCTCGCGGCCCCAGTGCACCATCGGCTCGATGAAAGTGAATCCCATCTCTGCGGCGGTCTCGATCGACGACCGGAAGGATCGTCCTTCGAGTCGGCCGAACTCCAGATTTATCCCCACGTAGACGTCGCCCATCGGCTATCTCGCTTCTTTATACGCGCTCAGGCGCCTAGGAGGGCAGCGTGATCTGGTCGAGTCGGTCCTGCGCGCTGCGGGCGTGCCCGGGCAGCTGTTCGGCTTCGGAGATCGCCACGATCATCGGCGCCGTGTTTAGGCTGCCCTCGACGGTCACGGACTGGTAGGTCAGCGTCTTGAGGAAACTGCCGACCCAGAGACCCCCGCTATAGCGGGCCGCGCGGGCGGTCGGCAGTACGTGGTTAGTGCCGATCCCCTTGTCGCCGAAGGGGACCGTCGTGTTCTCGCCGAGGAAGATCGACCCGTAGTTCCGCAGCAGCTGCAGGTACTCGTTCGGGTCCGCCGTGTGGATCTCCACGTGCTCGGCTGCGAACTTGTCGGCGAGCTCGGCGGCCTCCTCGACGCTGTCGCAGATCGCGATCTCCCCGTAGCGCTCCCAGGCTTCGCGGGCGACGTCACCGGTCGGCAGTTCGGCTATGCGCCGCTCGATGGCCGCATGCGCCTTTTCGGCAACCTCGGCCGAGGTCGAGATCAGCCAACCGGCCGAGGTCGGGCCGTGCTCCAACTGGCCGGCGATGTCGGAGGCGATCAACTCGGGGTTGGCGGTCTCGTCTGCGACCACGAGGATCTCGGTGGGCCCGGCGAGCAGATCGATGCCGACGGTCCCAAACAACTGGCGCTTCGCCTCAGCCACATAGACATTGCCTGCGCCGACGATCATGTCGACAGGTTCGACGTCCTCTATTCCGTAGGCGAGCGCTGCCAGACCGTGGGCGCCGCCGATGCAGAGAATCTGATCGGCCCCGCCGGAGTCCATTGCATAGATCATGGCCGGCGCGATCCCGGCGGGCGAGATCGGGGGGGCGCAGGCGATCACCTGCTCGACACCCGCTACCTTCGGCACCACCGTGGTCATTAGCGATGATGCGATCAGCGGGTAGCGGCCGGCGGGGGAATAGGCGCCGGCCGAGCTGATCGGCACGAGGCGGTGGCCGAGCACGACACCCGGGGTGGGTTCGATCTCGACCTCCGAGAGACTGTCGCGCTGGGCTTTGGCGAAGATGCCGATCTGCTCGGCCGCGCGATCGATGTGGTCGCGCAGCTCACGTGGCACGGCCGCAACAGCTCCCTCTATCTCCTTGCGCGTCAGGGTGAAGCGGTCCGGGCTCCAGTGGTCGAAGCGCTCGGAGTACTCCCGCACCGCGGAAGCGCCGCGCCTCTCGACGTCCAGCAGGATCCCTGAGACCACTTTTGTGATCTGTGGGTCAACCGCGACTGGCGTTCGGTCGGCCGATGTGAGGTAGCGGGGCATCGACAGGATGTTGGCTTCAGCCGGGCCGGATGGTCAAGGCACAACGTGGGAAGGTGCGATTGGCCCGTTGCATATTCCGATGGTGCGCGTCAGGGTTCCTGGATGAGCTCGACAACGTTGCCGTCGGGGTCCCGCATGTACACCCAGACGACACCGACGTCGTCGGCGTGCGGTGCCGAAACGAACGTGACTCCTTCACTGCTGAGACGTTCGTACTCGGCGTTGACATTCTCGACTCGAAGGCACAGGTGGGCGGCTCCGACCTGTGAGTTGTGGGCTGCCTCGCCCGTTGGCTGGTTCTGGTATCGCAACAGCTCGAGTTTCGGCCCTCCCTGGGGATGGCTGAGCCAGCTGATATCCACGTCGGCATCGACCGTCCCGGTGCCCTCGTCGGCGGCGGGTCCCGAGGAGACGTAGCGCCGCAGCGGCTCGAAGCCGAGTTTGGCGAAGAACGCGTTGGTCGCCTCCAGGTCGCCCACCGTGAACGACATGTGGTCGATGCCGACGATTTTCACCTCACGAGACCCAGAAGTTCTTGAACTGGAAGTTCCCCAGGGGCTGGCCCAGCAGCGACGGCGTTATGCCGTGGACCTTTTTGTTCCAGGAGTCGATGATCGGGAAGTTGTAAGGGATGATGTTGCCGCCTTCTGCCCAGTCGATCTTGACCATCTCGTGGATGATTTCTTCCTGCTTGGCCTTGTCGAGCGTGCTGGTTGCTTCCTTGTAGAATTTGTTGTAGGCCGGGGAGTTGAACTTCGTGAAGCTGAAGACGCCTCCAGTCACATTGGCCTGTCCGGCTGCGACGAGGTAGGGCTGATAGGGCCAGTAGTCCATCCCGAACGGCACTTTCAGATAGCTGCGGGCGAAGTATTCGGTGCTGGGCTGCTTGACGACCGCGATCTTGATCCCTGCCGCAGCGGCCTGAGTCGCAAGCACTTCCGCGGTCTGCTCCATGCCCGGTGCGATTTCGGACGTGTAGAGCTGGATCGTGAGGTTCGATTGACCCGCCGCTTTGAGCAGCGACTTGATCTTTTCGATGTCCTGTTCGTGCTGGGGCAGGTGGACCGATGTCACGGCCGGCGTCAACGTGCCGAAGTAGTCGTTCGCGATGCCGCCGTGCCCGCTGAACACGCTCTCGATCATTCCTTTTCGGTTGACCGCGAGCTTCATGGCTTCGCGAACGCGGTTGTCGGTGAACGGAGCCTTGTCTACCCGCATGCACAGCGGCGTCCAGCCGGCGGTCTTGGCGATGCTGACGACCTGCCCCGCGGCTTGGAGCGCTGCGACCGACGCGGCGGTGAGGTTGTCGATGCAGTCGACCTGTCCCGCCTGCAGCGCGCTGACCTGAGCCGATTCCTCGTTGACGTTGATCGTCCGGATTTCGTTGAGGTAAGGCCTCGGGTGGTCCCAGTATTCTTCGTGCTTGACGGTGACGCTTTCGCGCCCCGGCGTGAAGGACTTGAGCTTGAACGGGCCGCAGCCGATCGGTTTCTTCGGGTCGTAGCCGACGGGAACGATGTACAGCGTTTCAAAGCGGGCCGCGATCGCTTCGGCGAAGAACGAGTAGGGGCTGGTGAACTTGAGAACAAGAGTGTGGTCGTCGACGGCCTTGCTTGTCTTCAGGTCGAGTGAGCCGAGGATCACCGCCGCGGAGTATTTGCCGCTGATCACCCGGTTGAAGGTGAAGAGAACGTCCTTCGCGGTAAGTTCGCTGCCGTCGTGGAACTTGACGCCTTCTCGAAGCTTGATCGTCCATTCCGTCGCGGTGTTGTTGGGCGTCACCGACGTGGCGAGAACGTTTTCAGGCGTGCCCTGGGTGCTCAGGCGCAGCAGCGGGTCATACAGCTGTGCCGCCCGCGCGAAGTCCGTGTTTGTCAGGACGGCGTTTGCGTCGAGCGTGTCGGTGTTGGACCCGCCCTGAGCGCCGACGCGCAGTACACCCCCGAGGACCGGCTTGCCTTCTGCGACGCCCGGGGCGGCTGCGGTGCCGCTTTTTGAGCT
>OUNO011322626.1_pt1 | contig 77763 bp, 80 predicted proteins | sample 1779811 | NCBI WGS metagenome assembly OUNO01 (sample SAMEA3914804, study PRJEB12502) | metagenome | biome: forest; material: soil | place: Canada | collected 2010-06-25 | depth 0.3 m
GCTAAGAGGAGGTCTGTCGGAATGGTATTAAAGTATGGGTCTGAGCTATAGAAATCTTTGATTTTATGGTAAATCCAGTTTTTAACATTTTGAGTAAGAATCGTCTTTGGTGCTTTGGTGTTCACGATAATGCTATTCGGAATACATGGAAGAATGGCTTAACTATTTTTGCGTTCGAGTAGTGCCTCGCCTAGGCGTCAAAAGGACGGCGATGCAGTGAGTGGCGCAGAATCTATCGTCAGCAAAGCTTCTCAAGCAACTTTTGAAACTGTTCTCTTTCGGAAGCACTCAAGCGCTCCAGACGATTGCCAAACAACTCAGAGAGGATGTTGCGTGCACGAGTAGCGGCTTTGCGCCCAGTCGGAGTCACGATCAAACGATGGCGTCGCAAGTCCGAAGGATCAATCTCGCGCTTCACAAACCCTTTCGCTTCAAGGTTCTTCAGATACACAGTAATACTCGGTTTCGGCATGCAGAGTCGATCAGCAAGCTCCGCAGGGTAGGGACACTCCTCAATTTCTGCTAAAACAAAAAACTCTTTCAGTTCAAGGCCCAAGGCTTCGATGCCCGGAGTCGCTTCCGTGATGACACCGGTAAGCAAGCGGTAGTTGAGAGACCAGACCTGAGCGGCATTTATTTTTTCCATGGACAGCTTCCTGAGTGGATAGTACAATATTAAAGTAGTACAAAACTAAACTACATTTGAATTAAACTAACAGTTCCTTAAAGGAGTTTACCATGTCTCTTGATCAATATCTAACTCTTGGCCGTTCTGGTTTGCGAGTCAGCCCATTTTGTCTGGGTACCATGACTTTTGGAGAGGATCTCGGATGGGGATCGAGCGTGGAGGAATCCAGGCAGATTCTGGACCATTACATTGAACTCGGGGGTAATTTCATTGATACCGCCAACTTCTATACCAAAAGTCATTCCGAAAAAATTATTGGTGATCATGTAGGACGTCACGCGGCCAAGCGGGATCGCCTGGTGCTCGCAACCAAGTTCAGCGGAAACCTCTACCCGGGAGATCCGAACGGAGGAGGCTCGGGTCGTAAATCCATTATTTCCGCTTGTGAAAACTCCCTTCGTCGTCTTCAAACCGACTACATTGACCTTTACTGGCTCCACAACTGGGACATCCACACTCCGATCGAAGAAACCATGCGTGCACTCGATGATCTGGTTCGGGCAGGCAAGATTCGTTACATCGGAGTATCTGATACTCCGGCTTGGAAAATTGCTCAGGCAAACGTGCTCTCCCAATTCAAGGGATGGAGCTCTTTCATCGGCTTGCAGATCGAATACTCCCTGCTCGAAAGAACAGTAGAGCAGGAGCTTGTTCCACTGGCGCTTGAATTCGGACTCGGGATCACGCCATGGTCTCCACTGAAAAGCGGTATCCTGAGCGGGAAGTACACCCGCAAAAATGCAGGGCAGGTTAAACCTTCCCGTGGCTTCCTTGCCGAAGGATCCCTGAACGAAAAAACTTACGCGATCATCGACGAACTGGAAGCGATTGCGAAAAAACATAACAGCACTCCGGCAAGAGTGGCACTGGCCTGGGTTCAAGGACAAAAAGGCGTGAGCTCAACCATCATTGGTGCCCGTCGCTTGTCACAGCTCGAAGACAATGTCAAAGCGCTCGAACTGAAACTCTCGAAAGAAGAGTTCGGTCGTCTCGATGCGCTGACCAAACCCGTGTTTGGCTTCCCTCAGAGCATGGAGCCCTGGTTCCCGGCGATTCATAATGGAGGCACGAGCGTGAACGGTGTTTACGCGGAACCATCTCCATTTGGTGTTGGAAAAGGCGAGAAGCCTTACTAAGGAACAAAATATGGGACTCAAAGTAATAATCACCGGAGTGACTGGAATGGTGGGCGAGGGCGTCCTCATCGAGTCACTCCGGAATGAATCAGTGGATTCGGTCCTTGTGGTGACCCGCAAACCACTTGGACTGGATCATCCAAAACTGAAGGAACTGGTTGTTTCCGACTTTTTAGAGCTGGAAGCAAAGCCTGAGCTACGCGGATTTGATGCCTGCTTTTATTGCGCAGGAATCAGTTCGAACGGGATGAGTGAAGAGCTTTACACCCGGATTACTTACGAGACCACGCTTCACTTTGCGAATGTCGTTTCAGAACTGAATCCCAAGATCATCTTCAACTTCATTTCGGGTGCCAGCACGGATGGCTCTGAAAAGGGCAAGGCAATGTGGGCCCGCGTGAAGGGGAAAACTGAAAATGCCCTGAGAAGGATGTTTCCAGGCAGGCAGTACTCTTTCCGCCCGGCGCTCATGAAGCCCTTTCCAGAACAAAGGCATTTGTATGGATATAACAAATGGATCGTACGTTTGTATCCAGTCATGAGTCTTGTTTTTCCTGCGTGCACCATTCAGGAAATTGCCCGAGCCATGATTCAGACGACCCGGCACGGATACAAGGAAACCGTGCTTGAGGTTCAAGACATCAAGGCTCAGGCAGGCCAGTCCTGAGGTTTTACACGTACTTGTGAAGGATGACTCAAGAACCGGGAATATGTCCGAAGTGAGATTGGAAACGAACGGAAGTTTTGCAGATGTTTGTGTGCTCTTTCAGGTTACGATAAAGAGGTATGAAAAAAGTAAAATTGGTTTCATGGGTAGCAGGGGGCCTGATCGTTTCAGCTGCTGGGATATTAATTTCCAGCTACCTCGACATCCGGGAAGACGAAAACGAAACCTTGTTCGCAGGTCGGGTGCCCGCAAGCACGCTACAGTACGCATCAGCCCAAGAGACCATTCCGGATGGCGAAAGCGAGGCCATTGATCAAATCCGGGCGAGCATCGAAGAGAAGATCACAACTCGTTATCCACCGGGCGTGCGCCCGGCCCGTCGAGATGCTCACGCAAAACATCACGGATGCGTGCAAGCAACCTTCAATGTTTCGAATGAACTCCTTCCTCCTGAGCTTAGAGTGGGGGTTTTTTCTAAAAACCAGAGTTTTCCAGCGTGGATTCGTTTTTCCAACGGAAACGGGAAGCCTCAGGCAGATCGCAAGTTGGACGCCCGCGGAATGGCGATCAAGTTGATGAATGTTCCAGGCGATAAACTTCTGGAAGAGGAAAGGCACGAACAGACCCAGGATTTCGTCATGATCGACCATCCTGTTTTTTTTGCGCAAGATGCTTTAAGTTACGTGACCCTCGTCGCAGGATCCCCGATCTTGTTTTTTGCAAAACACCTGCACAATGCTTTCGGAATGATCGGTCTCGTGTTCAGGAGTGTGCCAAACCCGCTTTACTTGCGTTATTGGAGTGAGACCCCGTATCTTCTCGGAAGCACCGCCGTAAAATACAGTGCGGCCCCGTGTTCGATGGAAGGCTTGAAGAAAGTCGATCATAGCCATCCGAATTACTTGAGAGAGGCGATGGCCGCTAACTTGAAAGATTCTGAAGCCTGTTTTCAGTTCATGGTTCAGTTGCGCACTGATGCGGATCGGATGCCTGTTGAAGACCCGACGATTCGATGGAGCGAAAAAAGATCTCCATTCATTCCGGTCGCAAAGATAAAAATCCCCATTCAAGTATTTGACTCTGCCGAACAGATGGATTTTTGTGAAAATCTTTCTTTTACTCCATGGCATGCGCTTCCGGAGCATCGGCCGCTGGGTGGAGTCAATCGAGCTCGGAAAGTGGTTTATACCGCTATTTCCAAGTTGCGCCATCACTTGAATGATACGGAACGGCGTGAGCCCGTTCCTGCGGTTGTTCCCCGGAATTAATTCATTCTTCAATACATTGTGGCGCCGGAGCCGCTTAGTTAAACGGAAAGCCGATTTTGAGACGAATCCCATCCCAAGCGGTATGTTCGTCACCATAAAGAAGGCCATTCTGTATCTGCGAGGTCTGATCTTCGTTGTAACCGAATGCACCAATTTGTCTCAGGATGGTGAGCGTCGCAAAAAAGTGTTCGTTGGCGTAGTGGACGTTTGGACCGATGAAGAATGCCGTGTGATCCTGATCCGCTCGACTCAGGTCGTAGCCGCCGAATTCATTATGATTGCGGAACTCCAATCCGACGTACCAGTTGCTGGCAGCAACCCGATAGCTTGCTCCCAAATCAAATTCTGCGTAAGTCGCGTTTGACCAGTTTTCGACAGGAACAAAAGCATCGCCCGGGTCAGCCCCCAGATTGCTATCCCGTTCCCGGTCGAATTCGATCCAGGCATTGAATGCCAGAATCAGCTGATCGTCCCAGAGGTTTTTTTGCACGATCGCGCGAAGTTCCAAGCCCTGTTCGGAAATGCCAATTTCCGGTTCGGCATACACGGCGAAACCCACGGCATCGGTATAGGGACTGAAGAACCGATACAAAAACTCCATTGAAGCACCGTCAAAGCTCAACGCACTATAAGGGTTACCGGGATTGTGGTCGTAAGGGATTTCCATGCCTTCCGTTAATCCGCGAACACTGTTTCCGCTGGCATTGAGATAGTGATAATTGACGTAGAGAGCGATTTGAAAATTATCAGTCACACCGTATTCGATCTCGGTGCTCATGTCGAAGTGGTGGTACCAGCCCTGAGCCTGGCTCTCCTTGTCCGTGATCCATTGTTCCAGTTCGAATTTGCCTTTCGGCAGGGTGTCGGTGGTATAGGTGTAACCGAACATGGATTCAGCGGCTTGCGCCGGAGAAAAAGATGCAAACAAAGATAGTGCTAAAAGTAACAGGCTTGCGAATTTCATGGTTACATTAATGAGAATCATTCTCAATAATAAAAGTCAAACCTAAATCGCAGAAATTTCCTCTAAAATCATGCAAAAGAGGAATTTTAGAATAAAGAATACCAAAGAGAATAAAAAGTCAGCGAATACCCGGGCGCATGAGGGCTGCCTCTGTTGAATTTGAAATGATCAATTGTGAAAGAGTGTTCTAGTTCGAAAACACTTCCGGTAGAGAGGCAAGCGTACCAGAGGAGTTGGAAACCATTTCTCCGAGTGGCAGATTGAGAATAAAGGTAGATCCCTCACCGAGTTCACTCTCGATGTTGATCGAGCCCTGATGCGCCTCGAGTGCCTGAGTCACGATATAAAGACCAAGGCCCAGACCGGAAAAGTGACTTGGGGAAACGGCCCGCTCAAACCGCTGGAAGATGCGCGCCTGATCTTTTTTGGCGATTCCGATGCCGTTGTCCTTGACCTTGATTCTGACCCGGATTCCGGAAGAGAAGCAAAATCTGATTTTCGAGGCCTTCCAGCAAGCAGACGGAACGACCAGCCGGAAGTACGGTGGAACGGGCCTTGGGCTTACGATCAGTCGCGAGATTGCCCGTCTCCTGGGCGGTTGGATCGAGGTCCAAAGTGCTCCGGGTCAGGGAAGTACATTCACTCTTTATCTCCCGCAGACCTATGCGGGCCCTGAGAGTCCGAATCAGAGTAGAATCAAAGAAGAGAAGGCAAGTGTGGAGAACAATCTTCAGATTCCACTTCTTCCGATCGACGTCGATTTCAAAGGGAAAAAGTGCTGGTGATGGACGATGACATTCGAAACATCTATGCGATCAACAGCGTTCTTGAATCCCGCAAGATCACCACTCTCCATGCGGAAAATGGAAGGCTTGGAATTCAAATGCTGGAAGAGAATCCGGATGTGGATCTGATCCTGATGGACATGATGATGCCGGAAATGGATGGTCTCATGGCTACTCAGGCGATCCGGAAGATTCCAAAGTTCGCGAAGATCCCGATCATTTCTCTCACGGCGAAGGCAATGAAGGGGGACCGGGAAAAGGCACTCAGTGCCGGAGCGTCGGATTACGTGACGAAACCCGTCGATCCGGTCAAGCTTCTTTCCGTCATGCATCTCTGGTTCTGTAAGAACGGACCGAAGAAGGAAAAGACGAAACGTGAAAGAAGCGCGCGGATGACGGCCTCCACTTAAACGTCGGACCCATGAAAATTGCCCGGTGCTTGAGTGACAAGCTCCGGGCACGTTCATCATGAATCGATCCTGGTGGTTGAATAATCAAACCTTCAGCAGAGAAGGCTTGTTTCTTCCTGAGTGAATTGACGTTCTTCATCGATCTCTTCACGTGAAGCGGTGAGCTCGACTTCAAAGATCAAATCCTGGCCTGCGAGAGGATGATTTGCGTCCAAGGTGACTGCGCTTTTTTGAGCATGGGTCACCCGGTAGACCTTTTCTCCGAGCTTGGGTGAAAGCACCGCTTTGACGAGATCACCTGGTTTGAGGTGGGCTCCACGATGAAGTTGCGTGCGGGCGACGTTGGAGACCAGCTCCAGATCGTAAAATCCATACGCGTCTTCTGCGGGCAGGAGTATTTTCTTCTTTTTTCCGACTTTTAGCTTCTTTAGTGCGCGGGTAAGACCCGGCAAGTTATCGATGTCACCTTCGAGTGGAGACGTCGATACATCCTGATTGAAGGATGAACTGATTAAATGGCCGAGCTTGTTCTTCAGGACACAGTGGAACGATACGATCTGGACTCTCATGAGGGGATCCTTTCATATCAGACATTATAAATTTTAAACTGAATCAAACGAAGACGAGAACTGTAGACAGAATCACGAACGGAAACTGAATCAGGGGCTTCTAGAGAGTATCAACATTTTTTGTGAAAAGATATCGCTTGATCCGATTTGTCTCAGATCGAATAAGGCAGAGGTGTGTCTTATTGTGCTGCGGGTTGTAACGGGACGCCATTCGGCAAGCAGGCATGGGAGCGGCTAGAAAGTATAACCCGCTCCGAGACTCGTGATGAACTCGTGATACGAGTAAGCATCCGGAATCGTCGACGAATTGGTGATATAGCCGACGTCAAACAGGGCTGAGAGTTTCGACGTGAGCAGTTTCACCACGTTGACCTTCAAAGCGTAATTCTTGTCGGTCCGGGAGGGACTCGATTTCGAATAGTTCGCTTTAATGAAATCAAACGTTTCGGTAACGGTGAGTGCTCCCGCAAATCCCATCGTGTTCAAAAGGCCTGCGCCGTAACTGTAATAGAAGAACTGATCGCCGTCGGTGCGATTGTTTTCATAGAGAAGACTCACGCCGGGATTGAAGTACGTGCTTCCGTAATCGCTTCGGAAGGTCACCCGTCCGTTGTAATCCGTACCAGACAGATTGGAGTCCATGTAGAACTTCTGTTTGCGGATTCCGAGTTCCGCTTCGAGTTTCCAGATCCGGTCCAGTTGCTGGCGGAAGTAGGGACCGCCACCGACGAGGAAATTGTACTTCTGATACTGGTAGCTGCTATTCGGCAGGGTCGGGTCTTCAAGCGCGTTCTGGAATGAGAAGCTCGATTCGAGCTTGATGCCTCCTGAAGTGCGCGCAAGTGTATTGTAGTTCGCGTAGAGAGAAGCATTGTTGGTAAAGAACTGGAAGCTCTGGGTGTCCCGGTTGAAGTTGTAATTGTAACTCGCGCGATAACCCGCAACCCATTGGATCGTATCGAGTGGGGCGGTCATGTAACCACCTCCAGCCGAAAGGTTCATCTTGAAAGTTGCCGGATTGGAAGAACTCGTCGGGTTCGAAAACCCAGCAGGCAGCAACTGAACGTTTGAATCGTATTGGGATTGAATGAGCAGGTTTCCGAACCATTGTCCGTGTTTGAACGGATCGAGCATTTTTTCGGTCGCGTCGTGGACGGTTTTCAATACATCACCATTCGGGAGGTCCCCGGTCATGTGGTGCACATCAACGAGTTCCTGAACCCCTTGAGGACCGTTCAGTAATTTGAAGTACGCGATCCCGAGATAGTATTTAGACATCACGTTGAAAGGGTAGAGGTCTGAGTCCGCTGCAAATGCGAAGTTGTTTTCAGCAGACGTGAAATTCGATGCCTGGTAATCGTTCAAGCCCAGATAAAAGTGTGAGGGGACCGGGTTGAAGTCAAGTTCCGCTGCTTTTTCAAAGTACGGGCGGGCTTCCTGCGGCTTGCCGGTATCGGTGAGGAGGGTTCCGATTTCATAGGCATAGGGACCTTTTTCAGCTTCCGGTGCGACAGCGTAAAGCTTCAGGTAAACTTCGAGTGATTTTTTCTTATCACCAGTTCCCTTCAAGGCGAGTGCTTCCATCTCCAGATAGTCACGGCGGGTGGGGGAGACCTTGACCAATTCATCGAGAATCTGAATCGCCTTCGCCGTTTGCTTTTTATTGTAAGCAACCACGGCTTCCGCGAAGCGGGACTCCTCTGCAAGGCCTGGATGCGAGTCTTGGGCATCTGGCAGGTCTTCTGCCTGAGCATGGGGACTCAAGGCAAACAAATGAATGAGCATAAGGGCCGGTAAACATTGAAACCAACGGGAGTGTCTAAATGGACGCATTTATCAAATAGTCTATCCTGACGATATAATAAATACTATGAGGAGCTTCTGCTTTCTGATCGCTATTTTTTTGTCGTTTAGTTTCGCTTTGGGTGCACAGGCCCTGGAACGGGAGAAGTCCGTCAGCGATTGTGCGGGTGAAGTGGTTACCGTAAAAGGAACTGTTCTTCTCAGACAAGAAAGCGAAGCCAGCAAGGGGCCTTTGGCTCTGAAGCCGGGGAACAACGTCTATGCGGGGGATGTAATCAACACCGGTAACGACGGCGCTGTCAAAATTTTAATGAAAGACAAGTCCATTGTGGACCTCGGTGGATCCGCTCTCTTCAAGGTGGCTTCTTACAAGCCTAAAAGTGGAGCTGACCGCGAGGTTGAACTCGACATGGCCTTTGGAAAGATGCGGGTAGCCGTTTCCAAGAAACTCCAGGGTGCAGGAAAATTTCAGGTTAAAACGAGAGCAGCGACCATGGGGGTTCGGGGAACTGAATTCGTAGTGGCTTCCGATCTCGAGACTTCCAGTGGAAGTGAAAAACAAGCTCCTCCTAAAACGAGTGTCACTGTTCTTCAAGGAAAAGTGGATGTCGCAAACTCCACCGGTTCCATGCCTCCGGTTCATCTCGCGGCGGGAAATCAGCTGACGACTCAGGTGGGAACTCCGTCTGGTGCCGTGGTCAAATTGAACGATACCCAGATGACGACCGTTTCATCGAACAGTAAAGTTTCTGACAATACCTTTGTTAAAGCCGTGACCATCGAATCGGCCCCAGTACAACATGCTTCGACGGCAGCGAGTAACGGAAACTCGTCTTCAGGCAATTCTTCCCGTTCTCCCGCTGAAGCAGGATCCTCTTCCTCCAGTGGAAGTGCGTCCTCTTCACTTGCGGCTGTGGCGGTACAGATTCCGACTGTCAGCGTTTCATTTTCCGAGATTGGTGTTCCAGGCGCTCCGGGCGTTGCAACGGTCGGGCAGACCGCATCAAAAAGTAAAACCTCTTATCAAGTGACAGTAACGGTGAAATAAATGAAGACAGCATTGCCTCACAAATCATTTTCCGGGATTCTGGCTCTGGCGCTTCTTGCGGGTTGCTCGCTCCGGGATCCGAAGCAGGCTTTTCAGATCAACGTTCAGATGCCCAAGAATGCTTCGGCGGCTTCTGTTGTTTCAAAAGCTCAAGCGACTACAGCAACTGGGGCGACGGGCACCCCAGCGACTGATCCTGCAAGTGTTGCAGCAGCACTGGGTTATAGTTGTTTTGCCTTGAACATCGTCGGAGCGGGTATTGCAGCCGATTCGAGATTCGGATGTTCTGATCCGACAATGGGGCAAATGGTGGGGATGGTTGGATTGAGTGGCGGAACCCTTTCTGCTGATGTATTGGCCGGGCCCGCACGCAAAATCCAACTGATCGGAATTAAATTCGAGCCGGGGAGTGCCATTCAAAATTGCGCAACCTTTGAGAGTCTTCTGAGTAGTAAAGCTTCCTTCGACGGAGTGGATCCGTACAACCTGGGTGAAATCACATCGGATATATTTTCGGATGTCAGCGTTTCGATCACGGCGAGTTTCACTTCGCCTCCTAAAATGTTTGATCAGTGTGACGACAATGGAAAAGGGGGCGGTGACGGGAGAGTGTTGGGAATCGGATTCAATTCCAATAGTCCGATGACCGCGCTCGGACAAACACTTGCGTCCGGGACGACAAGCCCCGGTACATTTCAGGCATATGGCGGAACGGCTCCTTACACGTATTCTTTTACTCTGGTCAATGCTCCAGAAGGAACGAATATCGGGTCCGTCTCAGTGAGCGCCGATACCAAGAGCGCCGTGTATTCCATTATGCCAACCACTTCTTCCTGGTCGTCTCTCGTGCAAGTGATCATGAAGGTTACTGATGCGACGGGTGCTACGGCTACGAATATGGTTCCAGTTGGGGGGCCGGCTGCTTCGGCGGGTTTGATTGCTCCGACTTCCGTTCCATTGGGATCATGCGTTCCGGTTCAAGTAATGGCGGTGGATGGTTTTGGTGTACCTGCGCTTGCTGCAAGCACGATGGGCAATATGAACCCGTCGTCCTGGAATTCCAGTCCTGTTTCAGGCTATTACTATTCTGATCCGGCGTGTGGCAGTGGTTCCATGATTGGACTTTCCCCCGGAACGGCTGCCTTTACCACCGGGAAAATCCTTGCAGCTATTGGGACGGGGGCATACGGAACAGTTTATTTTCAGACTCCGGCTTCGGGGACTTCCATCACTCTGACGTTGAATGGCACGCATCCCGCAACCGCAACCGTGACTTTGACTCAACCGGTATCGGTTCTCGCAATTCAAAACTTCAATTCTCCGCTACACCTGCCAACTGCAATTGCCCGGGGTGTATGCCTTTCTGCGCCCATTCAAGCCATGCTTGAAGATAGTACGGGCAATATCACCGCGGATGCAACGGCTCGAACTCTTCAGCTTAGCGGGGATGACCCCAATACGACTCAGTTCTATTCTGATGCCAATTGTAGCAATCCTCAGACGACATTTGCTTTGACCCCGTATCAGGTATCGACGGGGCAGCTCTATCTGAAGACGACTTCCAAGTCTGCAACGGCCACGTGGACGATTGCAGGAACTGGTTTGCCATCGAAGTCTCTTCCACTGACTGTTTACGACCCATCCCTGCCAATGGCTCCGGATGATGTCCGGCTTAATAATCAGGCGGATGACAGTCTTCAGGTTCACGGAACTTTTCTGGCGACGGATTCAATCCGGATGTTTCTCGATGTCGCGTGCACCGGAACTCCGATTGATACTCAACTCGTCGGGGCTTCCGGTTTCAATGCCGGCTATTTCAAATTCACCCTTCCAACCGAATACACCGGTCCGCACAACTACTACGTGCAAGACGTCAATGCGGTTGCAACGACCTCGGTTTGTAGTGGCCCGTTTTCGATCAACGCCTGGTAGTTGGGTTCTGACTCAGCCATCAGTCGTATTTTTCACACAATTGATAAATAATTGATGGAAAAGGGGGAGGAAAAGAATGCCTATCCCGGTCTCTCGCATTGTGTACGGATTTTATTCTGGATAAAATCAAAGGATGAAAACTTCCGCGCCACTGTTTCGCTCCCTTCTTCTCGCAAGCACTCTCGGATTCACTCTGACTGCCTGTTCAACGGCACCGGTGACTAGAAACCCGGGAACGGAAAAGCGAGCCCCTTCTTCGGTGAGCATGACAGAGGTGCTGAATGAGACGAATTCCATCGACCAGGCGGTCGCATCCGTTCAAGTGGCGCGAATGCTGGGGCAGCGTCTCCAGGTTTTTTACAGCGCGGAAAACGTGCTCAAGCAATTCGACAAAGAGCTTGAATCTGGAAAAGGATTGGTTGAAACAGAAAACTATCCCGTGCTGATGGCGTACTGGTCGGTCTCTCATTCGATTGAAGATGAAATCATCGATGTTTATCGAACCTTGCTTCACAGGCTCGCGACTGCTTCGAAGGGTTCTGTTGCGGCGGTGAATGCAAGAACTCTCCTTCGCGCGTTTTCGGACTATTCAAAGGCTGCAATCGGATCCGATCGTCTCGCATTGAGCTCACTCGGACTCGAAATGAATAATGTCTATGAGGAATACAAGGAAGGTCTCCCCAAAGAAGATCGTCAGAATTTGAAGGGATTTAGAAACATTCTTTTCAAGGGCAAGATTGGCGCTTTTGCAAAGAAGGTGGCTGCGGAACTCAGTGGACGGGCGGCGAGCACTACTCAAACATCCAGCGACGATGCTGATCTGAGCGTCGAAGTGGAAAGCCTCACCCGAGACTATCGTGCCTCGCTTCATGAGCTTCAATCCCTGCAATCCCGCGAGCCGCAAGCAGTGGGCACCCGCGTGTTCCCGACTGCAGGTCCTCACGGATCGGTCAGCGGGACGGAATGGCCGAAAGGGAACTGGTCTGTCACCTTCGATGATGGTCCTCACAACAGTTACTCCGCGAGAGTTCTTGCGAATCTGAAGGCCCATGGATTCAAGTCCACCTTCTTCGAACTCGCTCAGAATGCAACTGCGCTTCCGTTAGTGAGCAAGAGCCTGATCGACGGGGGAATGGAGCTCGCGAACCATTCTTACACCCATCCTCAGCTTCCAAAATTGAATGCTGTGCAACTCCATCATGAAATTGTAGATGCAAACGACAAGCTGACCGGTGTGTTCGGATTCAAGCCAACTTACTTCCGTTGCCCGTACGGAGCGGGTTTGAATGTGCCTCGGGTTCGTCAGATGATCGCGGATCAGAACCTGATCCATGTATTCTGGAACGTGGATTCCCTCGATTGGCAGGATCATAATCCGGATAGTATCGTTGTCCGCGTGAAGAAGCAGATGGCGACTCAGGGGCGGGGAGTGATTCTGTTCCACGACATTCACCCTCAGTCGGTGACTGCTTCCAATCTCATCATGAACTACATTCAGGCCACTCCTGGCCTTCGTGAGCGGACTGTCGGTGACGTGGTGAATGAGTTGAATGCCCAGTGAGTCGGGCTACGGGCGTAATCACTCTGTTATTGTTTCTCTTTGCCTCAGATATCAAAGCAGCTGAGAGTTACAGTCTCGAGCAGCTCGATGCTGCCGCAACACTTCTTGTCTCGGCTTCAGATGCAAATTCTCCGGCGAAGGCGCCGTGCAAGCTTGCTCAAAGCGATGCCCAGGCCCTTCTTCAGGTGATTCATCCCCGTATCGATGAGGCCGTGGAGAAGCGGGCAAAGAAAGCTGTGCCCAAATCCGTTCTCCAGACTTGCTCCCGTTCCTGTCAGTGTGGTTTGTATGCTTCGATCGCAGAAAGACGGGGCGAAGAGACCTTGTCTTCGAAACTCACGGGCCAGGCCCGGTCTGAATCGCAAAACAAAACCTGCCTTAGTCAAACCAAGGCTTGGTTTTGTAAAAGTGAACTTTTGCGGGATTTAAGAAAGAGTCTGGCTTCCGAGGGCAAGCTTCAGCAATAAAACCACCGGGACTGGAACAGAATATGCACTTTTCATGAGAAGGAGAGGGAAGGAGTGTGTTCCATGATCGGCAAGGTTGTATCTGTCGCCGCACTGATTGGCAGTGTTCTCATTATTGTTCTCGGTTTCGTTTTTCACCACCAAAGCTGGCTGATTGGTTTCGGAATCATTCTGGTTCCAACGGCTCTGTATGGAATGCTCGATTTCTTTGTAGCTGATGAAAAATCGGCAGCGAAGCACTTCCGTCATCATCCTCCCAAAACCCGCTGACAGTTGTGCTTCAACCCCGTGCACAAGATTTGGTCCGCATATTGCTGCTATCACTCTGAGAAAACCTCAAATAAAGGAGAACAATCATGAAAATAGCAACACTCAGCCTTGTTTCTGCATTTGTACTGGTATCAGCATCCGCCTTTGCGGACGATTCGAGCAATAGATCGATGGATAGCGGAATGCAGCGCCAGAACATGGAGCAGAAGAGCGGCAACATGACGGATGCTCAGATCATCAAGGTCGTTCAAACCAACAATGAAAATGAGATCGCCGTTTCAAAAGTGGAGAAGAGCCAGGGCAAGATCGACCAGGCAAAAAAACTCGCTGAGACAGTGATCAAGCAGAACGAGAGTTCCAATAAGGATCTCTCCAAGCTTGCTTCAAAGATCAACGTGAAGCCGGAAGAAACTTCGGTTTCAAAACAGTCTGCCGAAGAAGCAAAAACACTCAATAATGACCTGAGTGCGATGAGCGGTCGGGCACTTGACCGGGCTTATGTGGAAAAACAGGTTCAGATGAATCAGACCAAGCTCGACCAGCTTGATAACCAGCTGATTCCTCAGGCACAGAATGAGGCGCTGAAAGCCCAGCTCGAGACCATTCGTGCCAAAATTGCTCAGAACCTGCAAGTGGCTAAAGCGGTTCAATCTACTGTACAAAAATCCTGATCGGGATGAAATCAAGGTGGCTGATGAATCCGTTCACGCAACAAAGGATTCACCAGCCACCTTTTTCTTTTTTGAGGGGACGGAAGTTTCGACTATTTGAGTTTTACTGAAACGGATTTCAAGCGGTATTCGATGACTGTCTGGTTCAGCATCTTGTTCGTTGCCTTGACTTTGAGAGTGATCTTGCGATCTCCCGTACAAGTGGCAGTGTAAATGTCTTCGGAGGTCAGAAAACCATCGAGAAGGCCTGTGCGGAATTTACCCGCCTGGCAGTTTACCTGGAAGCGGTTTTCGGTGTCCCTCACTGCGAGGGTCAGGATGCTTGAAGTTTTGAATCCATCAAATCTTTTCTGGTTATTGCGTTTCACGCATTTGTGATCGATGTGGGGAGCGAATCCGCAGAACTCAGGTGAGATCTGCACGGTGGAAACATCCGCACAATTCTGGCTGTCCATTTCCATGGTCTGGGCCATGGCGGAGGAGAAGCTCGCAAGTCCGAAGGCAATTACATAAAACATCTTTTTCATAGATACAATATTGAGTGAAGGGGAGTGATCGTCAAGAAGTTCAGAATCGGAAAGCAATGCGGCGAACTCCGTCTGGAATTCGCCGCATTGTGTTTTGTCTTTTGCTTTGAGTGCTTGACCCGGAGCCCGTGTTTAGCGGGAAACAGCCTTCAGGGTTTGCCTCATGTTGTCGACGAGCCTATTGGCAGATCAAGGAAGTAATCGCGTTGCCGTCACTGTATCCAGCGAATTTTCCGGAGTTGCCGATCATTGCGGATTGTCCGTGAGGGGCTTCACTCTGTGCAGAGCCTGCAACGGCACTTTTCAGTCCGAAGAGTTTGCAGATTCCGTCGAGGTCGGAATTTAAGTTGATTGAAAGTGTTTTGCCCGAGAAGAAGAACTGCGGGCGGATGACGGTTGTGCTTCCATCGTTGTTCAAGGCGATATTCGTGTAGTTCCGGCTTGCAGGGAAAATCCGATTGGATGCGGGCGCTTCACAGGCAAAATCAGTGATCGCTTCACCGGTGTCGTAGCTCGAGAAATGGGAGTTTCCTCCAACCAAAGCGTTGTTTTGGTGCGCTTCGTGGGTGGTCATTGAGCTCATCACCGGGCTGCCTTGTCCGTAAAGGGTGCAGAGTCCGGTCGCACTGGATCCCGGGCTGATGCTCAGGTTCGCACTGCCACCTGGATCGCGGAAATGAGGGCCCACGATGGAGATGGTTCCATCGTCATTCGTGTAAATAGCGTCGTAATTGGAGGAGGCTCCCACGGCGTGACAAGTACTTGCGACAAGAAGGGAGGCCAGTAGTAATTTAATGTTCATTGCATTGCTCCATTTATTAAACACGCGAAGTATAATATATCCGTGTAGTGAAGTCAACTTTAAATTCCCGCCGGTGTCCGGGAGTGATCAACGGGATTCGTTGCGCCACCATCGCAGCAGAGCTGTAGCGAATAGTCCGATGGCCCGCGCTGGCGGTCCGTGCATTGACCCTGCTTCCCGATCAGGGATAAGTTCAAACGGAAAAGGAGTATTCATGATGTCTTCAAAAATGGCTCTTGGTTTGTGTTTCCTGTTCGTATTCTCAGGTACCGTCAACGCCGCCGAACTGGTGAATTGGAAGGACGGGAAAACAAAAGATCAGATTTTGAAATTTTTGAAAGACACGACGGAGAAGGGAAACTCCCGCTTTGTCGAACCCGGCGATCGCATCGCGGTTGTGGATAACGATGGAACGCTCTGGAGTGAGCGCCCGATTCCGGTCGAACTGGCCTTTTCGATTGAAAAGATCAGAAAGGAAGCTCCGAAACATCCTGAGTGGAAGAATGAACAGCCGTTCAAGGCCGTTCTCGATCACGACCACGGCTATTTCGAAAAACTTGGAGAAAAGGAACGGATCGATCAGGTCGTGAAGCTCGTTACCGTAACTCATGCAAACATCGCCGTCGAAAAATTCGAGCAGGAAGCCAAAACCTGGTTCAAGAGCGCAAAAGATGAAAAGTCGAAGGCCTTCTATCAGGACCGAACGTATGCGCCGATGCTCGAGCTCCTCGCATTGCTCAAGGCCAAGGGCTATAAGGCTTACCTGGTGACCGGAGGAGACACGGATTTCGTTCGCGCCATCGCCAGGGATGTTTATGGAGTTCCAGTCGAGCAGGTCATCGGTTCCCAGTTTCAGACCCAGTGGATCAGCCAGAATGGAAAAGGCACGCTCGTTCGCGGAACAAATATTATCGAACCGATCACCAACGGCCCAGGTAAGCCGGTGAACATCCAGCGCGTCATTGGCAAGGTCCCGGTGATTGCGATCGGAAACTCTGATGGTGATCTTCCCATGCTTGAGTATGCGGCCTCCAATCCGCGCGCATCGCTCGAGATTCTCATCCATCATGACGATGCCCAAAGGGAAGTCGCTTACGACGAAGGCGCGGAGAAGGTGCTTGCTGAAGCGAGAGAGCGCAAATGGATCACAGTCAGCATGAAGAACGATTTCACGCAGATCTTCTCCGATAACACGAGCCGCCCACTCGGCGGTGACATCGAAAGTAACTGAAGAGCTGCCCCGGAAACGGGAGCCCCGTACCGTGTACGCCTTCACAAGGCTTTCTTAAGCTTCAGCCAATCTGGCTTGATGGTTGCTTCTTATCATGCGTAAACAACAACCCAAACCTCTACAAAGGAGAGTGTTATGAAAACAACAAAATCCCTTTTGTCCGTACTTGCCCTTTCTTTCTTCGTCCTTAGTGCTTACGCAGCAGGAGGCGGCGGCGATAAAGACAGTGCGGCTCAAAGCGGTGCAGCTCAAAGCAGCCCAGGCTCCACAAGCATGGGATCCGCAGCGTCTTCTCCAAGTGACACGGGTGCCGCTGGTCGTGATGCAGGCACCGATGCAAACGGCAACGCAATCAATAAAAGCTATGGTTCCGGTGAAACCGACAAGGATCAGAGCGTGAAACATCATCCGAACACCAATGCGGAAGATCAAAACGCTCCGAACACTTCCGGTACTCCGGAAGGTCATCCGCAACAATAGCGGAAGCAGAGCTTTCTAAAAACTGAAAGCCGCCCTTCGTGAGAAGAGGCGGCTTTCTTTTTATTCACTTTACGGACGGGAACAAAACTTAGTCTTGAATCTCTTTGACGCCTTTGACTTGAGCTTCGATTTGATCGCTCTCACTGAAGTTTGAAGCGATCACACCGCGTTCCTGAGGAACCCATGCTTTCAGGGCCGGAGTCGTGACGTCGAGCACGAAGTAAGTGTCGAATGCAGTGAGCAGGCGCTGCAATTCACTTGCGCGGAAAGTCGCATACTCCTGATCCAGTGCAGGACCGGCTGGAATCCCTTTCAGCTTGTTCAGTTCCGCGTCGGTCCGGGCGTTGAAGCCCTGACTCAGGCTGGTGTACTCGTACGGGATCCCGTTGTTGATGGAGAGATTCTGAATTTCGATCAATTTTGCCTGATCTTCCCCCAGTGAATCGCTCACCAGATTGATCAGATTTTGATTCTGAAGACGCGAGAGAACGGCATTTTCCACCTTGATTGCATTCTCGTGAAAAGTCTTGTTGATGGCGAGTGTCTGCTTGTCCACGCAGGGACAAGCCTGAGACAAATTTCCCCAGGAAAAGACTGCGAGTGATAATAAGATCAGAGCTTTTGTGTTCATGATTTTCTCCTCTGGCCTTTTGTAGCAAAAGCGAAGCCAGGGAGAAAATGCGATGAACGCTGAAAGTCGATGATTACGGATGGAAGTTGATGGTCGCGGAAAGCTGACCGCTACCCGTTACCGTAATTGTTGCAGACTCTGAAACACTGTCCGATACGTAGAAGTTCACCGAAGAAACCGTGACCATCTGTGTTGATGTGATCGTGTGGATGATATTACAGTCGCTCGAAGAATAGGTTAATGCGCTCCCCGTATGGGCGAGGGCGAGATTCACGGGCGCACTTGGGATCATCGGAACTCCGATGCTGTCGAGCAAAGTGACGGTCACCAGTGTACAGGCGCTGCCGGTGGTCAGGGAAGACGGAGAGACGGACAGAGTGGTCGCGGTCGGAGGTTGGACGCTGATTGCGTTCAGTTGGCTCGTGTTCCCAAATGAGTCAGAAGAAGCACTGACGGCTTCAGTTCCAGAAGCGACAGCTTTGAAATACACCGTGGTGCTGGTCACGCCGCTTGAGATCGGAAACTGGGTGATCGCAGTCCCGGTACAGCCAGTGGCGAGGTAAAAGGAGCCTTCAAGTGTAGACGAGAGATGCACGGTATCCGAGCTTGTTCCGGGTTGGCCGACGCTTTGAAGACTGCTGTTTACGTAAGTAACTGCAAAACTCTGGCACTGATTCACGCTGACGGTAGCCGTAGTGGTGGCAGTAAGTTTGATATTCACTCCAACCGGAGTCGGTGTTGCGGCAACGGTTGAGGCCGTGCCAGCGGTGGTGTTGGTGTCACCTCCGCCGTAACTTTGAGATGGAGCCGCACCGGAGTCGGAAGCCATAACCAGAAGCGTGTTCGGATCAATCAGGTGTGAACTCATGCTTTTGAATGCAGTTCCGTTTCGAAGATCACTGCCGCCGTTATCATCAATGTGAATCGAATCATAAGGAGTGACCACTCCATGGATGTCGGATTGATACAAGGTCACGTCCATCGGGCTTACATCCGGCACATAGCTCGCGCTCGTTGCGGAAAGCGGAATGAACTGGGTGACGTGTTGTCCGCCGTTTGCGCCGTACAGATATTCAAACTTGGCGTAGTACGCGGTGGAACAGCTGTTTCCCATACAGTGGGTCATGCTGTAGTTCAAATGCGGACAAATTTGAGAAAGATTGTCTTTGTCGCCGACACTGCAGGGACTGGTGGCCGGTGGAAGCGGAATGGCCGTAGTCGGGTTTGCGTTGTTGATCCAGAGATTGAGTGGAATCACGGTGTCCGAGGTTACGTTTGCCACCACATGGCCAATCAAAGAATAGCTGGGAAAAGGATACTGGGTCATAGGATTCAGTGTCGGGCAGCTTCCGTCCGCTGCTGCAGTGGTCGGAGCGCTCAGGGCGCCCACAATTCCGATATCGACCTGCGCGCCAACTTGAACCGGAAGTTTTACAGTAGAAAGAGTGGAGGCAAGCAGCCAGCCCAAAGCGCCGTTTGTGAAGTCATCATCCACATCCGGATCAATCGGCGTGGTGATCTGAATCGGATAAGTGGAAATGGACGTAGTGCCACCTTTTGAAGTGTGAGGTCCGGTCCCTGCAAAAATCTGGGTTTGAATACAGGTCTGAGTCTTGGATGCCGGCAATGCATGAGAGGTGAATCGGGCCATCATGTTGAACGGGGTGGAAGAAGAGGAGTGTGCCTCAAGCCCCGTCGACAGGGTAACCGTCGCCGTTTCACCATGGTGACCGCAACCGGCCATCATCAGTGCTCCGAATGAAACCAGAACTAAACGACTTGGATTAAAAAATTTGTTCCCCATAACATCTACATTATCCCGTGAATGGGTGTGTCAGGAAAGGAGAAACTGCTAAAAGAAAGTTTAAACTATTATAGTTTAATAAACTCGTTCAAGCTTTCTTGAGAAAACAGGTTTTCAGCACAAGAGTGCTGCCATCTACGTTACATTCGATATTGTCCGGATCGCCAATGAGGCGGATTTTCTTGATCAACGTTCCTCGTTTAAGGTCGCTCGATCCTCCTTTGACTTTCAGATCCTTGATCACGGTAACGGAGTCGCCTTCGAGGAGTGGGGTTCCATTGGAATCCTTGACCACAACCGAGTCGTCCGACTCTCCGGATGCGCCTTCGAGCGTCTCGATCCGGGCCATCATCCATTCCTTTGCTTCGGTTTCATCTCCGAACCAGCGATTGGCAACCATGCCGAGATCTTCGAGGAAGCTTCCACTGGTCATCCAGGACTTTGCCTGTTCGGCAGCCTGATGGCATTTGCCTGCGGGTGATGCGTCGACGAAATTCTCTGCGGTTTTTACGTCCTCTGCGGCATCGGTTTCAGCAAAAAAGGTGAGAAAAGTTTGAAGTTCAGGTGATTGTTTGAGGCTCATGAGAACCTCATCCTAGCCGATCCGGGCGCGCATGGCAAAGATGATTCAATGCGAAACCGGGTGGGAAAATGCTGAAGTTCGCTTCTCATGGTCCGGATTTCACGATATAAATTCGGTATGAACGCACGAGCACCCGGACAACCGCCTTTCAATCCGAACGACATTGAGGCCATCAAGGCACAGGTCTCCCGCCCTTCCAAAATGGTGGTCACCGGAGGAATGCCCTATGCAAACGGACCTCTGCATCTCGGACACCTTGCCGGAGCATTGATCCCACCGGATATCTACGCCCGTTACATGCGCATGCTGATCGGTGCGGAAAACGTTTTATTCGTCTGTGGAACCGATGACCATGGATCGACCAGCGAACTTGCAGCTCTTCAAGCGGGAAAAACAGTTCGAGAGTTCATCGATTCGATTCACGCAAAACAATACGAGACCCTGAAGCGCTACGCGATCGGCGTGGATGTCTACACCGGAACTTCCCGTGAAGAATGTTTCCCGATTCACAAGGAGCTCTCTCAGGATTTCATCCGCAAGCTCTATCACAACGGCATGCTCGACAAGCGCACGAGCCGTCAGTGGTTCGATACGAAGATCAACCGCTTCCTGCAGGACCGTCTGGTTCGCGGCAAGTGCCCGAATCCGAAGTGTGACAACGAAAAGGCCTACAGCGACGAGTGCGAGAAGTGTGGGACGCAGTACGATCCATCCCAACTCCTGAACCCGATCAGTGCCGTGAGCGATACCACGCCTGAACTCCGCGATACCGTGCACTGGTGGCTTGATCTCTGGAAGGTTTCCGAACAACTCCGCACGTGGATCCAGGGCAAAGAAAAGAAATGGCGTCAGGCTGTATTCAACGAAGTGATTCACACCGTGATGCCGACGATCAGCTTCGACAACATCCACGAAGAAAAGTACAAAGAACTGAAAGCTTCGCTTCCGAAGCATAAGAGCAAGTACACCGCCGGCAAGAAAGTCGCAGTCATTTTTGAAAACAAGGATGATCTGAACACCGGTCGTGCACTCCTTTCTCAAAACGGAGTTCCAAGTGAACTTCAGGACGGTTGGGCGCATCGCTCGATCAGTCGTGATGTGAGCTGGGGAATTCCAATGCCTGCGGATCTTGATCCGGAAATGGAAGGGAAGACCCTTTACGTATGGCCGGACTCATTGATCGCGCCGATTTCTTTCTCGCAAGTTGCGCTGAAGAAACAAGGCCGGGATCCGGGAAAATTCACTGATTTCTGGAAAGACCCGAACGCACGCGTGTGCCAGTTCCTCGGTCAGGACAACGTTTACTTCTACGTCCTCATGCAAGGCGCGATGTGGATGGGAACCCAGAAAGAGATCAATCGTCTTCCAGCTCCGGGTGAATTCCAGCTCACGGATGTCTTTAGCTGTTTCCATCTCATGGTGGGCGGGGAGAAGATGAGCAAGTCCACCGGAAACTTCTACTCCGGTGACCAGCTCCTCGATGAAAAAGGATACGGAGCGGATCAAATCCGTTACTTCCTGGCGATGTTGAGTCTGCCTGAAAAATCCTCAAACTTTGATTTCGCCACTCTCGATGAGCGGAATCACTTTCTCGCAGGCCCGATGAACGCTGCTTTCGAAAAGCCAATCTCCGCGTGTAATTCCAAATTCGACGGCCTCGTCCCGCAAGGGGAGTTGCTTGAAAAAGTGGTGGCGGAGACCGCAAAGATTATTCGTCTTTATCTGAAATCGATGGAACGGGCGGATTACGGCGTTCTTTTGAACATGATTGAGAACTACGCCCGTCAGATCAACAGCATCTTCACTCAGTACAAACCGCACGACGACCGTCAGCCGGAAGAGGGACGGAAGAACGGCTTGTATTCAAGCTTCTACGTGCTGAAGAACCTGATGATCATGCTCTATCCATTCGTACCTGAGACCATGGACCGTCTCCGGAAGTCACTCAATCTTCCGCAGGAAGTATTCAGTGTCGATGAACTCGGAAAACCGATTCCTGCGGGACACCGCATCGGCGAGAAAGACACTTATTTCCCGCATGTTGCAGGCGTGGGGCCGGATAAAACCGAATAGGGGATACCCGGCAGAATCTGCCGGTTTCGAGTGTTGAGAGTGGGATTAAACTAGTCTCAAGATGAAGAAACAATCGATCGCACTTTCAGGCGCAGTACTCACTCTCACTGTTTTAGGCTCAGCGTGTTCCACCGCCTCGTCGTCGTACTCGTTGAAAACGGGGTCTCACGACCCGTCTGATTTTTTCAAAAACGGACTCCAGTACCATGTTGAAACGCAGGAACAGGTGAAGGTCTCGCTTGCATTCGACACGATGAGGACCCGGAACGATGCGGTCTTTGAAACAAAAGTGACCAACCTCGGGAAGAAGAAGTTTGATTTCGATTCAAGTGGATTCTCCTGTTTCCTGAATTCCAAAAAAGATCCTTCTCGTCAGGCCTGGGGCCAGATTCAGAATCCGGAAGCGGAGATCCTCTCTCTTCAAGCTCGCTATGAAGCGCTTGAACCGAATGGCTGGGATGCTCTCATGCGCAATTTGAATACAGTCGATCAAATTACCAGTTTGGGCACGAGCCGGGGCGCTCGTCGTCGCGAGAGGGAAGCGCAACAAAACCAGGCCCAGTTGGATCTGGATGCGCTCAATCGCAAAGAGGCTCAGCGAGATGTCATTTCCGAAATTCGTTTCTGGAGAAAGAACTCCCTTCGCAAAACCACTTTGAAAAAAGGGGATGCAGTCAAGGGTGCGGTCGTCTGTAGTTTCAAAAAGGACGATGATTTTGACCAGCTCGTTTTGAGCCTGAAGACCGAAGGCAAGTCCTTCACCTGGTCTTTCGACCGTTTCCAGGTCAGTGGAGCGGTTCCTCCTCCGGTTTCTCCGGCAGTTGCAAACGCAGGGGCGCAAGCGACTGAAGCGAAGCCTGCGGTGGATCCGAACGCTGAGTTCCCGGAAATCACTTCACTTGAGGAGTGTAAAAGTTTCGGCGCACTCGCGCGCGATCGTTGTCGCGAGGAAGTTTTCGCCCGCACAAAAAAGAAGCACTGAAGCGGATTTTCTCCGGAATCGCGCCCTAGTGCTGCAAGTCCCGGGTATAAAGCTGAAGTGCTGCTTCCACAGTGGAAAAGATGCGGAAGCGATCAGATTGAAGAACACTGTATTTCGGGCGCGGAACGAGATAACCCATTTTCTTTGAGTGAACCGGCTCGATCGGAGCCGGATCAAGCTTCACGGCATCCGCAATTGCATAAGCGAAGTCGGTCAGATTCCATTCGCCTTGATTTACAAGGTGGGCGATTCCGCCCTCCCCATCAATCAGAAGATCCAGACAATGATGAATGAGCTCCGGGATATACGTCGGGGAAAGACTCAGGTCATTTGGAACCTTGAATGGTTTTCCTGTCTTTAGCGAACGGATCAGTCGCCCGACAAAATGGGCGGAGTCCCACGGACTGTAGAAGGCGCTTGTCCTCACCACCAGTGCATCCGGATTCTCGTTCAAGACTCGCTTCTCACCCTCGGCTTTGCTTTTTCCATAAATGCTACTGGGAGAAGTGCGTGAGTGCTCGAGGTACGGGGAGTCGGAATCTCCGTCGAAGACCATGGCGCTCGAGAAGGTAAGCAGGCGAACTCCGTGTTTTTCACAAGAATGAGCAAGCACATGGGGTGCGATCGCATTCTCAAGGAAACACTGTTCCCGCTCGGATTCGGCTTCGTCGATCGCAGAGTAACCTTCTGCATTGATCACAGCCCAGGGATTCACTGTTCGGATCAGGGCATCCACTGCGGCAGGATCGGTCGCATCGATTTCGTTTCTTCCAGTCACCACGGTTTTAAATTTTCGTTCACGCGCAATTCGGAGAAAGGCCTGACCAAGAGCACTCGAAGCGCCTTTGATCAGAAGTGGTCGATCTTCCATGGCTCTCAGAATGGAAAACGGTTCTTCTGGAATCGCTCCGCTCAGGCGCTTGATCAGTCCTGCAATTGCAGTGGGTCTGGGTTCAAGAGCACGGATGTCGAAGACGCCGGAATCATAATCCTCGCTCTCTTCCGTTAGAGACGACTTCCAGCTGAATGAACCGAGCAGGCTCCAAGCCGTGACGGCTTCAATCTCCACGCCTTGAGCTTTTGCTTTTTCAGCCTCTTTCCAGAGGCGTTCGAACCAGCGGAGTTGCCACTCCCGGTGTCCGGAGGTGTGCACTTCAGTTAAAGCAAGGGGTGTTTTATAGCGATGCCAGGCTTCAATCAGAATTTCAGAAAAGGAGGGATTGATTTCGGGGTGAGACTCGATCGTTCCCGAATCCGCATAAAGATGTTCTTTGTTTCCGCCGCGGTTTTCGGGCGAATAGAGTTCCATTCGTTCATCGAGGTATCGGTTGCTCAGCGGATGATGATTGAGACCGATGATGTCGGGTGGACAGGGATTTTGAATGAGCCAGTCCAGTTCTTCTTCGCCGATTCCGTTTTTAATTAGAAAGTCCCGGAATGGATGATCTTTCGTCACATTGCCGGAAAGCAGGTCGAGTGAAAGCCATCTTCGTTTGTTCTCGATTTCAGCCTGATAGGAAAGGAGCGGGGTGCCCGAAGCCTTTCCCATGTCTTCGGTCTGAATCAGGCGGGCTTTTGGATTGTATTTCCGGATCTCCTGCATCGCGAGTCCAGTGGCCTTGATTTCCTGATAGAGCGCCCGACAAAAGATCCGGTCGCATTTTCCGTGCGGATACCAGACGCCATAAAGACCACTCAGTAAGGCCGTCGTCAGGGGTTCGTTGATGGGGGTGTAGTCCTCGAACTGAGGATAGCGCCGGGCGAAGGCTTGAGCGTAGCCTGCAAATTTTTCTGGAAACTCAGGGTCAGCAAGCGAAGTCCAGGCAGGTCCGCTTCCGTGGTGAAGCAGACCTACGATCGGAGTCAGACCCACCGTCTCAAGCTCATTCACTTTTTCATCGAAGATTTTCCAGGAGCTGCCCATCCAGAGTTCTGACTCGGAATTGGGTGAAATGCTTTCCCAAAGAAAGGGGTAGCGGATCCGGCGGATACCGAGCTCTGCAAACCGAGCAATATCCGTTTCGCGTTCCGCATGACCGTTTTGGGCGGACTGATCGAAGTAACGATCTCCCACCCGGTATAGGGTTCCTTCAATTCCAGCCCAGATTTCAGGTTTTATAGGTAGACGCATGGGAACTCTTTTTTGGAAGCAGGAAGTTGGGAACCACGGTTCCTTCTTCTTTTACGCGTTTGTGACGTTCATGGAGATCGAGTTCCAGTGCCTGCATTTGGCGGGCGGTTTCGTCCCAAGACTTGTCGCCCAGGTACCGATCCACTTTATAGAGCCAGGTCTCATCAATTTTCGAACGGGTCATGGTGACTTCACCCGCCTCAACGAAAGCCTCCGCTCCATCCGCAATCTGAACGAGTCCGAGATCCCCGTATGGGTGAATCACATCGGTGAGGGAAGTGGAAACCACGGGAAGGCCTGCCGCGAGATATTCTTCGGTTCGATTCGGGCTTAAGAAACGGGTGGATTCGTTTTTCACGAAGGGAAGAATCGCGAGATCCCAATGAGAGAGATAAGCTGGAACTTCCTGATAGTCTCTTCTTCCCAGATAATGAATATTCGGTTGATTGGGCAGAAGAGTGGGATCGATTTTCACGATCGGGCCAATGAGGATGAACTGCCAGTCGGGACGAATTTTTGCACTTTCTTCAAGCAGACTGATGTCAAAGCGCTCGTCGATGACTCCTAAGAATCCAACTTTAGTTCCCTCGATTTTTGCCTGGTCTTCGGGCTCGGTCTGTTTGTGCCTTGCCTGTTTGAAATGAACGGTGTCAATGCTGCTCGGGAAGCAGTGAACATGAGGGTGTAGATGTTGTTTTGCCTCGTAAAGAGCCTGGCCTCCGGTGAACACGAGATCAGCCCTGCGAATCAGATCCTTTTCAATGGAGAGGCTGTCGGGTTGAGTCTCGTGAAGGCGCGCGAGTTCGTCCATGCAATCGTAAATGATCACTCTGGAATCAAGATGCTCGGTGAACGACAGGGCGAGCGGATTGTAGTACCAGAGATCGAAGTCTTCGATCTTCTCTGAAAGAATGAGGTCATCGAGGAGTTTCTTTTGCTCTTCTTTAGCGTGTTCCGCGTTTAATCCATGGGGCAGGTGCGGTGTCACGACAACAATGTTCGGATTTCTTTTCCGCGAAAGGAGATGCGACGCCTCATAGTCACCCGTCACCGGTTCTTCAATGAAGAACACACGCCGGCTTTTGGAGAAGCGGGTCATGAGGTGCTGTGGACGTTGAAATACGAAGTCCCAGCGCAGGTGGCTGAAGACGATCAAATCGGATTGTGAGAACTCCTGATGATGGATTTGCGACATTTTTCCCCCTCGGACACTTTTCGGGTTGTGTTCGAGGTTCCTGCAGGATCAATGCCTGTGGAAAACTTCCATTTCAAACTGATGACCATCAGGTTCAAGACGAGCGTGATCGCGTTTGCCGCGACTACAGGCGCATCGTGATTTTGGACTCCATAGCAGAGCCAGAGAAGCGCACCGGTTGAAAAAACGGTGACCATGGCCCAGGAGAGGTCCTTGGCGGAACGGTGCTTCCAGATGTGGTAGACCTGAGGGATGAACGCGAAGGTGGTGCAGCTTCCTGCGATAAGTCCGAGATAAAAAATCAAATCTTTGCTCATGAAAAAACTTTATTGGAATAAATGCGTCGAATCAAGGTGAGCAGGAGAAAAAAAACGGAGCGTGGATGAGGCTCATAAAATCGGTCCGAGAACCCGTCCCACACCTTCGAGAATCTCGCGAAAAAATCCAGTCCGGGGAATACTGAGTGCGGATTCTCTCTGTCTTTCCCAGACCCACTTCTCGACGGCGTCGATGTTTTCTTCCGAATAGAGAAGCAGCCCGAGCTCGTAATTCAGAAGCAGGCTCCTCATGTCGAAGTTTGCAGATCCGAGAATCCCGAGAGATCGATCCATGAGCACGGCCTTGGCGTGAATCATCTTCGGGTGAAGATAGAAGCGGACACCGGCGGCATCGAGTTCACGGATGAAGCTCCCGCGCGCGAAATCAGCGAGGAGATGATTTGAGTGACTGGGAAGAATCACGTGAATCGTGACGCCGCGTTTGGACGCGAGATCAAGAGCCTTGGTCAGGGATTCGTCCGGAATAAAATAGGGAGTGACGATCCAGATGTTTTCCCGCGCGCAGTAGATGGAGTTGAGTAATACATCGTAAAGCGGATCGCCATGGATGTCGGGGCCGCTTGCAACGATCTGAGTGAGTTTTTCCTTCAGACTCGTCAGTGTCGGAGCAAACTTCGCGGGGTGAGCGGTAGGCCGCGGAGCCCGGGTTGCATAGGCCCAGTCCTGAAGAAACACTTCATGAACGTCGGTGACGGATTCTCCTTTGATGAGAACGCCCAGATCCACCCATCGTTTCGGGTCATTGTCCGGCCCCAGATACTCTTTGGCTAGATTCATTCCCCCTAAGACCGAGAACTCCCGGTCAACAACCATGAGCTTCCGGTGATTCCTCAGGTTTGAACGCCCTTGAAAGGGAAGATGAAAAACGGGCATGAAGTACGCCACTTTTCCTCCAGCCTTCGTTAATCGTTTGAATGAAGGATGCCTGAGGAGGGTGGCCCCCAAAGAATCAACGATGACCCGGACATCGATCCCGGATTCCGCTTTTTTAGTCAGAGCATCGACTACTGCATTTCCAACTTTGTCATCCCCGAAGATGAACGTGGTGATGAAGATGGATTCCTTCGCGTTTGCGATGAGGCCCATGATCGAAGTCCAGGCTTCCTCTCCGGTCGGGAGAAGATCGAGCTGGGAGTTGGAGCGAACCGGCGGCGCTCCGCAGGAGAGGAGAATCCGCTCCGCCGAGGGAAGGGCCTCACCTGTTCCCGGAGTGGTAGGCAGTTCATAAAGTTTTTTCTTCCGGTTCCAGTGGTTCTTGAATTTCCGGTCGGTCAGGAAGAGATAGAGGGGAATACCTAAGTACGGAACCGTACAGATGACGATGAGCCAGGCAATGGTGCTGCCTGCTGCGCGCTTGCTCCGGAGAATCGTGGAGACAAACAAAAGCGTGAGCAGCACGGTCAGGGTAGATAAAAAGTAATGACTCCACCAAGGCAGCATTGGGGTTTACGCTAACACAGTTTCTGCTAAACTATTTTCATGCAGATTGAAAACGTTTCGGACACCGCATTTTGGGTTGCGCATTATCGTGGGCAGGAAGGCAAACGCAAAGATGCGTTATTTCAGGATCCACTTGCAGAAAAACTCGCGGGAGAAAAAGGAGCGCAGATCGCGCAACTCATGACACGCAGTCGTTACACCGGCTGGTCAGTAGTCATCAGGACCCATGTCATTGATGGATTCATTCAGAAAAAAGTGGAAGCGGGTGAAGTGGATGCCGTGGTGAATCTCGGCGCCGGTCTCGACACGCGGCCTTATCGTCTTGATCTTCCGAAGGGCCTGCCTTGGATCGAAGTCGACTTCGCACCGATGATCGAATTCAAAGAAGAGAAACTGAAAGCGGAAGAGTCACGCGTGGCATTGGAACGCGTGAAAATTGATCTGACGAAAGATGAGCTTCGTCGTGAGTTTTTGTCTCAAATCAATTCACGCTTTAAAAAGATTCTCGTTCTAACCGAAGGAGTCATTCCTTATCTGACCGAGATTGAAGTCGCAGCACTCGCAAAGGACCTGCGAGCCCAGTCTCACATCCGCTTCTGGATCGGCGAGCAGCTCTCTCCTGAAGTGGTGAAGATGCTAAAGAAGTTCCGTGACAAGGAAATGAAGAACGCACCATTCCAGTTTGATCCACCGGAATGGGAATCATTTTTTTCGGAACTGGGCTGGAAGCAGGAAGAGGTTCGTTATTTCATGCAGGTCGCAAGGCAACTCAAGCGTTATCCTCCGGTTCCCCTCTGGATGATGCTGATGTTTCCCGTCATTCAACTCTTCTCCACGGCGAAGCAGCGGGAGAAGCGGATGAAGCAGTCCGCTTACGCTTTGAGAGTTCCGAAATAACAAAGGGCAGTGCGACGCAGGGTCGATAACGCAGTGGACATCCCAAAGTCAGGAGATCCCTGTTAGAATCGGGCCATGAGCATTGCAAGCATCAATCCCTGGACCGGTGAAACCCTCAAAGTTTATACTCCTCACAATTCCTACGAGGTCGAACAGAAGATCGACTACGCCTGGGACTGCTATCTCGAGACAATCAAAAATCTTGACGAAGTGAGAAAGGCCCGTGTGGGAAAACTTCTCCGTCTGGCCGAAATCCTCGAGAATGAGAAGGATGATCTGGGCGCCCTCATGGTGACTGAGATGGGAAAACCCCTTCGTCAGGCGATTCAGGAAGTGGAAAAATGCGCCCGCAATTGCCGCTATTACGCGGAAACGGGACTCAAGGCGCTTCAAGCATCTCCCGTTATTTCACCCAGTGCGGATTCCAAACGAAAAGCTGAGATTCAGTATCATCCAATCGGAGTGGTTCTTTCGATCATGCCGTGGAACTTTCCATTCTGGCAGGTGATCCGTGGGCTTGCCCCGATTCTGCTGGGAGGAAACTCGGTTGTTTTGAAACACGCTTCAAACGTTCCGGGCTGCGCACTTGCGATCGAGAAGCTTTGCCGGGAAGCGGGATTCTCGGAGTGTGAGTTCCAGACGATTCTCGTTCCTTCGAGTGATATTGAAAAGATCATTCAGGACAAGCGGATTGCGGCCGTGACTCTGACTGGAAGCGAGGGAGCAGGACGCTCGGTTGGGTCTGAAGCCGGACGCGCGATCAAAAAGACGGTGCTCGAACTCGGGGGCAGTGATCCTTTCGTGGTCATGCCATCCGCAGATCTTGAAAAGGCAGTAGAGGCGGCGGCTCTTTCGAGACTCGTGAACAACGGTCAATCCTGCATCTCAGCCAAACGATTCATTGTTCATGAAAAAATTTATGAATCCTTCCGGGAGCGCTTCATCGCACGCATGAAGGCTGCGGTTACGGGGGATCCGATGAAGATGGAAACCGAACTCGGACCCCTTTCGTCCCGCAAAGCATGCGAAGACCTTCACGCGTTCGTCGATGATGCGGTCAAAAAAGGAGCAAAAGTGTGTCTCGGTGGAGAACTCTCGAAAGGCAAGGGTGCGTTTTACCCCGCAACCGTGATCGAGAATATTTCTTTCGATGCAAGGATCCGGGATGAGGAAGCCTTTGGTCCAGTGGCGGCTCTTTACCGGGTGAGAGATCTCGATGAAGCGATCGCGCTTGCGAACTCCACGCGTTTTGCGCTCGCTTCCTCATTCTGGTCGAAAGATGAGGCTGAAATCAAAGTAGCGGTCGCTCAGATCGAAGCCGGATCTACATTCGTAAACGAAATGGTGGCTTCTGATCCTCGTCTTCCATTTGGTGGAATCAAGAGCTCAGGCCATGGCCGCGAACTCTCCCAAGTAGGACTTTACGAGTTCGTCAATATCAAAACCATCGTTCAGGCATGATTGGCCCCGCCTTTGCATATTGCAACTCAAGAGGCAAAGGAGGATTTATGCCACGTAAAGAAACCATCCGTAAAGCGAAGACAGATAAGAAACAGGGAAAATCACCATTCACACAAGCGAGTGAGTTTGTGCATGAAGTGATTCACAGCGTACATCAGGGCCGTCATGGTGTTCGTAATGCGAAACAGGCGATCGCAATCGGCTTGTCCGAAGCGAGAAAAGCGGGAGTGAAAATTCCTTCCCGTGCCGGCACTAAAAAAGTGAAGGTGAAAGTGAAGTCCGCTCCGAAGAAAGCGATTTCCAAAAAGGTGAGCGCAAGTTCTAAAAAACGGGCGAAAGCAAGTTTGAGCGCTCTCAAGCGCGAGCCACGCTCCACCGTATCTTCCAAAGCACTTTCCACGCAGGCTCGTTCCGCGGCCCGCAAGAAGAGTACAGCTGCCCGTCGTGCTGCTGCCTTGAAAGGCGCCCGCACCAAAGGTAAACAAAAACTTCACCTCGCGGCTAAAAAAGCGGCGCATACCCGCGCGATTCACGCGCACTAGAAAAGATTTCGGGTCTTTTGGGGGAAACGGAAGGATTTGCGTTCAGGTGCCGTTCGATAAATGGGAACGGCATCAGGAGCTCGAGTTCTTCCGTTACTTCTTTGTAAAAGACTACTTCGAAACTTTTGAAATCAGAGCCTGATGGAGTTTGGTCGCGATGAGTGCGGAGTCATGTTTTTTTCGCAGGGAAGTGAAAGCTTCCTGGCCGAGTGTCCGGAGCGATTCCGAATCAAGCTTCATCAGAAGATCCACCCATTCGCTTTTGGTTTCAGCCAGAAGAACGGATTTTCCTTCAATCAGACCACAGCCCTCGACACCTAAGGCGGTACTTAAACAAACTCGCGCAAACTGGGATGCTTCAATGACTTTTACCCGAGTACCGCTTCCCATGAAGAGCGGAACAATCAAGGCATCGAGGCCGTGATAGAACGGATCGACGGATGGGATCTTTCCCAGAAACTTCACGCGGGGGAGATTTCTAAAAGGCGCAAGCCAGGAGTCGTCGCCGCTTCCTGCGATGGAGAATTCGAGGTCCGGTTTTTTCTGAACGACTTCAGGCCAGACTTCTTTTAGAAACCACGCGAGTCCCTCACGATTGGGAAGCCAGTCGATTCTTCCAATGAATCCGAGATGAATTGTTGATGAAACATTCGTGGGAGACGGCTGTTTTTCGAAATTCTTTCCAATGAGGATCACTTGCTGATCGGGTTCTGGAGTGATGTGTGCAAAACGCTTCAAGTCCTCATCTGAGACGGGAAAGGTTTCAGTGCACTTCTGAATGAGATCAACCTCATACTTCTTCACGAGGTGCGCCTGGAGAGCCAATGCCTGACTCTTGGGGAAAGGGCTTTGTTTTGCAGCTTGCTCCCAAAGGGACCACTCCACGTTGTGAGCGCGGTAAAACAGCTTTGCACTTTTGGCTGGAAAGGAAAGGCTCGGTGACAAGCCCGGCGAGAAAAACGGAATCGCCGCATGGATGCCGTCAAAGATCACCGCATCCCATCTATCCTGAGCCGCAAAGGCCCGGACTTCCTCCACGGTTTCTTTCTGAAGAAATGAGGAGAAGGAAACCGGGATGAACGGATTGGTTGCGAAGCGGGAAAGACGTGAACGGATTTCAGGCTTTCTTGCGATGATCCTGGTCTCGAAGAGCTTCAGGTCCGGGAGTTCAGGCGTATCGTCATTCGGAGGCGGAAGCGCAAGAAGAGTCAGTTCAAGGTCCGGGAGGGGAGCCAGATGCTTCAGGAGTTCGATCGTCGCGATCTTTGCACCATCGTTTGCAGGTTCCGGCCACCGGGGGGTGATCCAGAGGACTTTCCATGCCATCAGGTCAATTCTCCTTTGGGTTCAGTCGCGATCCGGGTGCCGGCGAAAACAACTGCAACCAGGAGATAGAGATAGATCGACCAGGTATGGGAGAGGAAGCTTGCGGCCACTCCGTACCCAAGGGTCGCAAAAAACAATTCCGGATATTCTTCTCGCATCAACCACGATGCCCGAAGCGCCCACAGGAAAAAGCACGCGATCAGGATCAGTCCGGGAAAACCCGTTTCAGCCATCGCGAGCACCCAGGTCGAGTGTGCCGTTCGTTCGCCGTACTCGATGAATTCCGAAGTGTAGCGCTCGAAGTTCTGGGGATAGCCGCCAAAACCCACGCCAAGGAGCGGGGAGTGGGTTGCCATCGAGAGTCCTGCTTTCCAATAAATGATCCGGCTGTCGGTGGAAGAGCCGGTGTCATCGGCGCTCCGGTGGAAAAGAGTGGTTGCCGGTACGAACACCATCGCTGCGAGTACCGCGATGATTGCGCCCTTCCGTTTATCCTTGATCGTCACCACTCCCATTGCCGCAAACATCACGAGCAAGGAGAAGAGGGCTCCGCGGGATTTCGCGAAATAGAGGAGGACGAACGTGGCGACGATGGTCGTGGCGCAGATGATTTTCAGATAGAGTGAACGGTCTCCCCGGCGCAGAAAATACCAGGCAAAGGGGAAGCTCAGGATCATGATCGCTGAAACGTCGTTCGGGTCGGCGAGAAGTCCGAAGGTTCCGAGACGGCCTGCAGCTTCCGTACTGAACACACTTCGGTAAATTGAAACCGAACTTAAACCGAGCGCTGAAAAGACGAAGGCGGCCTTCATCAAGCGATAAGACAGTTGGTCCCGGATTGCGTGCGTAACGACGAGAAAGAGAATCACGGACTTGAAGAAGACTTCAAAGAACTTGCCCTGCGCGGCAGCGGAATCACTTGCCATGAAAGTCGAGAGAAAGGCCCAGCCCGCAAAAAGAAAGAGGATCACGGCAGGAGTCCCGATTTTCGGACTCAATCTTTTTGCCCGGGAAAGATAGAGGAAAGCGGTCACCATCGAGAGATAGGCGAAGCTTCGGGGAAGAGCCGCCAAAACGACATCATCGGGTGGCGCAATTTCCCAGGGACGGAGAAAGAGAAGGAAAACGAAAAACCCAATCGAGATCCCGGGATGGATCGTGGAGACAATGATTGCAAGTGCCAGTTCCAATGCAAAAAGAACCTGGTCAAATCCCATGAGTCGCGCGAACGCAAACCAGAGGAGGCCCAAAGCACCCAGCAGGAAGTATTCGGTGAAACGCGTGCGGGGCAAAAGAATTGCCGGATCGTCGCGCATGCTCCAGCTCGAGAGCATGGTGAAAATGAGAAAAAGGAACAGGACGATGGATTCGACGACCAGAAGTTCCGGGGCCATCATCGAAAGGATGGCGAGCGGGTTAGTTCCAGTCATTCAAATGAGTTCCTACCTCCGGCTTCACCGGAGAACGGTTCCAATGGTGCGGTGGAACGGTTCCGAGCAGGGGAATGCCCCAGAATCTCGCCCGTTGTTCCGCGTTCGCCACACTGAAACGAACGAATTCGTCATAGAGAAGGACGAAGAGACCGAGCAGGATTCCGCATGCCAGACCATAAGTCAGGAAGTTCGGAAGCTTCGGAGCGGAAGGTGAAAGCGGGAACGCCGGAGCGCTCACGATTCCGTAGTAGTTCACGTCATCCGCTTTTTCCATGTCGAGTGCGACGTTCAGGTAGTTGTATTTTTTGAGCAGGTCCTGGTAAACCTCTTTTGAAGCGGGCTCAATCTCGGATCCTGCAAGTGTTTCCGGTGGAGCCCGTTCATCCGGCACCGCAGATCCGCTTTCACGGTATTTCGGGCTCAGGCGGTTCAGGTACTGGGTGAGCATTCTCTCGCGTGCGCGGAGAGCGAGGACCTTCGGATGCATTTCCTTGTATTCGGAAAGGAGCGCCTTGATCTGGTTATGAACCTGATTCAATTGGTCCTGCACCTGGGTCTTGCTCGAGAGCCCGAGACTCTTCGGCCCGTTGTTCATGAAGAGCACCATGGCTTCCATGCGGGCGCGGATCGCGTTTCTCACGTTGGTGATTGTTTTCTTCCGCTGATCGATCAGAGTCTCGATGACTTGGGAAAGAAAGCGTTTGGATACGTCAAAAGAGGTTTGGGGTGTGTTCCAGATGAATCCCACCTGATAGATGTCGGCGTTGACCGAAATCACTTCGAAATGGTGGCGAAGTTCATCGCGTTCGAAACCGCGTTTCGGATCTTCAGGTTTCGTCTTGTAGATCTGGAACTCTTCACCAATCTGATCGACGAAAGAGTCGTTTAAGGATTGCTGAAGAAGGGATTCCCGTTGATTCCGCATCTCGGTGACATCGTATTGTTCGGAGACGAAGTCCTTGATGAGTGGATTCTGGAAGTACTTGGAGTAGATGGTGATCTGGGAGTAGGATTTGAACTTCTTCGGCACCATGAGGTAGGACACCAGAGCAATCCCGACGGTTGCGGCGAGAATGGTTCCCAGCAAGCGCTTTCTACTCTTGAATAGACCAATAAAGTAAAAGAGATCGAATTCGTAATTACGCATGTGGATTTTCTCCCTGGTTGTAGATCAAGCCGAGCAGGCGGATGCCGGCATCGTGGATACGTTTCCGGTTGTCCGTTGAAATTTGTTCGCGAACCCGGGGTTGGCCGCTCACGAGGACTGAAACGTCGCACTGACGGGCAATCACGAGCGGATCGAAGTTGTTCTTGTTCTTGCGGGAGAGGGAAGAGGTGTCGACCAGAATCATGCTGTAGTTCTGGCTGTTTTCGCTTAAGAGTGCGTTCAGCTGGTATTCATCGATGCCGGGACTCAGGCGGAGTTTTGCCCAGTCACGCATCACCATGACTTCGACCTTCGTCGTGTCTTCAAGCAATTCAGCGAGTAAATAGTTCTCTTTCAGATCTTTTGCCGGAAGCGGTGTGCTTGCCGTGTTGTTCGAAGAGGTATCGATCACGAGCACCTTCTTGTTCAGTCGTTCGCTGTAAGCCAGCGCCAGCGCCGCGATCAGAAAGGTTTTGCCTTCGCCATCGTACTCACTCAGGAATGCGACGGATTTGAATTTCTCCGTTTCCTGGAGAAGCAGGATGCGGTCGATGAGGGATTTCACCTCTGCGTATTGAATGAAACTTCTAAGTGATTTCGCCTTATCCATAGTCTCCTTTAAAGTGCGATGATCATGACTGCGATGGCGGAAATCACGGCTGCGATTCCGGCTGCAGAAAGAATAAAGCGTTCGATTGGTGTTTGCTGAGTTGCGTGAATGACAACGATGTCTTTTGGAAAGAGTTTGGTAAGCTGGCGGCTTTGTTCCCAGTTGTAAGTTGCGCTGACGCGTTTGCCGTTGATCATGCGGATCACTTCAACTTCGGAGTAGTTCGCGACGGAAGAAGGGCCACCAGCTTTGGTCACGTAGTAGAGGAAGTCTTCTCCGGACTTGTAAGGAACTTCGCCAGGAATCTTCACTTCACCGAGCATCTGCACGACCGGGTGAGCGGTGTTGATTAAATCTTCAGAAAGATCGCCCTTTCGGTGAATAAACAGGATTTCTCCGCCCTGCCACGCAGGAATCTTCGAAGAGTTTCCGGTTTCATAATACTCGGCAAGATCGACGCTGGTTCCTTCTTCGTTCTTTTGAATTCTGAGATACTCCGCTTTGGACTCGGGTTTGATTCCGCCGGCGAGTGAAAGCACTTCGTCGAAGCTCGCAGTGGAGTCCACGAGATAGCGCCCCGCTTTTGTGACGAGCCCGCGAACATCAAGCCAGAGTTTTCTCTGGATCAAGCTGACGTGAATGGATTCGACTGACTTCAGAAACGGACGGTACGCGTCGACGACTTTGCCGCGCAGCTCGGTTTCCGGAAGAACACTCGTGTCGATCACGACATTGTAGGGAAGTCGGAGTTTGCCGTCGAAGTCGACACGGAAGCGTCCACCCATGCTCTTGTCATTGATCTGAGAAATTTCGTAAAGATATCCTGGTTGAATGGACCCCGGTGGCGCAACGGGAATCGGCTTTGAAACTTCAACGGGATTCTGATTCGGGTCTCCTGCCATCGCGAGTGGGTCATCTTTTGGAATCGTGTGCGCAGCGCAAGCAGACAAAAGACACAAAAACACGACTGCAAGTTTATGGTGGACAGGGGCTTGTTTCTTCGGAGCGTTCATTAATATAATTTAATGATAATTCACCGTATTTTCCAACTAGAATGAGCCCTCGGTGGACAACAGTGAGACAGTCAAAAAACAGTCTCTAAAATACGGAAGACGAGAGTAAGCGAACATGAGAAAACTGACACCCGCGAAAGAATTTCTGGAACGCCCGAAGACTGGTTTTGAGACGATCGGGAACGCCACGATCATCGTCTACGATCAGGGAAAACCGGTCGTAGTGACTGATCCATGGGTCGAGGGACCGGCTTACTTCGGTTCCTGGACCTTCTCCCACGAGATCCCGGCTGAGCAGAAAGAGGCCATCCTCTCTTGTCCTCTGGTCTGGTTCTCTCACGGACACCCGGATCACCTGAATCCGAACTCCATTGACCTGTTCAAGGGTAAAACCATCCTTCTAGCCGATCACGTTGGAGCACGGATCAAGACCGATCTCGAGGCCATGGGCCACACGACACGGGTTCTGCCTAATCGGGAGTGGGTGAGACTCTCTCCTGAGGTGAAGGTTTGCTGTATTGGCGACTACTATCAGGATGCGATCCTGCTCATTGATGTGGGTGGAAAGCTGCTTCTCAACCTGAACGACGCGCTCGATCGCGGCTGGGGTCCATTTGTGAGATCCGAGGTCAAGCGTTACGAAACTTCGATTCTTCTTTCTCTGTTTGGCTACGGAGATGCGGACATGATCAACTTCCGCGACGAGCAGGGAATTCTGGTTCCGCCAAAAGCCGCCAGGAAACTGCCGGTGGGATCAAGCATTGCTGCTACCACAGCGAGTTATGGTGTCGATTATTTTGTCCCGTTCAGCTCCATGCATCGCTATCAGCGTGAGGACAGTATCTGGGCAGAAGAGTTTGTCACCAGTATTTCAGACTTCCATCGTGGCTTTGAGAGCGACACTTCCGAGATTCTTCCGCCGTTCATTCGCGTGGACTGCAAGAAAAACGCGTATCAAGCGCTCAATCCAAAAGAATCGAATATCAAAATTTATCCGCCGGAAACTTTTGGTGACAACTGGAATGATCAGCTCGATCAGAGTGATGTGAAGAAAGTCACCGAGTACATTCAGGCGATCAAGCACCTTTCCACTTTCCTCGATTTCATCGAGTTCCGGGTGGGAGGAAAGGACTATTCCGTTCCTCTGAACACCCAGCGCTTCAATCGCGGGATTCGTTTCGAAGTTCCGCGTGGCTCTCTCATGGTCTCGGTCGAGTATCGCATCTTCGATGACCTGCTCATCGGGAACTTCATGAAGACCACTTTGATCGGAAAATGGCCGCAATCCAAACTCTATCCTGACTTCACTCCTTACGTTGCCCGTTACGCCGACAATGCAAACGCGCGGACGAAGGAAGAGCTGAGAGAATATTTCCGTGAATATCAGAAGCAGGCGCCGGTTCGCTGGCTCCTCCACAGCCTTGAACAGAAATCCATCGACATCTTCCGCGCAAAAGTGGAAGGTGGAGGTCCCCTTTTCGAAGCAGGCAAAAAAGCTTACTGGTGGGTGAAAGGTCTTGGAGTCTGAATGGAAAAGAAACGGGTATTGATCACCGGCGGCGCTGGATTCATCGGATCTCATCTTGCCCGAAAGCTTTCCTCTCTCGGTCACAAGGTCTCCGTGATTGATCTGAAGGATCCTTCGGAACGAATTCCGGGAGTCGCGTATTTTCTCGGTGACGTGAGAAAAATGGCCGATCTCAAGCGCTTTGTTCCGAATCAGGATCAGGTGGTTCATTTTGCAGCCCGGGTGAGTGTGCCCGAGTGTGAAGCGGATCCGGTGGGGAGTGAGGAAACGAACGTTGCTTCAACCCTGTTCCTGCTTGATCTCATTCGTTACGAAAACGAGAAGCGCGATCCAACTAAAAAAATTCGCCTGGTTTTTGCAAGCTCAAGCGCTGTTTACGGCGATCTCGGGAATCACGGAAATCCAATTTCAGAAATCAGTTCTGCAACCAAGCCGCTTTCAGCTTACGGGAGACAAAAACTTTCGTCTGAGGAACGCATCCGTCATTACGCTGAAAACTGCGGAGTGCCGGGAGTGGCTTTCCGATTCTTCAATGTCTATGGTCCGGGACAAAAAGCGGATTCCCCGTATTCGGGTGTGATCTCCCTTTTTGTGAAAGCCGCAAGAGAAGGAACCACGCTTCGCTTGAATGGTGGCGGACTTCAGACCCGCGATTTCATTTCCGTCCACGACGTCGTGAGAGCCTGTGTTCGTGCGCTTGAAACGGATAACAACGAAGCACTGACCGGAACTCCACTCAATCTCGGAACGGGAAAATCAATTTCAATTCGAAAACTGGCCGAAACCCTGATCGCTCTGGGCGGGAAGGGTAATGTGCTCGAAGATGCTCCTGCACGGGCGGGAGATATTCTCCATTCCTGCGGTGACGGCAGTCGCGCTCGCTCCCTTCTCGAATGGAAACCTGAGATGGAACTCCCGGAGGGATTAAAAGAGTTATGTTCCTGAACCTTGGTCTTCTTCTCGTGTTTTCCACCTTTGGAGGCGTGAGCGCTGTTTGCGGATTGCTGGCTGCGCCTGCACGTCGGAAAACGAGCGAGGGGATGGATCAGAATCTCCTCCACATCCTGATTCCGGCTCACAACGAAGAAAAGAAAATCGCTTACACCTTCGAGTCGATCGAGCAGGAATGGAAGCGTTGTCCGTTCCCGATTAAGATCACTGTCGGTATGGATTCCTGCACTGATGGTACGGCGGCAGTAGTGAGCGCGTGGTCGAGCCGTCTTCCCATCACCGGACAGAATTTCAGTTACCGGAGCAAATGGAAAAATTTAAAGGCACTCGTTCAGGGTGCAGATCCGTCAGCGCGCTGGGTGTTCCTCGTTGATGCCGGAACCGTGCTCGATGAAGGCGTTTTCGCTTCACTGAGAAATCAGATGACTGACCCTGATGTGGCCGCACTCGCTCCAAGCTACCGCATGGAGGGCTCGTCTCAGTTACACGCATGGTTCTGGATGTTTGAGCGTCAGCTTAAAACTTGGGAAAACAATCTCGGGGGTCCGATCAGCATTCACGGGGCAGCTGTGGCTTACCGCCGGGACGTGATTCAAGCCGTATACGCGAAGCTTGAAGGCGAGGGTGAGTTCAAGAACGACGACGTGATTCTTCCGCTCGCAAGCCGTGTGTTCTTCCCCGATCTCAAGATTCGTTATCTTCCGAACACCTATATCCACGACAATGCAGATCACGAGAAGCTTGATTTTAAAACTCAGTGGATCAGACGAAAACGCATGGTGCTCGGCAATCTTCAGTGGCTCCGATTCGCAATCCGCGAAGAAAAGCGCATGTCAGGCAAGGTCTGGGTTGTGGCGCTTCGCCGGATCCTGCGGCCGTTCTGGTTTGTTTCGTTTTTGATTCTGAGCCTCGGCCTGTTTTTTTACAGCCCGGTTTTGGCGATGTTTTTGCTGATCCCGGGTGTGCTCTTTTTACCTGCAGCACTCGCATCCCTCTACGCACCGATTGCGTTCCTGAGACGAGAAGATCAAGTCGATTCTACTTGGCGCTAGAGCGGAAAAGGGAAGAGACCGCGACACTGATCGTCCGGATTGCAATCCACGCGTCCATTTTTGGCGACATCCTCTGGAGATAATACAGATCGTATTCGAGCTTTCGCTTCATCTGAGCGGTGCTCGCAGCATAACCGCCCATGACTTGCGCCCAGCCCGTAATTCCGGGTGGAACGAGAAGGCGGAAGCGGAAGTTTGGAATCACTTTTTCGAGTTCGTCGTAGAACTCAGGCCGTTCCGGACGGGGACCAATCAAGCTCATTTCGCCGCGAATGACGTTCCAAAGCTGGGGAAGTTCATCGATGCGGGTCTTGCGCAGAAAATTTCCGAAAGGAGTGATGCGGGAATCGCCCATCTTGGAAAGTTTCGGTCCCTGCTTTTCAGCATCCATTCTCATGCTTCTGAATTTCCAGAGTTTGAACGGAACGCCTCTGTAGCCGAGCCGGGTCTGTCCGAAGAAGACCGGACCCGGGGTCGAAATTTTGGTGACCAGACCAACCAGTGCGAAGAGAGGCAGGAGTGCCACGAGTGCGATCAGGGAAAGAATCCGCTCGAAGCCTGATTTGAACATGTGGTAGATCCGGTCAGAGACTCCGCGGTGAGCGGATTGATAGAGGAACATCCAGAGATCGAGTTTATCCAGATTCAAATGACCGCGAAGATCGGCAATCAGGTCCCGGTGGTCTTGAATGTTTTCTCCCTCAAGCATCGCAGTGATGATGGTCTCCCGTTTTTCAAACCGGTGCAGTTCCGAACGTGAGATCACCACACAGGTAAGCTCCGCGCCCGGGTCAAGCTTCTCGAGGTCGCTTTCAAAAATTGGATCGTAGTACTTGAGGAGAAGGCGGGAACGAAGCGCTTTCAGCACCAATTCCGCCTCATCCGGTGTTGTGAAAAAACAAATCTTCCGACGGAACCCCGAGAGCTGAATCTGTTGTCCGGTGATCCACTGGATGACATAGACGCCAAACACGATTGCAGGTGTGGCGAGAACGATGTCTCGGTAGCGAAGGAAAACCACTCCAAATGCGGTCAAAAGCACATATTTTGAGAGGATTCCCGAAGCCGGAACGACGATCGCGAGCGTGAAGAGCGAGTCGATTCTCGGAAGCGGATAGAAGGACCCGAAGTAATCGAGCGCGTCGAGCAGCCAGAAAGTGAAGAGTGCCGTAGTCGCACCGAAGAGGGCGGTTTGAAGCCAGGAGATGAGCCAGTTCGGATCAATTACTACCAGAGTCAGTGACCAGAGCCAGAAGAGTGAGATCAGGACCACAGCCCGGGTGATCATTGTGCTTGAAAAACGAAAACGTTGAATCATTTGGAAGTCTCCGGAACATCGCTCACCACGGTGGCTGGATTTCCAATTGCAATTTTTCCGGCCGGGATGGATTTGGTCACGACGGAGCCAAATCCCACGACGGTATCTTCACCGATCTGAACACCCTTTAGAATCGCGGCACCTGCTGCGACCCAGACATTGCGCTCGATCTTCACCGGTGCAATGAGGGGAGCGGGAGAGTCGGCACCATTTCGCTTTCGGCTCAACGAGTGATAATCAGTATCAAAAATGCGAACATCGGCCAGAATGCAGTCTTCGCCGACTTCAATCCTTCGCATGCAACCAAAACGGGTTCCGTTCAAAAAAGTGCGTGAGCCGATTGAAATGACGGAATCGCCGAGGTGAGTGAAAGGAGTGCAGCGATCGGCAACAATGCAATCATCTCCGAAGGTGACGAGACCGGGGCCATCGAACTTGAGTGTTCCCTGGAGAGAAAAACGCTTTCCCACGCGGACTTTTGTTCCAAAAATAGTTTCACGAATCATCCAAAGTGGACGCACGGCCCAGCCTTTGATCCAGCCAAGACGCCAGCGAAGATGCAGACCTGCTCTCGGAAACGAGGGATGTTGCGGACGAGGGAGAAAGAACAGCAGGTCGGTCATAGGCTCTTCACCACTTTGGCAGGAGCGCCGGCTAAAACTGAATTAGCAGGCCAGTCTCCCTGAACCACGACGGAATTTGCAGCAACCACGCAACCGGATCCAATCTTTGCGCCCTTCAGGATGGTGACGTTTGCACCCAGCCACACGTCATCTCCGATTTCGATCGGACTGACGGGGAATTTCCAGTCAGGAATGCCCGGAGGAATTCCGCAGATTCCTGCAACTTGTTTTCCGCGAAGGCCTGGATCAAGGGGATGGGATTCGAAGTCCTGAATCATCACGTTCCAGCTCGTGAGCAGGCGTTTTCCAATGATGATTTTTCCGCGCGAACAAATACGCGCGTCTCCGATGACGGAACACTCACCGATCTCGATCAACCCTTCACCGAACGCTTCGATGTAAGCGTTTTCATAAATGATGCTTCGATTACCGACAATGATTTTTGAATCGGGGAGTTCCGCTCTCAAACTGTGAATGCGCTGAAAGCGAACTGACTTTCCGATCCAGATGTTTTTTGGAAAGTAACCGATCGCTTGAAGCAGTGGCAGAAAGAATCTTGTGCGTTGGAAAAGAAGATGAGTTCTGACATACTGAAAGAAATGGAGCGGACGGTACTTCAGCACACGCAGAACTTGGGATACCATTGAGTTGATTTTAATGACACGACCATGAAAAACAAACTGAATTCGCACTGGCCTCTCACGATTTTATCCAGTTTTTCAGCCCTCGTAAATTTGGCGCTCCCACTCGTGCTGGTCCGGGTTCTTTCCCCTGAGCAGATGGGGCAGTACAAAATCTTCTTTCTCTACCTCGGCATGATGTCCTGGCTCTCCTTGAGCGGTGGAATCAATAACGGCCTTTACTTCTGGGCAACAAAGGAAAATTACCTGGTTGATTTCCGGAGAAGCTGGAACCTGATTCTGATCTGGGCCCTGTTCTTTTCAGTCGTCATGGCGATCGTTGCCTGGAATCAGGATGTCGGCTTGTGGTTTGCGGGCGGTACCTTTTTGACGATGACCATGGCGTTTTACGAGGATGCGATGATCGCCACCGGAAAAACCTGGAAGGGCGGTCTCTTCTCAGCCGGACTCGATTCGCTCCGTTCGGCTTGCGTTGTTTCTTGCGCGATCATTTTCAAAAACTATCAGGCAGTGATCATTGCGTGGGTTTGTGCGGTTGCAGTCAAAACCGTAATCGGCGTGATCCTTGGACGGAAACAGGGCTTCCAGAAGATTGATTTCGGAATGCTCCGTGAAATGAGTGAGAACAAAAAGATCCTCGCTTACGTGCTCCCGATTTCCTTCGCATCCATTGTAGCGGTTTGCACGCACTACGCGGACCAGTTGTTTCTCTCCAAAATTTCAGACGCCGCTTATTTCGCGGGATACACACTCGGTTGTCTGAGTATCCCGCCGATCAATTCATTTGAGCAGGCAGTGAACCGCATTCTGATTCCGAACCTGAAGCACGAAACGCCAGGTCTTTTCAAGGAAGCGGTGGCGGAGTTGAGTTGGATCCTGATTCCAGCAACTGCCGGACTCCTCGTATTCGCTGATCCGATCGTGGTGATGTTGTTCACCGAAAAATTCGCCTGGACTTCGATCTTTCTCAGGCTCTATTCCCTCACGTTCCTGATGCTGAGTTTCCCCTATGATTCCTGGGCGCGCGCAAAAGGCGACAGCCCTTGGATCTTTAAAAATCTTCTTTTCGGTCTGGTGGTCGCGGTCCTCACCATTCCTTATCTCACGATCAAGGAACTCGGAGTGGGAGCACTCATCGGACTTCTGTTGACTCAAGCCGCACTTCGGGTCGGAGGCTGGGTTCACATCCGCCGGACCACGCAGTGGAAGGTTTCAGAATTCATTCCACTCGGAGATCTTGCTTACAATGCCGGAATGGCAACTTTTCTTTCGGTGCTCAGTCTCGTTGCGGGGCGATTCATGGGGCACGGACTCCGTTGGTTCCTCGTCTGCGGCCCAATCTTCGCCGTCTTGTATCTTCTGCTCACCACCCGTCGCAGATTGCTTCATCACGTCCGTGAAGAAGCGGGCGTCCGAGTATTGCTCATGACCCAGTATCTCGAAATGGGCGGCCTTGAGCGGGTGATTTACTCCCTTTGTGAATCGTTTACGAGTTCGCAGGATGTGGTTCCTTTTGTACTCAGTTACGACGAACGCAAGGGCTCAGTGAGTCTTGCCAAAGACTTCCAGAGTCTCGGAGTTCCCGTTCATCAGGTCAGAAAAGGAAAAGGGTTTTCCTGGAAGACCGTCATCAAGGTGGTTCGCCTCTGTCATCAGGAAAAGATTCCCGTCCTTCACACCCATGATTTAGGTCCATTACTCTACGCTGTTGCAGCAAAGTTCTTTACGCTGGGAGCACTCAAAATCGTTCACACCCAGCATAGCTTTGTTCACCTTGCGAAAAAGAAGCGTCACGGCCTGTACGAGCAAGTCTTCACTCGTTTTGCTGACCAGCTCATTACCGTGTCGGAAGAAGTGAAGGAAACCTACTTGAAGCTTGGGCTTCCAAAGTCCAAGGTGCAGGTGGTTCGAAACGGAGTTCTGTTTCCGCGTGCGCCTGTTTCTTCCGAAGAGGAAAGACGGGACATTCGGGTGAAGCTCATTGATTCGATCGTCGATCCTTATGAGCGGGTGAAGCTGGATCAACACGCGACCCAGACCTGGGTTCTTTATCTTGCCCGGATTCACGCCCAAAAAGGCCAGACCCATGCAATCGATCTCTGGCAGAAACTTCCGCCATTCCTCCGCACCCAAAGTGTGCTCGTTCTGGTGGGGCAGGAGAGTTCCGAAGGTGAACTCGCGAAGCTTAGAAAACAAGCGCTCGATCTCCAGATCGACAAGGAAGTGGTGTTTGCAGGCCCGAGTCGCACGCCGCTTGAATGGTTGAATGCAAGCCAGGTCTTCATCTCTCTTTCTGAGTTCGAGGGAATGCCGCTTTCACCGATTGAAGCTTTCGGTGCCGGAAAGATTCTTGTTCTTTCCGAAATTCCTGCTCACACGCTCTTCATGGGCAAGACTTATTGGAATGATCTGGAGGGCGCAATCGAACAGTCCAAGGGTGAAACTTTCAAAGCCGAGCAGGAACGCTTCATAGAGGCGGACTATTGGCGCCGTGAATACGGAGCAAGTGGAATGGCTCGCCAGTACCAGCATTTCTATGAGAAAGTGTTGAAAGCATGATCGTTCATCTTTTCAATTCAAGTCTGGTCAGCGGACCGGAAACTCTCGTCATTCCTTCGCTCCCTTCACTCAAGAAAAAGGTGGGTGAGATCGAGGTGTGGAATCTCGCTGAAGTCAGACGAGGCGCTGCAGTGGAAGCGCTTCTTGAGTACACGAAGTTATTCAATGTAAAGACGCGTGCGATTTCAGTTCAAGCCCAGTTCGATTCGAAAGCGATTCAAGAACTGGCCGACCAGTTGAAGGCGGTTGCGCCCACGATTGTTCACGCTCATGATGTAAAGGCTTCGGTTTACCTTGCTCTTGCCGCTAGAAAGCTGGGCAAAGACTGTACGTTCAAGATGATCACGACCCATCACGGAATCAATGCGCGAAACGGGATCAAGGTCCGGATTTACGAATGGATCTACCGTTTTGGATTCCTGAAGCGTTTTGATGCGGTTCTGACTGTTTCTTCCCTTGACCGGGAAACGCTGATCAAGCATGGATTTGATCCAAAACGCGTGATGGTTCACTTGAACGGAGTGGATCGTCGGAAGATCACTCATAACGAGCGTTTTGCAGTTCAGAGAAGCGTCCGGGAACAATGGACGAAGGAACTGGGCATCACGATCCGGGACAAACGCCTGCTTGCAGTTGCAGCAAGGCTTTCGCCCGAAAAGAATCACATGCTTTTGCTCGACGCCCTCGCTGATTTTAAAAAACGGGTTCACGACATTCCGTTTCTTTGCATTTGTTTCGGAGTGGGTCCACTCGAGGCCGTGCTTAAGGCAAGAACGAAAGAGCTCGGTCTTGAAGACGTGGTTCTCTGGGCAGGTTATCGTAAAAACCTGAGCCACGACATGCCGGGAATGGATCTTCTTCTTTCCCTCTCTGTCGGTGAGGGACTTCCGATTAATCTTCTGGAGGCGGGCTGGTCCCGCACTCCGATTCTAGCAACCGCTGTCGACGGTGTGAATGACCTGATTCCGAAAGAGGATCCGGTTCTTTCTCTCTCAAGACTGGAAGCCAGTCCTCCAGCAAAAGTAGTGAGTGATCGTCTCGAGCAACTGCTCAGACGTCCGGATCTGCGGGAAACATTGGGAGAGGCGTTTCAGAAACGCGTTGAAGAATCATTCTCGGGGGATGCGTGGGAGCGAACACTTCAGGCCATCTACGAGCGCGTTCGCGCAAACTGATTTCCGCTTACTTCGCGTTTTTCAAATGAACCAGTTGTTCCCGGAACTGACGGAGCTTTTCCTTCAGTACTTTTTCATTTTCAGGACCGATGCGAATCAGGGTCTTCTGACCGGCTGAAAGATTTTCAAGCGCGGGATCCGCATATTTATAACTCATCATTGATTTCGTGAGTTGAATGCGACCTTTGGGTTCCGGTGTTTCAAGCAGGTGGTCGATTACAGCAACCAGGCGGTCGTTGAAGTAACCTTTGCTTCCGAGCTCGTCGTAGGCTTGTTGAAAGAGTGGGTAGAAGCGGGCGTAGATGGCAACGGCCTGTTTCGCATCGACGTCTTTCGCAAAGTTCACGTAGGACCGGTAGCGTTCGGCGTTTTTGTCAGAGAAGGTGGCATCATCGTCTTTGCCGACTGCGCTGAATTTTCCGGGCGCGAGGGCCACGGGAAGAAACTCAATCGTGAACTTCGAAGTGGTCGCCGTGTCGATCGTCACGACGAAACGCTGAATGAAGTTATTCATGTGGAGGATCTGCTCCATCCGCTCCTTGGTGACAATCCCATTGAGTGCGTGAGTGAGATCGTTGTCGCTCTCTTCAAGCTTCGGAAGCGGTCCCCCGGCCTTGTGGGCATCGGAGCCGACTTCGTAATGATCCTTCTTCATTTCTTCAGTGGTCTTGGGCGCTTCGGTGGGTTGCCCTTCCTGTCCGGGAGGCTGCAGGTGATACCAGTAGGCGGCTCCACCCAGTGCAGCCAAAATCGCGATCGGAATGAGCAGGTTCGTTTTCTTTTTCATGAGTTCTCCGCAAAATCCTGTGTTTTCAGGATCTCACTGCTTTCCGATCCGGGCAAACTCCGATTGTTTTCTCAAGGGAAGAGCGAGTTATCGGTGAGTGCCTTCTGTTTTTTCAATTCATCAAAGAAGACCCCGTGATTGCAGGTGGAACTGCTGCTTGATTTCAGGGACTCGCTTTCAATTTCTTCCACGCTTGCGCCGCAGCGCGAACATCGACGCAGGACGCTGCCCGAGTGTTCCGTTTTTGACTCCTCGAAGGGAGCGAGTGGCGAAGTGACGGGGGGTGTAGAGCGGATGCGAGTGTTGGTTCCCATGCGGTGGAAGGGTGCAAGGAGTACACCGCGTGAAGCAGTTTCATTGAGTGTCCTGAAAAGCCCCGGACTATCTGCGCTTTTTTGGATTGGACATTTATACCCCATGGGGGTATACTGTATGTATGAAGAAGGCTCCTGCAGGTTACGTTAATCCCCATCATGAAACGAACAAACAGGACTTGCCCCGTCTTCAGCGACTGATCGGTCAGCTGGAAGGCGTGAAGAAAATGATTGAGGAGAAGCGTCACTGTTACGAAGTGATTCATCAGTTGCGTGCGGTTTCCTCCGCCATCCGGGGCTTGGAAGCAAAAATTCTCGACAACCACATTGAACATCTTCTTGAAGAAGTCATGGAGCACCCGAATGGTCGCCAGTATGAGACCAAGAAGCGGGATCTCATGAATGTCTTGAAGGGCAAATTACTCATCAACTCCTGAAGGGAAAGGAACCGTCGTATGGAAAACGCGTTGAAACAAAATCATCAAGAAGGCAGTGTCTTCCGGAACCGTTGTCCAAAGTGCGGAGAAACTCCCATCTTCAAGGGATTCTATTCCATGAACGCGAAGTGTTCCGCGTGCGGAAATGTGTATGAAAAAGAATCCGGCTATTTCATGGGAGCGATGATGGCTGCTTACTTCCTTGGGATCGTGGCCATTGTTCCGACCCTGGTTCTCTGCATCTTCGCTCTTCAGCTTGAACTCCCGACCGCACTCATCATCGCGGGACTTCAGCTCGTTGTCTTTCAACCCATCCTGTTCCGTTATTCACGGATCATCTGGATCAATATCGAGCACAAGCTAAGCCAAAAAGCATAGGCTCCCATGAAACAAGCGCAGTACACCCTCATCCTGAGTGATATCCATCTGGCCGACGAGGAGCCACCGTCTCCCCGTTCGCCCCTTTGGAAGAAGTTCAAGTCGAGGGAGTACTACATTGATGGTGCGTTTAAGAAGGTTCTCGATTCGATGGAAGTCCAGGCAAAAGGGCCGATCGAACTCATCTTAAACGGCGACATCTTTGATTTTGATTCCGTGATGAGTCTGCCTGACGAACCGATCTTTCATATCTCCTGGCTTGAGCGGAGACGGGGGCTGAATCCCGAAGAGCCCAAATCCCGTTTCAAAATAGAGACAATTTTACAAGCCCATCACCTCTGGGCGGATGCCCTTCGTTCCTTCATGAGCCGGGGAAACAGTGTGGTCTTCGTCATTGGAAATCACGATATAGAACTCCACTGGCCACAAGTGCAAGAAGCGATTCTCGGCCGTATTGCTTCGACACCCGAAGAACGCGCTCGTGTTTCGTTCGTGGAATGGTTCTATATCAGTAACGGCGACACGCTGGTCGAGCACGGAAACCAGTACGACCCTTACAGTCTTTGCATGAATCCGATCAATCCGCTGATCAGAAAGCATCAAAAGCTTTTCCTCCGGATTCCTTTCGGGAATCTTGCTGGAAAGTATCTCGTGAACGGAATGGGGCTCATGAACCCACACAGTGAGGCGAGTTACATCAAAGCCAACTTCGGCGAATACATGACTTTCTTCTTTTCTTACGTGCTTCGGATCCAGCCGTTCATCTTCTGGACCTGGCTCTGGGGATCCTTTGTCACGCTCTGGGTGACGGTGACTGAGGGGATTCATCCGGCACAGAAGGATCCACTCGCCATTGTCGACCGGATCGAGGAAATTGCGACCAAGGCGAATGCAACCCCGAGAACCGTGCTTGCCCTTCGCGAGCTTCATGCCCATCCTGCTTGTTACAATCCGTTTGAGCTTCTCCGTGAGTTGTGGCTCGATCGCGCGATCATGCTTCTTTTGGTTTTCGGCACGAGCTTCGAAGTCTTTCTTTTCTTCAATCTTTTCACCCGCACGTCGATCAAGATGCTTGCGATTCCACTCGTGATCCTGTTTCCGGCTTTTGCCTTCTACGCCCGCTCCATCCGGTCGGGAGTTCAAAAGAGCCAGGAAGTCGCCTTCAACCAGATGCCGGTTGCAGCGAAGATTGCCGGCGTGAAACGGGTGATTCACGGACACACCCATATCGCGAAACACTGCATCTACAGCGGGATTGAACACTTGAACACCGGAACCTGGTCTCCGGCCTTCCTTGATGTCGAATGCACAAAACCTTATGGCAAGAAGTGCTATGCGTGGATTCATCCAAAGGAAAATGGTGAGTCGCGTGTCTCCGAACTCTTCGAGTGGAGTGAAAAGGGATCGAACCAGATTGATCTCACCGAACCGTAAGTGTTTGGATGCGCAAGTGCCGTCCTCAAGCTTTATACAAGATCATCGAATTGCCTTGTTTTTGATCGTCCTGTCCATAAAGATGGGAACAACAGGAGATCTCCATGAAATTTTATTATTCCACCGCTACCAGTTCCACCATTGTTCATATCGCTCTTGCTGAGGCAGGCTTGCCGTTCACTCCGGTTGAGATCAGCTGGCAGAGAAATTTGAATGTGGATCTTCTGGACAAGGTGAATCCACTCGGTGCGGTTCCTGTCCTTGAAATCGAACCGGGCAAAGTCATCACTCAGAATGCGGCGATTCTTGCTTATATCGGTGAACTGAAACCTTCATTGTACGCACCAGCGGGCTCATTCGAGCGCGCGAAGATCAACCAGTGGCTTGCTTTTGCGGCATCTGATTTCCAGAAAGCAGCCGTTCAGATTTTCATTTCGGACCAGATCACTTCAAACGAGTCCGCTCAAAAAGACATCGATCACTTCTACACCGAAAACGTAAAGAGTCTTCTTTCCTACATTGATCAAAGTCTTCAGGGAAAACAGTTCATCGCAAGCGATCACTTCACCGTTGCAGATGCATATCTCTTTTCCGTGATCAATGCCTGCAAGTTTGTGAATATCGGTTACAGCGAGCTTGAAAATCTCTCCGCCTACATGGGACGTCTGTTTGAACGTCCGGCGATTCAAAAAGTATTGAAAGAGGAAGGTTTTCTCGACTAACCCTTTTCTGATTTCAGAAAATAAAAAGCCCCGTGGCCAGAATCAGTCACGGGGCTTTTTATTTTAAATTCTTCCCTTGAATCAGGTCTGCTTTCCCGGGAAACGGTCCGCGAGAAGCATTCTTGCGTTCCTGCGGATCAGCATGCGGTAGAGACTCGGGAACCAGCGACGAACCGGAAGGGCGAGGCCTTCTTTTCCGGCAACAATGATTGAAGTGTCGCCTCGTTCAAGTTTGGGGAATGTTTTCGCAGAGAACTTCTCGGCAGTCATGGCATTTGCGTGAGTGGCATCCATCTTTCCATGAGATCCGCCACTGGAGGTGACGGCGTTCAGTGAAACCTCGGTTCTGACGAAGCCCGGTTGCAGGACCTGAACGTCAATGCCGTATTCCTTCAATTCGAAAGCGAGAGAGTAGAAGTAACCGTTTAATCCGTGCTTCACACACGAGTAAGTCGCGCTGCCCGGAAGTTCGAGATCGCCCATGAGAGAGCTCGTGACGATGATCCGGCCTGATTTTCGTTTCACCATGTGAGGAAGAATGGCTTTGGTGAGCGCAATCGGGCTTAAAAGATCGAGACGAATCATGTGCTCTTCGACTTCGAAGGAAGTCTCAAGCGAGAGACTTCTCTGGGAGACGCCTGCGTTGTTTAGTAGAACGTCGATCTTTCCAAAGAGAGTGAGCGCTTTTTCGGTGAGGGCAGCAAGACCTGAAATATCGGAGAGATCCGCAGGCAGAATTTTTGCAGAAGGAGAGTCCTTGCCCTGATTGAGTTCAGCAGCAAGCTTTTGGAGACGTTCTTCCCGTCTTGCAGTGAGAATGACTTTGGCTCCGCGCTTGACGAAGTCTTTCGCCATCGCTTCACCGATTCCGCTACTTGCGCCCGTGACCCATACGATCTGATCCTTGAAGATTGAGTTCATGGGTAAAGGATAGAGGACTTTTACTTGGAATTCAGCAAGGATTCCGGAAAATAGTTGCTCGGAACCACAGTGCCTCGGCGCACAATCTTTTCAGTCATGATTGAATTCTTGAGAAAACGCATGGAAACAAGGTGCGCAATCCCGCAGGTGAGGAGCACGGGGACAATGCAGGATTTTTCCTGAGTCATTTCAAAGGCAAATACGACGGACGCGAGTGTTGCGCGCGAGCACCCTGCAAAGAGAGCGGCCATTCCCGCGAGTGCGATCATTGTTGGATTCAAGGGAATCCCTGGAAACCAGAGGTGAATCAGACTCGCGATCAGGAATCCTGTGCCCGAACCGATGGTCAGGATGGGGGCCAGGGTCCCGCCGGAAGTTCCGCTTCCGAGTGCAATCGCCCAGGAAAGGAATTTGAAAAACAGAAGTGCCGTCGCCGCTTCAACCGTAAAACTTCCGGTCAACATGCCGGTGATATTGTCATAACCCACTCCCAGTGTGTGAGGTGAAATGAGACCAATGATCCCGACTGCAATTCCACCGAGTGCTGGCCAGAACATCCAGTGAACCGGAAGATGCTCGAAGCTGTCTTCAATCCAGTAGACTGAGTTCGTGACGAGGATGGAGAGGAGACCAAATACTACGCCGAGTGCAATGTAGATACCCATCATCGGAAGGGCTGGAGTGGAAAGGGCTGGAATCGAAAGAAAAGGAGCACTTGAAAAAAACGATGCACGGACGAATTGCGAAGTGCATGCTGCAACCGCAACTGGAATGAAGGTTTCCGCACTGAATTCGAAAAGAAGAAGTTCGATTGCGAGCAGGACTGCTGCAAGCGGAGTTCCGAAGATTGCGGTCATCCCTGCAGCAGCTCCTGCCGCAAGCAGAACTTTCCGTTCACCCGATGCGACCGGAAGGATTTGACCAAAGAGTGAACCCAGTGCTCCACCTGTTGCAATGATGGGCCCCTCGGCTCCGAAAGGGCCACCCGATCCAATCGAAACCGCAGCAGAAAGAGGTTTTAACCAGGTAATGCGTTTTGGGATCTTTGAATCCTTGAGCAGGATGTTTTCCATTGCTTCCGGAATTCCATGCCCGCGAATCGCTTGAGATCCATAGCGCGCCATGAGGCCGACAATGAGCCCGCCCAAAACAGGAGCGAAAACGGCAAGAATCCCGAGATGATGGCCGACGGGGGACGCTTCTTCAAATGAAAGTCTCTGATAGTAAAAAACGTTCGTGAAGAAGTTGATGCTTTTCAAAAGTGCCTGAGCGATGGCGACTGAAATTCCCCCAAGCACGATTGCGAGAAAAAACAGGAGGACTGATCTATGCTTTGTTCTTTTTTCCTGGGCGTCCACGGGGCTTTCCTTCCTCGAAAAAGAGGCTCGCTTCCTCGTTCGCAAGTCCGGCTGCGGTGAGGAGCTGATTCAGTAGTTGAGTGAGCTGTTTTTGTTCGGACGAGGATAAGGATTCGATCCCCTTCAGGAGGCGGTCTGCAATGAGGGGTTCGTTCGTGCGGGAATACTTCTGCCCGAGCAAACTTAAAGAGATGATGCTGGAGCGCTTGTCAGTCGGGTGGGGTTTTTTAAGCAGAAATTTCTCATCGACGAGTTTTTTCACGACAACAGAGACGGAACTTTGATCCGTATTCGTGCGGGAGGCGAGCTCGTTGATTGTGATCCACTCTCCGGCTTGCAGGCGTGAGAGGACAAACAGTTGTGCCGTGCTGATTCCGAGCTTCTTTTCGATCCGCACGGACGAGAGTCTCAAGGCCCGGAAAACCTTCCGGAACGAGTCTAAAATCTTCTGTTCTTCACCCATGTCTTTTTAAATACATGGGATCCCATATAATTTCAATCTTTGATTTCAGTTGAGGTCGTCGCTGTCATTTTCAGGCGGGGTACCCACGGATCCAGTTCTCAGATCGATCAGGAGTGAGAGCGTCAGGACTGACGTCCCGGTTTTCTTGTTGGTCGTGGTGGTCAGGCGGAAATCCGGTGGGGTGCTGTTGCCTGTGAAATCGATTCCGGAGTTCGTGATGATGTTGGAAGAGATATCGGCCGGAATGGCAAGGATCGCATTAATTCCCCAGATTTCGAGGCCAGATTTGATTTGAACATAAGTTCCGTTTTGTGCGGTTGGCTTGTTCTTGTTTTTATCGAGCTTTCTGCGTTTGCGAACAGTAACCGCCGTTCCATCCGGACGGGAGATCGGAAACACGCAACTGTGAATGCTTGCCGATTGTTCGAAGCAGGTGAAATTTTCGCCGACTTTCTGAGATCCCTTGGAAGGATCTTTTGAGTCTACTGCCTCGGCATTGATTCCCATGTTCTGATAAAGAAGGTTCGCATCTTTTCCAGAGAGGGTGATTTCAAGCGTGTCGCGATTTGGAATTTGAGCGTCGATCTTGCTGTCTGGCGCAGGAGCCGGAGTGGGAGTCGGCGTGGAAGCCGGATGACCTGGATTCGTGGTTCCGCCCGGCTGAGTGGCTCCGGAGCCGCTTGAAGTTCCGTTACCCGTCGATGGAGTGGAGTTTCCATTTCCCTGAGAGTTATTTCCCGAAGGAGCGTTCGCACCCGGAGTTGGAGTCGGGGTGGCGCTTCCCTTGGCGCTGTTCGCAGTGGTCGCACTCGTGCTCGCCTCATGATTGATGTGATGAGTGGTGATTTTGCCGCAACCCGTGACGAGGACCGCAACCAGGGCGAATGAGAACGCAAAACTTCTGTTAAAAATCATGAATCGAAATTTATACACTAAATATGTATATAAATCTAGTAAAAAGTGTGTAAAAGCGGGGATTTTCGTTAAAACAACGATTTTGATGGATCCACCCCTCCCGTCCAGAGACTAAAGAGGGGTGGAAAATGGGAGAGAGAGATTTATTCGTCTTCCGAAGGACGAATGACAGAACCTGTGTTCAGATCCAGAAGGAGTGAGAGCCCGAAGTTTTTATCTCCGTTCTTCCCGTGGGTGGCAGTGCTGAGGCGGAAGTCCGGCGAACCGAAGTTTCCGGCGAAGTCGATCCCCGAGTTAATGAAGATCTCATCCATTGCACCAGTCGGAATACTGAGAACCGCATTGAATCCACTCTGGTCAGACTCAGCCATGGTCTTCAGAAAAGACCCGGACTGCATCTTGAGCGGGGTGGAAGGGACGGCTCTCAATAAATTTTTCAACTTGCGATCGCGAAGCGCTCGTCCACCGGGCGCTGAGAAGCGGAACACGCAGCGGTAATGGATCGGACTGTCTTCGTAGCAGGTGAAGTTCTCACCCACCTTCTGGAGTTCGGCTTGCTCTTGTCCGCGTCTTGGATTTTTTTGCACTTCAGCCTGCAGGTTCATGGAAAGGAAGAATGTACGGGCGTCATTGCCGGAGAGCGTGACTTCGGTGATATTTGGAAACCGGGTCTTCACGTCGAAGCGGCTGTTGGTATCCATCACGAATGGAGTCGGGGACGGATACGGGGTTGGAGAAGGATAGGGAGTTGGAGTGGCGACTTGAACATCCGGAGTCGGGCTCGGAGTTGGAGTGGCTGGATCCGGAGTTGGCGTTGGAGTCGGTTCATCCGGTGTCGGACTCGGAACCGAATGATGAGGTGTAGGAGTTGCCTTCACTTGCACCGGTGCTTGTGGAGAGGTGATCTTCGAGCTTTCGGTTGGCTCCTGAGACTGCGCGGACTGATTTCCGTCACTGCACGCGGTCGTGATTCCGGAAACAACTAAAAGGGCTAACACAAGGCATTTATTCGTATGCATGAGCTGACTTATACATTGCAGAAAACGGCTATTCTATTGAAAAGTCTTTAAAAGATCTTAACTGCGTCATGCGTAAACAACCGCAAAGAAAGTGTTCCAAAATAAATACCGCAAATCATCAATTTCACCGCGTGATAAGGTGAATTCATGCAAAACAAAAACGTTCCGGCGGCTTTGAAAGACAGAAAAGTTGTTGTGATTGTCGGAGGAGGATTCGGTGGCTTGAATGCTGCTCGTGCTTTATCCCGAAGGAAGGATGTTTTTGTCATTCTGATCGATCAGAAAAATCACCATCTCTTTCAACCCATGCTCTATCAGGTCGCAACAGCAGGGCTGAATCCAGCCGACATCGCAGCTCCGATCCGCGCGCAGTTCACTCCGAAGGACTGTGTTGAAGTCCGCTGGGCGGAAGTGAAGAAGGTGGATCTCGCAAAGAGTGAGCTTCTTACTGGTGATCGGGAGACTCCGCTTCACTACGATTACCTGATTCTGGCCTGTGGTTCTCAGCACAGTTATTTCGGTCATCCTGAGTGGGAGGACTTCGCGCCGGGTTTGAAGAGCCTTGAACAGGCGACTGAAATCAGAAGAAGAATTCTCTCCGCATTTGAAAAGGCAGAAACCGAAACGGATCCCGCAGTGCAGGAAGCGTTGATGAATTTTGTGGTGGTTGGCGGCGGACCAACTGGCGTCGAGCTCGCGGGTGCCATTGCGGATCTCAGCCGCACGGTACTCGTTCATGATTTCAAACGCATCAACCCTTCCAAGGCAAAAGTCATTCTCGTTGAGTCGGGACCAAGGCTTTTAGCGCCGTTTTTGCCGCAAATTTCAGAACGAACCAAAAAAGATCTGAACGAACTCGGAGTCGAAGTCCGCACCGGAAAAGCCGTTTCTAATATCGACGCCACTGGAGTCTCGATCGGAGACGAATTCATCCCAGCCCGGACCGTTTGCTGGGCTGCCGGAGTTCAAGCGTCTCCGCTCGTCGTAAGTCCGGATGTAAAATCCGATCGCGCCGGACGCATTCAAGTGAGTAACGACCTCTCAATCCCGGGATTTCCGAATGCTTTCGTCGTAGGCGACATGGCTTCCCTTGAAATGAGTCCCGGCCGCATCGTTCCGGGGCTGGCACCCGCTGCAATTCAAGAAGGAAAACACGCCGCCCGGATGATCCTGAATACACTCAACGGCAAAGCCCGCAGTCCCTTCCATTATCTCGACAAGGGCCAGATGGCGACGATTGGAAAGAACCGGGCGGTCATGCAGATGGGAAAACTCCACATGGGAGGTCTCATCGCCTGGATTGCCTGGCTCTTTATTCACATTTTCTATCTGATTGGTTTCAACAACCGGATTCGAGTGATCACGCAGTGGGCGTGGAGCTATATCTTTTCAAAACGAGGCTCACGCCTGATCACGTCCACGCAATGGAAATTGAAAAAGAAAGCATCGGTTGAACCGGCTGATCGAGGAACTCGTCCGCCAGAACTCACGAAGCAATAAGATCTTCGTTCTGACCGGTCTTGCGATTGATCTGAAGGCCCGGGAAGTCCGCACCCAGGTGGGCTTCCGGTGATTTCAGTTGAACCATGCCTTGGAACTGCCCCATGCTGATCGCAGGTTTCCCTTCTTCCATGGCGAGCGCGAAATGCACCCCACGATCCTGAAGCATTTCTTCCTGGAACGCGGCAATGCATGGAAATTCTTTTTTGATGTTGAACAGGTCTTCGCCCCAGCGGGCAAGCCCGAAGAAGTACGCATCGGCGATGGTCTTCTGGCCAAAGATCATGCCTTCACCAACAAGATAGCGTTCCACGTACCGGAACTGGCTCCGAATGTTTTCAATGACTTTTTGTTTCCGTTCCCAAGTGATGTCCGCGTCTTCGAACAATGGATGGAAGGATCCCTTGAAGCTTGTCGCAAGGTAGGAAAGCACCTGGTTCATCTTGTCGAACTCCAGGGTGTCCTGCGCGAAGGTCAGATTTCGAGAGGGGGCCTGCTTGCCAAGGCTTTGCAGGATGGCAATGCTCTCACTCAGGAAGATATCGTCTGCCTGAAGTGCCGGCACTTCTCCCAATGCATTGATGCAGAGGTAGTCCGGACTGTTAATGCTTTCATCCGTGATGCGGCAGAGCCTGTAGGGAATGCCTGACCATTCAGCGGTGATGACTGAGCCTAGAGAGCAGGTACCTTGTTTGAAGAAAAGCACTGGAGAGTTCATACTCATGGTAGAGCACCTTTTATGCCAGCGAGGTTGTGCCACAATGCGCACGAACGGTGGCGAGCAGGGTTTCGAGCACGATGGGTTTATGCAGGCGGCCTTCGATTAAAAGGGGAGTCTGATCCTCTAGACTTTCGGTTGAAGGCACTGCAGAGAGGGTGACGATCTTGTGGTCGGGATGGCCTGATTCGTTTTTAAGGGCGTCCAGAAATTCCCAGCCGTTCATGACCGGCATCATGAGATCGAGAAGGATGAGAGCCGGGCCTGGAATCTTTCCGAGTTGTTCCAGAGCCTCCTCTCCGTTCCGCGAACTGTAGACTGCGTATCCTTCGGCCTTGAGTGCTTCTTCGATGGTTTCACGGGTGTCGTCGTGGTCTTCTGCGATTAAAATGGATTTACAATTGAATGAAGTAAGTGAATGCATGCAAAAAAAACTATCATCGAAAAATTGAATTGCATGTTAAGATATTTTATCCTTTTCAGGCGCGCAATCATGGAAAATTTCAGATGAAAAAACCACTCTTTACCCAAGCTTCGATCGACTTTGTTACCAGAGCTTCCAGACAAAAGAAAGTGGAGTGGCTCGAAAAAAATCACGAAGAATATGAAGAGGTTCTCGTCAAGCCGATGCGCGCCTTGATGGAAGCGGCTACGAGTGCCTTGAAGAGTGAAGCACGCGGTTATCGTTTTCCAGTTCGCAATCACGTGAGAATCAAACGCAGTCATGAGAGCCGCGCTGAGGGGGTGCCCTTCCGTGACTGGATCGGTGTTTCAGTCAGCAAGGATTCTGGAAGCCGTTACGAGAGTTGCCCGAACCTTTATTTCGAATTCAATGATGAAGACATCCTCTCCGCGGGCGGTCTCTATATCCCGAGTGCAGGTCAAACCAAGCACATCCGGAAATGGATTGATCAGGATCCGTCCCAGTTTCAGGATTTATTCAAGGATAAGACTTTCGGCAAATTGTTTCCGGATTTCGGAAATGAAAGGGTGCTGAAGACCAAGCCCCGGGACTATCCCATCGACCACCCAAGGATTGATTGGCTCAAGCTCTCGGCCTGGTATGTCTGGAGACCGTTTACCAAAAAAGAGTTCTTTTCCAAAAATTTCTCAACCCTTTTGATTCGTGACTGGCAGGAGATCCTGAAGCTGAATCGCATCCTTGAGAAGTACACTGCAAGTTATCCGAAGCAGATCGATTCTCAGGAATCGATTCCGGAAGCCACTAGTCGAAAAATGGATTGGTGAAGCCGGAGTTCGGTGAGCCTAACGGCACTCTTCCCGAATTGCCTTCGCCACTTTCTTGAACAGGTCATTCTCAATGGTTGATTCCCGTTTCACCAGATAGACATCGCGGTGAACGGCAGGCATCCCTTTTGGAAGTTCAAGCGGCAGAAGTTTTGAATTCGGAGCGATGGATTCGTTGTGAAGACGGGCCACAAACTGAGGGATGAAAACCGCACAAAGTCCCTGTCTGCAGAGTTCAAGTGCAGTCGTCATGAGATCCACCTTGTAAACGGCGTTCCGTTTGAATTTTTGTTCCGGCCACGCGTCCAATCCTTTGACGTTCGAAGGAGTGCCTTCCAGTGGGGCTACAGGAACCGCAAAGGGAACTTCCTGAATGGATTCTCCTTCCAGTGTTTTGATTCCGTAGGCGCCCATCGTGATCCGGATGATTTTTGTGTATTCGATGCCCGGTCTTGGAACGGGTTCGTACGTGATTCCGAGATCGATCCGGTCCATGAGCAGGGCTTCTTCAAGGCGTCCTGGAACCAATTCGTGAACTTCGATCTGGGTGTGGGCCAGGTGATTTCGGATCAGGCGGCTGACGAAGTAGCTCGTAAACACCTCGAAGGATCCGATTCGAACGAGGGACTGGGTCGGGGCTTCGGTTCTCCCGACCAGTTTTTCGAGCTCGCGAAAGAACTCCGGACTTCGTTGGTAAAGTTGTCTTCCGGCATCCGTGACGACCATCCCGCGACCGCTTGCCAGAAAGAGGGGAAATCCCACTTCTTCTTCGAGAGTTTTGATCGATTTGAAAAGTCCGCTGTGGGAGATGCCGAGGATCTGGGCTGCCTTTCGCAGGTTTCCCGTTTCAACGACCCGGCAGAACTGTTTCAGGCGATTTGTTTCCATAATGGAAACAAATGTACCGAATTATTCATTTCCTGTAAACAGTGAGCTGAGTTAGAATAAAGGTGTGAAAAACGAGGCCCCACTCCGCATGACGTCCGCAAAATCAATCATCCCCGCTGAGATGGAATCAGCCCTTCTTCACGCGTATAAAACAGCTCATCCGGAAGAGACGATCGGGTTTTTCCGGAAATCGAAAGCAGTGGGAGATAGTTTTCAAGCCTCGACTTCGATACTTGGATTAAAGCCTTACGAAACCCTTCAGTGTGATGGTGGCGCGAACGTGGTGACGACACGGACGAAGGTGTTTTATGAAGACGGTCATCCGTTCACCGCACTTGAACAGCGGATGAAGCATCGTCTCGAACTCCTCGATCATCCTTTCTTCAAAGGTGGCGCGATGGGGTATTTCAGTTTCGATGCGGTTCGTTTTCTCGAGGACACTCTTCCGCAAGTGAAGAAACAGGTTTCAGAATCCCGTTTTGACGCCGAAGTCGTATTTTTCCAGTTCTATCTTCTTTTTGACCACGAAGCAAAAACGGTCGAAATCCTGAACATTCTCGGAGACGAATCCGGGATTTCAGAGCTTGAGAAGGAACTCGGGACCTTGCTCGAAAAATATCCTCACACTCCATTTCAGGACAAGGCGGTTGAGCCTTATCCCGTCGAAAAGATGCAGTCCCTTTACGGCAAGGACGCATTTTTGAAAGACATCCTTCGCTTGAAGGAACACATTCGGGACGGAGATATTTTCCAAGCCGTTCTTTCCGAACGTTTTCAGGCCCCATTCACCGGGGATCCTCTCCAGTTGTTTGAGACGCTTTCCCGGATCAGTCCGGCTCCTTACCAGTTTTATTTTACGATTGAGGGAAGACACTATTTCGGTGCTTCGCCCGAAATGCTTCTTCAAAATCAGGGGGGTGAACTCGAAACCCATCCGATCGCCGGAACCCGTCCTCGTGGAAACACACCGGAGGAAGAAGCGGAGAAGGAGCGCGAGTTGCTGGCCGACACCAAGGAAAAAGCCGAACACCTGATGCTGGTCGATCTTTCCCGGAATGATCTCGGTCGCGTTTCAAGTCCCGGCACCGTCAAAGTTGAGTCGTTTCAAAAGGTCAGAAAATTCGGGGGCGTCATGCACCTGGTTTCAGTCGTGAAGGGGATGAAGATTGATTCACTCTCTCCGATTCGCGCATTCTCATCTTGTTTCCCGGCGGGTACCCTTTCCGGTGCACCGAAGATTCGGGCGATGCAGTTATTGTCAGGATTGGAACGGGAACCTCGCGGATTTTATGGCGGAGCCTTCATTGTGTCAGGATTCGATGGCGATATCGATTCCTGCATCTCGATTCGTTCGATCTCAGTCGTGAACGGAGTGGCTTCAATCCAGGCGGGCGCCGGAATTGTGGCGGACTCGGTTCCAGAAACTGAATACGCCGAAGTTCTTCACAAGACCCGGTTGACGAGACTCGCGCTCGCGAAAGTGAGCCAGTCATGATTCTTCTCATCGATAATTACGATTCGTTCACTTACAATATCAAGCAAGAGGTCGAAATTCTGGGATACGAATGCGAAGTCGTGCGGAATGATGCGATTACACTGGAGGAGATTACCCGGAAGAATCCGGAGAAGATCATCCTTTCTCCCGGCCCCGGTCGTCCCGAAGGTGCGGGGATCACGCTTTCCGTGATCAAGGAATTCGCGGGCAGGATTCCAATTCTTGGAATTTGTCTCGGTCATCAGGCGATCGGCCACGCTCATGGATCCAAAGTCATTCGTGGAAAAGAGCCGATGCACGGAAAAGTTTCTGAAATTTCCCATCAGGGGCAGGGTATTTTCGAAGGATTGGAATCAGGCCTTAAAGTGGCCCGTTATCACTCCCTCGTCATTGAAAAAGAAACCCTCGTTCCAAGCCTTGAAGTCACCGCGTTCAGCAGTGACGGAGAAATCATGGGCGTTCGAAACCGGGCACTCAAGCAGGAAGGGGTTCAGTTTCACCCCGAATCCTACGCTACGGAGTCCGGTCGCCGCATGATTCAAAACTTTCTGGAGAGAGCGGACTGATGCAGCAGGTTCTTGATTCCATTAGCAAGGGTGAATCCCTCGGGCGCGATGAAGCCTTCGCCCTGATGAATTATCTCATTGAAGAGGAAATTCCGATCGAGCAGGTGGCGAAGCTCCTTCTGGTGCTCAGAAACAAGAAAGAAACCGTCGACGAACTTGATGGTTTCAGTGATGCCCTTTTAAAGCGTGCAGCTTTTCAGTCTGAAAACCCGCTCCCGCTTCTTCTTGATGTTTGCGGTACCGGTGGTGATGGCGCAGGGACCTTCAACGTTTCAACCGCAGTGGCCTTTGTTCTCGCGAGCCTTGGCATTCCAGTCGCAAAACACGGGAACCGGAGCGTTTCCAGCCGTTCTGGAAGTTCCGACGTTCTCGAGTGTCTGGGCGTGAAGAACGATGTTTCTCACGCGAGTGTCTATAGTTCGCTTCAAACTCACAACCTGAGCTTTCTCTTCGCGCCTCATTTCTATCCCGTCCTGGCCAAGTTCGGCCCGATCAGAAAGAGCATCGGCGGCTTTACCTTCTTTAATCTTCTCGGACCGATTCTGAACCCGGCGCCACTCACGCACCAGTTGATGGGAGTGTATGACGGAAGCCTTCTCGAAAAGACAGCCGAAGTGCTGAAACGCAAGGGCCGCAAAGAAGCCTTTCTCGTCTCGGGTGAAGGTGGACTTGATGAATTGAGCCTTCAGGGTGAAAGCCGGATCGTTGCACTCAAAAACGGCGAGATCACTTCGATGACCGTGACCCCGGAACAGTTCGGACTCAAGCGCGCAGATCTTTCCGAGGTTCGCGGTGGTCCACCGGAAGAAAACGCAAAAATTCTGGAAGCCATTTTTAGCGGTGAAAAGTCTCCAAAACGCGATCTGGTTTTGTTGAATGCATCTGCGGCTCTGGTACTGACTGGCCGTGAAAACAGCTTTCAAGACGGTGTTAAGCTTGCGGGTAAGGCCCTCGATAATGGAACGACCCTCGATCTTTTAAATCGCATGCGGAAGCAGGCGCCATGAATGACACCGTCTTAGGTAAGATTGCGGCTTCTGTACAGAAGCGTCTCGATATCAGAAAAGAACTTCTGGGTCGGGATGAACTTGAGAAGCGGATCGACGGTGCCCGCACTCCGTTTTCTTTCAGACGTGCTTTCCCTAAAAACGAGATGAACGCGATTGCCGAGATCAAGTTCAGAAGTCCAGCCCTTGGAACCCTTAAAACGGTGGAAGAGGGCACAGCCATTGCGATTGCAAACGAGTACCTGGGTGCAGGCGCCCGGGCAATTTCAGTTTTGACCGAAGAAGATCATTTTTCCGGAAGCCCGGAGTACCTGCGTGAGCTTCGCGCGACTTACCCCGGCGCTCTTCTTTTGATGAAGGACTTCATTATCGACGAATATCAGATTCTGGAAGCACGCCTGAATGGCGCGGATTCCATTCTGCTCATCGTTTCGCTTCTGGGTTTAAAGAAGACCGAAGCGTATCTTGCCTTTGCAAAGACGCTTGGGCTCTCGACCCTCATCGAAGTGCACGACGAGGCGGAGCTGAAGGGCGCAATTTCTCTGAATCCCGACTTGGTTGGAATCAATAATCGGAATTTGAAGACACTCGAGGTGAGTCTCGATGTCTCCCGAAATCTCATTCAAACCATCAATCCTGCAATTGAGATCCCTCTGATCAGCGAGAGCGGAATCAAGACTTCTGCCGAGGTCCGCGAGCTTCGCGAACTCGGGTTTTCAGGCTGTCTGGTCGGCAGTTCTCTCATGGGAACCGTTGCACCAGGAGAAGCGCTTCGCACGATTCTGAGTGAAGCGGGCACGAAGTCATGAGTGACCTTCGCATCAAGATCTGCGGTCTCACACGTGTCGAGGATGCCGGACTGGCTCATGCGCTCGGAGCCTGGGCTCTGGGATTCATTTTTTTCAAGGGGAGTAAGCGGGCTGTAGAGGCGAAGCAAGTGGCTTCAATTCTGGCCGAACTCCCTGATGCAAAGGGAGTGGGTGTTTTTGTCAATCCCACGCTCGATGAGTTGAAGGCGGTTCTGGCTGTAGCTCCGCTTTCCCTGATTCAACTGCACGGAAACGAGACAGAAAGTTTTTGCCAGGAAGTGAAAACGCTTTTCCCGAACCTTCCTCTGATCAAGGCGAGACGCCTTCAGGAGGAAATGAGCTTTGAAACGGATTACACGCTCCTTGATCACGCTGAAAAAGGTGAGTGGGGTGGAACTGGAAAACAAGTGGATTGGGAAAAGATCGGAATCTATCCGAAAGAAAAATTAATTCTTGCCGGAGGCATTCACGCCGGAAACCTCGTTCGGGCAAACCGCAAGGTCCGCCCTTTCGCGTTTGATCTCTCCAGCGGAGTCGAGTCTGCACCTGGGATCAAGTCTCCCGAAAAACTGATAGAACTTTTTGAAATTGCAAAACAGGAGTCGACTCATGACTGAAAACAAAAAAGGTTGGTTCGGTAGCTTCGGCGGCCGCTTTGCCCCGGAGACCCTGATGGGTCCCTTACTTGAACTTGAAAATGCTTACGAAGCATCTAAAAATGACCTGAAATTTCAGGCGGAATTGAAGGATCTTCTTAAAAATTTCGTAGGTCGTGAGACTCCGATTACCTTCGCATCCCGCCTGAGTGAAAACCTCGGCGGCGCAAAAATCTATCTCAAACGTGAAGATCTCACTCACACCGGTGCTCACAAGATCAACAATGCTTTAGGGCAGGTGTTGCTCGCTAAAAAAATGGGCAAGACTCGTATCGTTGCTGAAACAGGTGCAGGCCAGCACGGTGTGGCTTCCGCTACGGTTGCAGCAAAGTTTGGTCTCGAGTGTGTGGTGTACATGGGGAGTGTGGACATGGAACGCCAGGCTCCGAACGTTCATCGCATGAGACTTCTGGGGGCAAAGGTTGTTCCGGTGGATGCAGGTACCAAAACGTTAAAGGATGCAGTCAGCGAAGCGATGCGGGACTGGGTGAGCAATATCAAAGATAGCTTTTATATCCTGGGTTCAGCTCTCGGGCCCCATCCGTATCCAACGATGGTTCGCGATTTCCAGTCCGTGATCGGAATTGAGGCGAGACGCCAGTTTCAGGAGATGACGGGTAAGCTTCCGAATGAACTGATCGCCTGTGTCGGCGGCGGAAGTAACGCAATCGGCCTGTTTTATGCGTTTTTAGGCGATAAAAGCATCAAAATGACCGGAGTTGAAGCCGGCGGAAGAAGCGGAAAACCAGGGGAGCACGCAGCTCGTTTCGAAGGCGGCTCACTCGGCGTTCTTCAGGGAACCCAGACCTACGTTCTTCAGGATGACAACGGACAAGTGATCAACACCCACAGTATCTCGGCGGGTCTTGATTACGCAGCAGTTGGACCCGAACATGCATTCCTGCGTGAAGAGAAGCGGGTCGATTACGTTTCAATCCGAGATGAGGAAGCACTTGCTGCTTTCCACGCACTCGCAAAATTCGAAGGCATCATCCCGGCACTCGAAAGTTCACATGCGGTCGCCTTCGCAATGAAACGCGCAGGAACACTTTCTCCAGACCAGACCTTGCTCGTGAATCTCTCCGGACGCGGAGACAAGGACTTGAACACAGTTCTCCTCGCGGGAGGCAACCATGAATAAGATTACGTTAAAGAAGCAGGGCGAAGCGTCCTTCATTCCTTTTGTGGTCGTGGGCGATCCAGATCTCGGAACCACCGAAAAGGCCGTTGAAATCCTGATCGAAGAGGGTGCTGATCTCATCGAGCTCGGCGTTCCATTCTCGGATGCACTCGCGGATGGTCCCGTGATTCAGGCTGCAAGCGAACGTGCTTCAACCAAAGTTTCGATGAACGACGTCTTCAATTTCGCAAAGAAGATCCGGGCAAAGCACGCAAATTATCCATTTGTTCTCTTCACGTACTACAATCCCATTTTCAAAATGGGCGTGCGTGAGTTTGCAAAGCGAGCGAAAGAAGCCGGAATCTATTCCGTTCTGGTCGTCGATCTTCCGCCCGAAGAAGCCGAAGAATACGTGGCAATCTTAAATGACGCTCAAGTTCGGACAGTTTTTCTTGCATCACCGACCACGGCCAAAGAGCGTCTTGCCGCTATCAGTCGCTTTTCGACTGCGTTCATCTACTACGTGTCACGCGCTGGGGTGACCGGTGTTCAGAGTGAAGTTTCAAAAACCCTGGCCGATGAAGTGAAAAGCGTCAGACAATTAACGCAAAATGAACTCGCAATCGGCTTTGGAATCTCAAATGGGGCGCAGGCCCGTCAAGTGTCGCAGCTCGCCGACGCAGTCGTCGTGGGCAGTGCGTTTGTGCGCTTGATCGCAGAGAGCGGATCTTCTCAAAATTTAGAAGCAGTGAAGCAGCTTGCAAAAGAAATCAAACAGTCGCTCAAGAAGGCTTAGAAATGAAGGGTTGTTCTGCTAAAATAAGAGCTGCATGACAGTCAGCATAAAGAAGGCAAAACAGTTCAAAGGACGCCCGAAAATTCCGGGAGACAAATCGATTTCCCACCGGGGCCTGATCCTGGGTGCGCTCGCCTCGGGGCAGAGCGAGGTCATCGACATTCTGGAAGGCGAAGACGTGCAATCGACTGCGCGCTGCCTCCGTGATCTCGGCGTTAAAATTTTAAGAGAAGGCAATCGGACTTTCATCGAGGGCATCGGCGACATCGGTTTCCGTGAACCGTCTCATGTGCTCGACTGTGGAAACTCAGGCACCACGATGCGCGTGATGATGGGGGTTCTTGCCGGGCGAAATCTGACCGTAAGCATGAGCGGCGATGGTTCTCTCGTTAAGCGTCCGATGAAGCGTGTTGCAGAGCCACTCCTGAAGATGGGCGCAAATTTCAAACTCACTCACGACAACTACGCGCCTTTGAGTGTGATCGGCGGAAAGATCCACGCAATTGATTACGAGTTAAAAGTTGCCAGCGCTCAGGTGAAAACCGCAATTCTCATGGCAGCCCTCATGGCCGAAGGAACTACTCGTTTGACCGGTGAAATCGGAAGTCGCGATCACACCGAGCGTCTGTTTCCTCACTTCGGAGTTGCGATTCAAACCAGTCCTGAAGCGATTCTTCTTCGTGGCGGTCAAAAGATGAAAGGCAACGTGGTTAAAGTCCCGGGCGATCCTTCGACCGCTGCGTTCTGGATTGGAGCTGCAAGCTTGATCCCTGGCTCCGAGCTTGAACTTGAAAACATTTCTTTGAACGAAACCCGCATTGGTTTTGTCCGTGTACTTCAGCGCATGGGCGCAGACATCAAGCTCGAAATCACGAGCTCCCATCCAGAGCCGGTTGGAACAATCAAAGTGAAATACTCCGGGCTTAAAGGTGTTCAGGTCACCGAGGCGGAAGTCCCAAGTCTTATCGACGAACTCCCGTTGCTTGCGGTTCTCGCAACCCAGGCCGAAGGGGAGACTGAAGTTCATGGTGCAGAAGAACTCCGGGTCAAGGAAAGCGACCGGATCGAAGCGGTCGCAGCCAATATCCGCGCCATGGGTGGTGTGATTGAAACTTTCCAAGACGGATTCAAAATCAAGGGCCCGCAGAAACTGAGCGGAGCTTTGATCAAAAGCGTGCACGATCACCGGATCGCGATGGCCTTCAGTGTGGCCGCACTCGTTTCTTCGGGTGAAACCACCATCGATCATCCGGAGTGTGTGGCGATTTCCTATCCAAACTTCTATGAAACTCTCGAGGAGCTGACCCGAACGTGAGTTCGAAACGACTGAGACGCGCAGCTGTCATTGGCTCTCCGGTTTCCCACTCGCTCTCACCGGCGATGTTTCAGTACATCGTGGATCACGAAGAAATTCCGCTCGAATATCAGGCAAAGGAATTAAAGGAAGCGGAACTCGAATCCTTCCTGAAGCAACTTCGAAAGGACCCGTTTCAAGTCGGCGTAAACGTCACCCTTCCTTTCAAGGAAAAAGTGGGAGAGTTTCTCGACGAAGTCAGCCCGGATGCCAAGGCACTCGGTGCCGTGAATGTCATCTTTAACGACAACGAACGCTTGAAGGGGTATAATACCGATGTGGTTGGGATTGAAAAAACCCTCGATCATGCAGAACTTTCTCTCTCAAAAAAATCAGCGCTCATGCTGGGGGCCGGTGGCTCCGCAAAAGCTGTGGCCTTCGTCCTCGGTAAAATGAATCTTTCCACTGTTTACATCTACAATCCAAGATCCACTCGCGGTGAAGAGCTCGCAAAACAGTTTCAAACGCTTTGCCCGAACACCCGATTTCAAACCGTGTCTTCGCTTGATGAAGTGAAGGACAATCTCTCACTTGTCGTGAATACGACTCCGATCGGAATGAAGGAATCGGATGATGTCTCGTTGTTTGATGGCCTGAAAGCTCTTTCGTTCGAGCCAGGCGCACTTGCCTTTGACCTGATTTACACGCCTCTTTTAACTCCCTTCTTGAAACAGTCCCGGGAGCTAGGACTTAAGATCGAAAATGGTCTTCGCATGCTTGTCGAACAGGCCCTCGCGACTTACGAAATCTGGATCGGTTCCCTGAAGGATGCAAAGTTCAAAAAAGAAGACCTTCTGTCTTATCTGAGAGGGGTTCTCGCCATTCGCCAGAACCAAGGACCGGTGTTTCTCGCAGGCTTCATGGGAGCAGGGAAAACCACTGTGGGCCGTTCTCTTTCAAAGATCACTGCGCGCACCTTTGTGGATACCGATCAGGAAATTGAAAGCAGCGCCCGCCAGTCGGTGGCAGACATCTTCGCGTCCTACGGTGAGCCCGAGTTCCGCAGACTGGAAACACTCGCGATTGAACGCTTCACCCGGAGCGAGGGTTGCATTGTCTCCCTCGGGGGCGGAGCCCTGATGAAGGAAGAAAATCTAAAAATGATTCTTGAAACCGGAACCCTGGTTTATCTCCGGGCCGATGAAGCGTTGTTGCTGGATCGTCTCAACCGAAGCAAACAGAATCGCCCTTTGATGGCCAATCTGTCTGATGAGGAACGCCGGGAGAAAATCGGTTCGATGTTGAAGGTCCGGGGACCCGTTTATGAAAAAGCCCACTTGATTGTCGAAGTGGAAGAGTCCGAACACCGGGTCGCCCAGGCGATCCTGATCGGAATGGGAGAACGTGCATGCGCTTGAATCCATCTATTTTACGTCTGAAAATTGGTAAACGATCGCTTCCGATCGTGATTGCTGCTGGAGTGACCTCCTCTTTGATTCCGTTCCTGAAAAAACGGGAAGAACGCCTGAAGCGTCAGACTAAAGTGATTATTCTCAGTGACGCGCGCCTCGAAAAGGAATGCAAACAACTTTTAGGCACCCTTCAGTCCAAGAAGTTTGATGCGAACGCCATTCTTCTTCCCGCAGGTGAAGGCTTGAAGGATATCGACCAGGTTTATCCGATTTACGGTGAGCTGCTTGCACTCAAGGCAGACCGCGATACTGTTCTCATTGCTCTCGGTGGTGGATCCGTCGGTGACACCGTGGGATTTGTCGCTGCAACCTACCTTCGCGGGATCGATTGGATCAGTATCCCAACCACTTTACTGGCCCAAGTGGACAGTGGGGTCGGGGGGAAGACCGGAATCAATCACAAGTCAGGAAAAAACCTGATTGGTGCCTTTCACCAGCCGACACTCGTGATCTGTGCAAGTCAATATCTGAAGACCTTGAGCCAGCGGGAGATGGTCTCGGGCATTGGCGAGATCGTGAAGTACGCCTTCATTTATGATCCCAAGTTTTTCATCTGGCTTGAAACACGTTTCGACCTATTGCTCAAGCTCGATGACAAAGTCCTCCGGATTGCGATCAAGAAATCACTCGAGTGGAAGTGCAAGGCAGTTTCCCAGGACGAACACGACCGTACTGGAAAGCGCGAAGTCCTGAACTTCGGCCATACTTTTGCCCACGCTCTTGAAACTGCAACGGACTATAAGATATTTCAACACGGTGAGGCCGTAATCTGGGGAATGCGCTTTGCGATCGCTCTTTCTTTCGTCCGCGAAAATTTGAAAAACGAGCTTTATCAGAAGCTGGATTTCCTCCTTTCAAGACTTCCAGTTCCGATGCTTCCAGCCAATGTCGAAGCCCGCAGTTATTTTGAACTGATGAAGAAAGATAAAAAAGCAGAGGGAAATACAGTTCGTTTCGTGCTCCTCCAGCGCCTTGGATCCACGATTTCAGATCGTCACGTCAGCCCCCGTGATCTCGACCACGCTTTCCATCTTCTGGTAAGCCAGGTGCGGAGCAGCCGATGAAAAAGGCTTCTTCCAAGAAAGCAGCGCTCAAAAAGACCCCGTCCAGGAAAGCAGCTTCGCTCAAGCTCCTCGTTCTCCATGGTCCAAATTTGAATCTCCTTGGTCTCCGCGAGCCTGAAGTCTATGGCAAGATGACCTTTGCCGAGCTCAATTCGAAAATCACAGCCTTTGCCAAAAAGGAAAAGGTCACCCTCAAGATCAAACAATCGAACTCGGAAGGGGAGTTGATCGACATCCTCCATTCCGTTCGCACCTGGGCTGATGGCATTGTTTTTAACCCGGGCGCTTACACCCATTATTCCTACGCGCTCAGAGACGCAGTCGCTTCAATCGAAGTTCCAACCATCGAAGTGCACTTGAGCGATATCTACAAGCGCGAGGAATTCAGAAGAGTTTCAGTAATCGCCCCGGTCTGTGCCGGTCAGATCAGTGGTCTTGGTCTTGAGTCTTATCTGGAAGGAATCAGAAGACTGATTCCAGCGAGGAAAAAATGAGCGGAAATACCTTTGGTTCGTTGTTTCGAGTGACGACGTTTGGTGAGTCCCACGGTGAGATGATCGGGGTAGTAATCGACGGCTGTCCGGCGGGTCTTGAGATCAGTATCGAAGAAATTCAAACTGATCTCGATCGCAGGAAGCCCGGTCAGTCCAAAATCACCACCCAGCGCAAAGAATCAGACACGGTCAGAATCATCTCAGGCGTATTTGAGGGAAAATCAACCGGCATGCCGATCACTGCTGTGATCGCAAACGAAGACCAGCGCTCGAAGGATTACACCCACATCAAGGACCAGTATCGTCCTTCGCATGCAGATTTTACCTATGACCAGAAATATGGTCATCGGGATTACCGGGGAGGAGGCCGTTCCTCCGCTCGTGAAACCGCAGCCCGCGTGATTGCAGGTTCGATCGCAAAACAGCTTTTAAAGCGGAGCGGTGTTGAGATCCATGCTTATGTTTCCCAAGTAGGAAGCATCACCCTCGATCAGGAACCTTCTCAGATCGATTTCTCGAAAATCGAATCCAATATCATTCGTTGCCCGGATAGCGCAACCGCCGAAAAGATGATCAAACTCGTCGAATCGGTGAAATCAAAAGGCGACACCATCGGTGGCGTGGTTTCAGCCGTGATTTCCGGATGTCCGGTAGGTTTGGGTGAGCCGGTATTCGACAAGCTCCACGCCGACCTCGCAAAAGGCATGATGAGCATCAATGCCGTAAAGGGTTTTGAATATGGCTCTGGATTTGAAGGCGTGAAGAAGCTCGGCTCCGAGCACAATGACGCTTTCGTCAAGGACGCTAACGGAAAGATTACTACCACGACCAATCACTCAGGCGGGATTCAGGGCGGAATCAGTAACGGAATGGACATCGTCTTCCGGGTCGCATTCAAGCCAGTGGCGACACTGATGAAGCCACAGGAGAGCCTCGATCAAAAAGGCGAAACCGTGACCGTGGAAGGCAAGGGGAGACATGATCCCTGCGTTGTTCCTCGCGCGGTTCCGATCGTGGAGGCGATGGCCGCAATCACGCTTGCTGATCACTTACTCAGACACCGGAGCGCGAAATTATGAAACGGATCGCAATTCAGGGCGTTCGGGCCTGTTTTCACGACGTAGCTGCAAGAAAGTATTTCAAGAACGAATCGCTCTCCATGGTGGAGTGTGACTCGTTCCCGAAGCTTTGCCGTAGCCTCGAAGAAAAGCACTCTGACTTTGCGATCATGGCAATCGAGAACACGATTGCGGGAAGCATTCTCCCGAACTATGCGCTTCTTGAAGCCCACGGATTCAAGATTCTGGGTGAGACCTATCTTCGGATTGAAATGTGCATCATGGCCCTGCCTGATCAGAAGATCGAAGAGATCCGTTTTGTAAAATCCCATCCCATGGCAATTCTTCAGTGTCAGGACTTCCTGGAGAAGCACCCGGACATTCAGGTAGTCGAAGGATCAGACACCGCCGAGAGTGCTCTCGAAATCGGTCGCGACCAGAAAAAACAGTATGCCGCCATCGCGAGCAAACTTGCGGCTGAAACCTACGGATTGAATCTTCTAGCTGAAAACATCGAAACCAACCGCTCGAACTACACCCGTTTCCTCATTTTATCCCGCGCGGAAGACTATCAGAAGCCTGCAGGCGCAAACAAGGCATCGGTCGTCTTTGAAGCGTCCCACGAACCGGGAAGCCTTGCCCGTCTTCTCACGATGCTTGGTTCTTACGGCGTGAACCTGACCAAGATCCAGTCGATGCCGATCTTAGGCCGCCCTTATCAATACGCTTTCCACGTCGATCTCGAATGGAAGGATGAATCAAAATATCAGGAAGCCTTGAAGCAGCTTCAGTCTCAGACCTCCCGACTTCTTCATTTCGGTGAGTACCTGAGTGGGGAGAAACCGGTTCTATGATCATCAAGGAAGCGGATCGCCTGAATCAAGTACAGGAATACTATTTTTCAAAAAAACTCGAGCAGATCCAGAAGATGCGCTCCCAGGGAATTGATGTCATCAATCTCGGAATCGGAAGCCCGGATCTGGCGCCTCCTCCGGTTGCCCTAATCGCTGCGACCGAAACGGTTCAGCGTCCGTCATCCCATGGCTATGCTCCTTATCGTTCCACTCCCGAACTTCGTCAGGCGATGGCGAAGTGGTATCAGGAAACTTACCGGGTCCGTCTGAGTGCCACGAGTGAAATTCTTCCACTTTTAGGCTCAAAAGAGGGAATTCTCTATCTCTCGATGGCTTTCCTGAATCCGGGCGATGCAGTCCTCGTTCCGAACCCAGGCTATCCGGCCTATGCCTCGGTTGCGAACCTGCTTGGCGCACGCGTGATCGATTACGACCTGACCGAAGAGAGTGGCTGGCTTCCTGATCTGGAGAAGCTCGGTAAACAGGATCTAAGCTCATGCAAGATCATGTGGGTGAATTACCCGCACATGCCAACAGGCCAGGTGTGTCCTCCTGATTTCTTCAAGCAATTGGTTGAGTTCGGAAAGAAGCACAAGATCCTCATTTGTAACGACAACCCTTACAGCCTTGTTCTCAATCAAGGATCGCCTTCAAGCATTCTCTCCGCCGATCCAGACTTCGAAGTCACGGCTGAATTAAACTCACTCAGCAAGTCCTTCAACATGGCAGGCTGGCGGGTGGGCATGTTCCTGAGCCGCGCGGACGTGGTGGATGCGGTTTTGAAAGTGAAGAGCAATGTCGATTCCGGCATGTTCTTAGGCATTCAAAACGGCGCGATCGCAGCTCTCGGAGTGGAAGAGGCGTGGCACGAGAAAAGAAACAGTGTTTACCGCAAACGTCGGGATCAAATCTGGAAGATCTTTGATCTTCTCGATTTCAAGTATTCTGCAAACCAGGTTGGACTCTTTGTCTGGGCAAAGGTCCCGGACTCCATCCCGGATGTAGCCGCTTACCTGGATCGTATTTTGGACGAAGCCCATGTGTTTCTGACTCCGGGAATGATCTTCGGATCAAACGGAAGTCGTTACGTTCGCTCTTCTCTCTGTTCGCCCGAACCAACACTGGAAGAAGCCGTTCGCCGGATTGAAGGGTTTAAAAAATGAAGATTGCAGTAGTGGGGCTTGGTCTCATTGGCGGTTCAATGGCTCTCGATTTGAAGCAAAAAGGCTTCGCGTCCGAGATCATTGGCGTTGATGAAAACCAGAAGCATCAGAAGCAGGCAGTGGAGTTGGGCTTAGTCGATCGTCTCGCTCTTCTCACGGATGCCTGTAAACAGGCAGATCTTGTGATTTTGGCTACTCCCGTGAGCGCAATTACTTCATTGTTGCCTCAGGTCTTGAATGAGATTGGGCCAAAAGCCATCGTCACTGACGTGGGGTCCACCAAGGACGCCATGATCGAATCGGTAAAAGATCACCCTAAACGGAAGCGTTATGTTCCGTCACACCCGATGGCCGGAACTGAGTTCTCAGGCCCGGAAGCAGCTCACGCAGGATTGTTTCAAGGGAAGGCCGCTGTAATTTGCGATCCTTCTGAAAGCGATCAGGACGCTGTTAAAAAGGTTGAAGCTCTTTATCTCGCACTCCAGATGCGTCTGATCTTCATGTCTGCGCGCGAACATGATCTTCATACTGCATACGTGAGTCATCTTTCCCACATCAGCTCTTTCGTTCTCGCCAACACCGTTCTCGATAAAGAGAAAGATGCGGACACGATCTTCAACCTCGCGAGCGGGGGATTCGAGTCCACTGTCCGTCTCGCAAAGAGTTCGCCCGAGATGTGGACACCTATTTTTGAACAGAATCAGGCCAATATCACTGAGGCGCTGGGTGAATACATTGAACGACTGAAGACTTTTCACGAAAACCTGAAAAAGAAAAACTTTGAAGGAACCAAAACCGCGATGAAGCAGGCAAACGAGATCACGCGCGTTCTGGTCCAAATTGGAAACCGAGGAGCTAAAAAATGACAGCAAAAGACAAACTCGCACTCGCAAAATGTAGAGAAATCATCGATGAAGCAGACAAAGTATTGCTGCAGGCACTGGGATCAAGATTCAAGGCCGTGGAGCAGGTGGGAAAGATCAAACACCGAAACCAGATGCCACTTTTTCAAAAAGCACGCTGGGAGGAAGTCGTTGAAAACCGCCTGAAGCTCGCCAAAAAACAAAAGGTGAACCCGGACTTCACCAAAAGCCTTCTCAAGCTCATTCACCGTGAAGCGATTCGTATCCAAAAAGGAAAGAAATAGATGAAAAAGGAAATTTGGACACCGGAGAGCTGGAGAACGAAGACGAAGCATCAGATGCCGGTTTACCCCGATCAGCCGAAGCTCGATTCAGTTGAGACAACCCTTTCATCCTATCCGCCACTCGTTTTCGCCGGAGAGGCGAGACAGCTCAAAGCCAAACTCGCTCAGGTCGCTGAAGGAAAAGCCTTCCTGCTTCAAGGCGGAGATTGTGCAGAAAGCTTTCAAGAGTTCAAAGCAAACACCATTCGCGACACCTTCCGGATTCTTCTCCAGATGGCTGTCGTTCTCACTTTCAAGGAAAAACTCCCGGTCGTAAAAGTGGGTCGGGTTGCAGGCCAGTTTGCAAAACCCCGTTCAAGCGACAATGAGACGAGAGACGGAGTAACACTTCCCACTTACCGGGGCGACATCATTAACGGTTACGACTTTAATGAAGCTTCTCGCGTGCCAGATCCCGAGCGTATGCTTCGCGCCTACATGCAGGCTTCTTCCACGTTGAATCTTCTTCGTGCATTCGCCCAAGGGGGTTATGCCGATCTTCATCAAGTTCACTCTTGGAACCTGAGTTTTGTACGCAAAAGTGCCTGGGCTTCAAAATACGAAAGTATTGCTCAGCGTCTGGATGAAACTCTCGCCTTCATGAGCGCCATGGGAATCAACAGCCAGACCGCGCCTCAGATTCGCGAGACCGAGATCTACACTTCACACGAAGCGCTTCTCCTCAATTACGAACAAGCTCTGACCAGAAGAGACAGTACTACGGCTCGTATTGATGACGGCTATGAAGGAGACTGGTACGATTGTTCCGCCCACATGCTTTGGATTGGTGAGCGCACTCGCCAGCCCGATGGTGCTCACATCGAATTTCTCAAGGGTGTGAATAACCCGATCGGTCTCAAATGCGGACCGAGCATGAGCCCGGATGATCTGATCAAACTGATTGATCTTCTGAACCCTCAGAACGAATCAGGTCGTCTCACTCTCATTACCCGGATGGGCCATGAACAAGTGGAGAAGAAGCTCCCAGCGCTTATTCGCCGTGTTCAGCTAGAGGGACGAAAAGTGGTTTGGTGTTGCGATCCGATGCATGGAAACACCATCACGACAGCAAACGGGTATAAGACGAGACCCTTCCAGAGTATTTTGAATGAGGTGAGAGGATTTCAAGCTGTTCATAAGGCCGAAGGTACCTACGCCGGTGGTGTTCACTTCGAATTGACTGGGAAGGACGTCGAGGAGTGTATCGGTGGCGGACAACAGATTACCGATGAGACCTTGAGTCAAGGGCTTTATGAAACTCTCTGTGATCCACGACTAAATGCGACTCAGGCGCTAGAGTTTGCCTTCCAGCTTTGTCATGCAAACGATTAGGTTTAGGTTTTGAATATCTTGCTTATAAATGCCAAGCCAGTGATACCCAAAAGCAAAAAGAGCGGTGTTGTTCCAAAAAAAAGCCCTTCTACTACGTAGAATGTTTTTTCTGCAGAGTCTTTTCGCAAGATGCTGAAAAATTTTTTTAAATTTCTAATCACACCATATATGCAGATAAAAAATAGTATCATTCCTAAAATGAAATAACTTTGTGTGGTCATTGAAAGGTTTCTCTGGTTACGATCCTGGGTGGATTATGAATTCTCGGAACGAATTTTACCAATATCGCGTCTGATCAGGATAAACCAAAGGAAAAGCATTGGAAAAATAAATAAAAAATCGAAAAAATCCAAGCCAAGTGTTGTTTCGATTCCGTTGAGGTTAAGTTTTTTTCCAATTACTACGCTTGCAAACACTGCTCCTGACGCCAACGCTATGCAAATTGGAGAAAAGATACAGACCCAAACAGTGTTGATGAAGCCGAAAGCTATTAGGCGATCTAAAAACTCATGATCATCGACCTTTTTATTTTTTTGGTAACACCAAACAACTCCTGCAAGAATGCTGACGGTGTTTAATAGCCACCAAAGATAAGAATGATCGTGGTTATTTATTTTTCCAGGAAAAAAAATAGGTAAAGCATCAAGTACTGACCACAGTAATAAAAAGGAGAGAAGGTATGTTACTTTTTCCTTCGAGCTTATCTCGTTTTTCGAAAATCTTTTTGCTATTAATTTCGAATTTAATATTTGCATCAGTTTTTAGCGCCTATTCACATTTGGAATTGGTTTTTCCATCCGAGGAATCATCATGTTTATTTGGGTTCTTTTGCGGTGCCTTGCAACCATTTGCCATTTGAACCACATTTTTTTGAAGGACTGTTATTTAAGTCGCTTCTTAATATGGGAATATGTCGCGGCATAAACAACGAATAGTGCGATCCCGCCATAGAATGCGATTTGATACTGGGTCTGCTCATGCTCCGTGATATAAAATACACCGCCTTTTAAGTCGAACGGTATTACTCTTCCCAAGGTTGGGTCAGGAGATCGGTGATCAAATAAAAAGCTATTTGAAAGCTGTCCCGCCCAGAACCAGAGTCCTAAAGAAAAAACACCAGTTGCATATATAGGCCACAATAGTTTCTTGTTTTTAATAGTTACTTCCCTCCGCCAATGACAGTAGTATAGGTTTGACCTCCGCATGCTGAAGCTCCGGCTTGGACAACAAGCGTAACGCCTGCTCCAGTGATGGGGCGACCATCTCGTCCAAGCCCATTAAGGAGATCAATGCTACCGCCAACTCCGGCACCACCATGAATACTCATATTATTGAATGTGCCTCGTAAATCAATGATAGAAGCAGCGTTAGAAGTTTGAAAGCTTAATCCCATTCCAGTAGCTCCACCCATACCTCCTGCGAGTCCGTTGTAGCTGTACTCTTTGCGATCCACGATTGAACGCAACTCAAGCACTCGAATTCGCCTTTCAACTCTGTCACGCATCCGAGTAAAATTTTGCTTAAACGGTACGAAGATTGTTTTTCAGTTCTACAGGCCAATAC
>OUNO011323132.1_pt1 | contig 76735 bp, 73 predicted proteins | sample 1779811 | NCBI WGS metagenome assembly OUNO01 (sample SAMEA3914804, study PRJEB12502) | metagenome | biome: forest; material: soil | place: Canada | collected 2010-06-25 | depth 0.3 m
ACACAAGTTCCGTCTTGAGTCGGATAATCCGTTCCAAAAATTTTTACGGGCTGATTTGGATCGAGTGCACCGGCCAGAATGCGAGGGATGAGGTGGCTCTCCGGAAAATGATCTTCACCAATGGTTCCATCCGGCGATGCACCGGCAACATTGAAGTAACGGAGGATCGCGTAGCCAAGCCCATGAGCTTTTGAAAAGTCTTCAATTGCCATCTCAACCATCATCTTGCTTTTGCCGTAGGGGTTGATCGGAGCGCGCGCCTGAGTTTCTTCAATCGGACATTTCTCAGGTTCGCCGTAAATCGCGGCCGTGGAAGAAAACACGATCTTCTTCACCTTGGCCTCCACCATCACTCTCAGAAGCGACAGCGCGTTTGAAAAATTGTTCTCGTAGTACTTACCGGGATCCTGGACACTCTCTCCCACCTCGATGAAGGCAGCGAAGTGCAGTACAGCTTCGACTGCGTGATCGCGAAGAAGTTTCAGGAGAAGCCCGCGGTCGCCCGTGGAGCCTTCAACGAAGGTTGCCCGTGGGTCAACCGCCTTTCGGTAACCTTGCGACAGATCGTCGAGGACGGTCACCGCATGCCCCTGCTCGATCAAAGCGCGAACTGCGTGACTTCCGATATAACCTGCACCGCCGGTGACTAGAACTTTCATTCCATTTTCATATCAAAACCCGCGTTTTCCGGAAAGAAATAATGAGATCTGGCCTCCATATTGCACCTTATAAAGCCGAGAGGAAAAAACCAGGAGGATTTCTCATGAACGTGTTGATTGTCATACTGACAGGACTTTTAGTCGGCGCTATGGCCGATTCCATCGCCTCTGGACGGGGACCGGGGAAAAAAGCAGACATTGGAATCGCGATCGTGGGCGCCTTTATTGCCACACTCATCTACATGAACATGAGGGAAGTCGGTCATACGGCCTTCGGATCGGTGAGCGCCTCCCTTGTCGGAGCCGCGGCCCTGGTGAGTCCATTCATTGTTTTCATCACCGGGCGGGGACCAAAACGAATTTAGAAAGGAAACTTTATGCAGATTTATGAATTACTAAAACAAGACCACGACAAGCTGAAAGCCATGTTGAATGAACTGATGCTGATGGACGATGGCGATTCCCGCCACATCGAACTGGTGGATCAGATCCGGGACTTGCTCGTGCCCCACTCCCGGGCCGAGGAGAAGGTGTTTTACAACTCCCTCCGGGTGCTGAACGCCGATAATGCCAAACTTTTACACAGTTACAAAGAGCACGCGGAAGCAGAAACCCTCCTCCGGTCTATTCAGGTTGAGGACAAGCTGAAAGCGAACTGGAAAGACACGGCCCGGAAACTAAAAGAGGGCCTCGAGCATCACATTCAGGAAGAGGAGAATGTCATCTTTAATATCGCCCGCTCCATGCTGAGCGAGGAAGAAGCCACCCGGATCGGGGTCGCCTTCACGGAATTGAAACCGAAGATCGAACAGCAAGGGATCATGAAAACCAGCTTCGAATTGATTTCAAATCTCATGCCGCCGAGATTCAAAAAATCGCTTCTGGGTGAGCATCGGGATGTGCCGAAACACTGATCTCCGGGGTGCCTGCCTGGTATTTTTTAAATAATATTAGGATATTATCAGGAAACTTCAAAATCGTGAATTTTTATTGTGATTTTGTGTAATCCGGTTTATAAATGCCCGAAATCATTCGGACAGGAAAAAACATGGATTCTCAAGCAGGAAACACAAAGAACAAAAGTGGAACTTTCGCCCTTTACGGCGCAATTTCCACTTTGCTCGTTCTCACCGCCTGCAACCGGAACGGGATGCCCGAAGGTCATTTCGAGGGCACCCTCCTCACCCGTAATCACGAAGAGATCCTTCAGACTCCAGTCAGTACCGACATCAGTTACGATCACGAAGGCGCACGGGGCACCCTTGCTGTCAGAGACAGTAAAACCGGCGTGTTGACCACGCTCTCGCTCTCCCACATCCTACTCGGCGGCAAGAAGGTCACGATCAATATCCCTGACGTTTTGTCCAAATCGGAAGCACTTGAAAAAGACGGCGACTGTTTCGTGAGCAAGGACAAGAACGTCCGCTTCTGCGCGAGTTCCGACCGGTTCCTCCTTGAAATCGATAGCGACAGCCACGAGGCGATTTACACCCTTTCAGGCGACCGTTTTGCAGCGGCGAAAGACTTCGCGATGGAGACGCCTGCTGATTTCACTCTGCAGGATGCGATCAACCGTTCTTTAAAGGCGAGCTTTGATTCCCGAATCGAGTTCGAACACGTGATGCAAGCCCGGAAGACTGCAAAGGCAGCCTACTTGAACCTGCTTCCTCACCTGAGTCTTTCAACCGTTCTTTCCAATCTTCCCCCGTCCTTCATGAGCCTTTTGGGATCCATCGGCGATCTCGCCCCATTCCTGCTCCCCACCCGCTGGTTTGAAGCGCGTGAGGCCGGTCTTGCGGCCAAAGCTGAATCGGATGCAATGATCCTCATGCAAGCGGACATGGCGAACCAGGTCGAGGGACTGACTTACAGTCTTCAGCGCGATCTGAACCTGAAAGCTGTTTATGAGGACCTCCTGAAACAGACTCTCGACGCTGAGAAGAAGACACAGGATCTCGAATCCAAAAACAAGATGGCCGACGGATCAACCGACAACATCACAATGGTGATTCAGTCCATGCAGCTTGATCTCTCGGGCTTGGACGCGATCATCGCGACCGACAAGTCCGCCATCTCTCAGGCCATGGGATTTCATAATCCGGAAGCGGTTCTTTCCGTCGACATGGGATCCGAAGCACTTCCATTTGAACAGGCGAAGTCACTCGACAGCGATGCACTCACCCAAATCGCACTCGACCGGTCATTCGAACTCCGCCAGATCGATGACCTCGTGCTTGCAGCCCGCAAGGCCAAAACAGCAACTTATTTCAACTGGATCGATCCTGATGGTGATTCAAACGCGAACATCGGTTTTGCGCTCAGTTCCGTCGTGAAGGTTCAGACCTCCGGGATCAAAGAACTTCTGATCGAGCGCGAACAGATTCAAGCCAACATCGCTCAACAGGTGTTTCAGGCAGTAACGAGTTATAACGAATCCATCAACGCGCTTCCCAAACTTCTCGAGTACCAGACGCTTCAAAACCGGATTCTTGTCCGGAACCTTGAGCAGATCGCAGCCGACTCGGACTTTGACACCACGGACGTTCAGAATGCATTTTTCAACTGCCTTGATGCCGGGGTTCGTCTTGAAACGGAACGCGCAGGCTTCCGTGTGGCACGCTCCCTGATCGATCGCCTTTTACTTCAGGGGTATTACACTGCCCTTTCTCAAAAGCAGGATGGCGTTGTCCCGACGAGCACGAAGAAGAAGCTTCAATAGAGACAGTGTGGGCCTTCGAGTCACGCAACCCGAATTCAGACAATAAAAAAGGATGGGACCAAGCCCATCCTTTCTCATTTAAAATTGTGAGTGAATCCTACTCGATGGTGATGCTTTCGAGTTTGATTTCTTTTCTTGGACGATCCATTCCATCGCGTTCAGCGTTGGCGATTGCATCGACGACATCCATGCCAGAAGTCACTTCACCGAAAATGGTGTGATTACCATTGAGCCATGGAGTCGCTTTTACAGTGATGAAGAACTGGGATCCGTTGGTGTTCGGGCCGGAGTTCGCCATCGCGAGAATACCTGGCTTGTCGAAGTTGTCGGTTGGTTTGGTTTCATCTGCGAATTTATAGCCCGGACCGCCGATTCCTTTTCCAAGTGGATCGCCACCTTGAATCATGAAGTTAGGGATCACGCGGTGGAAGACGGTTCCGTTATAGAGGGAAACGCCTGTTTTCTTTTCACCGGATTTCGGGTCAGTCCATTCCTTGGAGCCAGTTGCGAGGCCCACGAAGTTTTCAACTGTCTTCGGAGCTTTGTCCTTGAAGAGTTGTACGGTGATGGTTCCCAAGGTGGTTTTGAATGTTGCTACTGGTCCTGCCATGTTCTTTTTTCCTTTTTTCTTCTGTTTTACCTTCGCCGCTTTCGGGGCGGAGGCCTTCGGGGTCGAGTCCTGTGCGTTTGCTTGAAACGCCCCGGACATCACCGCCAGGCTGATGATTGCCATGAACTTTGATGTAGTTTTATGCATACCCTCAAGGCTAAAGCACCTTAATCCAATTGGGAAGGCTTCACAAAGATTTTCAAGGACTTCCAGGTTATGTTAGCGTAGGTTCTGGGTGCATTTTTTCGATGCAACCCGTCGTTTTGGAGGTCCCGTAGTTAAATGGATATAACGGCCCTTTCCTAAAGGGCTGTTACAGGTTCGATTCCTGTCGGGACCGCCATCACTCTTAACCCATGAAAAAACAAAAGTGCCCTTCCCGGGCTGGCGGCATCCATGCCGCTGTCGCCAATGCGCCATCCTGGCGCGCGACGATAGCCCGGGAAGGGCACTTTTGTTTTTTCTTCGCAAGAGTGATGGGGGTAAACCCGTTTTGAGATGTTACGAAATTGGGAAGGAAGACGGTCCCGACAGTAACCGGAGGTGAGGCTACGCAGCCTTGAGCGGAACGCGAATGGCGCGTGGCCGATTCTCCGAAAATGCATTAATATTGAAATAGAAAAGAACAAGACAACTCGGAATCAAGCCACCGGACCATGCCTAAAGTGCATTTCTTTACAGCCGAAATCCATTCCTGATCAAATTGAAATTGAAGGATCAAAAAACGCTCCTTTAAGTGCTAATTTGTGATCCTTGTTTTTTCATCCTCTGATCGAATCACATTGAATATCACATCTTGTTTGTGTAAAATTGGCAAAATTTCGCCAGATGTTTTTTGATTCCAGAATCATGGCGAACACTAAAACAAAGGAATCTTGAACGAGCTCACGCTCGATCATATCAGGAGTAGAATCATGAACGTATTCAGTCATAAAAACCCATTCGTATTTGGAGCTTTAAGTCTTATCGGGGCATTTGCCATCACAGCGGTCGCACACGCAGACGGTGGGCCATCCAATCAGAAAGACGAAATCCATTTCGATTCGAATCAACTCATCAGCAAGAAAGATGTCGTTGTTGAAATGAACGCTCTATGCGGAACCATGGAAAATGGAACCTATGATTTCACCATTACTACACGAAGTAAAAATGTCGAGAGCTTGGTTGACGTTGAAAAGCGGTTTTCCAAGGATAGCAATGCAGTGGAAAGCATTCTTGCGAATCAGGAATTTGCAAAGTCCAAGCCTTTGCATTTTTCCGGAAAGAGAGGAGACTTTTTTGAGATTAATGTCTACGCTCTCGCCCAAGATCCGGAAGCGCGCTTCGGATTCTATCTGGAGTCAAGTACTGGTCAAAAATCCTATTACGAGATGAATTTGAATTCAAAACCCGGTATTTACGATCTATTTCTTAGTTTGGAAGGAAATTGTAACTAAGCGCTGGTTCCGTAGCCACTAACAGCGTTTTGAAATAAAGAATCAAAGCCCCTTCGATCAATCTAATCGAAGGGGCTTTTTCATTTCAGTATCACAATATTCACACGCCGAGACCATCATTCATCTCTTTGCAAGCAGCTTGATTTTCAAGAATCTCCTAAGGCCGGCTGGATTGAAAGACAGTCTCCGGAGCAATCACAGTCGCATCCGGACTTGCGCCGAGGAGGCTGTGATAATTCGAGCCCCAGCATTTCACCTGATTGCCGCTCCAGACGCAGCTTGTGGCGCCCCGGCTCGAAAGGTGGGTGATCGGCGAGACCGGGAGAGAAGCCGCTGTATGGATGTCTGTTCCTGCCGTGGAAGGATCGAGTTCACCTAAATTGTTTGAGCCCAGACAGGCTGTTCCGTTTTGGTCGGTATAGCAAGTGTGAGACAAGCTGAACAAATTGCTTTGCGCAATTACCTGGGTAAGCGTTGATCCAGAGGAAACAAGAGTCGCAGATAATGATCCCCAGAGTCCGTCATTGAGGATTTCCCCGCTGCTGTTGTCTCCCCAGCAATACAGTTTTCGAGTCGTGCCTTCGTCGAATATACCGCAGGCGTGACCATCACTCAGCGAGAAGCTGATCAGCTGTCCGGTCGAAGGAAGAGTGATTTGTTTCGGAGTAAGGATTGAATCCCAGTAGTCGCCGTCATTGAAAATTCCATAGGTGGTCTGACCAGAGCACCAGAGTGTTCCATCTGTTTTGAGTGCACAAGTGGTGTAGATGGATGTAAACACCTGGGAAACATTGGATCCATACACTGCCTCGGGAGTGCTTTTATTCACCGCCGTCCCGTCTCCCAATTCACCATCCCCGTTGAATCCCCAGCACTTCAGTGATCCCGAAACGATGGCGCAAGTGTGCGCAGTACCGATTGCAATCTGGGTGACACCGGAAGCAAACACTGTGTAAGGCGTAGAAACAGGCGCCCCCGTTAATCCGTTTCCGATCTGTCCCTGGGCATTGGTTCCCCAGCACTGAAGTGCGCCAGAAACAACGGCGCAGGTATAACCGTCACCCGTAGCGACCTGACTGACGCCGGAACTGAACACAAGATAAGGAGTTTTAACGTCTGAACCAATGGAGCCATTTCCGATTTGTCCGTTGTTATTGCCGCCCCAGCACTCCACATTTCCGGAGACGATCGCGCAAAGGTGAGAGGTACCTGCGGCCACGGCCGTCACACCACTTGAAATGATGGTGATCGGAGAAGTCACTGGCAATCCGGCAGATCCGGTTCCAATTCCCCCATCCGTATTATTTCCCCAGCATTGAAGTGCGCCTGAAACAACCGCGCAGGTCCGGCTGGAACCCACGGCCATTTGAGTCACTCCCGAAGCAATCACCGTATAAGGCGAAGTCACCGCATTCGAGGTGCTTCCGTTTCCAACTTGTCCGCTTCCGTTGTTTCCCCAGCACTTCATTGCGCCCGAAACCAGAGCGCAGGTCGTATTGTACCCTGCAGTCACCCGGGTCACTCCCGAACCAATCACAACAGCCGGTCTGTAACCATTGGTTGTGCCCCCGTTTCCGAGTTGTCCGTTGCCGTTGGATCCCCAGCATTCAAGCGCTCCCGCAACGATTGCGCAGGTATGAAGATCACCCGCTGAAACCTGAGTGACTCCGGAAGCAATGACGGTGATCGGAAAAGCAGAACTGCTGACTGAACCTCCGCCTCCGATTCCAAGCTCTCCGCCGCCATTGTATCCCCAGCATTGAAGTGAACCGGTTACCACCGCGCAGGTATGTCCGGCTCCCACAGTGACCTGGGTGACCCCGGACGTAAAGACGGTGTAGGGAGTACCGATATATCCACCGCTATTACCCGTCCCGACTTGCCCGAATGAATCATTTCCCCAGCATTTCAGTGCTCCTGAAACAATCGCGCAAACATGGGTTCCGCTGGAAGCGACCTGAGTGACTCCCGAATTAAAGACGGTGTAAGGAGAAAGGACATTGTTCCCCAAGGTTCCATTTCCAACCTGCCCGTATTCATTATCCCCCCAGCACTTGAGCGCACCGGAAGTTTCGATTACACACGAGGTGTTACTCTGGGATGAGATCTGCCCGAACTGCTCGGAACCGATGTAATCGTAGCTCTGTCCAAGGGAATAAGAGGAAGTCAGAACCACCGGATAATAATAAATCCCGGTGGCGCCTGAGCCGATTTGATTGTAGGTATTGTCGCCCCAACACTGAAGATCTCCCGAAACCACCGCGCAAGAAGTCCAGTAACCGGTGCTGATTTGCGTGGCTCCCGACGCGACTGTGGTGAACGGAGTGAGAACACGGGTACCGGTCGTTCCATTTCCGATCTGAGCTTTGTCATTTCCACCGAAACACTTAATCGCTCCCGAGACAATCGCGCAAGTATGAGTGCCCCCTGCACTTACCTGAGTGACCCCGCTCGCAAACACCTGATAAGGTGAAGTCACCGCGGTTCCAAAGGTTCCATTTCCGATTTGTCCTGCGGTGTTGTCCCCCCAGCAGTAAAGAGCGCTCGAAACCACCGCACAGGTGTGCTCGTTTCCAACAGATACCTGAGTGACACCAGAAGCAAAAACAGTGTAAGGTGTTTGAGCGTCTGTGGTATTTCCATTTCCAATTTGTGCATAGGTATTCCCACCCCAGCACTGAAGCGCCCCTGAAACAATCGCGCACGCGGTAAAATTACCGAGTGAGATCTGAGTCGCCCCGGAAGCAATGGTTGTATAAGGCGAAAGAACCCAGGCGCCTGTAGTTCCATTTCCAATCTGTCCGGCACTATTACCGCCCCAGCATTGGACAGCACCCGAAACCAGCGCACAAGTCGACAGAACTCCAACTCCCACTTGAGTGGCTCCCGAGGCAATCGCCGTGTACGGAACGAGCACGTTCCCCACTCCTGTGACTCCGTCACCGAGTTCACCGCTGGAATCATTACCCCAGCACTTCACTGCCCCGGAAACAACGGCACAAGAGTGCTGCCCTAACGCAGCCTGAGTTACTCCGGATGAAATGACGGTTTGATAATCCCGGATGGTATCTCCCGTCGTCCCCGTACCCAGTTGCGCGGTCCCATTATCCCCTCTGCATTGCAGTTCTCCAGTCGATCGGACGACGCAGGTCGAGGCGCCGCCAATATGGCTTGTAATCTGACTGTAAGAGCCAAGCGGTCCGGTCCCGGTAAAAGGAGCAAGTGTGACGGTTGGGATCGTGGTTGCGGCAGTAACTCCGGAAACAAGCGCTGGAAGCCAGGTTTCGGGTGCATGAATCTGAGCGTAGGTGTTGTCACCCCAGCATCGAAGCGATCCATCTGAATCAATGAAACAGCTATGATCGTTCCCGACTGAAAGTCTGCGGAGGTCGAGGGTGGTGGTTGGTGTGGTTTGAACAATGGAACTGCTTGAAGTAGGCGGAGCGACGATGCGCAGACTCACCAGGCAACCAGAAAGCGCGAGCGAAAACGCTGCGACTGCGCAATATCGGAAAACGATAAGTATGTGATTTCCCCTGCCCACAGAACCATTTTATCAGGGAGAAGCGAACGAAAGGAAGAGTGTCTGGCTTGACCCGCTTGACTCCACAGTCGCTCAACAAAGCAGACCTCAGGCTCGAACACAATCCATTGCATCGCTGTCCGGAGAATTAAACTAATTTTGTTGATTACCTCTTCCATGTTCCTTCCATCTCGGGCCGAAAGGAAAGCAACGCTGAAGACCTTGCAAAAACGGGCGTGCTTCCTGCACTTTTCATGGCATGGCTAAAAACTCAGCTGCACGGAATGAACAGACTCTTTCGGAAAAACGACCTCTCTCCCTCGTCCCCGAGCCTTACACGGAAGACTTTGCCTCTGAAGAGTTGCGCCGCCGGAATCTCGAGCGGCGCGCAGTAGAGGCAATCAACTGGGGCATTCCAGCCGTGAGCTTTGATCGAATGGTTCAGGCGACGCTGTGGGATGCAAAAGGAGACTTCAACGAGATCGTCTACTGGTCAGGTCGCTCCGACTGGAAGAACCAGACCCTGACTCCGAATCCGGATGTGATTTACTTCATGCCTTTCATCAACACCCGCGAGTGCGGTCCGATGGTGCTTGAAATTCCACCCGCTGAAGGCGGCTCCATCACCGGTAGTCTCTACGACTGTTGGCAATCCGCACTTGAAGACGTAGGCCCTGCGGGAATGGACAAAGGAATGGGCGGCAAATACCTCATTCTTCCTCTGGGATACGATGCCTGGATTCCAGACGGCTATATCCCGATTGCATCAAACACCTGGCAGACCTCAGCTCTTCTTCGCTCCATTCCGAAAGGCGGAAGCGATGCTGACATTGCAAAAGCAGTGAACTACGCAATGCAGATCAAACTCTATCCGCTCTCGGAAGCTCGAAATCCGTCCGAGACTATTTTTGTCGACACGATCAACGCCGAGTTCAATGCCATCATTCCCTATGATCTTCGTTTCTTCGAATCCTTGAACCGCGTGATTCAGGAAGAACCCTGGCTTGAACGGGACAAAGCGATGATTGATACTTTGAAAGCAATCGGGATTGAAAAAGGAAAACCTTTTGAACCGGATGAGCAAACAAAAGAAATTCTTCGAGCGGCCGCGTGCGAAGCTCACTCCTGGTTTAACGCCCGTTTTGAAACCTCCTTTCCTCCATTTTATCCGGACAAAAAGTGGTGCCTCGTCGTCCCGCCTGAAATCATGGAAGCCGGATTTTCTTTTGAACGGAAAGACCACTACCCCATCGATGCCCGGGGACTTCTCTACTCCTACGCCTTCTCGAGTGTGAAACATATCGGAGTGGGCCAATTCTATCTCTGGAGCATGCGGGACCAAGACGGAAACTTTCTTCACGGACGAAAACGATACAAACTCACCGTGCCTGCGAATGTTCCCGTTCGCCAGTACTGGTCGGCCGTAGTCTATGATCGCGGAACCCATGCGTTCATCCGTGATCTTCCCTGGTCGAGCCGTTCTTCACTCACGCCCGACCTTCAAACCAACAAAGACGGATCTGTTGATATTTTCATCGGGCCCAATGCTCCGGAGGGGTTTGAATCAAACTGGATCCCTACCCGGGAAGACTCGGAGTTTGAAGTATTCATGCGGTTCTACGGCCCGGAGAAAGCGCTCTCTGACCAATCGTGGACACTTCCGGATATCGCTGAGCTCCCCTGAACCAAGCGGCTAAGGTATCCGATTACCTATGGATATACGCCGCATCAAATACTGTAAGCATTGGCTTACATTTCGCCATAAAACTGGCACGTCCTTTAACCTTGAGCCAGAAGACGTTTTTGACGAGAAGAAGGGGTATGCGTGCACTTCTATTCCTCATCACGCTGTCCTTCTCATCGGTCGTCCAAGCGGCCCCCGTTCCTGCGTTTTGCGATCTTAAGATGAGAGGCAAACCGATTCAGCTCGATGCCCGGATCGATGAGGTTTTTGATTTCGTTCGATCGCTCGATCCGGAATTGATCTCGTTTGAAAGAATTCCAACCTGGAAAGACTTCGATGAAATCGAAAAAAATCTGGAAAAGCTGAAAGCCCTGAAAAAGGATCTCACCGAACGCGGTGAACTCGAACAAGTCACCTTCATGGCGAAAGAAGTTGCTACCGAGGTGAAAGACGATGCAAAAATCAAAGCGATCCTGACCCAGGCCAAAGCGAGCCCTCCTCCATCCACTTATCTTCCTACGCAATACGAGTTGAGCCGACTCTATGAAAAGCTGCTCTACTCTTTCAACAAGGAGCTTCCCTCAGAACTCCGCCTTCCCATCAAACGACTCCCTTACGACCAGAGACACGATCAACTTTTAACTCAGGCGTACTCACTTCTCAAAAATCAGGAGCTTCGTTTCAACGCACAATTTTCGAACACCGGATTTAAAAGTCTCGTTCAGTACAAGAATGCGATCAATCAATTCAAGGAAACAAAAAATCTCTACAAATTGATCGATGAAGAAAAAGTGGAATTCGCGATGAATCGCCCTGAGAACGCCCGGTGGTGGGTTCACCGGGTCGGATTTCAAAACCAACGCACCAGTGGCACCTCGGGCGGAACCATGGATCCGGATTTCCGGGATCACATCGAAGCGGCCCTCACCGGAAACAATTACTCAACCTATTCAAAATTTGATAATGAATTGAAACCCCAATATGGCTATTTAAAACCGGTTGGGAGTTCGACACTCAAACAAAGTGAATCCGCCTCAAGCTACGGCGACGATACTTATATCTTCAAAAAAAGCCGGGTCAGGGATCGCCTCACCTGGACTTCAGGCGACTCCTTCGGTACGGCCGATTTCCTCGAGGACGTGCATAATGAAACGGCTCTTCCCAAGGCATGGAAAGGATACTTCATCCCATGGGCCGACCGGGACCTCATGGTCGTGGATCTTCTCCCCAAATACAAAGAAGGGACAGGATTTAGCGCAGACTATGAATCGCCCGACTTTTCAGCTGACCCGGAATTCCTGAAACTCACTCAGCCAGTGCAACCGACCTACCCCGTGCCTCCACCCGAAGCACCGCTTCCACCGATCGGGCCCATCGCGCCGCCCTATCCCGAATATCCTGCCAAGGCGAAGGATCCGGAAGCTGAGTGGAAGAGACTCGCAGATGTCTATACAAAGTCGGCTGAGTACCTGAAGTATGAAAAAGATCTTGAAGCCTTTGATACGTCTGAAGCCTATCTGAAATATCTTTCCGATTTCGATCTTTACATCAAATCGGATGCCTACCATGCCTATACCGTTGAAACTGACAAATACACGAAGACTCCGGAATACTTGAAGTACATGGAAGACTCGGAAAAATATTCAGCTGAAGTCGCAAAGATCACTGAAAGGCTTGCTGCTCAAAAGTTCAAAGGCACTCCACTCGAGAATTTTACTCGCTTGCGAGCCAACGGCTACATTGAGCTCCAATACTTTGGTCCCGTCACTCTTGACGACGTGGAAATTTTCGAATTCAAAAAAACCCCGCCATCTGGCGAGTTTTTAAATGAATTAAAAAAACGAGGCATCCTGATTCGCGACGGAAGAAAAACACCTGCGACTCTCTGGAACGGGAAGAACTAACAAGGTATCCGATTACTTATGGATATACACCGCATTAAACTCTGAATCCATCCAGAGCAACTCTTCCCCTCTTAACCCGCCCATCCTTCGAGGGTAAAAACGTCGTCCGTCTCAACGCCATTTGAATCGCATCCTGATGCTCAGTTTGGAACGGGGTATTTAACCAGTCCACATACTCTTGCAACCGACTTCCGGGAACAAGGCCAAGTTGCCCAAGCGGCGGCGACAACATAAACGGCAACCGCGAGCGCTCGTACATCACTTTCTGCAAAGTGCTATATGGCCAGCCCTCTACTCTTTCCAGTAATCCGGCTCTAACTGGATTCCGATAGATATATTTAAGCGCACAATCAAAATAAGCCGTAGTTGTAATTAGCGACCAATGATATTTCGCTCCAAATATTCGCCCTGATCGTTTCGTTTTCGCATTCAGAGTCTTGGTCACGGACCTCATCAGATATTGCATCACCTCTCCCAGATCCTCGGCTGGTGTAGCAATAAGAAGATGAAAATGGTTCGGCATGAGAACAAAACCATGAACTTTTGTCTGAAACATGGACTCCATTTCAACAAAATGCTCGCCAAAGACACTCCAAACGAGTTCCAGCGACGCCGGAAACGGTTCGCGGTTATTTGCTCTAGCAGTTACATGATACGGAAATTCAGTGGAACGGATCAGCGTTTTTCTTGGCATGGCGATACGTTAGAGCCAGAAGTGTGCCATCACTTTCGACGCACCTCACCTCCACAAGTAATCGGATACCTTAGTCACCTTAGTTGAAACAAGCGCGATAAGCGCTCAAGTAGGAAGAGTAACTCCAGGTCAGGTTTGGAGCGCTTTGCTCAAAACCGGTATCGCGATTGAACTGTTCTGCCATGGAACCTTGCGCATCGAGATGGTAAAGCACGCGGTTGAACTGAGATGCCGCAAGCTGAGTCAGATCGGAAGCACCCGCCAGAGCGGTTCCTTTGTAATTCACAGAATTCAAATCACAGGCGAACTCGCCTAGAGCAAGCGTTGCCAGGAACCATGGATTCCCGCCTTGAAATCCTCCGCCACTCCCACTGTAGATGTCTTGAGGATAACGGCCGACTGAAACGCCAAGTGGACCGCTTGCACGAGTTCCCTTCTTCAGCTTGTTTACGGCATAAATGGACTGAAACTGGGAAACGAGTTTGTTCACGGTCGCAACTACCTGGTCGACTGGAACATAAAACTGTCCGTCAAAGGTCTCGACCGCAGAAAGAAGAACCGCAACATCGAGATCGCTGGTTTTGAAAGACTTGCTGTTGTTCGGGTCCTTGTTGATCGCATAACGGATCAAACCCTGAGAAGGATCGTAAAATTGTTTCAGGTAAGCATCAATTGCATCAGCCTGCTGCTGATAGAACGAAGCCGCAGCTCCGTCATTCATAGTGTTTGCCAGTGCAGCACCCTTGATCATCGCCACTTTCTGAGCGGTCAGGGTGTAGAAGTGCATTCCCTTTTCTTCTTCCCAGAGATCAAAGCTTTGATCGCCCCAGTGATGAGCAACGTATTCGAGGTCACGCTTGATCAGGGTGTTTGCCGGAAGTTCAGGTGAATAGAGACGCGCTTTCACGTCGTCCAAGCGGCCTTGTTGAATCCAGAGGTTGGCGAGCAGAATTCCGGTCACCGCACGAATCGCCGGACCATCATTCTGAGGGCGCGCCCATGGCTGGTCATTCACTTTGCCGCTCATGTAGAAGCGAGGCTCTCCCAGATCAAAAAGAGGAGCCGCTTTCGGAGTCGTCTGGAGTCCGAGCTCCCAGTAAATCCAGAGATCAACGCGGGCTTGAAGTGTCTTCGCAAGAGCGGCATCCGTCTTGGGATCGTAAGCAATCTGAATGATCGTCTTCATCGTGAGCGATGAATCGCGAACCCAGTCAAAGAAGTAATCCGGATCGGTATGCGATGGAGCAGCAACAATTCCGCCACCCGGTTGAAAGTTATTTTGAATCAGTTGAAGCGCATTTTGATACTGAGCTTGATACCGAGTCTGATTTTGCGCATGGGCTGCCCCACCTGCAAATAATGTCATGGACAGGGAAAGCAGGACTCCCCGCATTCCGGATTTAAAGGACATCATCAGTTCTCTCTCCCCCAGTTAAAACTGAAAAACCTGTGATGCCACCATTCTATATTTCGGAAGCCTTCTGTAAAGGCTCATTTTCGAAAAAATGGCTTCTTCTTGACGGGGCTTCCCATGAACGGTTTAATGGATTGTATGAAATCATTCACACTTCTTTTGTCGCTCCTCCTCCTTTCAGCGTCCGCCCACGCGGTGGAACTCACGGGACTCGTGGGTTATGACCTGAATTTGATGAGTAACAAGCCGTCCAATGCCACCAACACCAAGGGTGGCGTGGTCTACGGTTTTTCAGCGAGAATTGACGCGGGACCGGGGAAACTGGAAGCCGGATTCATTTACACGCCGCTCTCCATCACGGTGGCCACCCCCTTCATCGGGGATGAAAAATCGAGCGGATCCTACTGGCTGCTCCCGGTTCTTTACCGTTTTGAGTTCCTTCCGCCGTTTTTCTCATTCGGGATCGGTCCGGACTACGCTTTCGTTGGATCAAACACCCTTTCCACCACCCAGGGGAACTTTTCAACCAGCGCATTCTCCAATAACCTGGGCGCAGAAGCGAGTCTTCAGGGAGCCCAGGACGTGGGTGAAAACCTGAGCATTGTACTCGACATCCGCTATCGCATGGGCCTTCAGGACTCCATCAGCTTCAACGGAGTCCCGTCCAAATTCAATTTCCTGATGTTTGCTTTTGGTCTTCAGAAAAGACTGGAGTGAACTTTTTATCCCGGAGTCCCATTTCGGCGACGTTCAGGGATGGAGCGATCAAGTACTGGATGGACATGAAACCGGTGATTGCGGAATGAACGTACGACGACGAATTGAGTCCGCCACCGACGACCCCGCTCCAGTTTCTTCCTTTGGCAAAGCTCACAATCGGTCCATAGAGGTTTGAACTTCCACCGGTATCAATCGCCCGGGCATAAAGAGTCGTGAAGCCGACCTTGTACTCGCTCGTCAGCGTATAAAGAAGTGCCGGGTTCAAGGTCAGGAAGTGTTCGCCTCCGCTTTTGCCGGCAAGCAACGTGACCTCATCGTAAAAAAGAGGCTGATCACCGAAATAAGAACGAACCTCTTCGTAGCGACCGAGCATGGAGAAGACGACTTTTTTATAAGCGCCGACCATGACAGCCTTTAAAAACTTGCGATCCACCCGCCCGATGCATTCCAGAGTGTTGCAGTCGATGTAGTTCGGGAGATAAGCGCGTGCTTCGGTGTCATAACCCGCCGAGAATCCCAGGATGGAAATAGGAAAAACCTGCACTTCAATTCCGACCCGGTTGATCACTGCACTGGTTGCAAAATTGGTTGCGAGACGGGCATACCCGTACTTCCAGGTATCAGTCTCACCCCAGAGTGGTGTCGAAACTCCGGCCTGACCCACGAACTGAACTCCTCCCGGGTGCGTTCTACCCAGCAAGCCCAAGCGTAAATCTGGAAGCCAGTGATCGTCCGCCTGTGCAGATCCGCTCAAAGACAAAAGAGAAAGCGCCAGAAGCAAAAGGGCCCGATAATGTAGCATTTTTTGATCGTCCCACGTTTTTATCCCGACGAAAAGACAACTTTCGGGCTTTTGCCTCGTGTGTTAGAATTGAAGAAACATGAAAAAGGTCGATGCACTTCTCAACCGTCTTCAGGAAAATACAGAGAAACCCTGGTTCCCCTGGGCATTAGCCCTTCTCGGATTCCTCGATTACATCTTCATCGTATTTCCCATGACCAGCATCGTGGCTACTTCAGCGGTTCTGAATCCCAAACGCTGGTTACGGTTCGCGCTGATCCCCCTCATTGGCTCCATCCCGGGTGCGCTTTTATTCTCACTCGTTCTCGGTCATTACGGAGTTACATTTTTGAACTGGCTTGCGCCTTCCATGATGACGAGCTCTTTCTGGATGACGGCCGAACACTGGATTCACCAGCACGGAGTCTGGGCTTTGTTCGGACTCGTGCTCCTTCCAACGAGCGACCAACCCCCGATCGCCATCTGCTCATTCGCTCAAATGCCATTCATTCAAATCGCGCTTGCGGTTATTTTCGGCAAAGTCATTAAATTCGTTTTCTTCGGCTGGCTCGGATCTTATGCCCCGGAAACCATGAGCAAGCTCCGCCGCTGGAATAAAGTGGAAACCGAAACTCCTTCTGCCTGAACCAAACTTCAGTCGTTGAGGGGCTTTCCCAACCCCACCCCTCATGCTAAGATCCCCTCATGGCTACAGATTACAATCCAAACGCAGCGGCGAATGCCGATGCCGGCATTTACGGTTTACCTTCCACTTATAAAAAAGCGAAAGTGGTTTATGTCCCGATTCCCTGGGAAGCAACCACTTCTTACGGCGGTGGAACCGTCTTCGGACCAGAAGCGATTCTTCAGGCAAGCAGTCAGCTTGACCTTTATGACCTCGACGTAAAAAGCCCGGATCACGCAGGCTTTTTCGCTCTTCCTGCTCCAAAGAAAATTTCAGCACTTAACACCAAGGCGAAAAAACTCGCAGGGACCATCAAGGACGCCTACGGTGAAGTCAAAGGCAAGCCACGCCTTCAGAAAAATCTGAAAGAAGTGAACAAGGCGTCTGCGGAAGTGAACCGCATCGTTTACGAACAATTCAAGAAGATCATGGATGACGGAAAAATTGGTGCCCTGATCGGCGGAGATCACTCTACTCCGTTCGGTGCTTTCCAAGCCGCTGCTGAAAAATACGGCGACTACGGAATCCTGCACTTCGACGCCCACTCCGACACCCGCGATGCTTATCTCGGATTCGATCACTCCCACGCATCGATCATGCGGAATGCAGCGACTCAGATCAAAAACATTAAAAAATTCGTTCAAGTCGGAATCCGTGATTTCTGTCAGGAAGAAGTGGATTTCACCACCGCTCAGAAAGACCGTTTCCACGTCTTCTACGATCAGAAGATCTCTGACGAAAAGCTCGGTGGAAAATCCATCGCAGACATCGCAGATGAAATTATCCGCCCGCTTCCAAACCAGGTCTGGGTGAGCTTCGATATCGACGGACTCGATCCACGCTATTGTCCACACACCGGTACTCCGGTTCCAGGTGGACTCGATTACGCGGAAGCAGTTTACATTCTGAGAAAACTCGCGAAGTCCGGCCGCAAGATCATTGGTTTTGATGTGGTTGAAGTGGCACCACCACTCACCGCAACCGGAAAACCAATCAAAGTGAATCAGGCTTCCGATGAATGGGATGCAAACGTCGGCATGCGCTTGATCTACAAACTCACCGCACTCACTCTCGCGAGTCAGAAGCTCGCGGACTGGCGCTGACCTGTAAGGTATCCGATTACTTATGGATATCTGCTGCGTCAAAACGACGCGCCGTATATCCATAAGTAATCGGATACCTTTTGAATATTGAAATGAAAAAAGCCCCGGCTCGAATGAACCGGGGCTTTTGCTTTATATATTGTTCTGAAAATCAGGAATTGGAATGCGGAGGAACATCACCATCAGTGCGTTTCGCTTCCGTTTCGGCCACGTTCTCGATCTTCTTGGCCTGGACTTCCTGAATTCCATTAAAGGAGTCTTTGAAGTTCTTGATCGCTTTCCCCATGGACTGCCCTAGCTCTGGCAGACGTTTTGGGCCCATCAGCAGCAAGATCACTCCGACAATTAAAATGTGCTCAAACGATAAACCAAACACGATCTGCTCCAATCTACAGGTTAGACTACAGATTCTATTGTACGGCGGCATTCCCCGGCGGGCAACCCATCGCTCTCTTTTTAAACTGTTTTCATTGAAAATCACCTCTTCCACTCGCTAAATCTTGACCAAAACGCTTAACTACTGTAGAATCCGCTTCCATGAATCGTCGCGACTTTCTCAAGGAATCAGCCCAATTTGCATGGAAAACCAGCGCTTTTGCCCTTCTCCTCTCTGAAGGCAAATGGGTTCTCGGCAACGAGAAAGCATTCGCAGAAACCGCAGCCGATCCGAGGCTCATCCTTTTAAAGAGCATCAAGGGACCGGTCCTGCTTCCCACAGATTCCCGATATGCGGCGAAAGCTCAGGTGTTTTCAGAACGTCACAGCGACATCCATCCAACCGTCATCGCACTCTGCACGACCGAAAGTGACATCGTTCGCTCGCTTCAATGGGCCCTTCAGTACAAGGTTCCGTTCCGTGTGAAATCAGGTGGCCACTCTTACGAAGCTTATTCCTCGTGCAACGGACTCGTCATTGACCTGAGTCTCATGAACTCAATCACGATTGATTCAAAAACGAACACCGCAGTGATCGGTGCCGGCGCGAGGCTTGGACTGATTTACGAAACACTCGCAGCGCAAGGTTTTGCCTTCGTCGGCGGATCGTGTCCATTCGTCGGAATCGGCGGTCTCGCTCAAGGCGGCGGATTCGGTATGCTTTCCCGCGAATACGGTCTCGTGATCGACAATATCCTGAGCTTCCGCCTGATCACGGCTGATGGAACCATTTTAACTGTGAGTGAAAATGAAAACCCGGATCTCTTCTGGGCCTGTCGCGGAGGCGGCGGTGGAAACTTCGGAATCATCACCCAGTACGAATTCAAAATTCATCCCCTGAAAAAAGTGTCCCTCTTCCGCATGAGCTGGCCTGCGACTCAGACTCAGGAAGCCTTTCTCGCCTGGCAGACCTGGGCCGGCGGAATTCCAAACTCCATCACTTCAATTTTCTCTCTCTCCGCCTCTCATTCAGGAATTTCATCTGCACACCTGACCGGACAGTTCACCGGCACTGCTGCCGAACTCACTTCCATTCTAAAACCTCTGATGACCGCCATTTCACCCAAAGATTCGAAATTCTGGGATCTGAACTTCATTGATGCCATCCATTATTATTCAGGCGGAGACAAGGGTGCTCCGGAAATGTTCAAGGCGAAATCGGATTACATGAGCAAGCCCTGGACTGCTGAAGAAGTCGCTTTTGTTCTTCAGAAACTCGTTGCTCCTGGCAACCAAGGCGTCACCCTGATGTTTGATCACTACGGCGGCGCGATTGCCGACGTGGCACCAGACGCGACCGCATTCGCTCACCGGGCTGGAATCTTCGCAGGAGTTCAATATTACGCCGGCTGGAGTGCCGCTGCAGAAACAGCAGGAAGAGTCGCTTCCCTGAACGCCGTTCATCAGAGCCTTCGTCCGGTGATGTCGGGGCAATCGTATCCGAACTACATCGATGCAGATCTGGCGAATTGGGCGGAAGCTTACTACGGAGAAAACCTTCCCCGTCTTCGTACAATCAAAGCAAAGATTGACCCGAACCGGGTCTTTGATTTCCCTCAGGCAATCCGCTAGCTATCCAAAGCGCCGTTCAAGGCGACTCTGCTTTCAGAGGGATAGCGGCCTTCGGAGGTGTCTCGTTTTTTTGCGGCACATGAGTGGCCGGCTTCCGCGCTTCCAAAGTCGCCTTTTTCGGGTGTCCGAAATATTGGTAGTATTGGTTCGCGATTTTCCGAGGAATGTCCCGAATGATCTGTCCGATATCCTGCGCGCTTGGCGGAGGAATTCCCTTCCTTTCATCTGCACTCGTCATCGGCTCGGGCAGACCGTCCGCACTGATCACACCGGGGGCTGGAAAAAAGTTGTCGTAGTGAGGAACCGGATTCGGTGGAATGATGTTCAACATCCTGCCCGCCCGAACCACATCGACACCGACCGTGACCATGACATTTCGATAGTTGCTGGCGAAATCCACACCGACACCGGTATTGAGGAACCACGGATTCACTTGAAGGCCGGCGGTTCCGTGAACACGGCTGCTCGCGTTTTCCACCCGCGCCTGTTCGAAATACGTCCCCGCGGAAAAAGTCGCCTGAACACTATCGTAGTCCGCAAAGATGTAACTTGCACCCAGCCGGGGTTCCGCCGTCGCCGCCTGGCCGATCGTAACGTTCTGGTTTGCGAGGATTGCCGTGCTGTCGGTGGCCACAATGTAGTGAAGATCCAGACCGATTTTGAAAAAACGATTCGGAACCCAGCCCACTCCCGCCGCGAAGACTGCCGGCACGATGATGGCCTGATTGAACCCGGGGAGTTCCGTCTGATTTGGGCCATTCGAAGGATTGATCGTGGTCTGAGGGGAAAAGGTCATCCCGTAGATCCAGTGATGAGGAAGCTTCCACAATAGTCCGAGCTGAACTTCGAACGCCGTCCCTCCGTAGGAATACGCGCCCAGATCCCGAACGCCGAAATCAAAACCCAACCCGAGACCGAGACTGATGGCGTCGTCGAAAAAGTCGCGGGCCACGCTGAATTGAAGCTGCTTCACATCTACTTCCGTCGCAAGGACATGGCCCGTGTTCAGAGAAATATAATCTCCGTTTTCCGTCTTCGGCACCGTCCAGGAAATCGCAAATCCCCACTCGGGTGGATTAATCGCCAACCCAAACTGACTGCTGTCGTAGGATTTACCTGAAAGCTGAATGGTATCGTCGTGAATCGTATTCTTGTTGATCTGAAGCAACAATGCTCCCTGGGTCATCGCAAAACCGGCGGGGTTGGCTGTCGCAGAACTGATATTGTAAGGAATTGCCGTTGTTGCTCCGGCCATCCCTACCGTGTCAATGTCTCCCCGCAACGTGGAATCCCACCCCGAGTAAGGCAGAGTACGCGTGTTCGTCCCGAAGGGCACCTGTGCGAAGGCGCCGCTTTGAGAGAGCAAGGACATCAAGAAAACTGCAAGGCATGAAATATTTCTCATGGCCTTTAAAAGAACCGGTGCTCGCTCATGGTAATCCCCCCCGACTCAGCCTTGTCGGTGTCCATTAAAAAGCAATCACCATGCCGGGAAAAGGGGAACACCGGTCATGCTCATGTGGAGATCTTTTACGTGCTCCGTTATCAAGACGCGGCAGAGCTCAGGGATCTTTTCGATAGATCCGAGCAATCAAGCAGACCTTATTTTTTGAAAAATCCCTGAATTTTGGCGACCAAGTCAGCAGTCTGGAAGGGCTTTTGAATAAACTCGTGGGCACCCACGTCCGTCAATCCTGAGCTCTCCAATGCATCATCGGTATAACCCGACATGTAGAGAACCTGGAAATCACTTCGGATTTTCATCGCCTGCTGAGCCATTTCGAAGCCGCTGATTCCAGGCATCACCACATCGGTCAATAACAGGTGAATGGCTTCCGAATGCTTCTTGCAAATCTCGAGAGCCTCTTCTCCATTGGCCGCAACCAGAACGTTGTATCCCTTTTTCCGGAGCATCAGCGCAAACCCGAGTCTGAGAGTCTTATCATCTTCCGCGAGAAGAATGGTTTGTGTTCCCTTGACACGACTGTCGTCAACCGGTTTTGGTTTTTCTTCGTCCCCGGACTTTTCCGCCACCGGAAGATAGATCTTGAACACGGTGCCTTTGCCCGGCTCACTGTAAACCCAGACGGTACCCTGAGTTTGTTTGACGATTCCGTAAGTGGTGGTCAATCCCAGTCCAGTTCCCTTTCCCGCGGGCTTCGTCGTGAAAAAAGGTTCAAAAATCCGGGCCAGGGTCGCAGCATCCATCCCGACGCCTTCATCAGCGACTGACAACAACACGTATTGTCCCGGTTTTGCCGAAAGATGAGTGCTGGTGAAGCTTTCATCCAGGCACACATCACTCGTCTCAAGAGTAATGGTGCCTCCAATTGGCATCGCATCTCTGGCATTGAGCACGAGATTCATGATCACTTGTTCGATCTGGCTCGGGTCAGCGCTGATCTTTTTCAAATCGGATGCAAGCTTCAAACGGATTTTGATCGTTTCTCCGAGAAGACGAGTCAGCATCTTTTCGAGATTAAGAATCAGAGTATTCAGTTCAATCGTCTTGAAGTGTACAATTTGCTTCCGACTGAAGACGAGCAACTGACGAGTCAGGGAAGCAGCATGAGTGGTGACTTCCTTGATTCGCTCCACTTCAGAAGGAACCGACTTTCCATCACTGTTCTCGACCATCAAATCACAATATAAGGAAATGGCTCCAAGCATGTTGTTGAAGTCATGCGCAATCCCGCCTGCGAGTCTTCCAATCGCATCCATTTTCTGCAGCTGCTGAACCTGGGCCTCGCTTCGCATCAGCTCTGTGAGCCGTTCCTGTACTTTGTTTTCGAGATCCTGATTCTTGCGTTCGAGTTCTGCATTGAGCTGCCGGATGCGTTCTTCAAATTCGATCTGCTGGGTGATGTCCCTTCCCACTGAATAAAAAAGCGGACCGACCGGATTTGTGTTCCAGGAAATCCACTTGTAATTTCCGTCCTTGCAGCGATACCGGTTGATGGATTCGATGGTTGGAGCGCCTTCGACCAGCGAGCGAATCCGGGTGTTGGTATTTCCGATATCCTCGGGATGAAGAAATTCGGTCAGCGGTTTGGAACAAAGTTCTTCGCGGGAATATCCGAGTGCTTTTTCAAAGGACGGATTTAGAAGCTTGAAATAGGCGTCGCTCCCAACAATGACGAGAAAATCGAGTGACCGCGTGAAAAAGAAATCCAACTGAAAAGAATCATTTTGATTTTGCATTGAACCCCATTCCACACTTCCTGGATACTTTAAGAAACATTTTTCTCTCTTGTTTCAGTTTCTAAACGATATGATATTCAGAATATAATGTTCGATCCAGAAAATTCGCCTTCCGAACGAAAAAGTCGGATCTGCGTGATTGATGATGACCCTCATCTAAATCACGCTCTTTGCTCTTTGATCGAAAAACGCGGTGAAAGTGCAATCCCCTTCCCTTCTGCCGATGTTTTTCTGAGCTGGTTTCAAACGTCTGGAAATCAATGTGATCTGATCATTTCAGATATCAGCATGCCGGGTCTTTCCGGTTACGATCTATGCCGAAAAATCCGTTCAATCCCAAGTCCGGATCGCATTCCCATCATTCTTGTCACCGGAACTGACCCCGGAGAAAAAGCGGCTGGCATAGAAGCCGGAGCTGACGACTTCATTCAGAAACCTTTTGAAAGCAGGGAACTCCTCGCAAAAGTGAATTCTCTTTTGGGAATTCATGCAAATGAAGTCGATAAAAACAGAACTGTGGAGCGCTTCAGTCGTTTTGTTTCACCTTCGGTTGCAAAAATGCTTGCGTCCGAAACACTTCAGACCGGGATCAAAGCCCATCGCGCAGATGTATCGATTTTGTTCGTGGATTTGCGGGGATTCACTGCTTTTGCAGAACGAACCGAACCCGAAGAAGTGATTCAAGTTCTCGAACGATATTATCGAGTTGTTGGTGACACGGTTCTTCGCCACCAGGGAACACTCGGCCACCTTGCCGGGGACGGAATCATGGCCTTCTTCAACGATCCGGAACCGGTTATGAATCATCCAGAAGTGGCAATCGACGCAGCACTCTCCATTCGGGATGCCCTCGCCCTTGAAAGAAAACTGTGGAAAGAAAAGAATCACGAACTCGATTTCGGAATCGGAATTGCTGAAGGAGAAACAACCATAGGCGGAATCGGCTTCGATCACTTCTGGCAATATTCCGTCATCGGCCCGGTTACCAATTTTGCCTCGCGCCTTTGCCAAACGGCAAACAGCGGAGAAATTCGGGTGTCACAAAATTTTCTCGAAAAAGTACACCGTCATTGTCAGACGCGGTCGCTTGGGAAAATTCAGTTCAAAGGAATCGAAGAACCCATTTCTGTTTTCAATATTATTTCGCTCTCCTGACTAAACATTCCTTGCAGAATATAATTAGCCCCCTTTAAACTAGAAGGGTAATGACAACCAATCACTCTCCTGTAAAGGAAAAAACGGTCCTTTTAGTCGACGACGATGAAGCGCTGAAAACCGCTCTATCGCGAATTCTGAGCAAACTCGGACTTCGAGTTCTAGTTGCGGAAAATGGACTGGCAGCAACCACGCTTCTGCTCAATGAAACGGTTGACTTGGTTTTGAGTGACATTCAGATGCCGAAAATGAGCGGCGTGGATCTCACTCGCTATATCAAAGGGGCACACCCTGCGATTCCAGTCGTCCTCATGACCGCTTTCTCGGATTTACTCGAAACCAAAGAAGCTGCCGAACTCGGCGCCGAAGCCTTTTTCCCAAAACCCTTCAAGACCATCGAGCTTTGCGCAACCATTCAAGGACTTCTGAATCCGGCACCCCCCAGTGACGAGCCGGCGGAGGATCAAATGTTTTACAGCCTCTCCATCGATGAATTCACTTCAGGACGAAACATTCCCTATCCCATCTTTCTTAGAATTTTCGAAAAGCGATTCATTCGTCTCGCGCATCAGGGTGAAGACCTCGATACCGACCGCATTCTGAATTACCAGTCGAAGGGAGTCCGGGAACTCTATCTCACTGCGGAAGATTTCAGGGCGTATGTTGGATTCAATCTCGATCTTTCAAGCTCCGTGAAGAATCTTAAAATTGATCCTGCCGTGAAGGCGAAGTTGTTGAAACACACGGGAATGATCCTGATGGAGCAGATTCGACAGGAAGGATTACAGCCCGAAACCTATCAAATCGCTGCATCTTTCGTTAAAAGCACGGTTGAGTTGATCTGTAGCGATCCCCGTATCCTGGACATATTAAGCACGATTCAGACTCACGCCGATCATCTCTATGCCCATTCGGTCGGCGTCAGCACGTTCAGCGTGATGATTGCCCGGAAGCTGGGATGGAGTCTGCCCGCGAATCTCTTCAAAATCGGAATGGCGGGGATGCTCCATGACGTGGGGGAAAAAGAAATCGACCGCGAACTGCTCCTGAAAGCCCGCGTGAAACTCAATGCTGAAGAAGTCAAACTCTACGAACAACACAGTTATCGTGGCCTCGAGAACGTGCGGACGATCAATACGGTTCCCGACGATGTTCTCGAAGTCATCAAGAGTCACCACGAAAATTGTGCGGCGACCGGATTCCCTTCCAAGATGCGTCGTGACCTGATTCACCCGATGGCCAAGCTCATTGCAGTTGCGGACGAATTCAGCAAACGAATCATGAAGAGCCCGGGTTATGCCGGCGCTTCTCCAGTCGATGCACTCCGCGAGATCCAGACTTTTTCATCGGATCTCCTTGATCCGCAATTCTTCGGCACCCTGATGACTCTCTACGGACTCGATCCACCTGAACCGAATAGAAAAAGAAGTCTCCATGGCACCAGCTGACCGGAAGTTCGCATCCACCATTCTTCGTTCCGAACGCGCTCAGGAACTTCTCTTGAAGGCTGTGCATGATGCACTCTGGGACTGGGATCTCGGCAAAAATGAAATTCAGTGGAACGAAGGTCTGTCCAAAATCTTCGGTCATTCAAATCCTGAGCGGACCACCACGGCGGAATGGGGACGCGACCAGATTCATCCGGAAGACCGTGAGCGGGTACAAGCCACAGTACGCTCGGTTCTGAAAAGCAAAGCCGAAAACTGGCTTTGTGAATATCGTTTCCGCCGGGCGGATGGCACGTATGCAAACGTTCTGGATCGGGCTTATGTTTACTGGAGTTCCGATGGCAGAATGATCCGGGTGCTCGGAGCGATGGTCGACCTGACCCCGCAGAAGCAAGCTGAGGGGAAAGTTCTCGAGCGCGACCATCAATTGCAACAAGCCCAGCAAGTCGCGAAAATGGGAAGCTGGGAAATGGATCTTTTCTCAGGAGTTTTTCACCTTTCAGACGAATTGTGCCGTATTTTCGAACTTCCCCCCGGCACACCGGTTGATACCGAAACCCGGATGCGGCTGATTCACCGGGAGGATCTTCCACGTGTGATGGATGCGGCGAAGACTGCAATTTCGACCGGAACGAAATACCAGATCGATTACCGTATTCGTGTTCCTTCGGGAGAAAAACACATTCACGCCCGGGGCGAACCCGTGGTGTCGCCCAATGGTGAAATCCTGAAATATGTCGGAATCGGTCAGGACATCACGGATCGCATGCAGGCCGAGAAAGCAGCCCGGGAAAACGAAGAGCAGATTCGACAGCTCCAGAAGATGGACGCGATCGGAAGACTCGCGGGCGGAATCGCTCACGACTATAACAACATGCTTGCCGCCATCCGCTTGAACTGCGAACTCGTGATGGAAGAAGTCACCGCCGAAGGCCGGGAAAATGTCGAACAGATTCTGGGCATCGTGGAGAGAGGTGTTTCCCTCACCCGCCAGCTCCTTCTGTTCAGCCGCAAGCAACCTCAGTCGAAACGAAAACTCAATCTCAATCAATCCATCCAGCACTTCGAAAAAATGCTGCTTCGTCTGGTCGGCGATTCCATTGAGATCAAAACCGAGTGCGATCCGAAACTATCTCCAATCGAAGCGGATGCCGGACTCATGGACCAAGTCTTGTTGAACCTGGTCGCAAACGCGAAGGATGCGATGCCGGACGGGGGAACGATTTCAATCCGGACGAATAATTTTTTGATGACCGGAGAATGGACTCCGGATCCGACCCAGAATCTTGCTCCCGGCCCCTATGTGCAGCTTTCGATTCAAGACACGGGCACGGGAATGACTCCCGAAGTTCAAAGCAAGATTTTTGAGCCGTTTTTCACGACCAAGCCACTCGGTCAGGGCACGGGACTCGGCCTCTCGACCCTTTACGGAATCCTGAAAGATCACGGTGGCGGAATCAACGTCTATAGTGAAGTCGGCCGCGGAAGTGTTTTCAAACTCTTCTTTCCGGCACTGAAGGATTCGGAACCCACCTCTTCGTCCGAAACACTCCCTTCGCTTTCCGGAAAACAGACCTGCGTCCTGCTGGTCGAGGACGAAGAAGATTTGCGCAAATCTGCCGAAGGAATCCTGACCAAGCTCAACTTCCGTGTTCTGTCCGCAGTCGACGGCCACGAAGCCATTCGCATCTTCAACGAGCAACCTGACAAGATTCAGATCATGGTCACCGATCTCACCATGCCGGGCATGAGTGGAATGGCGCTGGCAAAAACGATTCGTGAGCAATCCCGGAACCTGCCAGTCGTCTTCATCTCGGGCTATACGGAAAATATCGATGCTCTGAACCAGGAGCTCGGAAACGGGAACAGCCACTTCCTGACCAAACCGTTCTCTGGAAGAATGCTGGTGCAGACGATTCAGGAACTACTGAAGGAATGAGCCTCTTCTAACTTTATGTAATAATTATGGAAACCTCAACTCGGGAAGGTTTTCATTTGTTAAAGATTTTCATGGAACCGTCCGATCAGGTGTTCTGAGGTATCCCATGAAATCTGGTAACAAGATCTGTTCAATGGCAGGAATATTCATCGCATTGGTTTCTTCGAATGCGTTTGGGGGAGAATACCTTCCAGACACCCTCAACTGCGATCGCAGCTATGGCGGAAAACTCCTCATCAAAATGAACGGGACTTTTGTCTGTGAATCCCCGAGTTCGTACGACAAGGGTTGCCCCAATCTCACACTCGTCAAAGCCCAGGCAAAAGCGGCGAATAAGAATGTCGCCATCGATGAAACGAACTGCACGTCCGCAGTTGCGGGCAAGACTGTAAAAGAGCTGCTTGGAGCCGAATACCTGCCCGACTCGATTACCTGTCAGGAATCTGGTTTTATTGCGACCATCAAGTCAGGCGGCACTCCGGTATGCGATACCAGCCATCGGGGCGGCGGCGTTCCAGCCGGGACTTGCGACGGGATTCTGCTGACCAAAGAGCAGGCCAAAGCTGCCGGCAAGAATGTTGTGATCGATGAAAAGAAATGCACTGCCACGGTTGCCGGCAAAACAGTGAAAGAACTGGAAACGGAAGTGGCTACGCTCCAGAAAAAACTGGCTGAATGCTCCAATCACGCTCGTCCGGGTCAGGCCCTGAACGACGCACAAATCAAAGAAGTTCAGGCGCTCATTAACGTTCAAAATAAAGACACACCATCGGAAAACACAAATACGGCTAAACCTGCAACAAAATAACCAGGCATCAGACTATTGTTCGATTTTCCCAACAGGATTGTCTCCTTTTCAAAAGGAGGTTATCTCCTTACCCCATGAAAAATGCATTACTCCTCATGACCGTTTCTCTCCTGGTTGCCTCCGGTCCGATCGTTCAAGCCGACAATACGACTTACGATTCCACCCGCCACGAAGTGGATTTTAAATCGCAGGACAACTCGACACTTGCTGTGATTTTTTATAACGGACAGACGGTGACTGGCACCTTGAAAACCTCGTTTGCACACACGATTGTGTTTCGCGTGTCGAATCCGGATTTCACGACCCGGGAGAATGTCACCGGCCTCATGATTGATCACTGCCGGAATTCAATCACCGGGCAGGTCGAAGACTCGGTCGCAGGAAAACTCCAGTTTCAATACAGCGAAATGGAAGACCTGTTTTTTGCGACGATTGCAAAACACATCACCATCGCTCAGGAACGCGGAACGGATCACTTTGCCTGCACCCAGTCCGTATCGATTTCTGTTGATGGAAAAGCACTTACAACAGTCGACGCGAAGAGTTCCGAGTTCGATCTGGACATGAGCGCACCTTAAGCGTCGCCAGAACTCTGACAGAAATCTTCACTCAAACTCAATTTTTCTTTTGTGATTTGATTCTTTCTTCATTTAAACCGACATGAAGAAATGAAAAAAATTTCTTTAATGGCATTCTCGATTCTCGCATTAGTCCTGCTCTCATCGATCGGTTTACAAGCTTGTGGCAAGTCTTCCGGTAGCGCTCCTTCCGGCGGAAACGTAAACTTCTACGGTGCAGGGAGCTGATCCGATGAAAAATACATCCACATTGCTCACTCTTTTACTCACCCTGGTTGCTTCAAATTCATTTGCAACCACTCTGACTGGCAGCCCGAGCTCGGCAAAGCTCACCATTTATGGTGTGGCATTGTCCAAGAACACGGATTGTTCACAAGCAAAAGTAGTTGGTTATAATCCGGAAGGAACCACCTATGATTTTTTGCAGAATCCAAACATCGTATCCGGAAGTATTGATCCGGGCACTTACCAGTGCGTGATCCTGTACATGAAGGCGCTCCTGACCTTCGTTCCAGCAACGACCGTGGGAACCTGCACCGCCGGCCAGACTATTTCCCGCGCCATTTGCAACGGAGGCTGCAGCTACACCAGTGGTTCACCGGATGCTGATAACATTCTCCAGTTCGGAAGTGTTCAAACCTCTGCGGCCACCAACTCCCAGGACACCGCTCACGCTGACAAAGTATTCCTCTTCATCAGTACGGGCTCAGCCGGAGACGGGTCAACAGGTCTTGCGTTCCAGCAGCCGTTGACTGCTGGCTCCCCCAACGGAATCAAACTCAATGGTGCTTTAACCGTTGCCTCTTCGGGCGGTACCGGCACCTTCGTGGTTGATTTCAACAATGCCTTGAACGGTGGAACCACTCCATGCGATCTCGGCCCCCCAACCTTCAGCTTCCGCTAAACAGAAAGAAGAAAAATAGAATGAAAAAACAACTCTCGGTATTTTCTTTAGTCGCAGTACTGCTTTTCAACGTTTCAAACGCACAGGCGGCTGTAGTCGGTGATTTCGGGATCGATGCGGGCGCAAGCTGGGGATTGGGAGCGGCTCACTCCGATTCCGTCACCAGCCGTACCATCAATACGATCTCGATCAACGCGTTTCCGAACTATCAGCTCGGAGACTGGCGCTTCGGTATCAACGGTAACCTTGGTTTTGTCGGCCAAAACACCGACCCTGTCAATGTTGCGAACACCAACGTAAAAGGGACTACCTTATTGTTTGGCGTTGCCGCTGAATACAATCTGATGAGTGCCTGGGTTTTTGGTGCAGGCTTTAATTTCCTCGGAAAATACAGCTTGTCTGAAAACAATACGGCGGGCCAATCCGTATCGTATAAAAAACCGATCGGATTTTTCCTGAAGGCCGGCTACTACGTGTGCCCGATGGTTTCGGTTGACGCGAGTTTCTCTTACGTCACTTATGGAACCAGCAGCACCAATAGCGTGGACAGCGATCTCACTTCAAAACTGAAGGAAACGAACTACGCAATCGGCGGAACTTATCACTGGTAAGACATCTCAGCATGAATTGGAAAAGGGCCTGGCGAGATTCGCCGGGCCCTTTTCTTTTAAACTTGCGATGGTGCGCGAGTCGAACAAGTAGACGAACACCCGTTTGCGCAGGCCAAGACGATCTTTCCGATATCGCTTGGGGAATTTTTGCGGCGCTTCTCTTGCTTCATTTCAGTGGGCTCACCAACGTAATCGTAAAGAGAGCTTGATTTTTCATTTTTCTGGAAGCCTTGTCGTCTCTAACTGGCTGCTTGGAGAAACTCACAAAACGACTGGAGCGAATTTGCGTTCAAATCCGAAATCGTCCAATATTCCATTCCGTTGTTAACCCAATGAAAGATCGAATAACCCTGGTGTTGAATCAACTTCACCTGAGATTGTGATTCCGGGGAAGGCCAGGTGAAAACATTCACCCAGTGTTGATCATGCTTATAGATGAGCGCCGCCACCGGACGATTGTTCAGATAATCCAAACGTCCTCCGGAAAGCGCAAATCCTTTATCCGCGAAATCGATCACTTTGGGGGAAAAGTCGAGTTTGCCGTTAAACCACGGCTTGACCGTATGTCGATCGCTGGAAACCACATCGACCAAATGATTCACCATCAAGGATCTCACGTGGCTGGAAACGACTTCTTTCGCCGACAAATCTTCCATCGATTCTCCTCGAGGGAGGCAAAGAAGAATCGCTACCGCGACTGGAACAGGAATCCACTGTAATGGTCGCTTCCAAGACTGAAACCAAGAGCGAGGCTTCCGCTCCTCTTTCTGTGAGAGTGCGGAAATTTTTTCTCGAAGGGCATCCGGCGCTGAATAATAAAGCGAGCCCAATTTATTCCTTTTCATAAGTCTCCTTAAGCGCTTCACGCGCTCTTGATAAACGAGACATCACAGTACCGATGGGTATTCCCATTACGTTTGAAATTTCTTCGTAGCTCAATTCTTCAAACTCTCGAAGAATCAGAATCTCTCTGTATCCGTTGGAAATGGACTCCAGCGCGGTCCGCACACGAAGTTGATTCGAGTTTTGAAGCAATAAAAATTCAGAATTCGGTGAAGTAATCAGATGATCGTGCAAAGGCTCTTGATACTCTTGAAGAGAACCGGCGCTATTTTTTTTAAGCCATGTGTAACAGGTATTTCGAACGATCGTTAGCAACCAGGCTTTTGGCTCTTCTCCACGAAAATCCTTGATTCCTGCAAACGCCTTAATGTAAGCGTCGTGAACCAAATCTTCTGCAGATTCGGGTTGACGGGTGAGCCAACGAGCCAAATTGTAGGCAGCGTCCAAATGGGACAACAGCTGTTTCTCTAAAGATTTCTGCCTGCTCATGATTCTAAGACTTTATTTTTTCCCGCTTTATTCCAAAAGAGTGAAAAAAAAATCAGGAATAATACCGCCGCGCCTTTAGTCCTATCCCTGAAGGGATGCCTGTGCTGCTATGAAGAAAGTTAAAAAAACCGCCTTTTCGTGGACGTTGGTCCTGATTATCAGTTCCTGTGGAGGGACAACGCTTCCTCCTGCCGGTAACAATCCTCTTTCCAGCTCGGCAGCTACAGTGAGTCAAACTCCACAGCCAACACCGTCTGCGACCTTGACACCCACCCCAAGCCCTACCTCCACCCCAGCCACAACTCCAACCGCCACCCCCAATCCCACTCCAACCTTATTCACGCTCAATTGGGCAACACCCGATGACTGGGGTTCTCTCTCGATTTCCCCGACGGGCTTTAATCCAACGGGCAGTTCGGCACAGTATCCGGATGGAACTCAAATTACCGCCACTGCAAATGCTTTTACACCCACTTGGAAATTCGGATGTTTTGTCGTGAACGGCGCCGTCCAAGACACTTCACCCGGCGCAAGCACGATCATCTCAGGTTCGATCACCCTTACTATTCACGCGAATACAACGATTAGTGCCTATTTTCCGTATCAAACCGATACGAGCGGGCAATGTCCTGAAACTTTTTAATTCGTCCGAAAACACGTTAGAAAGGAAAAAAATGAGCCACCCAATCGATCGAAGAACGTTTCTTGGAAAAACCTTGTGGACCCTGGTCAGCTTCGCCGGAGTCAATGCATTCTTAACTGCGTGCGGTCAATCCGGTTATTCTTCAAATACTTCATCTAACACTCCCGCGACCGGAGGAAATTGCGATTCGGACGGAACAAGTACTTCGATTCAAGTGCTTCATACTCCAAACCATACACTAACGATTCCTCTTGCGGATGTCCTGGCGGGACAAGCAAAAACGTATATTTTGGAGGACAATGGGGCCGGACATACGCACCAAGTGACGTTGACTCAAGCCGATTTTCAAAACCTTCAAAGCAACAAAGGGATTGAAGAGTCTTCAACAGTTTCCCTTGGACACTCTCATACAGTCACGGTTTCCTGCGCATGAGTTTGACATTCACTTTTTGATCGCTTTGGAGCGAATCGGTTTCAAGTCCTTTAAATAGACAGCAATCGCCTGCCTATCCTCGTCTGTTAAAATTTTTGTTCCACGAATCACAGAGGTCATACCGGAGGACACCAGGTCAAAATCAGGCGTCTCTCCGGTTTTGAGCAACTGCATGATCTCTTTTTCCGTCCATTGACCGATCCCCGTTTCCGAATCAGGGGTGATGTTCGGCGCATTCATGCCGTCGGGCCCATTAATATTTCCGGAGAGCTCTTGATGATGATCCAGAACACCCGTCAAACTATTTCTAGGTGTATGGCACTCGGTACAGTGAGCAACCGCTTGAACCAGGTATCGCCCCCGATTCCACTGCGGACTTTTTTCAGGAAGATCAACAAGAGGGCCTGACTTGAAAAACAAAAGCTTCCACACCGCCATGAGCGAACGATAACGAAACGGGAATTTTATCTCATGGCTTCGATTCGGAGCTGCTGAAGGCGGCAGTGTCCAGAGGTATTCCTTAATCGCACTCATGTCCTCATCCGTCAGTCCGCTATAAGAGGGGTAAGGAAATACTGGAAAAAGATGTTCCCCATCCGGACGAACCCCGTGTCTCATCGCCTTGATAAAATCCGCATTACTCCATTTCCCGATTCCGAAATCAGGATTGGAGGAAATATTAGGGGCGTAGAACACTCCAAAAGGTGTTTCGAGCGCCCTTCCCCCCGAGGGAGATTCATCAGAACGATTGCCGTGACACCCGATACAATCAGAGGTGATAAACAAGTATTTTCCTCTTTCAACTCTACTAAACTGTTCCGCATACCCGGATTGGGATAAAAAGGACGAACTCATCACCAAGACCAGGAAAAACTTACCGCTCATCTTTTACTCATTCTCCTTAAACCACTCTTACAGAGCCAACGATTTACCAAAAGACTCAAAAGTGTCAGGTTTTATTCCAAAAAATAAAATCAGCAAAATTTTTTTTTACCGGAATAAAATTCCCCCCTCTGGCGTCTTAAGTCTACAAACCATGTTTTAGAAGGAACAATTCAGATGGAAGATAATCACTTGGACCGCCGTAAGTTTATTCAGTTGGCTGGATTAGGAGTAGGGACCGTATTCGCATCGGGGCTGGGATTCTGGCCAAAATTACTGAGTAACAACAAAGCATTCGCAGCAGAGCCAGGAAGTGATTTCTTTTTCCTTCAACTCTCCGACACCCATTGGGGGTTCGAAGGAGCAAAAATCAATCCAGAGGCAAAAGTCACTCTCAAAAAAACGATCCAAACCATCAACTCATTGGATCTCAAACCTGATTTCGTTGTTTTTACAGGGGACCTCATTCACACCACCGATGACGATCAAGAGCGACGCAAACGTTTGAAGGAATTCAAACTGATCGTGCAAGACCTTAAAGTAAAAAACGTGAAGTTCCTTCCGGGAGAACACGACGCTGCAGTAGACCAAGGCCAGGCTTATAGAGAAATTTTTGGCGAGCCCTACTACACCTTTAATCACAAGGGTGTGAATTTCATCGCAATCGACAATGTCTCCGATCGCGGAGGAAACGTTGGTGAAAAGCAATTGGGGTGGTTAAAGACCGTTCTATCGAAATTGTCCAAAGACGCTCCTATCGTAATTTTGACCCATCGTCCGCTCTTTGATCTGATGCCGGATTGGGATTGGGCAACCAAAGACGGTAAAAAAGTAATCGATCTTTTGATGCCTTATCAAAACGTGGTTGTTTTCTACGGACACATTCATCAAGAACATCATCATATGACCGACCACATTGCCCATCACTCTGCAAAAGGCTTGATGTTTCCATTGCCAGCACCGGGATCGGTTCCGAAAAAAGCCCCGGTTCCCTGGGATCCGGCTCATCCATTTGCGGGCTTGGGATTTAGAAGCGTCGAAGATAAAGACAAAAAAGCCACCACGATTAAAGAGTGGCCGGTGCTGAAGGGGTAACTGAAATGAACAAAGAAAAACATTCTTTCGATCATCGTAAAAAGCTAAAGAGAAGATTTTGCCAGGCTCTCTTGTTTGGACTTTTGGGGATAGCTCCCTCGGCGCTCGCCTTTGATTTTGACTATGTGACCGGAGGTTCGATCAACATTGGTGAAGGGACTTCGGCTGTTCGCTACCGAAAAAGCTCAGGCTCGGGGGATCACGCGCTCTATATGACGTTCGGCGGTCCTTCGATCAAGATGAGTTTTCCAAACAACGATTTTACCGTGAGCGCCAGCTTCTTTCCCTCCGTTCGATTTTTAGATGATGTAGACCCGAACACTAATAATTTCGCAGTGCTGTTGGGTTTCGGACCGGCCTTTACGTATAAAGACTGGATTCTCTCGTTTCCTTTCTATTTTCCGGGGCCGGCGCAAACCGACATGGCAATTACAATTGGATACAAACTTTAAAAAGGGGAACAAATGGATCGTCATTCTTTACGCAAAAGTCTTTTCGCTTTAGGCGGAATTTTCTTATCTTCTACAGCGAGCGCAGCAGATCTCACCTGGAATGAATTTGGCAGTGCGTACTACGGCCAGGCTTTGAATAGCAACCTTCTTCCATTCGATTTTACCAGTGCACACCATCCCGATTTCACCGATTTCAGCTTATTCGGTTTGAATGTGAATACGAAAATCGATGATCACTGGAGTGCAGGAGCTCAACTGGTTGCTTTAGGAGATCACACCGCGGCTGCGAACTCTTCGAACAATTCGTTTAACTTGCAGGCGGCCTGGGCATCCATTACCTACAAAATGGATAACGGTTTCGTTTTCAAAATTGGGCGTCAGCGTTTCCCGGTTTTTACGGCATCGGAGTTTGCTTATGAGCACCAACAGCTTCCATTCCGCGAGATTCCAGCAAATGTATTCCAAATGGCCCCGTTTGTCGCTTTTGACGGAGCAGCAGCTTCCCAAACATTCGGTGTTGGAGACGGCAAACTCAATATTCAAATCTATGGTGGAACGCCGGTCCTCGCCATTATTCCTCCCACAGGCGGAAATACCGTACTTTCACTTTCGAATCTTGTCGGAGTGCGTGTGAACTATGAGATCGGAAGCGGGCTCAAGATTCGAGTGAACGTTGCTCGCGCTTCCGTCCAAAGCACGACTAACACGGCTTCGGCATATGCAGATAGTGAGTTCTTTTCCGGTGGCTATCGCTACGACAGCGGCAATTTCGTTTCCTGGGCGGAAGTTTTATATCGTCGCTCTGGAGACGGAACCCCCCAAGTCGTTCAAGGCACCCACACTTCGTTCTTGCGTGAAGGAAAATCCGGTTATGCATTAGCGGGATATCGCCTGGGTGACTGGATGCCACGCTATACCTTCTCCGTCGCGACTGCAGATTTAGGGACCATCGGAGAAGGTCACACGACGATTCATACTTTCGGAGTGAATTACGCAGTGAATCCGAAAGTGACTGTCAAAGGGGAATGGGAGTACGATGTCGTTCCAAATAATGGCGGTGGTTATAAAACCACCGGTACGGGTGGAACTTCGGGTAGTGCAATATACGCCGGAATCGATTTCGAAATTTAATTTTTAATCGCGTAACCCGTGTAGCCGGTAGAGAGGGAGCTGGAGAATTTAAATTCAAAAGCATCCTCCACCCGGCGAGTGAAAACTGATTTGAAAAAAGCCATCGAAAAGATATTGGGTTGAACTCCTCGCAATTCAACGACCTGAAGCCCGGACTGCTCACAAAACGAAGTGAGCTCTCCGGGCTTCAGGAAGAGACGTAAAACATGAAGGTTCTTGGGAGTTTTTTGAAGCATCCATTCCACGGATTGAATGACAACGAGCCAGGAAATGAAATTGCGATTGAACGTGTGGAAAAAAAACATCCCTCCCGGGCGCAAAACTCGTGCCGCCTCTTGAATTACAGAAAAAGGGTCCTCGACATGTTCGAGAAAGTCCATCGCACAGACAGCGTCAAAACTTTGCTTTTCGAAAGGGAGATGGAGTGCATTCGCGGGAATATATCGAACCGAGGTCGTTTCATCGTGTCGTCGCGCAATCTCCAGGCTTTCCAGGGATTGATCCACGGCTGTAACTTGAAACCCGGAAAAAGCCAAAAAGTTGGATAAAAGCCCTCCTCCACAACCCACGTCCAAAACCGTATTCAATCCTCGATCCCGCAACAATGTCGCAACCCAGGGATTGCGAAGACGGCTCTCCGCTCGCAATAGAGCTACAGGATCGTCTTTTGCAGAATACCAGTTCTCCCCTAATTGATCGTAGATGGCGTTTTCAACGGATCTTTTTTTCTTTCCCATACCCAACTCCAGTAAATGATTTGAAATAACGATGCTAAAATTAAAAGAAGAAGCTCCCCGCTTAAAAACCCTTTCGCCCAGCTCACCTCACTGATCCACAATTTTCCCGCGCTCATCAAACAAATCGGGTGCAGAATAAAGAGTACCGAATGGAGCCAATTCTCGGTGGCCGGGCAGTATTTTTTATGAATCCATTCGTCTTTCGTAATTAAAATACAGGATCCAATCGAAGCAATGGAATAAGCGAGCAATGCATTCGCACCAGGCGCAATAAAACGAGGAATACAGAGTGCGAAGATCACGCTCAGCGTGTCCACGGGATGTCCAATTCGCTCCCATTTTGGAAGACCTCGTTTACGATGGAAGTATCCCTCGTCCACTGCCATGGCAATAGCTTGAAGTGTAAACGGAATCAAAAGCATCTTCTGTTCTGAAGAAGTCATTCCAATCCAGCACCCGATTGAATCCAATCGTAAATCAGTTTTTGATCTTCTGCTGACGCCTGTCCGCCATATGGCATCTCGAGAAGTTTTTTTCTCTGGGAAGCATCCGTCAGCAGAACCAGATATACCGCAGAATTTTTTGGGTCACGAGGAGAAAGGTACGGAATTCCGGCACTGGATTTTCCGGCTGGGACCACCCATTGCTCACCTGACTTTTGAAATTGAAAACCTCCATTGGCGTAATTGGAGTTATGGCAACCGACACAGTTACGCTCAAAATAATGGCTGGGATTCGCCGGAGGAGTCGTACTGACTGCAGACAGCTCTTGCTCCGCGTTTTTAATCCAGTTCAGGATCACCTGATTCTCAAAGTCCTTTAAAAGCTTTCCATCCAATTCATGCACTATTTTATAGTCATTGGGAGGCATGATGTGAGTTTCCAAGACCCCTTTCAGCTGAGAAAAATAATAATTGGGATCACTACTCGTGGAAGACCAATTCGGAAAGGGTTTGCTAAAATCCAAAGCGGCACTCGCTTCTTTAATGTGTTTCCACTCAACCCCTTTCACAATCGGCAAATGCCCGATAAAACCATCTGGAACAGCATGGGAATCATGGCAGTCCATACACGCTTTTTGGACCAGCGGCTGAACATAAGATTCGTAATCCCTTCGAATGTTGGTTAAAGCCGGAGAAACGACAGGTGTTGAGGAAGCATCCGGGGTCTGGGGTGAAAATGGCACCTGAAGGGAAGGGGCCGCTGCGCTGGCACCCATTTTCCTGGCGATTGGATTAAGGGTCACTTTATCTTCACCGCATCCTGCGATGATCGTTCCCGCGATCAGGAGATTAAAGATCAAGATTAGTCTCTTCATTATTCTACAAGAGACTCTCTTTTCAGTCCTTTATTCCTCAGCGTACAAAATAAAAAGCCTTGGACTTAGTCCAAGGCTTTTACCGACCTAAACGACTTCAAGCTAGTCAAACAAATAAGCCATTCCGAAACCACCTCCGAGGAAAAAGAGGTTCGAATTAGCGGTTGTTCCTTTTCCATCGGCATTCACTTCGTGATCATAAGCGTAAGGAAGCACAAATAAAGTCAGCATCAGATTCGTCCCGGAAAAGTGCCGCTGAACTCCGATGTAAGGAGCAAGGCGAAAGCTGCCCACGGTGGAAATATTATTAGTTTCTCCGGAAATCGTTTTTCCGTAAAAAATTCCGTAAGAAAGATAATTGTAATTCCCCAGATTGTTCCGAAACCCACCCCGAACCTGCATGGCAAAATTGTTCGCCGAAGGGCCGGACAGGTTGCTGTTTCCGTTCGCATCCAGACTGATTTCATACTGATCGGTTTCCCGAGTAAATCCCGCCTTAAATCCCTGTTGCGTGATCAGGCCCTCCATACCAAATCGTCCTTTTTCAGTATATTCCGTCATTTGTGCGAAAGAATGACCTTCGTTCCCAAAAAAACCTAAAAACAAAACCCAAAGCGTGAGTAAACTCAACTTCAATCTCATGAATGTCTCCTTTATATAAGGGAGACTGATTCCGGCGTTCTATATTCCAGAAACTCAAAAATTTATTTTCAGGAATAATTTTCACCCTTCATTAGTCTTATATTTTGAAAGAGATCACCATGATCCAAAAAATGAACAAAACATTCTTTTCCTTAGGAGTGGTCGCAGTCTGAATGTCTCAACATGCGATCCATTCCCCTCTGGGTGGTTTTCGGGATGCCTATCTCTCGTTGTCTCTCGGAAACTCCCAGAGGTGTCTTAATCTATTCCGAGTTTTAATCACTTTTCTCCTTGAACCACAAAGAGTGGTATTCGATGTGGAATCGACTAAAACCGGCCTTTGATGACTCCATCGTCATTCTTTTTTCTCCAGATCCTGGAATATTTTTCTGAAAAGCCAGTCTCCTAGTTATTCGAATTTTCCTGAACTTATTGGAGATGGTTTTTCTATGAAAATAAAATGGGCTCGTTTAAACACATCGATTTGCTCTTTGATTCTAACCTCGTTTTTTCTCTCACCCGACACTTTGGCCGGTCAGATTGAACCTAATGCCGGGCAATGGAAAACCTGGATTTTAAATTCCGCTTCCAAACCGCTCCTTCCAGAGCCGCCTGGTCTTTTCGAGACTCTAAAAGAATGCGGACAAATGCATAAAGAAATGCGCCAACGTTCCGCAGCCGATCTCGACACGATTCGCTACTGGGATGCTGGATCCCCTGGATATCGCTGGTATCAAATTGCAATGAATGAAATCAGTCAACATAAACTTGCGCCGCCCCTCGCAACTCGCGCGCTTGCTCTTTTGGGAGCCTCTATTTACGATACAACCGTTGTCACCTGGAATGTGAAATACTCATATGCCCGCAAGCGTCCGCGAAAAGCGGATCCGTTTCTTCATCCGGTCGTGGCCGATCGGGACGTCCCCTCCTATCCTTCCGAACACGCGTCGACTGCAGCAGTTGCCTCTCGTGTCCTCTCCTATCTATTTCCGGATGATGCAGCGACACTGAATCAGCTTGCAGAACAAGCAGCCGAATCCCGCGTGCTTGCAGGAGCGAATTATCCGAGTGACGTCGATGCGGGAATGCAGCTCGGTCAAAAAGTCGCGGATCAAGTGATTCTCTACGCTAAAAATGATGGTTCAGACGCTGTTTTCACAGGATCATTTCCTTCTACACCTGGAGTGTGGAGCGGTATGAATCCTACGACTCCGTTAGCAGGACAATGGAAACCGTGGGTATTGTCTTCGGGTTCTGAATTCCGAGCTCCCCCACCTCCAGCCTTCGGCTCATCCGAAGAGTCAGGCCAGATCGAGGCGGTGAAGAACGTGAATCGAACCGCTGCAGTCTTGAATATCGTGTGGTTTTGGCAGCCAGGCTTCATTGCACCTTGGCTCGATATTTTGAACACCAAAATCTTTGAATATCGATTGGATGACAATGCTCCCCGAGCGGCGAGAGCTTACTCATTGGGATCCATTGCGATGCACGATGCGGTGATCGCTCGCTTCGAGTCTGCTTACACTTATCGGAGTCCACGTCCGCCGCAAGCAGACTCGAGCATTTCTCCAGCCTACTCTTTACCATCGAACCCGAGCTATCCTGCGGCTCACTCAGCAGTTTCAGCCGGAATTGAAACAGTTCTCTCTTATCTGTTCCCGGCAGATGCCCTATTTTTCCGCGCTAAAGCAATCGAAGCCGGGGAGTCAACCTTTGAAGGAGGGATCCATTTTCAAATTGATGTAGACGCAGGCCTCACTCAAGGTCACTCCGTAGGCACAAAAGTTGTAGAGCGGGCCTTATCGGATGGCTCCCTATGAAAACCGATTTGAATCGCGACAGGCCCCTCGGAGTCCTGAGTCACTTCAAACAGGTTTTACCGAGATATCGAATCGAGCAAAAGGATTTACTCGATTGGCTCTCTTTCATGAGAGCACGTGCCCAACCCTCGGAAGATCAAAGGGCTGCTCAACGCTACACTGCTGGATCTTTGAGAAAAATCCATTCTCGCTGGATTGAAACGGAAAATGTCCTAGAAAACCGGGCCGATCCGGAGTTCTACAAATTATCTGACTCTCCAACCGGTCCCAGCATGACAAAAAGAATGGCTTTTTTCTCCTCTCGAGCGGCCGAAGTTTTTGAGAAAATCTATGCGGACGAAGAACTTGCTCCTTCAAACCTGATTCATGTAACTTGCACAGGTTACGTTTCCCCGAGTGCGCCACAACGCCTGGTGGAATTGAGAGGTTGGCACGGAAAAACAGAAGTGACTCATGCCTACCATATGGGGTGCTATGCTTCAATTCCCGCTATCCGAATGGCAGCCGGTGCTGTCGCGATTTCCGAACGCCCTACGGATATTTTGCATACGGAAATCTGCTCTCTTCATCTCAATCCAGCAGACCTTCGACCGGATCAGTTGATCGTCCAAAGCTTGTTTGCTGACGGTCACATTCGATATCGTTTGTCCCCTCCAGGCGGCCAGAACGGTAGTTTTGAGGTCCTCACTATTCGAGAATACATCATTCCAAATAGCCAGGAGTGCATGACCTGGACACCAACAGAATGGGGAATGGAGATGTCGTTGTCTCGAAACGTGCCTCGGCTCATTTCGGAACAGCTTCCGACGTTTTTAGAGCAACTCTCGTCTTCTGAGGATTCGCCTGTTTTCGCCATTCATCCCGGTGGCCCCACGATCATCGAGCAGGTTCAAGAGGTTCTCGGTTTGAAGGAAGATCAAATCAAACATAGCTTGAGTGTATTTTCGGAAAGAGGAAATATGTCCTCAGCCACGCTCCCACACATTTGGAAAAGCATCGCGGAGGATCCATCCATCCCTTCGGGAAAACAGGTGATCAGCCTGGCATTCGGGCCGGGGTTAACTATTTTTGGTGCACTCTTTCGCAAGTGCTGAATCATTGTCGTCATTTTGGAGTTATCATATAAAAAAGAGGTATTTTATGTTCGGACTTTCATTTGAGCACTTCGCAATCATCGGCGTAATTCTATTATTTTTTGGACCAAAACGCTTACCGGAATTAGGGCAGACCATGGGGCAAGCGATCAAGAATTTCAAGGACTCCATTTCTGGAATAAGTGCTTCCGAAAAAACGGATTCTAGAACTTCGATGCCTGCTCTGGAAGCATCTCCTTCTTTTGCTCATCGAAGTGAAGAGGTGGGTGCGAGTGTTTTGAAAAGTGACGGGTAAGAGCATCATTTGGCTCGTTAAGATTTTTTGTTTTGTACTCCGGATTGGTTCATCTAATACTTAACGATCAACAAGGGGCTAATTCCACATGCCTAGTCAAAAGTCAGTGCTACTGGTCGACGATGATGAAAGTCTTCTGGAAGCTCTTCAGTTGATCGTAGAGAATTTAACAAAGTATACAGCTCTTACGGCCAAAAGCATGAGAGAAGTGCAATCACTGGGTCCGAAAGCATTGACGTGCGACTTGGCCTTACTCGATATCAATCTTGGTCACGACCAGCCCAGTGGAATTAACATTTATCATTGGCTCCGCAGCAATGGTTTTTCCAAACCAATCGCTTACCTCACAGGCCACGCTCGGACGCACCCACTAGTTGAACAGGCATTACGTTCGGGTGACGTGAAGGTATTTTCGAAACCATTAGAGGTTAATGAAATAGTCAAAATATTACAAAACGAGTTCTTATGATTGATAGTAAAAATAAAAAAGCTCTACTCTCGATTCGAACATTTACCCTGGTGACTTTTTTTGTCTCCATAGCTTGCACTATAAAATGGAGCAACGTGGGACAGGTGAGCGTTTGGCAATGGTATTTGACTTCAGTTGCATCATTTCTTCTGAGCATGGTCGCATTATGGGCCAAAAAAATTTCGTCGTTAGTTAGCGGATTAATTTATCTCTTGAGCGTAGGCTTTGTACTTTTTGCAATGACATGGTCTAACATAGAATCATCTAATATAGGTTTGCATTATGATTTTTTTCAAAACTACAAACTTGCAGCTTTGATCTATGCCGCAACCATCTATCCAGCGTGGATAGGCTATTTATCTGTCAGTGTCTGCGGGTTGCTCCCGGTAGCCCTCTATTTTGTCTTATCCGAAAACTTTGGACATGGGATAACTATCCTGGAGCCTTGGCTTACAGTATTTTATTCCGTTATCGCTTCCATTCTCATTATGTATCGCAGAAGGGCCCTCGAGTTGGAACAGAAGTTAATCGAGATGGCAGCACAAAAAAAATCAATCGATCGATTCGCAAACGCCATGCTAGCAGTGCGAGATTTATCAAATTCACCTTTGCAAACACTTATCGGCACAACCGCCATGCTGAACGAAGAGGTCGTTCCTCGTGGTGAGATCGCTCGCCTGAATAGGAACGCTGTGAATCGCTTGTGTGAGCTGAGTCAAATTCTAGCAACTCACGAGCATCAAGTCGATTGGTCTCGAACTAAAGCTTCGTTTGACGCAACAGAAGTTTTAAAGAGGACGTTGGAGTCGAAAGACTAGTATCCGGCGGCCGTTTCTAAAACTCACTTGCGTGAGTGTTCGACTTCTGTCTCAAATGGTGCCGAGAGCCGGAATCGAACCGGCACGTCCATTACTGAACCCAGGATTTTAAGTCCTGTGCGTCTACCAATTTCGCCATCCCGGCACAGATTGAAAATGGATTGGAAGAACTCTCATCCTGCCAAGCTCTTGAAACTTTGGCAATTACGAAACCCGGCATAACTCGCCGCACAATCCGACTTCAGAGCAAGTTTTTATCAATTTGAAGCGTGAACTGCGCTTCATTGACATTCACATCGAAAGGACGATTTCCGTCAGAAGACTCGTCCACTTCGATATTGATCTTGCAGAACCGGGGCGCCCGATTGGAGATGGAATTGATCATGCTCTGGAAATCCATTCCACCCGAGGCCAAAATCCCCAAGTTGATTGAAAACTGCATGTCGGATTCGATCTTTTGAGGATAGAGCTCGCTCGTCCCTCTCGCATCCTTACTCGTGCCGACGCTTCTGAGGTCACAGGACCCAGTGAGCGTTCCATTGTAGACAATCCCGCCCGCCGTCGCTCCGACGTCAACCGTGCCCACCAACCCGTAACTTCCTTCAGAGCTGTCGTGACCGGAATTCCCATTGCTCTTTACCGCTACCGGTCCCTGATAGCAAAAACCCATCCGGTAAGAGACGCCCAGAGACTCAAGAGACTGTGGGAACGACAGAGATTGAATCCGGCTATGGAATTCGTCCGTAGGCGCAAGCAAGGCAGACCAGGTTCCGTCCTTGGGTGCTGTAACTGTCACCCAGCGAAAGCGTATTGGGTCGCTGATAGCCACGGAGAGGTCTTCAACATACGCTCTTGCGGAAAAAAGTCCTGGAGAACTTGCGGTCGCCCCCGGAGTCCGAACCTCGAGGTTGCAAGGATACAAACCATCAGCACCTGCGTTCGCATGAAAGCAAAAGAGACCTGAAAGAATCGGAATCAGGAAAGTTCTTACCACCACAACCTCGGTGTACAACTGATTCTTGGGAAAGCCGGATTGGTACGGACTTTATATCCGTTTACCGGATCAGCAGTGTAGATCTTAACGCCACTCAGGGAATAAGACTGATCAGGCTGAACATCTCCGATTGTGAATTCAGCACCGATCTTCTTTGAGAATTTGTATTTTCCGACGGCAAAACAAGCACCACCCGTGCAAGTTTGATTGAAATAGGGAGGCCAGCTCTGTGGCCCTTGAAAACCATCCAGCTGATCAAGTTCATCACCCATCGGATTGGAAGTGTCAGGACTCACGTCTCCCAGACCATTAAACGACCCCATTCCAGGCAAAGTGGAAACTCCGCCGATTGAACCCGTCGAATCAAGTCCCGCGACCGTTCCAGTGTTGGTTAAATCCACCAACATCTGAGTGAGGCCATTTCTGAACAGAGTAAAATCTTCATGTGGATCGGCCATGGTCATCTCGATCGCGTACCGTTTTCCAGGTACCACGAGGCCCGGATCGACATATCGGGAGACACTGGTCAACAGACCTTGATACTGGGCCGGAGCACTTGCACCGAAATACCAGGAATCCACTACTTTTCTGCCGTTACCACTCAGATCAATCAGTTCCACCAGTCCGGAAACCGGCTGCTGAAAGGAGTTTTCACTCGAGCACAAGCCACTGGCACTACACTTGAGAGGAGTGGTATTGTCCACGATCGGAATCAAATCAATCTTGGTACTGCCATCCACCTGGGTTGCGACTGAAACCGAACCGAATTCCACGTTCGTTTTATAAATGGTTGGCCAGGACGGCACATCTTCCGGATCATTAAGGGAACTCACACCCATCAAATCCGATCCAGCCGTCATTGCGAGACGAATGCGGGTTGATCCGATTGGGGTCACATCCGTGGTCATTCCACTTGCATCACCTGCAATATAGGTATTCAAGAGAGCGGAAACATCTCCGGGCTGAAGCCCAAGCGCCTTGATCTGACTCAACTGGGTACAGTTTTGATTCAAGCCCATGCCAATCGCAAAGCGGCTGTTGCTGTTGATCATGAGATAGGCGAAATCACCAGTTACGCGAATATGATCCGGACTCAACACACTCACCTGAGATGCAGGTTGGGAGTCAGGCAAACCGATCGGATTGCCATCGATTTCGACAATGTCGAGATACGCGCAAGAACGGAGAATCTGATACTGATTTTGAAAAACTTTGTTTTTATCGTCGTAAGACAATGAGGTTGGGAACGGATTATTGAGAATCGTGCACGAATCATCCCGATAATGAGTATCGAGATTGATGTCGGCGGTCATTCCGTTCGCCTTCTGCGTTCTCAGTGCAAGTGAGACCATGAGAAACTGGCCTGCTGAATCCTGGCACTGATCAACAATCGTCGGATGAACATCCCTGATTGCCACCCCGTCTGCAAAGAGTCCTGCATGAGGCTTTTCGTATGAAATGAAATAATTGACCCGTGGGTCGTGGCTTGCCATGCAAGCTTGAGCATCTTGAAAAAAAAGAGGTCCGGAGGCAAGAGCGAGTCCCATCAATGCAGCATTTTTAAATCTGGCTGTTTTCATGAGAACTTTACTCCTGCTTCCGGACCTTGATTTTCATACTGACAAATCCGTACGATTAGTTACCAGAGCTGTTAGCAGTCAGACCTTCTTCGATTGAAGTGTAGGTACAAACTTCAGTTCCGTGACGCTGCCATTTACGGAGGTTCGGAGCTGCTGCGTTAGCATTGGTTTCTGAGAACGTGTAACGGATCTTGCAGAAACGTGGAGAGTGAGTTCCTTGAACCAACCAAGTGTTGATCAAGTCAACGCCGTTACCCGCGAGTGGAACGAATGCACCGCTGGTTCCGAAAGCATCGGTACCAGATACTGGATATCCGTTGCCATCGAAGTTGAAGTTCGCTTCGTTAACAGAAGTGTTGTATACGCCGGAAGATGCAGTTGCACCGTTGTGAGCGTATTTGTAAGCACCAACACCTTGAAGGTCACAAGTGTAGAAAGCCTTGACTTGGAGACCAGAAAGCTGGGAGTAAGACAATCCATCAACTGTACCTGGGATAACGAGACCTGCGTCGCTGTTATCGCCTGGGTTTACGCCAGTCGCAAGGAAGTCTGTATCGCTTGCTTGAGCAGTGAGGAGTGAGTTCACAGCTGCGTTGTCAGCGAAGTACTCAACTTGTGGACCGCGGTAACAAACGTCAACGAAGTATTCAGAACCGTAAAGTTCAGAACCGAATTCGAAGCTGAGTTGGTTGATGCGGGTGTTCCAAGTGGAAGCGTTGTCGCTAACGAGGTTCGCGAAAGAACCGTCGTATGGAGCGTTCTTGGAGAAAGAAGACGCGCCTGCGTTAGCAACGATAGTGTCGCCAGCTGCTTTGTTGTCTGTCCAGGCTTGTGTAGTTCCGTTCATGAGGTCCATGAGGGAATCGCCACCGTCGTTACCGGTACAAACGCAAGAAGTGTCGCAGTTTGCTTTATCGGTGCAAGTAGTTTGAGTACAAGCAGTAGTAGTACCTGCAAAGTAACAAACTTGTTTAGTTTGAAGCTTGTGTCTGACACCAGCGTTACAAGCGTAGATGCTTGGTCCGGAGCTGTATACTTTGAATTTAAAACGGAGAGAGATTGCTTGAGAATCATTAGCAGTTCCAATGAACGCTGTGATCGCCAAGGCCATAATAGTTACTAGTTTTTTCATCAGTGCCTTTACTGTTGTTTGTTTAATTGAAAAAAGTCTCCAACTGAAGAGGGTCTTCAACTGGGGAATGGCTTCAATTGTTTTTTGAAGGCCCGAAACTAAACTAAAATTAAAGAAATTACAATCGATCTTTTTTTTAAAGTTTCTCAGAATAAAAACTCGAAACAAATGGACATTTTCGTTTGGAATATTTTCAAACTAAACAAAGTTTAAATTCTCTAATAAGTTTGACTTTTGCCGCATCCCGGTAGATATAAGGGCTCTCATTTCAAACAACCCTGGGACCACTTTTAATGAAATTTTTCGCATTCATTTCGGCGTTTTTAATTGCTCAATCCTGTTTCGCACAATCAACGCCGATCACCATCGTCCCACAAGCACCGGCAAGCGCTCCTGCTGCGAGCCCTACTCCGACTTCAAGTGAGTTCGACGGCGGTTCTGCAGAATACAATCAAACTCTTTATACTCCGGCCTACATCAGCAAAATGATTGCCAACAACATGAAAGTTCAGTGCTACCACGGCCTCTGTCAGATGGCGATGGTCGACACCCGCGGACAGGCTTTCGTAGCGGAAGTGAATGCCGGATACGGAAACCAGAACCAGGGTTCAGGCTCCGGAAGCGGCGGCGTTGTTGTCGTTGGAACCGGTGGCTACAACAACACTCCACAACCTTACTTCGGAGTTGATCTCCGTTATGTCACCCAAGACTGCAAACAGTCCGTTCTCGTTCCGACTGCACTCTACGTTGCAATGAACACCTATCTTTACAACCTGATCAATGAAGATGGCACCACCAAGCGTACCTTCGACCCTGCGGAACAAACCATGATTCTCTTCTACACGACTATCTTGAAGCAAGCGACCGGCTGTACCACTCCGACTCGCTGATACTCAAAGTAGTAAATCATGAAAACATTGGGATTTTTGTTCTTTGCACTTTCTCTGATCACGCGGAATGCGTATCCGTCCGAAGTCAGATTTCCCCAGTCCATCCGTTTCGAAGATCGTGCCGCTTGCGCAGTTGACTCAAAAAAACCGACTCAGTCGGCGTTCTTGATCGTCGATTCTTATAATGCAGGAAAGCTGATCGACTCCTGGCTCAAGGGCGCAAACACTCCCGAATCCAGAAGCATGACCGTTGATCAGGGTCTGAAACTTCTCAGACTCTCTCTGACTGAAACCTGGATGACTGTCATTCAGGAGCTGATCAGCGGAAAACTCCCCCTCCTGAAGGGGCCTCAGGCCAACGACGACTCCCTGTATTCGAAAGCACAGAAATCGTGTGGAAAACGTTTTCCCTGCCCGGAGATGGAACGGTATCTTTCCACTGTTTTTCAGAAATGGAAAAACCTGCCTGCGAATCAACCCGGTAAATCCGCGGGCGCAAGCTGCATCTACGTCAAACGCTTCTCCGATTTGCAATCCAACTGGAACCACGATCGCCCCGATCAGGCATTGCTGCAAAAAATCGCTCTGGCGCAAAATGATGAGCAGAATCTGTTCACCGATTGTTTCGACGAATCCGACTCCCTTGACTCCCGTCGCTTCGTATTGCAATTCGACGTCTCTGGAATCAATAACCGCGTCTGGGACCAAATGGGATTCGACTTCTGGTATTCAGCCAAAGTCTACTTCTCCCATGCATGGAGACACCCCGAGCTGATTCTGGACGCAGATCACGAACTGGCCCCTCTTTTCAAAAATCTGGCGATCGAACAGATGGTGCAACTCGTTTCTCTCGGCTGCAAATCAATCGATCGACCGGAATGCACGCAGTCCCAGGTATCCATGGATGTTTACCGCTCGCTTGGACAACTCGGAAACCAAACCGAACTCGATCGCCCCCTTCCGAATCGCCCGGATGAACAACTTCTCAACAATCCACTGGATCAACATCATGGGGACTCTGCAGTACTGCCCGAAGACGAGAATGCGGATGAATGGCTGACTGGATATCAGAGCCGGATCATTCAGTATCGCGGGGTTCTGAAACAAAAACTGTTACTCGCAGTCTCTCAATTCGAACTTCTTTCCTCCTCGATCACCCCTGGCGGAATTTCAAAACAACTCGAAGCGCTGAAGCAAGCCATGGCAAACGACCCGATTCTCTATCAGAAGATGGAAGTCCTCTGCACTGAGATTGATGTTGCTGTCCGCCCTGACCTGAATCTTCTCGAGGGCCGCTTCAACAGCACACTCGAAATTCCGAAATTTAAAATGCTGGTTGAATCCGCAAGCGATGAGCAACTCGGTGGAATGATCAACTTCTACACTTCGATTGCCAAAGCGACCTTCGCGGTCTGTGAAGAGATTCGAACCGAGAAGCTCTGGAAACAAAGCGTACCCATCGCTCAGACTTCCTACTCCGCCTGGTACCGCGATCTTTCCGGAACCTGGGATGCGCCTGTGGATACAGACGCACCTTCAACCCCGGACTTTCTTGGAATGGGAAACATCTTCAATACGTCGAACTCCCCATCCGCTGCATTCCTTTCTCAGGAAAAAATCTCTGCCAACGGATTCCCGGAGTTCTCCACCGTCTGCGCCGACGCTTCTGATTGCGTTCGCATGCTTCTCAAATCAATGGTGGACCTCTACGCGGTCTCCTCCTGGGCCGATGCCCTGATGCCGATCAATGATTTGATCCAATCCCCGAATCTTGCCAATCAATGGTCCTCCGCCACCGCCTGCCAGGTCTACGACCCATGGTTTGCAACGAAGCAAGCGACCGTGGGACTTCTGACCGATATCGTGACCACGGTGGTGACTGGTTTTGAACCCATTCCCCTTTATCTTTCGGTTCAACCGAAACATCGCGACGTGAAAAGATTCACTCCGGATCCGAAGGGCGATGACGTGTTTCTGAAACCGGTCAAACAAAAAGGGTCCGCCGATGTCACTATCGGTATTGATCTTGGCCCGTGGACCGGAGTTCCCTGTGCACTGGTCTTCTCACCCACCTCTTCCCGCCCGAGCCTGGGTGGCTACTACTCGGTGGCTGGCATTCACGCTGCCGCTTGCGCAGGATCTGATAACAATCGCCTGGTCATTCAGGACGGCTCAAGCACCGGAGACAATCAGAAGAAATCCTTTTCCGGTTGTGTCATGTGCTACATCAACCCTTATGCAGGTGCGAGAAGCATCGCTACGTTTGCGTCCATGGATTACCCTTGGGCGAAAATCGCCGTCGGTGTTGTCTTCAGTGGAATTTCATTCGCTAAAAAAATGAGTAATCCAGTCGACGTTCCTCATCGCTACCGGGTGGATCTCGATGATGTCGCCAACACTTATAAAAAATACAGTTTCATTCCCAAGCACTGCGTTTGGAGACTCTCCAGAGGAATGGCTTGCCAGCATGTCTTCCTGAATAAAAAAGAGAGACAGGAAAGACGGAAATGATGCTGAAGTTTTCCATCGTATCCCTGCTGTCTCTTCTCTTGAGTGAAAACACCTCAATTGCTTACACAGTCGATCCCGTCATCAACAACGCGGGCCAGGCTCTTACCATTACCTGTGATCCTTCCCTGGAAACAACCTGCCAGACGATCTGCAATCAACCCGGATCGTGCGTGGTTCAAGAATCGGATTGCAGAAACTGCGCCGGCACTGAAGATCTCAGACTGAAACTCATTCTGGATGGCGTGGGTACGAAAATCATCGCAAGCACCCAGGTATTGCCTGAATCCAGTTTGATCAAGATCTTCAAATCCAATCACTTCATGTCCGTCCATCCGATGACCCTTTATAACTACTCGAGTGTCTACAATGGTGACCAGATCAATGCCCAATTCCGGGCACTGTGTCCGGGAGTTCCTGTTTTTGCCCCCCAGTCGGGCATTCTATTGATCGACATCAACCCTTTGACCCATCAGCCGACCTCGATTTCAGGAGCGATTTGTCCGGGAATTTCCACTACTTCTTTCGAGTTCCATTCGATCGCCCGCTAAGTGTTGAGTTAACTTAACTCCACTTCCAGTGAACTGCCGTGTTACCTCATTTTCAGACACACGGAGACACTCAGCCAATGAAAGCACTCTTTCTCACAGTCCTGAACACTCTTTTTTTCAGCCCTTACGCCCACGCAGAATGGGCCCCTTACATCAACTGCGGATACGAAAATCTGGTCGTGGACCGGGATATCGGCCCGGAGACAGACTCCGGACAATACCAGGAAATCTATCAGATGGTCATTCGGAACCCGGATGCCGTTCTGGCGTTGAACAATGCGCTCTATGCTCGCGCACCTGAACATCTCCGGCAGGAAACACTGATCAATTCAAAAGACGAAATCGTTCTCGGAGACCTCAATATCAGCTCGGACCGGGGCGCGACCCGGTATTGCTCCCAAAGCCTGAACACAAGCAGTTCTGCCTTGGGGGAACCGGTCTATCGAATCACCGGGGAATTGAACTCCTGGGGTCAGTTCACGGTTCGTCTGCTTGCTTCGGGCAATTCAGGCGCAACCGAAGTCACGAACTGGGTTTTCTATAACTGTCATCAGCCTTAGTTCGCGCCAGGATCACAAGTCGGTGGGTCCACAGTTTTTCCAAGAGGAACCGGATTTACCCAACTCAGTGGAATACAGTTTAAATTCCGAAGCAAACCATTCATTTGAGCAAATCCTTTGGCAATGACGGGATCCTTCGTACAGGCCGGATTTTTGGTAACGAGATCGAGGTATTTCAGAATATCACCCCGATTTACTTCACCCGGCTGCTTGGGACGTGGCGGCTCATTGGTACAAGCCACCTTCAACTGCGTATTCAGAGGTGCCACTCCACAGGCCTTCAGTTTAGAGGTCATTCCCGCCAGCTGATTCTTGTAGTAGATCTTGAAGTTTTCATACACCTCTTGAAAGTCGATCAGTCGAATCACAGCATCCGCGTCGTCAACCAAGGGGATATAGTCATAGCCGAGTTTTTCCACAGGATTCGCACAATGTTGATGTCCGCGAAGCGAGTTGTAATAATCACGAAGCCAGGAATGCTGACCATCACAAGGCGGATTCTCCTTCGATTCGGCAGAGAGAACCATGGTTGTGACCCGTGGATAAACCTTCTGCAAAGCATCCAGGTCCTTCTGCGTGCAAAGAGTGGTTGCCTTGGTCACATCAAACTCACCCGTGTTTCTTCCAATATAAATGTCCTTCGTGCAGACCGCGGTGTTCATGCCGTCGAAGCCGTTCAGATCATGAACCATGCCGCTGATTAAATGAAGATTGTGCTCGGTCTGTTTGTTTTCTCCCACTTTGCGAATGCTGGCGTCCTTCGTCAGAAAATCTTCAATAAAGGCCCTGTTGGCAGGCTGACTGGCAGCGGGTCCACCGGCATCAAAACCGGCAATCAACTGAATTTTTGGGAACGACTTGCGCCACCATTCATTCTCAGCCGGAGTAGCGGAATAACAGCCGAGGCCAAGGCCCGATTTCACTCCTCCGGCCATGTCTGGCCAGGTCTTGAAAGTGTTGACGACATCATCCTTGGAAATGGAACCCAAAATTCCGGAAAATGCCGCTGAGTCGTGGTGCCCGGAGAAAACGATCGTTGAAAATGGCTTTTTCTGATCGTGATGGGACTTCACCACTTGTCGAATTTCATCGGACGAAACAGACAGGTTCACTTTATGAATCAGCGTCTTCTCTTTCGCAATAATCGGATCAATCTTGCTTTGAGCCGCTTCATCTGCCTTCTGCATTTTGGCATAGGCAGCATCTATCAGTGCATTGAGCTGATTGACTCTGGCCTGATTCGGATGACCTTTTTGCTGTTCGTTTTGAAGCTGGGTTCGGAATTGATCCATTTCTCTCCAGGCCACCGTCCCTTCCTTTGTGGCTACTGCAATCTGAAGTTCATACTGATGAATCTGGTCCAGCACCTTCTGCTGCTCCGGAGTACGCGTTGGAACAACCACCAGTTTCTCTCCTCGTGCATCTGCTCCTTTTTTCGCAGCTGCTATCTCCTCGGGAGAGTTGTTGGTGTCGATGAAAAGAATGTCTGCTGAAGCCGTGGTGGCAAATAAAAAGAACAGGGATGCAATCCATGAAGCCTTCATTTGGATTGAACCTCCTTCACGAGAGCCGCAAGTTTTTTCGCCGGAAGTTTCGGGTACTGTTTTGCGAGTTCTTTTGAAGAAATTTTGTGTGCACGCAAAATCAGAAGATCGCGGTCCATGTGATCCCACGCCTCAATTTCCTGATCAAGATGAGCCTTTTTAAAGTAGCCGTCTCTTTTCTCAACGGTGGGAAGCGTCCACTCGCCGTTTGCTTCGCCCGCTGTGTGAATCTGCACACCAGGCTTTTTCATTTCCTGAACCGGAATGTAAGGGTCCATGGATTGAACGTGATAAACAGGTGTCTCAGATTCGGAGTCAGCACGGGTGACACCGGTGGTTCCAAAAAAGGTCACCCAGCAGGCAAATAGAAAGAAAATTTTAGTTCCCATCGAATCTCTTTTCGACCGGGCATGGAGAAAACTTTAATTTCCCCCTGTATTCACAACTACTTATATGTCGGACTCACTCCAACACGGTCCACAACAGTCGTCAAAAACCCAATAAAAAGGCCGTTCCATCGATCCGATGAAACGGCCTATCAAAAGATTGAAGTCAAACTCGAGGTTCTACCAGATGAAACAGCGATTTTCAGGCGCCATCGGCTTGCCGGTGGTGCAGGAGAACGCTTTTGCGAACTCCGGGCTGTTCTGGAAAGCACCGTTGATGCGGTATTTCGCAGGAGAATGCGGATCAGAGCTCACCTGTTTGCGAAGTGCCTCTTCCGTACCCTTGCGGCACCAAGCCTGCCCCATGGACAGGAAGAACTGCTGATCGTCTTTTACAGACGTCTTCGGACTGCCAAAGCGATACGCGTTGTACGCGATCTTGACTCCGCCGTTATCCGCAATGTTCTCAGTAATGGTGAGATCACCATTCACGTTCAATCCCGGAAGTACGTTATAGGTGCTGTATTGCTTCTTCATGCAGGAAGCCTTGTCACTGAACTGTTGTTTGACTTTCGCAGTCCACCAGTCGGACATCTTGCCGTTTCCGTCGAATTTGGAACCAACGGTGTCGAAGCCGTGAGTGATCTCGTGACCGATCACGACACCAATCGCGCCGTAGTTCGCTGGTTCAGAATACTTCTCCGCAAAGAAGGGAGCCTGAAGAATCCCAGCCGGGAAGTTGATCTGATTCAGATCAGGCGCATAGTATGCATTCACCATCTGTGGAGTCATTTCCCAAAGAGAAGGATCCACTGGACCCCCGATCTTTTTCAAATCCTCGTTGGAAGCGAATTTCTGGGAGCTGAGTACGTTCTGAAGGAATGAAACGCGCGCGATCTTGAGATCACTGTAGTCTTTCCAGTGGTCGGGGTAACCGATTTTCAGAGTGATTTTCTCGAGTTTTTCGAGGGCTTTTGCGCGGGTATCGCTATCAAGCCAGTCAAGGTGCGTGAGTTCTTCCTTGAGAGCCTTGCGAATGTTTGAAATCATCTCGATGGTCTTTTCTTTCGCTTTCGCGCTGAAAGTCTTCTCGACAAATGCTTTCCCCAGGGCCTCGCCCATTCCGCTACGACCACCCACCCACTGAACACAACGCTTCCAGCGAGCTTCGGGTTTCTTCTGACCACTCAGGACTGTCCCATGAAAAGCAAACCAGGTATTGTAGACATCTTTTCCGAGGAACTCGGCCGAACCTTCGATTACACGCATGCGCAAGTAATCGCGAATGGTCTCGAGGTCACTGGTTTCAAGAATGCTTTGAAAAGCCGCCATGAATTTAGGCTCGGTCAAATCGGACTTCTTCGGCGCAGAAATCTCAAGCGCCTTCAGGTAAGAATCCCAATTGAAAGCCGGAGCTGACTTTTTAAGACCAGAGAAGTCCATCGGGTGGTAGTTAACGGTTGGATCGCTCGCCTCTTCCGGAGTAAGTGCTTTTTTCGCAAGCTCATTCTCCACGCCATAGACTTTTGCAGCCGCTGCTTTTGCCTGCTCCTTGTTTTTGCCAAGGTACAGGAACATTTTTGCAAGGTGTTCCTGATAAGCTTTTTGAAGCTTCACTTTCGCAGCATCGGTGGAAGTATAATAAGTGGAGTCCGGCAGTCCCATCCCACTTTGGCCGAGAGCTGCAATCTTAACGGTTGGATCCACGAGGTCTGTTTCCTGACCAAAACCGAAGAAAGCGGAAATGCCTTTCAAATGAAGGGCGCCGAGGAGAGCCGGAAGTTCATCCTTGGACTTGAGACTGTCGATCGCAGCGAGCTCGTCTTTGAGCGCTTTAGGAGAATCCTTTTCAATCGCTTTTTCATCCATGCAGGACGCGTAGAAGTCGCCGAGTTTTTTTCTTTCTGCATCCTTGGTGGAAGCAGCCTCTTTGGAAGCCTGCTCAAGTGTCGTGCGAAGTACATCGAGGTTCCGGTCATTGATCTCGGTGAAACTGCGGTAAACCTGATTCTTGTCCGCTGGAAGAACGATCTTCTTGATCCAGCCGCCACAAGCGTACTGATAAAAGTCGCCGCAAGGATCAGCGGAAGTATCGATCGCTTTTGGATCGATTCCGATCATGGATTCTTTCGGGTCGAGCGCGTAGGCCGACACGGATGTCGTGAGCAAAAGAGCTGTAATTAAGATTGATTTCATCCCCCCATCGTAATCCGAACGGATGAATTCTCAAGCTCTTATTCGTTATTTTTCGCCGCTGTTCTTCGTTTTGAGGAAGTGGAAACGGATCGGAGTCCCCTGGAAGCCCCAGCGTCCCCGGATTGCTTTCACCAAGTGACGGCTCATGCTGAAATCGATCTTTTTTGGATCATTGACATGGGCCACAAAAGTCGGCGGGTTCCGGCCGGACTGGTGAACCATGTAAAATTTCGCATTGTGCGGATTGTGGACTTCGCTTTCTTCGCGAATGAAATCGGTCAAATCGCGGGTCGAAATCTTCACCCGGCGTTGATCCAGAAGCATCACGATGACCCGGAAAAGACGGTCGAGCCCGATCGAGTCAATCGCAGTAGTGAACACCACCGGGGCGTAGCCGAGAAAGCGGATCTTCTTCCGAAGTTCCTCTTCCGCGAGCTTCTGGGAGAACTCTTCGTTATCGGCCTGAAGGTCCCATTTATTGAAGACCATGATCACACTCGCACCCGATTCTTCAATCAGGCCGGCAATCTTCTCGTCCTGATCGTAGACTCCTTTTTCGGCGTCCATGACGAGGAGAGCGAGATCTGCGCGCTCAAGCGTCTTCTTGGTCTGAACCACGGAAAGAACTTCAATCCCCTGCTCGGTCTTGTTCTTACGACGGATACCGGCCGTATCGACCATGATGAAGTCACGGCCATTCCAGTTGATTTTAAGATCGATCGGATCAACAGTCGTACCAGCAATCGGGCTAACGATCGTGCGCTCTTCGCCGAAGATCGCGTTCAACATGGTACTCTTCCCGACGTTCGGCTGACCAATGATAGCGATGCGCGAGATGTGTGGAGTACTCTCTTCTTCCTCATCCGGAATCTCTTCGAAGGAAACTTCGTTCTCGATCTCTTCGTCGGTCACTTCCTCGTCGTAATCTTCACCTTCAACTTCATCCTCGTCTTCTTCCCCGGATCCTTTGGAAGATTCAACATGATTCGCCTGAGTAAGTTCAATGATGGCGTCGCGGAGGTCTTCGATGCCGAGATTGTGTTCCGCTGAAATCGGCAGAAGCAGATCGAGACCAAGAGCGTAGAACTCAGAAACGAGTTCATCGTCTTTTTCAGAGTCAGCCTTGTTCAAGACACCAATCACCGGAGCTTTGTTTTGAATGCCAGCCTTCCGGAGATTTGCCCAGACCTGGCGGTCTTCATTGGTGAGACCTGCCTTGATGTCCATGACAAACAAAACGATGTGGGCTTCGGTCAGCGCCGTATCCACCTGGTTTTTGATTTCCTGTTCAAAGAGGCCGGGACCCAGTCCACCGGTGTCGATGAGATTCACTTGATATTCTTTTGCGGCAACCCAAAGGGAAGTCGGCTCCACGATCCGGTCCCGGGTCACGCCCGGCGTATCGAGAACGATGGAACGTCTCTTGCGAAGCAAACGGTTAAAAAGACTGCTCTTACCGACATTCGGTCGGCCTACGACTACGATGTTCACTTGCGGGCTCCCTTGCGTACGGGACGTTTTCTCTCGAGAGAGTACCCCAGGCTTTTCATTTTACTGGACTCAGAAGTCCAGGCATCGAGCACCTTCACCCGGAGTTCGAGGAAGACTTTCTGATCGATGAGTTTTTCAATTTCGAGGCGTGCAGCGCTTCCGATTTCCTTGATTTTCTTGCCGCCGGCACCGATCACCATGCCCTTTTGGCTATCGCGTTCGACATAGATCATCGCCGAGATGTGAACCGGATTGGACGCTTCCTTGTATTCCTGGATCTCAACTGCACAGCTGTAAGGAAGTTCGTCTCCGAGGAACATGAATAGTTGTTTGCGAATGAGTTCGCCCACAACGAAACGAAGAGAACGGTCAGTGACAGAATCCTGATCGGTGTAAAGTGGAGGACCTTCGGGAAGAAGTTCGAACACTTCGTCGATCAGCTCTTTCACGCCTTTATTACGTTCAGCTGAAACTTCAACGATTTTTAGATACTTGCACTTCGTGCTGGCCAATACCATTTCGATGTCTGCATTCCACTTTTCAAGCCATTCGAACTTGTGTGGATACTTCTTCTTGAGATCGGCCTTGTTCACAACGACGATCACACTTGAACTGGCCTTCTTCAACTGATCAAGACAGAGACTCTCTGCTTCCCAGTGGCTCATCGGATCGATGATATAAAGCACGAGATCCGGTCCATCGAGCGCGCGCTCCACTTCCTGAATCATGTACTGGTTGATTCCGCCTTCACGCGCACGGTGAACGCCTGGGGTGTCGATGAACACGATCTGACCCCGGTCTTCATTCACGATCCCGCGGATCTGATCCCGGGTCGTCTGCGCTTTCGGCGTAACAATTGAAATTTCGTCCTTCAGGACAGAATTAAGAAACGTACTTTTACCAACATTGGGACGGCCCAAAAGGACCACGACTCCGGACTTCACTTAGAACCTCCGTTTTGCTCGTCAATAACGAGCAAGGCCTGACGGGCAGCATTTTGTTCGGCATCCTTCTTTGAGGACCCTTCGGATTTAGCGAGTACCTGGTCGCGGAGGTGAACTTCCACTTCAAATATTTTCGCGTGATCAGGCCCGGTTGAGCCGATCAGATGATAAGTCGGGGTGAGACGGTGTCTGCTCTGCACGAGCTCCTGTAGCATCGTCTTGTGATCCTGAAAGGAAATCTGACGATCGTCCGCCTTGAAGATCGGCGCAAACAGGTAGCGGATCACGGGATAAACCGCATTGAATCCACCGTCGATGTAAATGGCTGCAATCAACGCCTCAAAAGCGCTGGAGAGAATGGAAGGCTTTTCGTTTCCGCCGGTTCTCATCTCGCCTTTTCCAAGACGCATGAGCGGACTCAGATGCAGGGACTTCGAGATCTCGTACAGGGTCCTCTCATTCACGACAGCCGCTCTCATCTTGGAAAGCTGGCCTTCGTTTGCATCTGGAAAGGATTCGAGAAGAAGATCTGAAATCACGAGATCGAGAACTGCGTCACCCATGAATTCGAGACGCTCATTATCGCGTTTGGACAAATCAAGGTTTTGAAAGTTTTCGTGGCCGTAGGAAACGTGGGTAAGCGCGAGCTGAAGAATACGGGGGTCACCAAACTGATAACGGATGTTTTCCTGAAGGGACTGAAGGGTGATTAGAGGCGTACTCATTGAATCCCCTTCCCTAGCCAGGAGACTTCACCGGATGCACGATCCACCATCCAGCGTTCGACGCTCACATCAACCACTTTATTGCGAAGTACGGCCGTATCATCAACCGGCAGAATCACGCGCTGGTACCCCGGAGCATAGCCCGACACCCAGTTCCTTGATCCATCTGGACCTTTCACGCGGGATTCAAGCAACACGCCTCGCAGAAGTCCTGTTTCAGCGGATTCAAAGGCTGCACGGGATTCCGAGTAAACTGAAGTCAGGCGTTCAAGGCTCAAAGCAGCGATCACTTTTGCTCTTTGTTTGCGGATGGAAACTGGAACAGAGTTGGGAAGCCGGGTTGCCGGGGTTCCGGAACGCTCGCTGTACGGGAACACATGGATTCTGGACCAATAGAGCTTCTTCAGGCGTTCAACGGACTCGAGGAAATCCTCTTCCGACTCGCCCGGGAATCCGGCGATGTAATCCATGCCCACAAAGGGTTTGTTCTTCATTTGGGAAAGCTTCGCAAGACACTGTTCGACATCTTCTGCTGTATATTTCCGCTTCATCAATTTCAGGATTTTGGAATCCACATGCTGAAGTGAAACATGGAAATGAGGACAGAAGCGGGAGTACTTCTCCATGAGCGCAATCATGCGATCGGAAATTTCGGTCGGATCAAGGGAACTCACCCGGAGGCGTGGGAGCGGGGTCTCGACCAGAATCGCTTCAATCAAAGAATCGATTTCAAGGTTTCCACTCCAGTCCATTCCATAATCACCGATATTGGTTCCCGTGAGAATGACTTCCTGAATGCCGGAAGCAACGAGGGACTTGATCTGATCGACGATCTCAGAAATCTTCAGACTGCGGTTCGGTCCGCGGCCATAAGGGATGATGCAATAAGTGCAGAAGGAATTGCAGCCTTCCTGAATCTTGATGAACGCACGCGTCCGGAAAGTGGAACTCTCTTCGTTCAGCTTCAGGATCTCGTCGATGCCGGTGGAAGGCATCGCCCACTCACGGTCCATCGGGTGACGGGACTTGAGCTCTTCGTAATTGGCGACGGTTCCGAGAAGTTCGGGTCTCACGCTTGCTTTGGAAAAGTATTCATCAATCAGGATCGCAGCCTGATCCTTGTTCTGGTTTCCGATCACGGCACCGACGCCTTGAATCTTGAGGGCGTCCTCGGGATTCACTTCAGCACCACAACCGGTATAAATGATTTTTGCGTTTGGATTCTTCCTCGCGATGTCACGGACCATCTTCTGGGACTGGACATCCGCTTCATTGGTCACGGTACAGGAATTGACCACGACGAGGTCCGCTTCCTCTTCATTGCGAGTGGATTGATAGCCGCGCCCAAGCAGGCCGACTTCCATCAGCTGCCCGTCAGAATAGTTGGCCTTGCAGCCAAGGCTTTTGACGATAAATTTTTTCATTGGGTCCGAAAAACTCTTCCACCGCCCAGGATTTCAGGGCCCTCTATCCATAGCACAGACTGGCCTTTAAAGATATTGGCCTCTTCTGCTTTCAATGGAGTTTCCAGGCGTCCGCGAACCCGGTTGCCTTCGTATTGAATCAGTTGAATTGGCAGGGATTTTTCCCTCCCCGGGACCATCAGCCCACAGGTTCGGGAGCTGAAACCCAGGTCGCTCCGGCTGAACCAGGACACATCTTCAAACTGGATCTCTTCGAGCTCTCTTTCCTTGTCCTGCTGAACGACCACCCGACGATGCTCCCAGGATATCTCCACGATCCGGTATACGCGACTTGGAGCGCTTGGATCATAATGGATGGCGCCTATAGCGATATCCGCGTTCTCCCGAACGCTTCCTATCCGGACGCCCTCGATATCCGAGATATCGAATCCGGTAACGGTCTGGTCGAACTGAGTCGTGAGCATTTTTTCCCACGTGTCCCAGTTCATTTCGAATTTTTTGGTCTCCTGATTCGGATCCAGCTCCTGACGAAGCTTGCTCATCATGCTCTCCGGGATGCTTCCCAGAGGAAGAATCAGGGACGAAAGCTGTTTCTGATTGAGTCCAACCAGAAGGGGTGCCTCATCTCCGTCGGGTTCGGAATAGCGCATGACCCGGACGATCCCCTCGGCCGGATCCTCCTGCAAAGAAGCCCGGTGCCCGGTCGCGATCTTTGCGAACTGATGCTGCTCCTGAAGCTCGAAAAGTCTCGGGAACAAAATCGACCGGTGAAAAAAGTGCTTCGGGCGGAAGATCTGACCGCGCTTGCGGGCGAGATCACGTGCCTCGGAAGTAAGCTTGAGTGCTTCTTCCTTCAGCTGAACGGCCTGAATCGGAATCCCAAGCTTCCGCTCCATCAATCCGACATAATCCTCGAAATCCGGTCTTCCCTCAGCGTCGAGAAAAAATCCCCGCAGGCTCATCCCCTGCTTTTTCAGCAACCAGGCTGTGACCATGCTTTCCGGTCCACCACTGAGAGCGACAAGTACTTTCATGCGTTCTTCCCGATCCGGTTTGAGTTCTCTTTTTTACGTAAAATCACCTGTTCCAGCGTCTCGAGGAATGCTGAGACATCCTCCACCGTATTCGACGGCCCGAAAGAAATGCGAATGGAGTTGAGTGCATCATTCCGATCGACTCCCATTTTCAGGAGGACCCGGGATGGCTCGATCACGCGCGCCTTGCAGGCACTTCCGTGACTGACGGCAAAGCCCTTGAGATCAAGAAGCTCGACCCAGTTTTCATAGGTTTTGAAATCACGGAAACTGAAACGGGTGGTGTTTGAAACGCGGGAAGACTCACTTCCCCAGATCGTGATCGGGTGTGAAAGCTTCAAAAGCCCCTCTTCGAGCTGGTCCCGAAGACGGCTTGTGTGCGCGATGAATTTTTCAGGATCAAGATTGATGGCTGCTTCTCCGACTGCGACGATGCCGAGAATGTTTTCGGTTCCGCCGCGGCGGGATTTCGCCTGGGTGCCCGGAATGAGCGGATGAAATTCCGAATCCGGACGAATCCAGATCACGCCGACTCCGGCTGGAGCCCCGATTTTGTGTGAAGAGAACGTGATGAAAGCCGCAGGGGTGTTCTTCACGTCAAAAGCGAGTTTTCCCCAGACCTGCGCTCCATCCAGATGGAGAAGCACGGTCAGACCGGAGTCGTCGATGACGGATTTTAATTTTGAAAGGTCGGTCAGAACGCCGGTTTCATTGTTTGCCCAGAAAAGCGAAAGCCCGATCTTCGAACATCCCTTCTCCTTCGCATCTTTCAGGCAGTTTGAAAGCGCGCTCAGGTCATACTGTCCTGATGGAGAGAGCGGAAGTTCTTGAACGAAGGGAAGCTTGAACTCACTGAGGAGATCGTAGCTTGCCGAGTGCTCGCCTGATCCCAGAATCATCCCATCACAGGTTCTTGCGAGTGAACGCAGGACCGTCTGATTGGACTCGGTTCCGGAAGCGGTGAAAACAATGTCGTCGGTTTTAACGTCGGCACCCAGTGAACAGGAGACGCGGATCTGCGCCTCGTACAGCAAATGCTGCACTCCCTGACCCAGTCGATGACGACTCGAAGGATTGGCTAGCAATTCCTCGCGTCCCAGTAACTCGATCAGTTTTTCCTTCACCCGCGGTGAAACGCCAGAGGTGGCGTTATAATCAAGATATCGGACGTTCTTTTGCCACATCTACGCTTGGACTTGGGGATGAAGTGGACGTTTTGTTGAGAAGCTGGCTTGCAGACTTCGGAAGCTCTTGCTGACCGCGTGCTTTACGGATCAAATCACCCACGGTTGTCGTCGTGAGGTATTCATGCATGATCGCTCCGAGGTTTTCGAAGTAAGTCTTGGTCAACACGAATTCCACGGTGTCAGTCTTGAGATCGGTTGTACCGATCAGATCTTTTGCCGGGTTGATGTTCTCACCGACGCTGGTCAGAACTTCGCGGACAGAAATTTCATCCATGGAACGGGCGAGAACGTATCCACCACCGGGTCCACGTACACTCTTCACTACCGAGCCTTTGCGAAGGCGGCGGAACAATTGTTCCAGGTAATGGAGAGAAATACTCTGGCGTTCAGAGATTTCCTGAAGACGAACTGGCTTTCCATTTGAGTTGAAAGTCAGATCCAGGATTGCACGGACTGCATAACGGCCTTTTGATGTTAAACGCATTAACTACCTCCTGCGTCGGATGATGCTGCCAGTCTTACTTGACTGAAGCCCCACAGTTATAGCATTGTCCGCGGGTATAAGTCAACTATATAAATGATATTGAAAATACATTCCTTTCCTTAATGATTACATGAATTTAGTTGAGTCACAAATGTGCGAATTCCTTGGGTTTTACCGTCAAACTTTAGTCTTTCACTGATTCTTCCGATCAGGAATACGAGGGAATTTTGACATGAGTAACTCACAAAAAAAGCCAGAAGGAACAAATGTATCGGCGGTCTTCTCGATCGACTTCTCCGATGACAGCGTTATTCCCGGTGTAACCCAGCTGATCAATCCCCAGATGCTGGCCAAACGAGCCGAAGCCAAAGGGAAAAAAGATGCGAAGGATGCGGCAGCCAAAGTGTCTCTTGCTCCGGATCCGGAACCGGATCCCGTAGCGGCTGCCCCGAAAGCTCCCCCGAAGCCGAGCGCCCCTGTCATGGATTCCGATGGAGGAATCTCCATTTCTCTTGAAGACAGCTCTCCTGCACTGATCGTGAATCACCTACACGCACCGTCATCGCCCGTGGCGCTCGATTTCACCCCTGCCCCCATTGTCGCGACTCCGGTCCCGGAAGTTTTACCCGTGACGGCGTTTGCACCCAGTTCCAATGGAAACACCCAGACCTCCACTTCTCCACTCGGAAGCGGAAGCATTCTCGGTGAACTCGGTGTGCAGCTCGAAATTCAGTTCGAAGATCAGCGCGGTTTTCACCGTTTTGTCCGCTTTAAAAACCATGCAGCGAGTCCTCAAGGCTGGCAGGAAAAGTTTTTTGCCCAGATGAAACTCGATTTGAAAAAACTCGCGGCTGTTTCCAATTTTGAAGAATACGATTCCAGCCAGCGCTTCATTCAGGACGTCTTTGGCCTGAGCGAAAATCAATATGTGCAGATCGTGCGGGAAAGAGAAAATTCCGTACGCGTTCACGTACTGCTTTCTTCAAGCTCACTTGCGTCTCACAAGGCACTGGTCATCCAGAAGCTTTTCGGGCCTACCGAAACCACTGGAAAAATCGAAATCGCGTTCTAGGCTTACTGGAAATGAATGTGGATGGAACGCTTTGCGGGATCATCCGTGTTTTCGATCCGCACCTGAATCACTGTCTTCATCTTTTTGCGGGATGCATCCCACCAATACGAGAAATAATCCGGGAACAGGGATGCCCATTCAACAAAAACCAAGGCACCTGGCTCTTCGATCTGGCTCTCTATTCCTGAATCCTGAAGTTCGTTCTCATCCTTCAGCCGGTACAAGTCGATGTGATAGATCGTATAGCCCTGGTCGGCCCGGTACTCATTCACGAGAGAGAAGGTCGGACTTCCCGCACTTCTGCTTTTGGGCGACAGAGCCTTCAGGCAGGCCCGGACAAAAGTCGATTTACCCGCTCCCATGTCCCCTTCAAGGAAAACGACGGTGTTTTCAGGCGCGAAGCCTGAAAGCCATTCGGTGAGATGCGTGGAAAGCTGCTCCTCAGAGCAGTTTTGCCATGCGAGGCTTTTCTTCTTCGTCATATTTTTTCCGAAGCTCGAGATAAGCTTGCGGGATGTTTTTGATGATATCGGTTGCGGTCATTCCGTAGGAACCGGTTCTGCGTGCAGCACGCTCGCCTGCCAGTGAATGGAGATACACGCCGACTTGAGCGGCATCGAATCCCATCACCCCTTGAGCAAGAAGGCCACCAATCATGCCGGCCAGTACGTCGCCTGAACCTGCGGTCGCCATCCCGGAGTTCGGGAAGTGATTGAGGTACATGACTTCGTCCGGCGAAAGAAGAAGCGTTGCAGCCCCTTTCAGCATCATCACGCCATGAGTGAGATCGACTGCTTTTTTCAGAGCACCAATCGGATCATGAATCACGTCTTCCTTGGAACAATCGAGGAGACGAGCCATCTCTCCCGGATGCGGAGTGAAGACGGTCGGAGCCTGTCTTCTTCTGCAGCGGTCATGAAGCTTGTGCTCGGCAATGATGTTCAAGGCATCCGCATCCAGAACGAGCGGACCTTTGTAATAAGTAAGAAGGAGTTCCACCAGGCGCTTGGCACCGGGGCGAGCACCCATGCCTGGACCAATCACAATCGCGGAAAAGTCCTTGATCAGTTCACGTTGGTCTTCATAAGAAGACTCATCGTCGCCAATCGCAAGCGTCATCGCCTCAGGCGGAAGCTTCTGGGATAAAAGCGGCATGGCATCGTTCCAGGTGGCTGCGGTCGCAAGACCTGCGCCTGTGCGGAGAGCAGCCATGGTCGACATCGCGATCGCACCGGTTCTTCCCGGAGATCCACCGATCAGAAGAACGTGACCAAAGGTGTTTTTATGGGCGTAACGGTCGCGGCGGACGAGTTTTTTTGCCACCGTTTTTGCCTGAAGCAGAAACTTGTCGCCTTCTTTGGAAAAACGATGCGGAAGCGAGATGTCCACGTTCAAAAGTTTTCCGCAGTAATTTGCGCCCGGCGGGAGAAAGTGTCCGAGACGGGGAAATCCGAAAGAAATGGTCAGAGAAGCGTGGATCGCAATCCCCTGCACCTGACCCGAATCTCCGTTCACTCCGGTTGGAATGTCGAGACTCACGATGTTTGGAACTGAACGATTGATGACTTCAATCACTTCGTAGAAGTGCCCTTCGAGATCGCCCTTCAAGCCTGTCCCGATAATCCCGTCGATCGCGAGGCTCGGCGTTCCGGTCTGAGCAAGGTACTCATCCAGATCACCCACATCCGTAACGTGAGTGAGTTTCGCCTTCATTCTCTGAAGGATCTTGAAATTTTCAGCGGTCGCGCCTTTGTATTCAGAACCTTTGATCAGATGGAAAATCCGGACGCGTCTTCCAAAACCCAGCAGCTGTCTTGCGACTACAAATGCGTCACCCGCGTTGTTTCCTTTTCCGGCGAAAACAAGGATCTCGTCGTCGACTCCGGATTCCGGGTAGGCTTCAACAATGATCTCACTCGCTGCCCGACCCGCATTCTCCATCAGGAGAATCGGACCAATGCCCATTTCCGTTTCCGCGATACGATCCAGTTCGCGCATTTCATCATTGGTGCAAATTCTAAGTTGGCTCATTTTTTCCCCCGAAAAAATTTCACGACTTCATTACTTTCAACATCTCCCGGGTCGCCTGCTTCAGGCCGACCATCGCGGCCCGGCACACGATCGAATGCCCGATGTTGTATTCTTCAAACAATCCTGTCTTCAAAATCGGCTTCACGTTCGTGTAATCAAAACCGTGGCCCGCATGAACGTGGATTCCAAGCTTGTGTCCAAGTTTCGCTGAATCAACAATGCGTTTGAATTCTTCTTTTTTAATGCGGGCGCTGTCTGCGCCATAAGCCTTTTGGGCAGCATTGCAATAATGGCCGGTATGAATTTCCACAGCGTCGGCTCCGAGTTGATGAGACAGCTCGACCACCTTGGTGCTGGGTTCGATGAAAAGGGATACTTTGATCTTCCGCTTGCGGAACTCCGCAATCATTGGTCCGAGCTCCTGCTCGTAACGAATGACATCGAGGCCGCCTTCGGTCGTCTTTTCTTCGCGCTTCTCCGGTACGATGCAAACCCAGTCAGGCTTCACCTTGTGGGCGATGGCCACGATCTCGGAGGACATGGAGAGCTCGAGGTTCAGATCGATTTTAAGTTTCTTCTTGAGTGCAAAAACATCCGCGTCCTGGATGTGACGGCGGTCTTCACGCAAGTGAATGGTAATCTGTCCGGCGCCTGCTTCGGTCACCGCATTGGCCGCCTCGAGAAGACTCGGATAAGGCGTGTTCCTGAGTTGTCTCAGGGTTGCGATGTGATCAATGTTAACGCCTAATTTTGGAGTCTTTTTACGAGCCGATTTTTTCATGCGCCGAGGTCCCGAACGAGGGCTTCTTTCAAGTTGTCTGCGATTTTAAGATTGTGTTCCTTGCTCTCGCTTTCGACGAGAATCCGGACCTTCGCTTCGGTTCCGGAGTAACGAACGAACACACGGCCTTTGCCGTTTAATTCAATTTCAGCCGCCTTCAACGCCTTTTGGTAAGTCGGAAGTGTTTCAAGCGGTTTTCTTTCCTTCACCTTCAGATTCAAAAGCGTCTGAGGCAGGAGGAGAATCTGTTTTTTAAGCTCGGAGAGCGGCTTGCCTGTCCGTTGCATGATCTCGAGCACCTTGAGGGCAGCAAGAGCGCCATCTCCGGTAGTTGCGGAATCGAGGAACACGAGGTGACCGGATTGCTCCCCACCAAAGTTCAAACCTTCTGCGCGCATCTTCTCGACGACAAAACGGTCGCCGACCTGGGAACGGTGCATGTGGATGCCGTTTTCTTTCATCGTCATCTCAAGCCCGACGTTCGACATCGGAGTGGTCACGATGGCATTCCCTTTAAGCTCACCGTTCTGCTTCATCGCGAGTGCGCAAAGACCGATGACGACATCGCCGTCGAGCACTTCGCCGTTTTCATCAGACAGAATCACGCGATCCGCGTCTCCGTCGAGTGCGATTCCAATGTGAGCATGATTGGACTTAGTGAGTTCGGCCATCTTCTCAGGGAAGAGTGCACCGACTTCGTGATTGATATTGGTTCCGTTTGGAGTAATCCCCATCGTCACGACATCCGCACCGAGCTCCTGGAACGCGAGCGGCGCTGACTTGTAAGAAGCGCCGTGAGCGCAATCGAGAGCGATCTTGAACTGGGAGAGATCCGCGGTATTTGGAAATTTGGATTTCAGGAACACGATATAACGACCGTGAGCTTCTTCGATCCGGTAAGCGCGGCCGATATCGCCGCCTTTTGGAGAAAAGGACTCCATCAGCTCAGGGTTCAGAACGAGTTTTTCAATTTTGTCTTCAATCGCATCGGGAGCCTTAAAGCCGTCTGCTCCGAAGATCTTGATTCCGTTGTCATGGAACGGATTGTGGGAAGCGGAGATCATCACGCCTGAATCCGCACGCATGGAGGTTGCTACGAAGGCAACACCCGGAGTGGGAAGTGGTCCGAGAAGAATCGCTTCTCCACCCATGGAACAAATTCCGGATGCAAGCGCGGTCTCAATCATATAGCCCGAACGACGGGTGTCTTTTCCGATCACGATTCTGATTTTGTTTGGGTTGGTCTTTTTACGAAACCCTGCGACCCCGTAAGCCGATTCCCAGAGTTTGGATTCATGCAGGAGGGTATAAACCAGAGCTCGCCCCACCTTCATCGCGATGTCGCCGGTCATCGGATAAACGTTTGCTTCAGCGCGGATCCCATCGGTTCCAAATAATTGCTTGCTCATTGTCCCTTTACCACCACTCTTGTTAACGGCGGGATGACCCGGACCAGATGCACCTTTTCAGGCAACTGAACCTTCACCCACTTCATGAACTCCCCGTCCGGCATGTCGCGCACGTCGATCTCGGCTTTCACCTGATCTCCGTCCACCTTCACGTTCTCATTCGCATCCGTCCGGACAATCACAGTGACCTCTTCGTCATCCGTGCGTGCCTTTCCGGTGGTGCGAATCCGGATGGGTACATGTTTTACCCGAAAAGCTTGTCCTCGTCCCAGAATTTCAACGTTCAATTCCGGCACAGGTGAGTCGAGATCAATGCCGAGTGATTTGAAATCAAGTGCGAGTGGAATAATGGAAGTTTCACGAATACTGCTCAGGTCCACGGGGAGAGTTGGCAGTACAGTCAGGGCGGAAATCCTGTTTTTCGGGCCTTTGATGCGAATCTGAGGAGGCAGAATTTCCGTGCGGAGGATTTTTAGTCCGTTCCCAACTTCCCCGGTCGTTTCAAGTTTCACGCTGACGAGCTTCTTCTTCAGCTCTTCCACGTGCAACTGAACGACGTTCGGACTGATCGATTGAACTTTAACACCCAGTGGTAGTTTGATTGCATCACTGTAAATCCGGTGCGTAAAAACGCCGGTTCTCAGGTCTTTTACATTAGCGCGAATCGGGTCTTCGATCCGGCCTGTGATCGAACGAAGGAAAGCTTTCGGGCCGGTGAGACGGAATGAAATCTTTTCAGGAACCGGATCAACCAGAATCTGGTCGTCGCTCATCGTGACTTCGAATGGAATCTCTTTTGTAATCTCGATCGTGCGCGAGCCGAAAACCACAACCCAAAGTGCGATCGCGATGACGACCGACAAAAGCTTCAGGATGAACTGATAACGAACCAGTTCCCAGACAATCTGAAACGGACGGACAATCAGGGTTCTCATCATCGTTCACCCTCTTCTTTTCCGCGTACAGACTCGATGAAATTCTTGATCCGGGTTGGCAGAGGCTCGTGCTGAACCTGGAGGCTTAACAACTCTGACAAGGTGTCGAAGAGCTGCGATTCGTTCAAGTTCTTGATCATTTCACCACTCTGAACAATGTGGGCCTGTCCGGCTTCCTCGCTCACGAGAACCACGATTGCATCGGTTTCTTCGGTAAGACCGAGAGCTGCGCGGTGACGGGTTCCCAAGTGACGATCAATATCAGGATTTTTGGAAAGCGGGAGGAAACATCCTGCCGAAGCAAGACGATCGTTACTGATAATCACCGCTCCGTCGTGAAGCTGGGAGTCCACGAGGAAAAGTGAATACAGAAGCTCTGCCCGAACCTTTGCATCCACCTTGGAACCGGTGTCCATGAAGTTTTTAAGCCCCGTGTCGCGTTCGATCACGATCAGCGCACCAATGCGGCTTTTCGCCATCTGAGTTGCAGCACGAACCACTTCGTCGACCATCTCGATTCTGTTTTCAGACTCGACCGAAAGCAAAAACGGATTTTTCCCCATGCGGGTCAACGCACGACGAAGGTCGTCCTGGAACAGAACGATGATGATGAAAACGAAGTAGTCGAAGAAATTGGAAAGGAGCCAGTGGGTCGAATAGAGCTCGAGCTGACTGGAGAGAAAGAACCCTCCGGTCAAAACCCCGAGCCCGATCAGCATTTGAACTGCACGAGTTCCGCGGATCAGATTGAGAAGGCGATAGACGATAAACGCGACGATTGCAACGTCGAGTAAGTCTTCCTGCCTAAAACTCGATCTTAGATTCGAGAGGAACTCGTTCATCAAAATTATGCCATTACAGGAGCAGGGGCAGCGCCTCCGCCTTCAGGCTTCGGATCCGGGTTAACCACTTTCGGTGCACGAACAATCTTCTCACCGCGAATCAGTTGATCGACTTCGGCACCATCGATGGTTTCGAACTCGAGGAGCGCTTCTGCAATCCGGTGAAGGGCTGCGATGTTCTCCTGAATGATCTTCTTCGCGCGCTGATAGTTGCGTTCAACCGTGTCTCTGACTTCGCGATCGATGGTCTGAGCAGTCTGCTCGGAGTAATCGCGGTGTTGGGAGATCTCGCGGCCGAGGAAGATTGCTTCTTCCTTTTTACCGAAAGCGAGAGGTCCGAGGAGATCACTCATTCCCCATTCGCAGGTCATGCGGCGGGCGATGTCGGTTGCCCGTTCGATGTCGTTTCCGGCACCGGTCGTCTTCTGATTGAAGACAGCTTCTTCTGCAACCCGGCCACCCATGAGGAACGCGATCATGTTTTCGGCTTTCACCTTGTCCATGCTCACGCGATCTTCTTTAGGGAGAGTCTGGGTCACACCGAGCGCCATCCCGCGAGGGATGATCGTTACTTTGTGAATAGGATCAGTACTTGGGAGGGAGCGACCCACGAGCGTGTGGCCCGCTTCGTGGAACGCAGTGGTTTTTCTCTCTTGTTCAGTGAGAACCATGCCTTTGCGTTCGGCACCCATGAGCACCTTGTCTTTTGCATCTTCGAGATCGATGAGCTCTACGAGTTTCTTGTCACGACGGGCAGCAAGGAGCGCGCCTTCGTTTACCAGGTTCTCGAGATCTGCTCCCGAAAATCCTGGAGTCCCCCGTGCGATTACCGAAAGTTCGAGTTTTGGATCGAGCGGCACTTTACGAGTGTGAACTTTCAGGATCGCTTCGCGACCTTTCAAGTCTGGATTGGAAACAACGACCGTGCGGTCGAAGCGACCCGGACGACGAAGCGCTGGATCGAGAACGTCAGGACGGTTGGTTGCTGCAACGAGGATCACGCCTTCATTGCCTTCAAATCCATCCATCTCAACGAGCAATTGGTTCAAAGTCTGTTCGCGCTCATCGTGTCCACCGCCGAGGCCTGCGCCACGGTGACGTCCAACCGCATCGATCTCGTCGATGAAGATGATACAAGGAGCGTGTTTTTTACCTTGTTCGAAAAGATCGCGCACACGGGATGCACCGACACCGACGAACATCTCAACGAAATCCGAACCGGAGATCGAGAAGAACGGCACACCCGCTTCACCCGCAACTGCTTTTGCGAGGAGGGTTTTACCGGTACCCGGAGGTCCCATGAGGAGCACGCCTTTTGGAATGCGTCCGCCGAGACGGGTGAATTTTTTAGGATCCTTCAGGAAGAAAACAATTTCTTCGAGATCCTGCTTCGCTTCATCCGCGCCTGCAACATCCTTGAAGGTGAATTTCTTGTTCGCTTCGTTCAGCATGCGGGCCTTGGATTTACCAAAGCTCATCGCCTTGCCACCGCCGGCCTGAAGCTGGCGCATGAAGAGGAAGAAAATGAAGAACAGGAGTGCCATTGGAAGCCAGGACACTACAACCTGTTGCCAGAATGGAGTTTTCTCCGCGCGTTCGAAGTTGTAGCTGACTTTTTTCGAGTCGAGCATGTCTTCGTATTTGCGGGTGTCATTCCCACCGATGGTTTCAAACGAAACGCGTCCATCAACCGGTTCCTTGAACGTACCGGTGATCAGCCCTTCGCCTTTGAACGTGACTTCAGAAACTTTTCCGTCCTGAATCAATTCATCGAATTGGGAAATTTTAAGTTCTTTGCGACCTCGTTGATTCTGATCCACAGCTTTAATTAAAATTGCGCAGATCAAGATCATCGACAACCAGAGAGCGGCAGTGCGGCCATAGCCTTTCATGAAAGGTCCTTTCTAAGCAGGGAAACCCCTACATCCATTCGATCACATCGAACTGGCAAAAACAAATAATTACCGACTATTGCCGGGTTCCGGGGTTTCAATAAAATAGCCATTTTTCAGGCGTTTTAATTGAAGCCCTTCCGGCAGGGAAAGGCGCTCGCCGACCTTCATTTGACTCACCTTGGAAGACAAGGCGGTCCGTTGAGCTCGATTGAGTGGAATCCCGATAGCACTCTCAATGGCAACGCGGAGCGAGTTGTCCAGTGGCGACTCACGATTTAGTGAAGTTCGATTGGCGTAGGTCGCTAAAGTCTTGTGAAGCCCTGGGAAATGGCGGATGAGATGCGGCATCAGACGCGCACGGTAAAGCCCACGGAACTGATCGGTTTCAAGATTGGTTGGATCCTCGAGGAAAGGCACCTTTTCGGCTTTTGCATAAGCCCGGATCTCTTCTTTTGATACTTGAAGGAAAGGTCGCAAAACAGGAGGATCATTAAATAAAATGCCTTTGTTTTGCTCAAAAATCTCACCCCGGAGAAAACGAAAGAAAAGCGTTTCAGCCAAGTCATCCAGATGATGGGCCGTGAAAACGTATTTCCATTTTTGCTTGGGCCCAGCAAGGGTGTCGAAGACTTTTGTCCGCTTCAGGCGGGCGTCTTCTTCCCAGTTCTTACTCATCAGGGTTTTCGAAGGCGGATCGAGCTTTTCAGAACGGAACCCTACCTCCAACTCTTTCGCCAGATTTTTGACGAGACTTTTCTCCTCTTTTCCTGACTCTGGCCGCCAGCCGTGATCGAGGTGCAGGAGCGTAATCCGGGATGGATCAATGAGTCGACGCCCGTAACGCGCGAGCAAATGCGCAAGAACCATGGAATCCACACCGCCTGAAACTGCGATCAAAACCGGCTCCTCGAGAGGAAGCGTCACTTCGAGTTTCTTACACTGAGCAATAACTTTGCGGATCAGTGTGCCGCCAACGGCGGATGGCTTGGGATAGGACTGCATGGCCTAAGTATATCCTAAGGAACAAACTTTACGCCAGCGCCTCGAATCGTGAGCAGATGGACTGGTTTTTCCGGATCAGGCTCCAGGCGTTTTCTCAACTGCGTGATGAGGTAATCAATCGTGCGGGTCTTCGGCAGAAAACTAAAACCCCAGACATCGCGTAGGAGTCGATCCTTGCTCACAATCGTTTCTTTCCGTTCAATCACGTACTGGAGAAATTTGAATTCAAGTGGTGTGAGCTTCACGGTTCCGGTCGGCGCATCGATCTCGAGCTGGTCCGGATTCAAACTCCAAAGGCCGCCTTTTTTCTCAGTCGTTTTCTTTGGCACTTTTCTTCGAAGAAGCGCATCAATCCGGGCCTGCAATTCCTTGAAGGAGAAAGGCTTGGGAAGATAATCGTCCGCCCCGAGATTCAAACCCTTCACCCGCTCTTCAATGCTTGATTTGGAAGAAAGCATGAGAACCATGACGTCGTCTCGCTTCGGATGCTTTAAAAGATCAGTCCCCTCGCCGTCCTGAAGATTCCAGTCGAGAAGAACGAGATCAAAGGAATCACTGGAGAGTATTTTCTTCGCGTCCTTCAAGGTCTTCACCCAGGCCGGATCAAAACCCATTTCTTTAAGCGAGAGCACAATGGTCTCGCCCAGGATCTTTTCATCTTCAACGAGGAGAATTCGATTCACTTGAGCTCTCCCTGAATTAAGAAACGGGCACCCTTGCCTTCACCGAGGCTCTCGCCATTCAAAGTGAGTTCCATCGCTTTTGATGCAGTTGCAGAAAGATAGAGTCCGAGACCGGTTCCAGGAATTGCGGTTTTGCTACCCGTTTCCTTGCTTTCAAGGCGGGAGAACCGCTTGAACAAGTGAGCCTCTTTACCTGGGGAAAATCCAAGACCATGATCGGTCACTGACAACTGCCAGCGGCAGCGCTGAAACGGAAAACGCGGCTGAATCGTTTTGGTTTCAATCTCCACGCGGGGTTCTCCGAGTGAAAACTTCCGGGCGTTATCGAGCAGATTTCTTAAAATGAGTTCAAACAGGGATGGATCGATCTGAATCCGTTTTACCTTCTCATCACTCTTGAAGGTGAGCTCATAGGTGCCTCCCAACAACTGTTCAAAGCTTTCGCGTTTCGATTCAAACCAGGCGTCAAGGTCAATTTGTTCGAGTTTGACCGACAGACGCGCTTCTCTCAAGCGAGCCGCCTGAAGGAGAAGTTCCACGTCGGTTCTGAGACGGGCAAGTTCGAGATCATGGGATTGCCAGAGCTTTTGATCGAAGTCTGTCTGGCCGACCCCCTTTTGTTTCAGAAGGTCTGAAATCAGCGTGAGGGTTGAAATCGGTGTCCGGAGCTCGTGGGAGATCCGGTCCAGAAAATCAGCTTGAATCTGACTGATCCGCATTTCGCGAAGGAGACGAGTGAAAAACAGGACGAAGGCGCCGATGATTCCAAAGAAGCCGATCGCACCCGCGATGATTTTCGTCCAAGGTACCGCCTCGAGATTCAAATTGACGTGATGGACGATCTCGACGTTATAAAATGTCGCCATCACTCCGACTACAATGAGTCCGAGGATGAAAAGGAGAACCCAAAGGCCTACCCGCGGTCTAGAGACGACTTTCTCGAGTTTCATACTTTAATCCTGAGATGAAGAACGAAATGAAAACCAGATCTGCAAACAAAAGATGGATGATTTGTAGCCCTGTCGGCGCCATGAGCATCCAGTTCACAAAACCAAGAGCGAACTGGCCCACCACTGCGAGCAGGACGAGTGATCGGATAGGCAGGAGTTCCGGAGTTTCAAGTTTCTTGCTCCAGCCGAACACGAGAAGCACCCAGAGAGTCGCGAGCACCGGGTGAATCACCCGGAGCTTGAGCAGGAAGTGCGCGCCTGCGCTCAGGTCCTGCTGCATTCCGTTCATGAGCGAAGTAGCCGGAAAAAGAGTGTCGCCCAGAGCCGTGATTGCGCCTGCGATTCCAAGACACACAAAAACTGCAAGAGTGCTTAAGAACAGAGGATCGCGTGGAAACACGGGGCTGTCTGACTTTCGGAACGAACCTTCCCGTTTGGAGTAAAAGGCAAGACTGATCACGGTTGCGAGTAGGAAGAGCGTATTCACCAGGTGCGCTGAAATCGAAACAGCGCGCGCCATGGATTGATCAAACTCGACGAGTCTGAGAAGAACCAGTCCTGCTCCGATTGCGGCTTCAAGGAAAATGGCGATTACCGTAAGAAAAGCAACCCGTCTCACCTGGGATCCTTTTTCAGATAAGAGACGGGACCAGAGCCAGCCGATCACAACCAGCACCAACGAGATACCACTGGTCGCCCGGTGTGCAAATTCGACCAGAGTTTGAATTTTTTGCGGAGTGGGAAGCACTTCGCCATTACACAATGGCCAGTGCGCACCACATCCGGCGCCACTGGAACTTGCGCGCACATACGCGCCCCAAAGAATCACGAGCACCGTGTAAACGAGGTTCAGAGTATTGTAACGGGCGAATGCAGATTTAGAGCGAAGGAGTGCGGTCATTTCTTTTCTGCTTCCCGGCGTTTTCTCTCCAGAGTCTCAGCCGTGAGCTCTTTCCATTTGATACTGCAACCCAAGGACGGGATTTGATCCGGATTAATCTGAGTCTGGTTCGCCAAGGCTTCCATCGCGAGACTGAGACTCTCCTCTTTGATCAGACTTTCGTCTTTCCACGAGTCGTCGATGCGACCGCGATAACGAAGGAGGAAATCCCCGTTCACATTTTCATAGAGATATGGATCTGGCGTGCAAACCGCGTCGTAGGCTTTTGCGACTAGTTGGGTTTCATCAAAGACGTAAGGGAATGAAAGATTCCAGGCCTTCGCTGTCTTCTTCATGTTCTCAAAGCTGTCTTCGTCACGATAAGCCGGATCATTTGAATTGATTCCAATGACCGCTACACCCCGAGGTTCGAATTTTTTTGCGAGTTTGCTTAAGCGCTCATGAACCGCGATCACATAAGGACAGTGGTTGCACATGAACACGATGAGTACACCGCGGTACTTTTTAAAATCATCGAGGGAATACGCTCGTCCGTCCACTCCCTGAAGAGAAAACGACGGCGCCTTGGATCCGAGTGTCGATTCAGTCGAATGAAGAAGAGCCATGGGTCGACCTTAACACAACTAAGGGAAGAGTAGCAAAATCCCAAGATTGTAGACCGTATGGGCCAGAATCGGCGCAAAGAGGGCCTCGGTTTCATCAAAAATCAGGGCCAGAATCACGCCCAGCACAAAGACTGCCGGGAAGGCAACGCCAGGATGGAAGACGGAAAAAATCAGCGCACTTAAAACGAGGGCGACCCATTTCGGATAGCTCCGTTTCAGCCCCCGGTAGATCAGACCGCGGAAGATCAACTCTTC